>Ga0076930_100404_pt1 | contig 44551 bp, 44 predicted proteins | sample HotLakConsoUCCRE_FD_71149 | JGI IMG/M metagenome (GOLD analysis project Ga0076930, IMG submission 71149) | Hypersaline microbial mat communities from Hot Lake, Washington, USA - Hot Lake Consortium UCC-RE (version 3) (version 3) ...
GGGAGTATTCTAGTAATCAAGAAGCGATCAGCTTCGAGTTCAAATGACCGTTCAGTCCACGTTAAATAGGAGGTTTGGTATCGATTTAACGTCTGAAACGTCATCTAATATGACAGCATCCAAACCGGTTTTTGATATTTCCTCTATCTCGTAGCGGGGAGTCAAGACATGGGTATGACGGGGCGCGAAGTCACCGAAGCGATTATCGAGGTCACTCCACATAGGCTCAAGCAATGCAGGGAGATCACTCAATGAACCGTTCTGGGTGCTGTCATTGTTTTAAATGAATCGCTATTTTTACACCTACATAATCCCTACAGTTGATACCTCTAATTTTTACTAAAGCAGTCGATTATTGACATGATCTGGTTGAATTATCCTGCTCCTGAAAAAGCCACTTTTCTAATTAAGAAAGGCTCTCATCAGGTACGATCAGAGCCTCCTGGTGCAGATGATTGACGCTCACACGGAGTTCGGGCACCAAGCTTGAATAAAGCCCCCTCGACGTCAGTAACGCTCAAGGGGGCAAGGGGGTATGGGTCGAGGAAACGTTGCCAGCCGCAATTAGTAATGCAGCTGAACAGCCCGCCAGGCGGCTATTGAGAGCCTAAAGGCCAACGCCTTCTTCGAGCTTTTCGTACCAGGGTGCACCGGCTTCCGCCGCATCTTTGTCCAGATTCTCGCGGCGCAGTTCGTCGAAATCAACCGCCCCTTTGTCCAGGTTTTCCTGACGCAGTTCATCGAAGTCGATGCCTTTGACTTGGATTTCAGTCACGGCATCCTTATCCAAATTCTCACGGCGTAGTTCGTCGAAATCAACCGCCCCTTTATCCAGGTTCTCGCGGCGCAATTCATCAAAGTCGATGCCTTTCACCTGAATTTCGGTCACGGCATCTTTGTCCAGATTCTCCCGACGGAGCTCATCGAAGTTGGCAGCACCTTTGTCCAGGTTTTCCTGGCGCAGTTCGTCAAAGTCAGGGGCAGCGTAACTAGCGGGGGCAATGGCGATAGCAGCAGCGGTCAGAGCGGTGAGGGCTAATGCAATGCGTTTCATGGGTTGAACTCCTTGGTCGCTTCTGCGACTGAATCATCTTGAGTTCTATAGTGGAGGCCGCCCCTGAGCCTTCCCTGACCGCTCAATAAGCTGGGCTTAATCGCTTCCTGAGAAGTCTGAGCGTTCGCTAACGCTGACCTGAACGCCGGTGATGCCGCTCACAAGGTCACAAAAAATCCCCCTCACCGCAATTGGTAAAGGGGACATGTGCTGTCTGGTTTGAGTTGAGCAGGAGGAAAAAAGAAGAAGGTCGTTTAGCGGCTGTAGCGCACGCCGCGATAGGTCAGTTCGGCAGTCGGTTGGCGCATCGCGGCGGTGACCTGTTTGCGGGTGTACTGCTGGCCCAGGAAGGTGGCGCTTTCGCTTGTTTCCATCGCTTCAACGGGGGTGACGGTAGCTTCGTAGGACTGGCCGAGGAAGGAGAGTTTCATGGGGGCAAGGCTCCGTAGGTGGTTTGCTGTGGATAGAAACAGCCGCTTTCGGCCAGCTTGCTGGCCGAAAAGTGTGTTCTTCCTCACACCAAGCTGTGACTTCGCTCCGGCAGCAAAAGGCCCGCCACCGGCTGTCGCGTCCGGTGGTGGGCTCAACCGTTCTGTTAGGAGTGCATCTACACAATGAGTTGCTGAAGATAGAGTGCCCCAATCAACAGCCCTGAGCACCAGCAAAAATAAATTCGGAACGAGTTTAGGGCGTTTCAGCCGATCAATGTCCATCAATGAAGCTTGATCTGAACGAGGTATCAAGGGTTTCAGTCTCAAGAATTTTTGAATTTACAATTGCTGCCTGAGCACAGGAGCCGAGGCGACATGGGCAAAGGATGCTAGGGATTAGCTGGCCAAATGTTCGTTGAGGCAGTCGATCGCGGTATCGATTCCAGCAGCGGCAGTCTGCACGTTCGTATCCTGCAGGCCCTCCGCTAAGCAGTGCTCTAGATAGCCCAGTTCGATGACCAGGCGTTTGGCGATCGCTCTCAAGCGACGCTGACGAGCAGTTAAGCGGGTAGTGGCGGTGGCGGTGGTGTTCATGACGGGAGTCCTCGGCGGTTCGGCGTTACCGCAGTGATATCGCGCTGCCGCTTGTTGCAGCTAGCCTCAAATTCTCAACAGGCGAGGCGTTGCGAGATTTCGATAGTGCAACAGCAACCTGTGCTACTGGCTGAATCCCTGGAAAGAGCAAGTAGACGCGATACTCCTGCGGAGTGGTTTCACCAACGCCCCAATCCGACTTGCTAAAACAACGGCAAGAGCAAGTCAATGCCTAAATGCAATCAATCAGCCCCCTTACCGAACTGGCCCTCGCATCGCGGTTTAGATCCAGCGACAGCGGGAACACTCAAGAGTGGCTCACATCATTGAGGACAGGGTCGTGATCGCAACCGCAGCCGTAACTGCTACCTTCTACATTCCGATAAAAATCGCGGAGGGACTTGCGAATGGAACATTGGAGCGCGTTGGAGGGGTGATTCGAGAAGTCGGCAGTAAACAAGTGGTCGCATGGTTGCGAGAAGTCCCGAATGTCTCACAGGTTATCCCTGATCCGTTCTCGCTCATCAGCCTACCGCTTGATCCCTTTTCTTCCATAGCCGATCTTGCCAATGTCTTCGTCACGGTGAGGGGATTTCGTCATCTCAACCTGCGACTGGATCACCTTGAGCATTTGATCCATGTCAATGCCGCTATTAGTGCACTCACATTGGGGACGACTGTGGCTGGCTTTGCCATGATCAACCACCGGCTAGATGGAATTGAGACGCGCCTTAAAGCGATGCAGGAGCAACTCAACAAAATTGACCAAAAGATTGACCTGAGCTTCTATGCCACCTTCAGAGCCGCTTTGGATATGGCCAAGAAGGCGTTTTGCATGGATGATCCGCATAACCGGAAAGCAATGGCTTTACAAGCCATTGATGGGTTCGCCAAATCGGAGCACGTTTACGCAGCGTACCTCGACCAATCTCTGCAAAATCAGGATCGAGCTATCAACGAATACCTCACGATGTTGGCGCTGCTGTACCTTACAGAAACTCGCTGCTATCTAGAGCTAGGGGAATATGCAACCGCTTCAGAACGCCTCCAGGAGGGCGCAATGAGGCTGAAAGTTTTCACCAAGACATACATTGAGATGTTGCTGACATCTAATCCCGCTGCGTACATTACGCCCTTCGTTCAGGAGGAAATTTCGTTAGCGCGTCTGACGCGAGTCTATCAGTGGCTGGAACCTGGTATCCAAGAAGCAGAGGTCTTTGAAAAACTGCGGCAACCGCTGTTCGATTGGCATAAGGATGCCAGTATGCTCAATGGATTTCGTTGGCTTCAAGAGCTATCTCCAGCAATCCTGGCAAAACCGGAATTTGAGAAGAAGGGCTATTTCAGTCGTTCAGAGCAGATAGAACAGGCGCTGGCTTGTTTACCGAAAGCGATGGCAGCAATGGAGTCTGTAATCGAAACCCACAATCGATTAGAGGGATATCAAACTGAGGTGCAGGCAATGCAGAAACTGGGGCTATCCTTTCAAGACTGGCTCAAGCTAAAACCCCAGGAAGAGCAGCCAGAGAATGCTCAGATGATGTGTATCATGGCGGCCTAGTCCGCGATATCAGTGCAGGAGACGCGCGCGTGCCTCGGAAGCAGAAGACAGAGAACGGCAAACCGCAGAACGGTAATGGAGCCAACCTGGGCTTTGAGCAGACCCTGTGGGCCGCTGCCGACAAGATGCGCGGCCACATGGACGCGGCGGAATACAAGCATGTGGCGCTGGGGCTGATCTTCCTCAAGTACATCTCCGATGCGTTTCAGGAGCTGTATGACGACCTGGCGCGACGGGCCGATACGGACTACACCGACCCGGAAGACCGCGATGAGTACCTGGCGGAGAATGTCTTTTGGGTGCCGAAGGAGGCGCGGTGGAGCCACATTCAGGCCAATGCTAAGCAGCCGACCATTGGCAAGATTATTGATGAGGCGATGCTGGCGATCGAGAAGGAGAACCCCAAGCGGCTGAAGGGGGTGTTGCCGACGGGCTACGCGCGGCCAGACCTGGACAAGACGCGATTGGGGGAACTGATTGACCTGATCAGCAAGATTGGCTTGGGGGACGAGGCCAGCCGCTCGAAGGACATTTTAGGGCGGGTGTATGAGTACTTCCTGGGGCAGTTTGCGGAGAAGGAAGGCAAGGGGGGCGGTGAGTTCTACACGCCTCAAGCAGTGGTGAAGCTGCTGGTGGCGATGATGCAGCCCTACAAGGGGCGGATTTATGACCCCTGTTGCGGCTCGGGCGGCATGTTTGTGCAGTCGGAGAAGTTTGTGGAGGCCCACGGGGGACGCAAGGGCGACATTGCCATCTACGGGCAAGAGTCGAACCCGACGACGCGGCGGTTGTGTCTGATGAATCTGGCGATTCGCGGCATTGATGGCAATATTGGAGATCGCCAAGCGGACAGCTTTACCAGTGACCTGCACCAGGATTTAAAGGCGGACTACATCATCGCGAATCCGCCGTTCAACATTAGCGACTGGTGGCACAAGAAGCTGGCGGAGGACGTGCGCTGGCAGTACGGTACGCCGCCGAAGGGCAATGCCAACTATGGCTGGGTGCAGCACATGATCCACCATCTAGCCCCCACGGGAATGGCAGGCTTTGTCTTGGCGAATGGGTCGATGAGTTCTAACCAGTCGGGGGAGGGGGAGATCCGCAAGGCGCTGATCGCCGATGACCAGGTGGACTGCATGATTGCGCTGCCGGGGCAGTTGTTTTATACGACGCAGATTCCGGCCTGTCTGTGGTTTTTGACGCGGGACAAGTCGGGACGGCCCACCGCTGGCCACCCGCCCTGCCGCAATCGGGCGGGGGAAACGCTGTTTATTGATGCCCGCAAGCTGGGGGTGCTGATCGATCGCACCCACCGGGAACTGACGGATGAGGAGATTGCCCGCATTGCGGGGACGTACCATGCGTGGCGGGGGGAACCAGGGGCAGCGACCTATGAGGATGTGCCGGGGTTCTGCAAGAGCGCAACACTGGCGGAGATTGCGTCCCATGGGTATGTGCTGACGCCGGGGCGCTATGTGGGGGCGGAGGTGCTGGAGGAGGACGATGAGCCGTTTGAGGAGAAGATGGCGCGGCTGACGCAGACGCTGGAAGCGCAGTTTGCGGAGAGTGCCAAACTAGAAGCAGCCATTCGCAAAAATCTCAAATCACTGGGGCTATAAGCACATGACGATTCCATCGACGCTCTTAGAACGCATCACCATTGATCCAGAAATTTGTCACGGCAAACCCTGTATTCGGGGATTGCGGTATCCGGTGGAATTTTTGCTGGAGCTGTTGAGTTCAGGGATGACCCATGCTGAAATCCTGGAAGATTATGATGACCTGGAGGAAGCGGATATCTTATCGACACTACTCTATGCCACTCGTCTGAGCCAGGTTAAGAGTATCTACAAGCTGGCGTCATGAAGTTTTTGGTGGATGCTCAACTGCCGCGACGACTGGCTAATTTTCTGAAGCAGTCAGGTCATGAGGTGCTGCACACGAGGGATTTACCAGAAGGTAATTCAACCCCTGACACTGTCATCAATGAAATCTCTTTACGGGAACAAAGAGTTGTAATTACTAAGGATGATGATTTTGTTCAATCTTTTTTGCTTCAGGAGAAACCTTATAAGCTAATCTTGGTGGCTACTGGGAATATCAAAAATGCTGACCTGGAAGATTTATTTCGTCAAAACTTGAGCCAAATTGTAGAGTTTCTAGATACTCATAGTTATATCGAACTTGGGCGAGATGCCATTATTATTCATCAATAAAAAAGGTAAGACGCTGGAGGCGCAGCTTGAAGAGTCAGCGCGGTTGGAGAAGGCGATTCGTGAGAATTTGGGGCTAATTGGCTATGGTCATCACTAACAATTGGACTCCAACGACTCTTGGGGATTGCGCTGACTGGTATTCAGGGGGCACTCCTAAAACGTCGGTATCAGAATATTGGGATGGTGACATTCCTTGGATTACAGCCAGCAGCTTACATGACTTCTACATTCAAGATTCTGAAAGGCGCGTAACGCCCTTAGGGGTTGAAAACGGCACTCGTTTAATGCCCAAAGACACCATCCTGTTTGTGGTTCGCGGAATGAGCCTCAAAACAGAATTTCGTGTTGGTATTTCGCGTCGTCCAGTCACGTTTGGGCAAGACTGCAAAGCACTGATTCCCAAAGCAGGTATTGATTCGCTATTTCTGGCAAATGTTCTGAGGGGCAGAGCAGATGAAATTTTGGGACTAGCGGACGAAGCCAGCCACGGTACTGGAAGACTGGCAACCGATGCCCTCAAGCGCTTCAAGATTTGGTTGCCACCCTTGGATGAGCAAAGGGAAATCGCCCATATTCTCGGCACCCTCGACAACAAAATCGAACTCAATCAGCAGATGAACCGGACGTTGGAAGGCATCGCCCGCGCCCTCTTCAAGTCCTGGTTTATCGACTTCGACCCCGTCCACGCCAAGCTTGATGGTCGCCATCCCTCCGGCATGGATGCTGAAACTGCGGCCCTCTTTCCTGATGCGTTTGAAGATGGAGGCGCGATCGGGCCAATCCCTAAAGGCTGGCAGCAGTGTAATCTCGGCGATTTTCTAAACTTGAAGCGTGGTTACGACCTGCCAAAACAACTGAGAGAAGAAGGCAACGTTCCTATCATCTCTTCATCAGGATTTTCCGGTTATCACTCAACTCCCAAAGTCAAAGCTCCAGGAGTCGCAACTGGTCGATATGGAACAGTTGGGCAGGTCTTCTTTATTGAGGACGACTTCTGGCCTCTCAATACAACTTTGTATGTTCAAGATTTCAAAGGAAATATTCCCAAAATTGCTTACTACATTCTGGAACAGATAGATTTCACTGTTTATGCAGATAAAGCTGCTGTTCCAGGAGTGAATCGTAACCACGTTCACCAAGAAAAAATTGTCGTGCCTCCCAAACAAATCCAAGAAAGATTTTTTAAGTTTCTAGAAACTACCTGGCAGCAACAAGCTGTGAATGAACAGGAAGCAGAAGCTTTGCGCGATCTCCGAGATGCTCTCTTACCCAAACTCCTTTCCGGCAAGATCCGTGTCAAAGAAGCCGCGCAAGCAGTGGAGCTCACTACCGTTTAGGGAGATCTATGGATTCAGAAAATATTGAAAAAATAATTTTTTACTCTTGGCAAAGCGATTTACCTTCAGTAGGTAATCATTACCTCATTCGCGACGCCTTAAGAGGTGCAATCAGAAGAATATCGAGAGATGACACAGAACTCAAAATAAGAGTAGACCATGATACCTTTGGGGTTTCTGGATCGCCTGACATAAAACAGGTAATCTTCGACAAAATTGACCAATGCACAGTTTTTGTGTGTGATATCTCCATCATCAACCAAAATGACAATTGCTCCCGTCCAGTACCAAACCCAAACGTACTTATAGAAATGGGCTATGCAGCGGCCAAGCTGGGATGGGCAAGAATCATTCTTGTATTTAACGAACATTATGGAAAACTAGAAGATTTACCCTTTGACATCCGAGCAAATCGAATATCAAAATATAATTTCAATCCAGTTAATGCCTCAGGGGAAAACAAGAATAAGGTGGAAGAACACCTAGAAAATATATTTAGTGTCGCTGTTAGGAGCATCTTGGAATCGGAATATCTAGAAAAATCAAACACAACCTCGGATATTGAAGAAATTCGGCGTGCGCGGGACATCAAAACACTAAAAAAGGTTTTATATACAACTTATATTCCAGTGATCGACGAATTCTTTGGCCAGGCCAAGAAGGGAATCCTAAACGAGGAAGTTTTTACTGTTTTTTATGCTTTGAATGGAGTTGTCTCTTCTAGCGATTTCTATTTGTACGATCAAAATTTAATGCAGATGACAATTGATTTCTACAACAATTTGAGTAGTAGCTTGTCATTTGGAAATCGATTTGACTATGCTGGGGGGCGATTTCTCTTAAGGGCTCCATATCCTGAAAATAACGAGAAATGGAAAATTGACCATGCTAATTTTCTGGCCTCCGTAGATTCAGCAGAAAGCATATTCAGAAGCTTTATCGAATACCTCCATGAAAACTATATCGAAATAGACATAAAGGCTATCACTCAAGAAATGACCGATTCAATTAATGCTGAATCAAAGTCTTAAGACCATAATGTTTCCCTGTTCGCTAAAAGAATCCAGTAATTTGTGACTGCCAAACATGCTCAACAAGCCATTCGACGAAATCACCAAAGATGACATCGAAGCCTTAATTACTCATGAGGTAGCTGAAAGCAAGACCCTTGAGTATAAGCAACAGCTACACGGCAACAGTGATGGCGACAAGAAAGAATTTTTATACGATGTCTCTTCCTTTGCAAACGCCTCTGGCGGTGACATCATCTATGGAATAACGGAAAAACTGGATGCGGCAGGGAAAAACACAGGAATACCAGAGCAAGCAAATGGTTTATCGGGCGTCAACACCGATGAGACAATCAGGCGCTTAGAAAGCTCGATACAAGATGGAATTGCCCCACGCATTCCCGGAGTACAAATCAAGCCAATCAGTGGATTTGCTAATCCCGTGCTCATCATACGAATTCCTAAAAGCTGGAATTCCCCTCATATGGTTATCTTCAAATCGGCTTCTCGTTTCTACTCACGAAACAGTGCTGGCAAGTATCAGTTAGACGTCGATGAGATCCGCACTGCTTTCATTGCATCTGATTCTTTAGCCGAGAGAATTAGAGAGTTCCGCATAGACCGAATCGCGAAGTTGATTGCTGGCGAGGCTCCCATAGTATTAGAAACCGGTCCAAAATCCGTTTTACATATTCTTCCTATAGAGTCTTTTAGTATTGGTAAATCGGTTAACATTACAAAAATAGCGCAAAACCTCGATCTTCTAAGACCTATTCATTCATATCAAGTTAGCCGACGATATAACTTTGATGGGATTGTAAAATATGCTCCCATCTCAAATAATGAAAATAGCGCCTATTCTCAACTATTCAGAAATGGAACTATAGAAGCAGTGGATATTTCCATACTGATATATGGTTTAGAGCGGAAAACTTTGCCAATTGAAGGGCTTGAGGAAGAACTTATCAAGACTTTAGATAGTTACCTTAAATTACTAAAAGACATCGAAGTAAATCCACCTGTATTAGTGGCCTTGAGCTTACTAGGGGTTGAGGGTTTCAAGATGGCTACACCTAGAGGCAGCTTTGGATTGAGTAGCTACCCCATTGATAGAGATAACTTGCTTATTCAAGAAGTTATTGTGGATACTTTAGATGCAAAAGCAGCAGACGTCTTGCATCCTATTTTTGATACTCTTTGGCAATCAGCAGGCTGGCAAAAGAGTCCATGCTACGACGACCAAGGTAACTGGGTGGGCTTTCGATAGAACAACTTGAACCCGACTTAACTAGAAACGCGATTGAGCTTCGCTAACGTGGTAGGAATACTCACATCGGGATATCTGTCGTCTTCCCTGTCCTCTCGCCCCAAAGTCCTGTGACTCAGATCTTGCACCTTGGCAGCGGGGATGAGAGAAAAGGGCGTGAAACTTATAGACAGCAAGGACCATGAAGATTCTTGCCCACGCCCAAGCGCTAATTTACCAACTGTTGGACGGGATGCCGAGTGCTTATCAGCGCCAAAGCTTGAAAGCCCTTCTAGAGTTGTTTCTCAAAGCCCAAGGGGCACCGCTGCCCGAGCATAGTCAACTGAAGTCTGCCAGCGCCTTGAGTCGGTTTCTCACGGTGTATAGCTGGTCAGTGCGCCAGGTCATTCGCCACATGCGCCAGGCGATTCGTCAAGAGTTGAAGCGCTATCGACCGCGAGGCCGCCGGCCCCATCTGCAAGTAATTCTGGATATGACGACGCTGGAGAAACGCGGCAAATTCAAAGCCTTCTCGGATCTCATCAGCGTGTTCCATGGTAAACGCGGGGTACATCTGGTGGTGCTCTACCTGGTGGTGGGACCCTGGCGGGTGCCCTGGAGCTTTCGCGTCTACCGAGGCAAAGGCCAACCTTCTGCTGCCCAACTGGGGTTGACCCTGGTGCGGCAGTTGCCCAAATGGCTGAAACGAGCGTTCAAAGTCAGAGTGTTGGCCGACACCGCCTTCGGCAGTGTGGACTTTCTCCAAGGCATTCGTCAGCTCAAGTTGCACGCGATTACTGGGGTGCGCTACGACCGCAAACTCACTGATGGACGACAGCTCTTTCAATTGCACAAACCGGGGCAGCGAGTCTATTTACAAGGACTGTCCTGCCCCGTGACCATCGCCTGGTTCTACCTCAAGCGGGATGGCCAGAAGCAACGCTCCAAACGCTATGTCCTTTCGACCGCACCGCTGAAAGCCAGCACGATTGTCTGGTGGGGTCGGCATCGATGGCAAATTGAAGGGTTTTTCAAAACCGCCAAGCATCGCTTTGGACTGCATCGCTTTGGTCAGCAGACCTTGCTGGGGATGTACCGCTGGCTCGTCCTCTCGCTGGTTGCCTTTATCCTGGCTCATTGGGGCTACCTCTCGCTGGAAACCGAGGCGTTACCCGATTGGGCGGAAGCCGCCGCGGTTGTGCTGGCAGCAGCCCTGGCCGATGTCTTGGTTTATCTGCTGCTGGCGGACATCGAGCGCAAACGTCCCTTGCTACAACAGCAAGGCATTGAAGTGCAAATTACCAGGTGCAAGATGTGAGGTGACTTACCACGGTATAACCGAATCCGAAGTCAAGGCAACCACTAGGCTTGAACCGACTACATAGACGGCACCATTCTTGTTAAGTCACCGATTGAAGACACTATTAAGGGATGCAAGGTAATCTTGCTCAGCCTTACCAAATATTCTCAATCATGAAGATTGTCCTTCTCAGCATATTCACTGTGAGAATGAATACTTAACCAGGAACTCTAAATCAGGGGTATCTGCTATCCCCAACAAATTTAGAGGCCACCATGACTAGCAGCTCACTTCAACGCATTCCCGCCCCTGTTCGAGAAATCACTGGCAAACCGGGTCAGTCTTGGGGCAACTTTGTGATGCCAGCTCGAGGCGAAGTCACCATGAAGATTTCCGGTGACTTGTTAGAGACCAAAATCTTAACCGCCTTTGGGTTAGACCAACGAGAAATTCAGACCCGTATCCAGCGCATTGAGACGGTTGAAAGAAGTGAAGGAAGATTGTGGTGGCTGCTCTGGATTGGCATTCCTCTATTGTTTACCTTCTTTATTGGCATCATCCCTATCGTGCTGTTCTTTATCATCAAGCAAAAATGGATCGTGGTGCATAACACCAGCGGTAATCTCCTGCTCTTTTATCAAGACAGCACCAAAGCTAAAAACTTCTGCCATACCCTCATGGCAATCTCTCGGCAGCTCAACAGCAAATCGTCCCCCGCAACATCCAATGGTGCTACCCCACAAGACCGCAGAAATGAACAGCGGCAACGAGTTGTTCAGCCACCTCAAAACGCTTAAGGGTTAACGCTTCTACGGATTCTGTCAAATTGAAACCATGTCACCTTTCAACGAGCAGACCATTGAAGACATCGCCCTCACGTACCTGGCAGAGTTAGGCTACACCTGCTTGCACGGGGGCGACATCGCCCCCGGCGAACCCAGCACCGAACGCGACAGCTACAGCGACGTCATCCTCATCGATCGCCTCCGCGCTGCCCTCACTCGCCTCAATCCCCACATTCCCCCCGACGCCATCGACGAAGCCCTGCGCCAGGTCATCCGCAGCGAAAGCCAAAACCTGATCGAAAACAATCGCCGCTTCCACAAACTCCTCACCGACGGCATCCCCGTCGCCTACCAGCGCAATGACCGCCGCGTAGACGACCTCGTCTGGCTCATCGACTTCGACCAGCCCCACCACAACGACTGGCTCGCCGTCAACCAGTTCACCGTTATCGAACACAGCAACCGTCGCCCCGACATCGTCCTCTTTCTCAACGGCCTGCCCATCGCCGTCATCGAACTCAAAAACGCCGCAGACGAAAACGCCGATATTGAAGAAGCTTTTAACCAGCTCCAGACCTACAAGCGTGACATTCCCAGCCTCTTCACTACCAACGCAGCGCTGATCATCTCTGATGGCCTCAGCGCCCGCATCGGCACCCTCACCGCTGATCGCGCCCGCTTCATGCCCTGGCGCAATCCCCCCGCTCCCGCCGACAACGTTATTCCCCTCAACTCCCGCCGTCAGCCCCAGGCCGCCGAAGCCGGGGGCACCTATCCCACCAGCGCCACCAACGAACTCGAAGTCCTGCTCAAGGGCGTCTTCCAACCCGATCGCACCCTCGACCTAATCCGTTACTTCACCGTCTTCGAGAGCGATGGCGAAACCGTCATCAAAAAGCTGGCAGGCTACCACCAGTACTACGCCGTCAACAAAGCCGTCGAAGCGACCCTCCGCGCCACCGCTGCCGAAGGCGATCGCCGCGCCGGGGTCATCTGGCATACCCAGGGCTCCGGCAAAAGCCTTTCCATGACCTTCTACGCCGGCAAAATCGTCCAGCATCCCCAGATGGCCAACCCCACCCTGGTGGTGCTCACCGATCGCAACGACCTCGACGACCAGCTCTTCACCACCTTCTCCCGCTGCCAAGACCTGCTGCGGCAAACGCCCCAGCAAGCTGAAGATCGCGCCGACCTCAAAGCCAAGCTCCAGGTAGCCTCCGGCGGCATCGTCTTCACCACCATCCAAAAATTCGCCCCCGACGACCGGGGCGGCGAGTACGCAATGCTGAGCGATCGCCGCAACATCGTCTTCATCGCTGACGAAGCCCACCGCTCCCAATACGGCCTCAAAGCCCGCGTTGTCACCACCACCAACCCAGACACCGGAGCCGAAGAAGCCCGCATGGCCTATGGTTTCGCCAAATACCTGCGCGATGCCCTGCCCAATGCCTCCTTCATCGGCTTCACCGGCACCCCCATCGAATCCACCGACAAAAACACCCAGCAAATCTTTGGCGACTACATTGACGTGTACGACATCCAACGCGCTGTCGAAGACAAAGCCACCGTCAAGATCTACTACGAAGCCCGCCTCGCCAAGCTCGACCTCGACGCCAACGAACAGCCCTACATCGACCCCGACTTTGAAGACATCACCGAAGGGGAAGAACTCACCACCAAAGAAAAGCTCAAGACCAAGTGGGCACAACTCGAAGCCATGGTCGGCTCCCCCAAGCGACTATCTCTGGTGGCCCAGGATATCGTGCAGCACTTCGAGAACCGCCTCGCCGCCATGGACGGCAAGGGCATGATCGTCTGCATGAGCCGCCGCATCTGCGTCGCCCTCTACGAAGAACTGGTGCGCCTGCGTCCCGGCTGGGATGCTGAAGACGATGACGCCGGTGCCCTCAAAGTGATCATGACCGGCAGCGCCGCCGACCCCGAAAACTTCCAGCCCCACATTCGCACCAAAAAGCGCCGGGAAGCTCTAGGCAAGCGCCTCCGCCATCCCGCCGATCCGCTCAAGCTAGTAATAGTCCGCGATATGTGGCTCACCGGCTTCGATGCCCCCTGCCTCCACACCATGTATGTCGATAAGCCCATGCGCGGCCACAACCTGATGCAGGCGATCGCCCGCGTCAACCGCGTCTTTGGTGGCAAAGCCGGGGGCCTCGTGGTGGACTACATCGGCATCGCCGAAGACCTGAAAGAAGCCCTGAAAGACTACACCGAGCGCGATCGCGGCCAAGCGGGGATTCCCATGGACCAGGCGATCTCCTTGCTACAAGAGAAATACGAAATCGTCGCGGGCCTGCTCCACGGCTTCAACTACCGCGCCTTCCACACCGCCTCGCCCCCCGAACGCCTCACCATTCTCCGCAGCGCCATGGACTGGATACTGCGCCCCGAATCCGTCGAGCAAAAAGGCCCCCAGCGCTACATCCAGGCCGTCACCGAACTCTCCAAAGCCTTCGCCCTCTGTGCTGCCGAAGAGGCCGCGATCTCGATGCGCGAAGATGTCGGCTTCTTCCAGGCGGTGAAAGCGGGCCTCACCAAACACACCGTCGAAGGGGGAAAGAGCCGCGCCGAGCTGGACGCCGCCGTGCGCCAAATCATCTCCCGTTCCGTTGCCTCCGATCAAGTCATCGACATCTTCGCCACCGCTGGTCTCGACAAACCCGAGTTCTCCATTCTCTCCGAGCAGTTCCTCGAAGAAGTCCGCCAGCTCCCCCAAAAGAACCTGGCTCTAGAGGTGCTACGAAAGCTGCTGAACGACGAGATCAAGGCGCGATCGCGTAAAAACGTGGTCCAGTCCCGCACCTTCTCGGAAATGCTGGAAGCCTCCATCCGCCGCTACCAAAACCGCGCCATCACCTCCGCCGAGGTCATCCAGGAACTGATCAAGCTCGCCGAAGAGATGCGCGAATCCAGCCGTCGCGGCGTTGACCTGGGTCTCACCGACGACGAACTCGCCTTCTACGACGCCCTTGAAGTCAACGACAGCGCCGTCCAACTCCTCGGCGATGAAACCCTCAAAAAGATTGCCCAAGACCTCGTCAACGCCGTTCGCAAGAACGTCACCATCGACTGGACCCAGCGCGAGAACGTCCGCGCCAAGCTCCGCGTCATCATCAAACGCCTCCTTAAGAAACACGGCTATCCCCCCGACAAGTGCGATACCGCCGTTGGCACCGTCCTCAGCCAAGCCGAAACCCTTTGTAAAGACTGGGTCGCCTAGCTATGCGTCAATTCATCCTCGTCCCCACCAGTGTCCTGCAAGTCCGCAAGCTGCCCATTCAAACCCTGGCAGGCTTAGCAGATCACTACTACCTCAGCGAAACTCCCAACATCGACAACTCTCTGGGTTGGGGACCGGCAGGCTTAGAACTGCGCGGCACCGTTCGCATCACAGAGGCAGAAATGGCCAGGGTCGAGGAATTCCTCAACGCCCACCGCTACAACATCAACGTCCACAACTGCGAGCACTTCGCCAACTACGTCCTCTACGGTCTGCCCCTGTCCACCCAGCAAAATACCCCGCACAAGAATCTCGGCAGCTTCTTACTGAGCCTGATTCAGCCCGCCAACAGCATCCGCGAGAACAAAAACGAAATCATCCGCCAGCAAGCCGCCGACATTCTGAACGAAAACCTAAGGCAGGCAAAAATCCAACGCGCCAATGAAGAACGCATCCGCTTTTGGGCCGAGCGTGGCATTGAAGTTCAGTAGCTGCTCGATTTTAGTCAAATCGAAACAACCACGGATGTCTAATCAGATTCAATCGAGGAAAATTAAGAGAATATTGTAGTAGCAGCTTCAACTGACAACTGGAGTTACCTGGAAAACCGAATGAGCGAAAAAGGTCGCAGAACCTACCAACCCAATTTTATTGATGAATTCAAGAAATATCTCAATAAGAACTTTGCCTGTAGTACTGAGGAAAAGTACTACAGGATTTTTGGTGTGATTGTTCGAGAACTCATCAACGAGCTTTCAGAGGAGGAAATTGAGAAATTATGTCGAAAAAGTGGGTATCTAGATGGAGATAAAGAACTCACGGTAATTAGACATCTTAAGCAGTGCGAGCAAGAGACTCGTGTTGGGGAACTAGACTTCAAGAACCCAGAAGATGCAATCGCAGTGAGAGGTTCTACTACATATTCATCAGAAACATCAAATGACCAGACTAATACTGGCGGGTAAGGAGATAAGGCTCAAAGCTCTACTCTCTCTGGGAATCATCAGGGCACTCAGCAACATATTGCCGAAGATGTTCAAAAGATTTAAGCAACGACTTCTGTAGTAAGTCCATCATCCATCCCAACTCTTCGAGCTGGCTTAGGAGACGGGGATTTTGCTCATCCAAAACCCGAATGAGCGCCTGGTAGTCCTTGATCGAAGTGCCATCAAGATAAATCAGATCTTGATGAATTAGCTTGTTTCGCTCAGCCACGATCCTTGATAAAGCTTGTCTTTGCCGCTTTACAACATTCACATCAAAAGCAACCTGGACCGAGTAGGCGATACCAGAACCAGCAGACTCAATCTCAGCCTCCGGTGGCAATGGCATCTCTGTGACGACCCTTTGATACTCTTGAATCAAACGCCCCAGGCTTTGTTTTCGCAATCTAGCCTGATTGCCATTCAACTGTTCTGAGAGTGTAGGCGCAGTGCCATCTACTCGGCTCATCGCGAGAAAAAGCTTGAGTCCCGCTTCAATTTTCGAAAAATTAACAACATTTCGACCTAATTTTCTGAGCGCCTCAGCCCTGACTTCCTCAAGCTCTAAATCAGTCATTTCAAGCGTGCCTGTTCGCTGAGAACGCCAACCTCCACTCTTAGATTATCAAGAGCTTGTAGGTAGCATGCCCGATTCAGTCCTCATAAGCGCACTTATGCCCATAGTCAGGACATAAGTGCTGAAACTTTAGTCCAGAGGGCCTTCTGATACAGAATTAGGACATCACGCAGCCACCTCTTGGATATCGGCTGGAGGTTTGTGCAAGTCCCAAAGGCGGCGGTATCCTTCACCGCCTGACGTTGGATCGTCTTTGATGCGGTCAAATTTTACGCGCGCCATGTCGCCATCAATAAGCAATATTTCACCGGGTCTGGAGAACTCAGCACACTCCACGCGATCTCCCACCTCAAAACTTTGGCAGTCCTCCAGGCGGTGAATGTCGCCAGCGCTATCAGCCACCACCGTGGAGCCTTTGGCCTTACCCATACGCACCACAGTGAAAACAGCTTTTTGCCTCAGGTCAGTGAGGCGATCGCCTTTTTGCAATTGCATCTTATTAGTCCTCCCACTCCACCTCATCTGGATCGATATAACTGAGCCTTATATCCTCCAGCCGCCGCCAGTGCTCAGGATGGTGGTGGTAGAGCTGATTCCAAGCCGCCTTATTGATTGGCTGGAGCACTGGCGGGAGCGCCAAGACTTCTGGCCACGTTTGGCACTCTTTCAGGGCATCAGCGCGCGCCGAAATTGGATCGGCTAGCGGTGAGTTACTACTTTCGGGCTCAGTCACCATCGAGTTACCACCAGTCACCACCCCTTTGGTAACCGCTGAAACCGGATCACCGCTTGCGTTTGAGGTGCCTTGAGTGGGCTGAGTTACCACTTTTTTAGAAGACAAGACACCATCTATATCTCCTGAAGCTGGCGTGTGTGTTATCTCAGTCTCTTTCTCTAAAACACTCTCTTTTTTATTTTTGGTAACTGACTGACTTTGAGGGCTTGAAACGCCTTCACCGTTTGAGTTTGGTGAGTTACCACCCCCTTGGCAACTGGTGGTAACTGGTGGTAACTGTGGTAACTCAGGCTCAGGGACCGCCAGATCCTCTACGCGCGGCGGGATGATAGCCTCATACAAATCCCACGAGAGGCTGGCGGGAATGACGACACATTTACGTGGCACCATCACCGGCTCCTTAGGAATGCTAGTATTTTCCCCTTGAGGTTGAATGCATGCTCTTAGATAGGTTTTCGTCTCATCCTCTGAGCGGTAAAACTTCTGAGTACCGCGCTTATTGCCACCGGCCTTGAGGATGCCACTCTCCACGATGGAGCGGGAGTAGCTTGGTAAAAAGGCTTTGTCCACTACGCTCCAAACTGATGGCATGTGAACCGCGATAAATTGTTTGCCAGCGCGATCCTCCACCGCACGGATATTCCAGCCACCGATCTTGCTCTGAGCCACCGCCGCTTGGCATTTGTCCAGAAAGTCCTCCAGGCTGGAGCGGTTGCTCTCAGCATCATTAGCATGAGCACAAAGTGTCTCTTTGACATAGCGCTCCAGCCGCTCCTCAGGGTATCCCGCCAGCCGCGCCACGGCTTTGGCATACCAAAGGACTAGGCCAAGGCTATCAGCCACACGCGCGTGAGCAAGTGGTAGGAGCGATCGCAGATCCTGAGCCTGTACGCGGATTTCTTTGGCGGGATAGCCAAGCTGGATGAGCTGCGGGAGCGCGCCGCTGGCTTGATCCATTGCATCCTTGAGAGAATCCCACGCATCACGATCACCGGCGCTGGATGGGTAAAAAGGCACTGACACCACGCGGCTCCTGGTGGCTGGCTGATCGTCGCCAAGCGCGTGGTTACTGGTGGCCATCAGTGGAGCGTGTGGCTCTTGAAATACCCGCCGTAAACACCGCGCCTCACCGTTATAAAGCCGCTTGAAAAGCTCATCCAGCTCCTTAGAACGTTGTGGATCGTCCCAACACTGGAGGATGTTACCCGACCGCTTGAGCCGTTCATAAATAGCACTCTCTGAGGAGCGGCTGATGAGGTTACGGTGGTTACCTGAGAGGCTCAGAGCACACTCAGCCACCAGCGTCTTAAAAGAGCCTGGATCACCGACCGGGTTAAGAATGGGAAAGCGCCGCTCACGTTTCATCACCTCCTGATAGTGGAGAGAGGCCGCGCCATAGCCAAGGCAGAATACCGCCGCGTCAATTACTTCAGGACCGTAAAACCGGCTCATGGCATCCACCAGGCGCGGGAGCGCTTGAGTGTCGGGAGCTGCCACCACCGGCTCAGGGATTTTGTCCTCTCCCGTGGTCAAAAGGTCGTTATAAACCCAGCCGCTCTCCTCCTCAGTGCATGGCTCACCTTTGGGTGTGAATTGCCTGTCAGGGAATACCCAAAAACCATCCTCCTGATAACCAACACGATCCGCCAGTTTGTAAATTTTGCCGCCGCGCTGATGGTATTCCAGGAGCCTTACGTGGATGAGCGCGTGGAGGTGCTCAGGTTTAAGACTACAAACAACGTCATGCCCATAGGCTTGAGTAAGCGCCGCCACAAAATCCACCATTCTGAGGCGGTCTAGGGAGCGTAAAACCACGCGCCGCTCATGTGTGTCAAAAGAGCGCTTTACCTTGAGGACTAGGCCAGCATCACCATCACCATTTGGAGAGCACAGCTCCCGCTCCACTTGAAAATCAAAGTTAGCCTTTGGGATAAAGCGGCGGATAGGATCACCGTTTTCATCCTCTTTCTCAATCCACCAGCCAATCTCACAGTTATGAGACTTGGGAGAATTCCACCGATTAAAAGAGCGCCGCTCACCATCACCACCACCGCCGCCGCTACTATCGGCATAAGTCGGCTTATGGGGATTGAATTTAGGCAGCTCCACACCAGCCTCCCGCGCCAGCTCTTGAACGATTTCTATAAACTCTTTGCCGCGTGGTTTGGTTTGTTTGGTTTTGAGCCAGTGGCGATAGTCAACAGCTCCACCACCGACTCCACACGATGGACATTCCCATAGCCACTCACCGCCATCACCGTTTGGCTCAATGTGGAAAGCGGTTCCACTATTTGAGTCATGATGTGGGCAACAGCCGCGCGCCTTTGAGTCTCCCGACCACTGAAACTGGTGACCGTTCCACTTATAAATTTGCTGAGGCGATAGGCGCGGGAGAATGTCAGTGTGGAGGATGTCTGATGGCTGGCGGTCCCCATCCACACGGGTTTGGTTGTTAGGGAATGTAATTACAGATTTAGGCTCCTGTACATACCCTATTTCCAGCATCTCACCAGTCTTGGTGATTTTCTCCTCCTCAGACAGCTTTGAGCTGGAGGCATAGAGCCGCTTGAGTTGTTTCCACCAGCCATCAGGAATGGACTCAGGAAAGCGCCAGCCAAGGTGGGCAAACCAGCACTTACAACCTTTCAGCATTTGCTCATAGGTGTATCGGGCCTCAGGCTCATGAGCGATCAGCTCTTGCCAGTTCCCTTTCTCTTTACGAAGGACACCAGGGATTCTTATGGGCTGATGGAGATTTTCCACAGCTGGATCGCCTCTCATGGCCATCATCACCAGCCGCCGCAAATATTGAACCTGAGCCACTGGTAAGTGTTCATTGGTTTTGAGATGTCCGTGGAGAGACTTTCCACCTGAGCTAATCAAGCTATGGAAAGAGAGGCCGGTAATGTTTTCCCATTCTGCATACCGCGCCGCTTGCTCTCCTCCAGATATGCCATCAAATTCAATGCCGATATCATCAGTTACGGCCACACAATCTTTAAGCGGGAGTCCTTGTGGCTGAGTGGGGATGTAAAACACGCCACCATCTAGCGCTCTTGATTGCCTGATGACGTAACCTAGTCCGTTGGTAATGGGCTTTAATTCCACTACTCGGGAGCGTGGATTATCCTCTACAGTTTTCCAGCTCCTCCACAGTGTCAGCTCTGAACCATTCCACTGAGCTTGGTAAAAGCTATCGTGGCCAATTTTGAACCAAAATTCATAACTACCATTCACCGGCTTGAGCGCGTTTAGAAATGCCTTGAGCTGGCCTCTCATGTCGCTGATGAGCTTAGCGGTAGTCTTGGTGCACTGGATCGGTGATGCAACCATTAGCGGCCACCTCCTGAGAAAATATCTGTCTGAACATGGCTAAAGCCACCAAGCCCTGAGACTTGGCGGCAGCTAAGCCACTTGAACCACTTTCCACACACGCAGTAGAGAGCGCCGTGGTGTGGTCCTTTACCGGGCATCACGCCGTTATGATCACGGTCGCATTTGAAATACTTCATGAGACCACCTCTTGAGCTTGGTGAGGCTGGCACTGTTGCAGCGACGGTGAAAGCGTGTAGAATTGATGCAAGAAATTAAACATACGAATCCCTCACGCCTCTTGGCGTGTAGTGGTGAGCAAAAACCTTTAGCAGCGCTTGGTAGGACTTGTTAGCTGGCTAGAGGTTTTTTAATGGTTAAGTCAACCAACAGGATATGCCGATTTACAATCTCTGAGAAATTTTGTGTTTTTCAGCTACAACCCTTACTGCATAGGGTATTCAGGATCAAAAATATTTTGCTTTTTGCGTCCTTGCCGAATTGGCGTGACTGCTCCATGCGGGGCGCATTGGAAAACATATGCGCCCTTTGTGATACTTGGATTATTCACAAAATGACTACGTGACTTGATGAAAGGGGTCAATGCGTTTTTCCGTATCTGATCGGAGCGCTCACACACATTCAAAGCAGCATTGAAGAACTCTCGGGTATGGGGTTCAGTGAAGGGATTTTCAAAATTGCGTAAGCACTTATTCTCAGACATCACCAGTCTTCTGAGCGAATCTTTCCCAATCACCTTTGTCTTGAGACAATGGCGTCCCAGGCATTCAGCCTCCACAACCAGATGTGTCCACCAGATAGCCTGGTGTTCACTTCTCAGTAACTCGGGCTCCATCTCTTGCACACTGGTTATCAAGTCCAGCAAGCGAGTTGCAATCTCCCCCAAAGCTTTGAAGTATCGAGAACCGTCGCGGCCTAAGCCAGTCACGCGAAATTTCGAGTCCCACTTGTTCCGCAATAGTTCAGCTAGGATTAGCTTGTTCATCGATAGAAAACGCAAATCCGATTTCGTTGCTGGCTGAACCGTTTGTGTAAACGCAAGGAAAACGTCTTGCCAGACACAGTCCGCAGGAGGAGATTTCGGTGCGAACGGCGTCGTCAGCAGTTCGCCGACAGAAACAGTCATACACTTGTCCTAACCTTTCAGCGAGTGTATCACCTGGATTCCTAGCTGTGCAGGGGATTGATCGATAAATCGCCCCCAAGTTACAGTGTCCCTTCAAGCATCCTAAATAGGAGAAGAGAAATTTGGAAATACTCATAAGCCGATCGCAAACACGTTGAAATCAGGCCGAAACACCACTCTAGCGTCAAAGCCTAATTGCTCAACCGCTCTCTGAGCTTTCGCAGCCCTGGTCCTGTCACCCAAACTACATGCAGCCGCATACTGAGATCGCAGTCGATACAGCTCCCGCCGCAGAGTGGCTAAATCTCGCGGTGGATCGCCCTGAGGAGTCTCCATCACCGCAGGCTGAAACGGCGACGCGCTACGCTCCGAGCCGGGAAAAGATTTTTCCCCAAGGCAATCGTCCGGCCTACCCTTCAGTAGTGGCTGAGGTGTTAACAACTCTTGAGTATCAACGGGTTCAGGGCGATCGCACTCATCCTGGCTACCCCCATCAGCGACCACTTCAGGAGTGCTCAAACCCGCATCAGTTGGGGCAGTTAACACCGGTCGATGTTCCGGGTGCCAGAGGTCGCGATGCTTATAGCAAGTGGGCTTGGAGACGCCGGATAGTTCCGTGATGCGCTCTTGCAGGGCGGTGATGGTGGGGAAGGTTTCGGCGGCCTGCTCGATGTGGGTCATGGCCGCTTGAATGGCGGCTCGCTTCGCCTCCCGCAGCACGTCGTTCTGGGAGGGTTCCTGGGGCTTGGGCGTGCCGCCAAACTCGGGCACAAAGTACTTTTCTTCGACGGCTTTGGCTTTCTGACGAATCCACTTCTCCAGGGCCTGCCCCTTGGTCTGGCACCAGCGATCGAACCCCGGTAGGCTGGGCACCAGCGCGATCGCCCACTTCACCAAAGCCTCTCCCGTATGCCGCAAGAAGATATAGCCATACTGCAGCGCCCGATAGATCAGGCGGTTGCTTTGGGCGGCTCCGGTCCAGCCCTGCTCCATCTCCCATTCCAAGTCATCGCGGAAGGCGTTGAAGGTGGTCTGGCCGTGGCGATCGCGCTGGCGTTTGCGACGCTGCCACCATTTCTTGGCTTTTTTCACTGCGGCCCGAAAGCGCTGCATGTCCTGCTGCTCAGCTTCGTGGGTCATCGCCCGCAGCCAGTCACTGGGCAACTGGCTGACGGGTTCGCCAGCCTTATTGAGCAGCACTGAGCCGCGTCCGGGTTGCAGCGGCAGGGCGTGGGCCTTGTAGCGCGAGTCCCACTGTTTGACGTTGGGGAAGAGTTCGAGCTGGCCGTCTTGCAGCGTTAGGCCGCTAGTCTCACAGGCCCACCGTATCACTAAGGCCAGTTCCCAGGTGGAGACCGACTCGGGCATGGGGACAAACAGGTGCTTGCCGCCGTTATGGCTGCTTTGCGTCGGCACAAAGCCTGCCAGTCCGGCTTTCTCTTCCAGAGCGTAGATCACCGGCTCCCAGGCGTCGGCGTAGGGGCCGGTGATGTCTAAATCCACGAGGCCGTATTGGGTCAGTGAGCCGAAGCTGACGCCGATCAGGTCGTTGAAGGTTTGCCAGCGCTCCCAGAGTTGGGCACCGGTGAGGGGGTAGCGAGTCTCGGTGTGGTAGCTCGGCTTTTGACCGGGCGGCGGCAGGGGAGCCGTGATGAAATCCCACCCGTGGGGAAACCAGGCGGCAAAGGCTTGGGCCAGGTCGTCGGCAGGCGTGGCATAGGTGTATTCGGAGCGATGCAGGATGCCTGATGTCGGGGCGGGGAAGACAGGTTCATGGCCCTCTGCGCCGCTTAAATCGTGCGTTCTCATAGGAATGGGCAAAAGAATGTAGGGGGGCATGGAGACGCGACCCACCCTGCCGATGCCGTCGCCACGGGCATCGACTACCCACCATCCTCGGCCCGGCAGGGACTGCCAGGTCGTAGAGAAACCGGATGGGAAGGGTAAAAGGATGGCGGACGGTGACAGCGATCGCCGCTGTCGCACGCCACCAATGCGGTGCGGGGGTCGGTCTCGAACAGAAATCTCGAAGGTGAAACTGGGACGGGAAAGGCCCGAACTGCATAGCTTTCAACCTGAAAAGGACAAAATTTTGACTAGCCAGAAATGATCGCATCCAAAAATTGAATGCACAAAGGTGTTGCACAACCGATCGGTCGTGTTAAACTGGCGTCAAGCATTTAGTTTTGATTGAAAAACGCGGAGCGATGACCAACCTTGGCGGGGAGTGTCATCGTTTTTGCGTTTTAGGGGCCGTTACATGGTGGGTTCCTCCATCGCGAATGACAAACTTTAAGCGATCGCACAGTGGCGATCAAGGCAGTTCTGGGGGCTGTGGTGGGTCGCCACCCAGATTGCGGATCATTTCTTCAAGTTGAGTAATTCTCTCTTCCTGCACTTCGGATTCTTGCCTGAGTTGGTAATAGTCTTCTCTTAGCAAGTCGTCGACGGCATAAGCTTCACCGAGCATTTCAAGATCCTGCTGTAGCCGGTCGATCCGCATGGCTAGCAGTTGGTTGTATTCATCCTCAGTGCGATTGACTCCAAAGGCATTGTCAAATCGTCTTTCCAACGTCTCGGTAGCTAGGGCCATCACTAGGGAGATGGCCTGCTTATTGCCCTGGCCACACTGCCAAACCCAGAAAGCAGTAACCACTTCTAAGGGCAGCGCATTTATCCGGGTCTGCCCCCTGCTCTGACCAGTCGGTTCTACCTCGATAGTGTCGGGCGTATAACCTTTTCCCAGCAAGGTTTTGATGCCCTTTGAGTCTAAAAAGCGTCGGGCGTTAATTTCAGGCTTACCAATACACTCAGCCGCTTGGGTTTGGCTCATGCGATAACTGCCATCAGGCATCATGAAGCCTTCTATCTCAAGGCTTCCGACAAATATTGTTTCTCGCTTGGCTTTATCTGTTGGCATCTTGATCGACTACTCGCCGGCATCTAGTGTCTTGAACTCGCCATGTTCTTTATTTTTCTGTATCTGCTGACTCTTCACGTTCTTTAACAGCCAGTCGAGCAAGATAAACCAACAGGTTAGGGACAGTCCTTTCCTGCTCCTTGGCAATGGCCTCTACCTGTTCGTAGAGGTCATCCTCCATTGTGACTGTCATCCGCTTAACCACGTCATCTATTTCACTCACCGACATAAGAGTAAATCCTTTTGCTTATTTTGATCCTTATCTTAGTCTGCTTATGTAAAATTAGATCGTTTTATGCCTAAAAGCATAGAATGATGCTATCACTATGAACGTGATGGGCACGCGGTTGGTCCCGTTTGAAACGAATGAAACTGTGCCAAACCCGTGCCAACCTGTGCCGAATCAGTACCGATAACGTTTTGAGGCGTTCCAAGCCATGAAGTCACTACACGGATTTTGCAAAGAACACGATCTACCGAAAACCAGCGTCAAGCGGTTTTTGAACGATGAAGGATTCGATACCAGCAGCGGTCTCAGTCGAGAAGCGATCGCGGCGGCGCTGGTGGAATTTAAGCCCAAAGGCTCAGCTCCCAACCCAGATGTGCTGCCACCGAACTACGCCGATCCCTTTGCCGGGGTCGCGTCTGGTCGAGCGATCGTCCCGACCGGTTACCAGGCGACCGACCGCAGCCTGGCGGTGTTGATGTCAGAGCAGCGGGTCAGGCAACTTTGCGAAGGGGCCGCCCTGACCAATCAACAGACCGTGCAAGCCGGGGTTCATAACAGCATCAATCTCGGTCAGCAGTTAGGCGCGTTTCTGGGCGAGCAGACGATACGGGCTGCCGAGCAACAGCGCAAACAGATGATTGAGCAATATCTCCAATCGCAAGGGGTGCAAACCTCCCCAAAGTCTCCTGGCGGCTCTCCCGATGGCAACGCTGCCTGATGCTGGCGATCGCTGTTGCCCTGCTGATCATTCTGCTCTAATCCTAAGGACGGTGCATCATGCCGCAAGAACCCGTTGATTCCCTCTCCCCCATTGCCCTGCAAAAGGCCACTCCTGGACCGATCCAGCTCGCCGTCAAGAAACTTCAGCACGCGCCCCAGCGGTTGATTTTGGGTGTGCCGCTGGCGATCGCCGCCCTGGTCGGCGTCGGCTTCATCGTTGCCAGTGGCTTCCGGGCCGCTGAGTCCGAGCCCGTCGAGTCCGAGGTCAGCGACTACAACATGGTCACTTTTGACCCGCTGGCCCTGGCGGGCATTGACGAGAGCACTGATCCCGCCACTGCCGCCGTAGCGATGCGCGACATCCTGCCGGAGTACGATCGCTGGCTGCAGATTCAGGTCGCCAAAGACCTCGACTATCCCATCGCCAAAGAGTCAGAGCGGCTCATCGAGTTTGCCAAAAAGGAAGCTGCCGAGGGCGACATTGACCTGAGTGATCCGGCAGCCGATATTGACCTGAAGGGCTGTCTGGCAGTGCTGGCGGACTGGGAATGTGTGGTGCTGCGTTATGCCGGGGATGCGATGGAGCTGTACCGGGCGGGCCTGACCGCAGATGACCCGATGCAGATGCTAGAGGGCACAGTGCGTTACCACGCCGCGCTGCGGGCACTGTTCCCGGTGCAGTATACCCGCACTAACGGCACCGAGACGTTGCAGGGGCTAACGAACCAGCGCTACGCCATCTACCTGCTGAAGCAGCTGATGCCGTCGGCGCAGTTGGAGTTACAGAAGCTCCAGGCCGCCCCAGCCACTCAGCCAGGGGATGCCGCCACGCTGGAGGAGGATGAGAACTGATGGTTTATTTCATCATCAATCGCTTGCCCAGACGCTGGCGGTTCAAAGCTCAACGCCTTTGGATGTTGATTCGAGACTTTCGCGATGTGTTCTGGCTAGCGCCTCCTCGCGATATCGCCCTGCAAGGGTTGCTCACGCTCACGGTGGTATCAGTGACGGTCGGTTTCTTTGCGGTCTTTGGTCGGTGGCTGCTGGCCCTTACGGCGCTGTGGACTTGCTCGCTGTGGCTGCTGGCTCTGCTCAAAGCGGTCGGCAACTTATTCAAGCGAGGTGCCCAGCGATGAAATATTTATCGACCTCACAGCAGCGCTGGGCCGCGCGGGGGCTCTCTGGCTTAGGACTCTCCCTGATGGTCGGCGGGGGCGTGATGGCCTATCAGAACCCGCAGTTGCAAAGCGCCTCGCAACTGCAAGCGGTCCATAAGTATGGGTCGCTGCAGCAGTCAGTGGTGATCCCCCAGGACGGCATGGTGGGCCGAGGGCTGGGGCTGGGGCTGTTTGTCGCGGGCCTCGCCGCGTCGGGCCTGGGCCTCTGGCTGAGTGACCCGGAACCGCGGGGCGTGAAGCCCGAGTCGGTCGTGCAGGCAGCACTGCCCGGTGGCAAAGCGATCGCCCTATTCCCTCCAGAAGATGAAGTACTGGCCAGCGTCCAGCAAAAAGTCCTCACCTTGCTCTCGGCCTATCCCTGGCTGAAGTCCTGTATGCAGGCGTTCTCGGTGGTCATCGTGGGGCCAAGTGGGTCAGGAAAAAGCACCATTGCCAACGCGATCGCCGTGATGCGGTTGCTGCTGTGGAGCTGGCCGGTGGCGATCCTTGATCCCCATGGCGACAACAACTTGAGTCAGGGCACCTGGAGTGCGGGCAAGCTCTACGGCTCCACCACGTTGACCAAAGTGGCACCGGGGGAGCAAATCGCGATCGCCTGGGAGCAACTCAAGGGGGGCTATGCGCCCTACCAGCAGAATAAGCGCCAGCGCCAGACCATCATTATTGATGAGTTCACCGGCTGGTCGGACCCATCCGAGCCGGATGAGCTGAAGGCGTTGACTGCGCCCATCACCTCCCACGCCATCCGGCAAGCGCGCAAGTGCGGCAATGCCATCATGCTGCTGCTGCATGGCGACAAGAAGGGCACTGCCGGAGGCAATTTGGAGACCGGGGCGCTGGCCTCCCTGATGAAGACGGCGGCGGTGTTGCAGGTCCAGGGCGAGGCGGATGAGTTTGGCGAGCTGACCTGGAGTGGCAAGGGCCAGTTCAAGCCACCAGGGGCGGAACCCACGACGAAGAACTTTCAGCGGGTCTCGATCCCGGACTCCATCGGGCCGGGGCGGCTGCAAGCGGATATTACCGACCTGCTCGATTATCTAGGGATCGGCTTGGATGACGATCCGCTGGATGAGGTGATCGTGAAGGGCAAGCTGGCGGAAATGCGCGATCAGATTCGCCGGCGCTTTGATTCGCCGGAGTTTATCGACGCGCTGAACCAGCTTTATGAAGGCCCCACGGCACCGAGTTCGGAAGACGACGACAACAGCTATCCCGACCCGAAGTGGGACGACTTAAAGAGCAATGAAGACGCCGTTAATTTGCTCGCTTATCTAAGAAGAAATAATTATCGCCAAAGCGATGTAAACACTCTCAAGCAGAACTGGGGCCGCAAAAACGATTTCAACTCTCGTGAGGATATTCGCTCCATTTTGAGCGAACTGGTGGCCGCGGCAATCGCGGAATGGACAGACAACGACAAGCTCGGTTTCAGGGTGCTGCCAAACTGGGAGGATTTTCCTTCATGGCTCGACTAATGCCGGGGACTGGGGACTTGGGGACTATTGACCTGATTGGGCTGCAGCAATTTGGCTGAGTCCCCAATGGCCCCCAAGTCCCCAGTCAGTCCCCAGCCTTTGGGGACTCGCAGGGGCTACCGCAAACTCAACCATACGAGGTGAACTCATGGGCAAACGCATGGCAAATTATCGCGACATTGAAATGGAGCAAATGACCTATCAACGGCAATCTTTTGTCGGGGAAATTTCCACTGGCTTCTATGGCGTTTGGTGGGCCGTCACTCACCCGTCAAAAACGCTTTTACGCGGGCTCGGGGTGGTCGGCGGGATGGCCGCCAGCTGGTTCCTAATTTCGGGGGTAGCTCACCTGTTAGTGGGCAATCCGGGCAGTGCGGAATTGAAGGCGGGGGATGTCGGCTCCTGGGGCCGCGCTGCTGCTGATGTGGCCAGACAACCGACTGAAAATGTCGCCGCCACCATCGTCGGCACCGATGGCCGCCAGCTGCCGGTGGTCATCCACACGCGGGAATGGGCGACGGCGGAGGAATAGAGCCATGGCCCTCAAGCTCACGGTGCTGGCCCTGGCTTGGGGGCTGGCGATCGCCGATGCCCTCGCGCCGGGTCAGTTCACCTATCGGCTGCCGGGGGTAAACCAACCGGTTGATTTGCGGGAGGTCGCCCCGTGGTAGTGGCCCCAATGGCGTTCGCCGCTAAACGGCATGGTGGGACACTGGCCTGGCTGCTAGTCGGCGGGGCGATCGCTCCCCCTATCGCCTTCATGGTGGTCCCCCAGGTCAACCGGTTCAGTGATGTCTGGCTGCATGAGGGCATTCGCATCGCCACGCCGGAAGTCCGGGTGTGGGGCCGCAAGATCGTACCGAGTCAAACGATATTCGAAATAGACCCCCTAATTCAGCCTCCAATGGGCAACCATGTGGCGTTTGAGGCGTTGGCCATTGAAGCGCCCTACTTCTATGACTCCTCGCCGCCCAACTCGTTTGACCTGGTGCTGATCGACCAAGCGACGAACTCGGAGGTGGGGGTAGCGGTGCCCGCGCCCTGTCCGGCCACCGTCGTCAGCACCGGCTGGCACGGGGGCTATGGCAACACCGTCGATTTGCAGTGTGAAGATGGTACCGGCGTCTTTATCGCTCACTTTGATGAGGTGTGGGTGAGCGCGGGCCAGATGCTGAAGAAAGGCGAGACGTTTGCCGTGCAGGGCGATACGGGGCGATCGTTCGGCAAGCATTTGCATGTCGAGATTGACCTGAACGGCGATGACCAGCCGGAGCCCTACGATCAGAGCGAGCCCATCATGCGGCGGTTCATGGCGCTTTGGGAGACGGGGCTAGCGGCACCCACGCCGGTGGCCTCGGCGGGATCGACGCTAAGTGATGAGGTGCTGATGAAGGCGATCGGCAAGGCGGAGGGGACGGTGGACAGCCACTTGAACCCCGATGCGGACTACTGGGGCCACACCGATCCGGGCAATGGCGCACGCAACCAGGGCTTTTTCAGTTTTCAGCACGGGGCCAGCTCGCCCCAGGAGGCGGACCAAAAGCAGTTGCAGCGGCTGCGTCAGGCGGAGCGGGAGATTCAGGCCCAGGCCCAAGGCAAGTTTGGTCAGCCGCTCAGTGAGGCAACGTTGCTCACGGCGCTCGATCTGTGGAATCAGGCACCGCTGGCAGGGCAGGATTTTGTCCGGCTGCTGCCGACGCCCGACCCGACACCGGAGCAGATCATTGAGGCACGGGCCAAGAGCTTTATTGAACCGGCCACGGGGGCGTTGAATGCCCCCGGTTTAGGCAACTCCATGCCCCGTGTCCGCGAGGACCAAAAGCGCCGCACCAATGCCAACTTGAATGTTTTGCAGTTGTTGAGGAGAAAGTGACCTCACGATGAATCTGGATCGCCCTCTGCCCGATTTTGAGCTTGAATAGTTGCGGGGCGGGGCAACCACTCAAGAGGACACGTGCCCATAATAAAATCCAGTCTCTAGCAAAAGATAACCAGGGACAGGATGCTTAGCTAGCTAAGCTGTTGTTCTGAGCTGAGGCTAATGCCCCCGGCCAATTCCAGCTGTCCGGCCTCGCCAGTTTAGGAACTGTCCGCTGGTGAAATTCTACCCCCGCAAAAGCTGTGTCCTTTGCGGCTCATCAACTTGTTTCTTTCGGGATATTGATCGCTTTGATACACAACAATTCCCAATTCATTTGACAGCCTGTATCAGTGATTTTATAGCCGACGCAGGTCTGAATACCAGCTAAAATTGCTACCGCATCAGCTTTGTCAATGCCAAACAGCATCTGGCAGTACTGGGCCATGGCGGCTGGGTGAGGAAACTGCCAAGTATACGACTGGACCTGGGAGGAGACAATTTCAAAGCCACAGGCTTCTAGCTGTGAAAGAGTGTGCTTGCCGAGGAAAAGTCCCTGATGACCCATGGTGCTGTGCTGGTCCACAAAGTCATTCAGAAAGCGATCAACTCCTGAGCCAGCTTGGACATCGGCAACAACGAGAATGCCGTGGGGTGCCAGAATTCTTTGGGCTTCACGATAAAAATCGATTTGCGGATTTACATGATGCAAGCCCGCCAGGCTGACGACGCGATCTACACTGTCGTTCGTCAGGGGTAAATCGGCAATGGTTTTGCAGAGCAGGGTAGTGTTGTCCTCAAAATCTGCTACTTCTTGAGCAAAGGCGGCTGACGTCTCAACGGAATACAACTTTACCCCTGGAACGGAGATGAAATTGCGCAGATAGCCGCCGCCAGAAGGGGCATCACACAAAATTGAATGGGGCGATAGGTCTAGCAGATCGAGTACGACGGCGAATTCCGCTTGGCGGGCCAGAGGATAGTCCACCATGGCTTGGTGGTAGCGCTGGCCGCGCTGGTCAAAAATATCGGCATAGGTTTCAAACATGGCAGTAGAAATAGAATTGAACGGAGATATTTCAGCCGGCAGGCGTTTTCAGGGTTTTAGCCAATCCGGCAGCCTTTGCCTGAGCCAAATCCTGCGTTGACTACGATGGATGGCAGTGGTGGTAGCCTTGACCCAAACTGCCGTTACGCTTTGCTGCTGGGCTGCATCCTGCAAAAACATCAAGGCATCTAGGGCAGCCCCTTTTAAGCGCAAGCTTCGAATCTGCTGATTTGTGACGTCCTTGTCAAAACAAGGGGGTAGACCGGCTCCTGCCAGGCGAAAGGTGAGAATGTTGCGGATGCATTTTTCACATTCACAGCAGTTGCGGTCTTTTTGAGCCCCCTGCCAGCACACCCGCACATGTTCTAAGGCAGCGGGCCAATCCATCAGCGTCTGCACTTTGCCGAGACGATGCTGCTCAGCACCGTCATAAATCAGGGCAAACCTTTGGCTGCCTAACAACGGATCGGTCACTGGGTTGGAGCCGTAGGGGAAAGACAAGGTGCCATAGCTGTAAGAACTGGCAATGAGACCGGTATCGAACTGCCCTTGGAGCATCAGTAAGCAGGCCGCGATCGCCGTGCCAAAGCTGGTTTCCCAAGCGATGTGAGGATCCATAACGGTTCGAAAATTGGTGGCCATGGGCACGATCTCCAAATCTAAGCTGCTGAGCATTGCTGTAGCCCGCTGCTGCGCCCGGTCAAACACGTCAGGCTGGTCGAGAGGAATGTCGAACCCATGGACAAACAGACCAGCCTTAAGAGGTTGGGTGCGGCGGCCCAAGCGAGCCGTGCCATGACGAAAGACGGTATAGCTGCTGTCCACTCCCCCTGAGAAGGCCGCGATCGCCGCCGGCTCAGAGCGATGCAACATAGGCTCCCGCTCCCGCTCAGCCACAATAGGCACGGCCCTGAGGGACGGTACCCAATTGGCCCAAGCAGCCTGAAATTCTTCTAGGTTTCGCAATAAAGAAGGGGAAACCTCGCCATGGATGATCAGTTGGCTGGCCTTTTTCATCGCCAGTAGCACCGTCGCCACCACAAAGGCATCGCTGTTGGGAGCCAGGGCCGCCTCATAGGCTCGGGGCACCTGGAACCAGAGAGTGTGTGACTGGGTGCCGAGCTCTAGGCAAGCACTGACGGTGATAGTATCGCCGCTGTGCTGTCTCTCCTGGGGCCAAACATGTAAGGATGGTTTCATAGATTCTCTCCCGCCCACAATAAGATGCCGGTGAGGTTGAGATGGCGTTTGGTCTCTCGAATCGGGTCTTTTTCGAAGGGCAAAATTGCCTGGTTGGGCAAGATTTCATCCAATACCGACAGGTCCCAAATATCGGCCAGTTTGTCCCGGTGACGATTGGCTTGCTGCCGCAGGACCTGTAGCTCTGGTCGGTTGCTGTTGTAGCTGCGGAAATAGGGACGGCGATCGTACCCCAGCCGTTTCTGCACCTTCCACCAGGTCTGTTGAGCCTTGATCAGGGGCCGCAGCCGTTTTCTGCGGAGGGACGGGCTGAGAGGCTCAATGCTGAAGGCATTGTGATCGAGAGGCAAGCGGGCTAAATCAGGGAAACAGCGACATACCATCTCCTTTTGAGCCCGCCGCCGAGAGGTGGTTTCACCCGGTAATTGACCGCTAACCGCCAACAACTGCTGGTCTAAAATCGGCAGCCGAGGCCAGATTGCGAAACTAAATCGCCAAGCCCCTATCCCCAAAGCAAACCGATTGCTGTGATAAAAGCTCAGCAGCCAAGCCCGCTGGGTTTCAACATCGGAGTATTGAGTGTAGCTTTGTTGCATTTTTGCCACGACTTGGTCTAGCTCAGCTTGGACCGAAGCATCAGCAACCAGCAACCGTCGGGTTAAATCTGGGAGAAGCCCTCCCCCTTTGCATTCATATTTCAGGACTGTTTCAAACTGGGGATTCACCACCCTAGTGCCACAAATGGCTCGGTCCATGGCAAACCCATTAATCATGGGTCGTCCCTCTAGGCTTAAGGAGGCAAGATCATGCCAGCCCATATTAGTGAGACCGATTGTGCTACCCGCCAAATGTCCCCACTGGGTCAAAAAGGCAGCATTTTCAATACACGCTGTGGTCAGATCACCGTTTTGGGCGAGGGCCGTGACGGCGTCATAGGTGTGATGGGGCCAGCCTAAGTGCTGGGCCACCGCTTTGGCACAAAGGGTTTCGAGATCATCAGGGCGGCCAAAGGTGAGTAGCTGAGTGGTAGCCCCCTGACGCTGGAGAAACCCGGCTAAGGTGCGGGAATCGAGCCCCCCGGACAGCAACAGGATTTGGTCATCGGTGGCTGGAGCGTGGCGGGTGATCGCCTGATCTACCGCTTCGGCTAGCACGTCAACTTGTTCCTCAAAAGGCAGGCGATCGTACCTAACCTTGTTCATATCGGCCTGAAAGCAGGGCACCCGATACTGAGCCTGCTCAGCCACCCTACCGTCGGGGCTGACGGTGAGCAGATTACCCGCCCCCAAACGCTTTACTCCCTGCCAGGGGGAGCAATCATTAGCCAGGGCACGTAGCATCATTACCCCAATGATCCCTTCTACGGAGAGTTTTGGGATAAAGATTGGGTGGTGGCGCAGTAGTTCCGGGCTGGAAGCGACGATCGCCGCCCCTGGATAGGACCAAACATAAACCGGGAAAAAGCCCATCACATCGGCCCCCACCCGTAGCCCGTCGGTGGAGCTATAGGTGAAGGCGGCATAAAAGCCGTCATAGGGCTGGCCCGGTGGGGTTTGCCAAGTGGTTTTGAGGGCGGCAGCGGTTTGTCGCTGGGGCGACCCTGGGCAAATTGCCTCGCCCCAGATCACGGATAAACTGCTTTCCCCTTGATCAATACTGATTGGAGCGTGGGGATTAGTAGCCCACAGGACTGAGAGGTGATCCTGGTGGCGCTCATCAACAGCCAAACCAGCCATTGGGGCGATGTAGGAGCGAATGGCCTGGATGAAGCGCGATCGCCGCTCATTATCAGGATCCAAAATAATTACAAAATTGGCCATATACTCTTCCGCAATCGTCAATCTGTCAGAACGAACGCTAATCCTGAATGGGCTTCAATTTGAAGCAGTCAATTTCCGATTCAGCAGGGCCGTAACCGCCAGTGGAATTTGATTAGGGTCAGCAATAAATTTGCAATTGGGACTATCTGCAGTCCAAGTTTCATAAAAGGCTTTGTTTTTGTGATAACTGTTCGGCAAAAATACGTGGGGAATCTCTAATAAAGTGGCCAAGATATGGCCATGAAGTCGATTGGTAATAATTAGTCGATACCGTCGAAATTGATAAATCGCACTATGGATAAAGCTCCAGGATTGAGTTTGGCGCAGCGACCCATGGGTCGCTGCGGACAAGAAATCGGGGCGGAATGAGTGGTTCCACTGCTGGAGAGAGCGCCATTCTCGGGGGCGACGCAGACCTCGCTGCCAACCCTCTCGAATCAGTGTGGCAAGGGTTTGCTTAAGAGGGGAATTATGGGAGCCCATCAGCCAACCGTCTTCATAGGGACGCCAGTCGGAGATGTCAACGGGTAACGGCAGTTGATCGAGGGAAAACTGCTGAGAGAGTTCGACGTCGGTGCGGCAGTGGTACAAAATCTTGTCTTGAGGTAAAGCTGTGGGAAAATCAGACAAAAAGGTTAGGTAGAAAGCTGTGTCAGGGGCCATCAGAACCTGACAGCAATCAAAGGCGCTTTGGGCTAAGTCATAGCTAATGTGATCGCGGACAAAAATCGTCAATTGAGGATGATCATTAAAGATTTTTGTGGCTTTTTCTAATCGGCTCTGATCTTGGAAATGCATGGTCTGGGGCAAAATTACAATCGGGCGATCGCGGTAACGGGTAATGATCGACTCTCGAAATTTTTGATGGCTATACCAGAGGTCGCCGAGGCTGCCACCACCCAGGAGTAAAATCGGAGCCTTGCCTGCACAAGCAGCCATTTCTGAGGCTGAGAAATTTGCACTGCTAGCGGTATAGCTAATTTGTGTGCCTAACTCGTGGTGTAAATAGGCTAAGCTTCCCAACCAAATTAAGTGATCGCCTAAATTAGGATAGTTAGGATAATTGAGGAGTGAACATTGCTGCAGAGGGGCAATAAGTTCCAAGGCTTCGTGCAGCTGACGCTTTATAGACTGAGGATTCTCCATGGGATCAACCGTTTGCTCTATTTTGTTTTGTGGACGGAGAAGATGCTCGTTCTAGGCTGCCACATTGCCTTTTTACAAAGGTTTTGATCGCCTTTGTCAGAAAATAAAGTGGACTTAAAAGACTTCCCAGTAACAGTTTCCTTTCTGCTGCTAAGACCATATCTTCAGGCCAGAGAGAATATTGACAGCAGTGTCGAAGCAGCTTGAGGCCGTCGTTAATTCCATAGGGCACAATCATCAGGGCATACTGCCAAGATGCATAGGCCAACTGTCGGGTACGATGCCGACTGAGCCCAGTTCGCCATAGCAAGTTGTGCAAATATGCTTTCTGTAGTCGCTCTTTAGGAATCAGGTGTTTAATCGTCATCGCTGGGTTATACCAAATCCCCCATCCGGCTTGACGTAAATAGGTGAATGCCTCAATATCTTCTCCCGGTAAACAGTACCCACTACTCCGTCCTTGCAAGGTCAATTGCTTAGGTACAGATTCCAACCAGGCTACCCGATTAATCACAGCACCCGCTCCAGGCGGATAAACCTGTTTATGACGAGATTCATAGGTTTGAGCGCTATAGCAGATTAGTTGAGTGCTGGAATTGATCGCCAAAAATCGGCTGATACGCTCAAAATGCGTGGGCGGCTCAACTTCATATTCAGCCAAAATTCGACTACCAAATACACCCGTTTGGGGATACTGCTGGCTAAAAGTGTGAACAGCAAACACCCAATTCGAATCTGGTAAATTATCATCATCCAAAAAACCGAGCCAGTCAGCCATCGCCATATCAACAGCCCGCTGTCGAGCCAGAGCCAGCCCCTGTTGAGGCTCAAAACCATAGCGAAGTGGAATATTTTTTGGCCAACACGATTGATAAGACCGCACGATGTCTGCGGTCTTATCATTGCTGTTATTGTCAATCACAATGACTTCCCATCTCAGTGCCGGTGGGTAGACTTGCGCTTTCAGATGATCTAGCACCTGCGACAACCTTTTTGCGCCGTTATAGGTGCAAATGGCAATTGTTAATTGATACATCTAGTCAACGTCTCTTAACACCAATGGTAGAGTTGCATCCAATATTTTGGAAAACGATTGCTTCTGACTGGCAATTGATAATTCCTGGGGTAATGATCCGGAAACAACGCTGCACCGATGCTTCTTGTACACCCTCAAAGGGTGTCAGAATATAAGACCCTAAACTCTACAAACATACGGAAGATGACAGCCAGTAAAAACCGTGTGGCGCAGATCTTCACTGGTTCTTCAAAATGCGGGACATTTCAAATCCAAATCCGTATCACCTGCGTTTATCCTGACCGGATATTGGCGATCGCTTTAGCCCCGGTCAGTCCCCTTGAATAGTTGCCCTTAAGCGGCAACCACTCTCCAATCACAGCAAGGATTCATCAGAATTGGGCGAACGACAGCTCAGGCGTTTCAAACCATAACTTTTGAGCGATATAGTCCAGATCGGGTCCGTTGACCGTTTTTTCAACCTTAACGACCCAAGCTTCTCCGTCACTAGAACCAGGCCGACCACATCTAACTGCGATCGCCCTTGGCTCCCAAAAAGACACGCGAGTCTCAACCAGACACCCGCACACACCATTTCGCATTAAGCCGGGGCACATTCTCATTAAGCCGTCCCCATTTCACCGCTCCAGGCTCTAAGCCACGCATTTCCAATGCTTTCACCCCTCTACTTGACGAAATCGCAATTTCGTCAACTAGACTGGAGGGAGAATTGTCACAGAGCAGCGTCACATGAAGGTGCAGGGGCATGGGCAGGCGAAAATTTTGAGTGCAGCGGAAATTGCGGCGTTATTTGAGCGCGGGTTCGAGGGCGATCGCGATCGGGCGCTGTTTGGGGTGATGCTCTATTGCGGCTGCCGGGTGAGTGAGGCGTTGGCGCTGACGCCGGCGGATGTGTCGGCAACGCACCTTACGTTGCGGAAGGCGACGACGAAGGGGAAGTGTAAAACGCGGCAGATGGATATTCATCCCCGGCTGCAGGCCCTGTTGGCCCGCTACGACAACGGGGGCAAGCGGTTTCTATTTCCGGGTCGTCACGGGCGCGGGGCGATGACGCGGGCGGCGGCGGACGTGATTTTGAAGGACGCCTGCGAGCGGGTGGGTATTGCGGGGGCGAGCACCCACAGTTTTCGGCGCACCTGTCTGACGAATCTGTCGAATGCGGGGGTGCCGTTGCGGGTGATTCAGGAGATCAGTGGGCATGCCTCGCTGGCCAGCCTGCAGCGGTATTTGGAGGTGCAGCCGGAGCAGGTGAAAGGGGCGATCGCCTCACTCAGCTTTTAATTCAATGCAGTAATGCAGTAGTTACTGCATTACTGCATTGATTACTGTTCGAAGTCAGCGAGGAAGTCTTCAAGTAATGCCCTGATGATTTCTGCCTTGGTTTTGCCGAGTTGCGCTGATGCCAGCGTTAGACCTCGGTGCTGAGACTCGACCAAGTCAACTGTGATTCTCACCTGCCTCTCTTGTTCGGTAGTCTGCATGAGTTTGTCGATCGCTCTCGTTTTCTTCACGGCTGGCTTGGATGAGGGTTGCTTCGGTGTCGATGATTTACGGGAGGATGTCTTCGGCTTAGCCGCTTCCTGCTTGAGTGGTGGCGCTGGTGTTGATGCATCATCGCCACCAAAGACAAATGCTGCGGCATCGTCGTCTAATGATTTCCGTTGTGGACTCATCCCAACACCTCGACTATTTCGTTAAATAAGCTCTCAAACTCTGCTGCTGACTCTGCTGCTGGTTTCCCAGCCAGGGTGAACACAGTCGCCCGCTGCCCGAAGGTATCGGCCACCACTTGCCGCTGGTGAATGACGGTATTGAGAATGGGGACTTTTTGCTTTTCCAGCAAGGCGATCGCCTCATCTTTTAACCGGGTGCCCTTAACGGCCCTCGATAGAAATACCCGTGCGTCAGGCGGTCCGTTGCGTACCGATTGAGCTTGCCTAACTAACTTGATGGCATCGGCTGCACTGCGCAGATCTACACCAGTAGGTTGGCAAGGAATGATTGCCAGGTCTGCTCTGAACAGAATCGCCCTAGTACTTTCTGAGATGCCAGCTGGGCCGTCCACAATGCAGTAGTCAGCATCGACTGCAATATCCGGTATCTGCTCTAATAATTCGTCTGGTGTTGAGATGACATGAAGTGGAATGTCGTTATCTTCTAAGCCCTCAATCCAGATACTCGATGACTTTTGGGCATCCGCATCGATGACGGCTACGGAATGTCCCTGCTGTTGCAGCCAGTAGGCAAGATGAACCGCTGTTGTTGACTTTGCACAGCCGCCCTTTTGATTAACAATTGCCAGGATAGGCATAATTACACCATGCAGTAGGTACTGCAATATTTACTGCATTACTGCAATAATTTCAAGGATGTCTGATTTGGCGGCGGCACTGATCGGGTTGGACAGGGTGAGTTTGCACAGCTTTCGGCGATCGCAGGCGACGCACCTACACCTGGCGGGGGGTGCCGCTGCGGACAACTCAGCGGATCATCGGGCACGCGACGCTATCGGCGTTGGAGCGGTATCTGGATGTCGGCGGCCAGGAGGCGGCGAGTAGTCAGCAAGCGGTGATGAGTCGACTGTTCGCATAAAACAAAGAGTGCATCAGCATCTCCCGACTAGGCACTCGGCGACCTGAAGATCATACTGACGATCTGGGATTACACGAAAACTTACACAAAATCCGCAGGGGCGATCGCAGAGCAGAATTGAGCTTTGCACCCGCTAATCCCACGACACCATCTCAACGATTAATTGCTTGCGGTCTTCCGCACTCAGAGTTTTAACCTGATGAACCGCCTGCTGCAGCGTCACCACTCCAGCTTCATCAGCCTCATCCGAGGCGAAATGTTCAGCGATCGCCGATTCAATCGGTTCAATTTTCGCCTCTGGAGTGCACCGCTCGTAACGCTTGCGCATGGTTTCCACTGTCATACCCATAGCAAACGCAAGGGAGCGCAATTCCCGATCAGTTTTTAAGACCGTAAATCCCCAACTCGCCCAGATATTTCGCATTAAGTGAGGTGTCGTCCATTTACCGATGGCATTATTAGCCCCCCTGGCAAAGGCATTCGTAAAATCGCCTTCTTCCATCGGCACCCCTTGGGTCGGCCTCAGGTAAAGATAGCCCCACGTCCAATACTCTCGGGTACTGTTAATCAGGCAAAAATCTTGGGGATTCAAGCTATTCCGTCCATGTGTTAGCCACCGACCTTGGGTGTCTGCCCAGTCGGCGGGAGCCGACCAATGATAACGACGGCTGCTACGAAAGTTGCCAACCAACCAGTATCCATTGAGGTGACGTTCCAGCAGGTCATAAAGCCGCTGACCATCCTCAAATTGCCAATTAGGCAACACCAGTACCTGGTCACCATGGGTTGTCCAGGTTTTGTAGTCGCGCACAATATGCAACCAAGCCCCTTCCGGATAAGCGTGGCCGCCATAGCTGTAGACGCGACAGAGCCAGTTTTCTTTAACACTACCGTCGGGCCGTTTAGTCAGATATGAGTCAGGAGGCAGTGGATGATATAACCCCTCGATCGGGACCGATTTGGGCCGCTGCACCGGGCAGGAGGTGGCAATCCGAGTCGTCCGTAAGGTTTTCTGGCGACGGGCTGCAATCAGACATAAATGTACCCACATTAAAAATCGCTGATGATCCAATCCCAGCTGATAAGCGGAGCGAGGCCTGCCTCTGACGCCAGTGAGTGGACGACATTTACGCCGTAAATGCTCTACGACATCCCGACGGAGGACACCGAGAGCTGTCTCTTCATCAGGGACGAACTCCGGCCACTTCAAGGTCTGATCGCTGGCATAGCTGTTATTGCTGTTCCAGCGTCTAATATCAGCCTGCACCTTGTTCAATTCATCTCGGACGTATTTGAGCAACGGAATTTCGCGGTAGTCCGTTTTGTATTCGACCTGCTCTCGACACTGATAATGGCCGACCGCTAACACTGCTGACAATTTACCCAGCCAAGTCCGAGGATTGTCAGAACTCTGGTGAGTGCGCAAAAACTGACGGTACTCTGACAGCCACTGCTGCATGTGTTGTTTTTGCCGCCGCCAGAAGCGTGTGCGCTGCTTGTCACTCATCGCTTCCAAATCGGCTTCAGGCAATACTGGGAAAATCAGGTCCAGGCTTAAATCCTCAAACGTGATTGCCGGCTGATGATGACGATGAAACCACCCCAACAGCAGTAAAACATTCTTGACGTAGTTGTCATACGTGAGAGTGCCGATAGGGTCGATAACCCGCAGCGGAAAATCAGGATCGGTCAAAAACTGCTCGAGCTGACGGATATCTGCTTGCAAGACTGGAGATAGATGGTGCAGCTTGAAGCCGTAGCTAGTCAGCGCTCCACGGTCCATCAGTTTTGGCAGTTCGATGGCTTGGCCTTGCGGCGCACGCGGGGGGCACAGTTGATCGGCGGCTATTCCCGCAACCCCTCGATTGTTAGGCCACCAAATTTCTTGGGCTCCCCATTCGACAAATTGCGACATCGCAGAACGAAACGTATTGAAGCTTGATTGTGACGCCTCCTGCTGCTGCAGTCCCTGTTCCGTTAGGGTCAAGAACCGTCGTAATGTTCGGGGCCAGACGCTTTCCAAAAACTGCTCGGCTAATGTTACTTCCGAGTTAGTCATCTTGCGAGTATAGTCAGCTCGCTGAAATCCCAATTCAGGTAGTAAATATCGCAGTACTGCGGTCTTAAATTTACTCCATTTACTTTCGGCCAACTCTGCTCTGTAGGCAGAGAAGAGATATTCTCGATAGATTTGGTAAACATCTAAACAATGCCGCGGATTCATAGTAAATCTCCAACAAGCTACAACGGTAAGCGACGTAAATTGACTAGGATATACACACTACCTAGAAAGGCTCATGAATTACGTTTTGGACATTTATGCGAATCCCTCAAGGAATCAAACATTTACTAAAAACTCTATCTCTGATGGCGGAGTCGCCATCTACCCCCCTTTGCAGATACTTTTTCTTAAAATCCATAAATTTCTCTCCAGGCAAAGGTTTCAGGATTTATAAGCCAAGACAACTTAGTAAATAAATGCTGATTTATTAGTCGCAATTGGCTTATGAGTAAAAGCCAATTGCTTATCTGATGGGCATCACTAAGGTTTATTTTTGCCCTCCTTTTTTCCCTTCAGGGGATCTGCTTCAACGATGAACTTATGCGCATGTGCAAAACTCTCTTGAGCCGTAGGATCTGCTAACCAGCGAAGCAATCTTTCCAGATATTCGCTCATTGAGAGATTACATTCCTTAGCCCATTCATTGAGACTATTTTTCGCGAATGGCGTAATAACAAAATTCGCTCGTCTCTTTTTTTCGGTATACAATTCGGGCTGATCTCGACGAGATTGACGTCCCGGAACTGCCTGCTTTTTTTGATGGGGTTCTCGCTTTCCGTTCACTTTTCGCTCCGACATTACCCTCACTCCCAGCTGGAGATTTAAAACGCAAACGGGACGCCCAACCACAACAGTGGTCACGACGTCCCGCAGGCTCGTAAAAATGAATTGTTAGAGCTGCTTTTTTGGCAGCTGTTAACCGATAATAGCGAACTCACCAGAGAGTGTGAGTGAGTTTAAGTAAAGATTGGTAACAAACACGAGCGTTCGTGACAAAGCTCTGAATCGATAGCAAAGAGACAAGGCTCTAGCTGGAAGCTAACCAGAAGATTGCCGAAAAGGGCTTTTTTCGGCAAGGTACCCCAAACCCCGGCCAATCACGGCTGGGGTTTGATGGTGTTTAGCAAGCGATCGCCAACCATCATTTTCGGCAAAGTCACATTGTCGTAGATCATGTGCTCTACTTGGCGCAGATTCGGCTATCCTACGGGCGATGAGTGCTGCAGGGACAACATGCCAATTATTCGGGCGCGATATCCAGACGACTGGGCGACGATCGCTCTGCGGGTTAAGCACCAGGCGCAGTGGTGTTGTCAGGAGTGTCAGCGACCCTGCCGTCAACCCAGTGAACCGTTAGCCGCATTTCAGCAGCGGGTGCAACAGTGGCGGCGATCGCGCACGCCGCTACCAGAGAAGTTTGAGGCGGCACCTCGGCGGTACTTGCTCACGGTGGCCCATCTGGACCAGCAGCCGCACAACCAAGATCCCAGTAATCTCAAGGCGCTTTGCACTGTTTGTCATTTGCAATTCGACAGTCGCTTTCGAGCGAAGCAACGACGGCTGAAGGCGGAGTTCTTCGGGCAGCTCTGCATTGATGATGCCTGGCAGGAAGGGCTGCAGCTGTCATTGTTGCCGCAGGCGGTAGCGCCGTTTAGCGTGCCACGTCAGGGAGAGGCTCCGGCAGAAGGGCAGGGGCTGCGTCCGCCACGGACCTCTGGGTCGGTGAGGTGAGCCGCGATCGCGATCACGAGACCAGTGCCGGAGATGTGGGGAATGGGTGGCGATCGCGCTGCTCGCCACCCACCATTGTGAGTACGTTCACGGAGAAAAAGGCTGATTTCTCAAGGGTTTTAGGACAAAAGAATGAACTTTGTTTGCAGCGCCCCCATTCTGATCCCCGCGGGAGTATTCTAGTAATCAAGAAGCGATCAGCTTCGAGTTCAAATGACCGTTCAGTCCACGTTAAATAGGAGGTTTGGTATCGATTTAACGTCTGAAACGTCATCTAATATGACAGCATCCAAACCGGTTTTTGATATTTCCTCTATCTCGTAGCGGGGAGTCAAGACATGGGTATGACGGGGCGCGAAGTCACCGAAGCGATTATCGAGGTCACTCCACATAGGCTCAAGCAATGCAGGGAGATCACTCAATGAACCGTTCTGGGTGCTGTCATTGTTTTAAATGAATCGCTATTTTTACACCTACATAATCCCTACAGTTGATACCTCTAATTTTTACTAAAGCAGTCGATTATTGACATGATCTGGTTGAATTATCCTGCTCCTGAAAAAGCCACTTTTCTAATTAAGAAAGGCTCTCATCAGGTACGATCAGAGCCTCCTGGTGCAGATGATTGACGCTCACACGGAGTTCGGGCACCAAGCTTGAATAAAGCCCCCTCGACGTCAGTAACGCTCAAGGGGGCAAGGGGGTATGGGTCGAGGAAACGTTGCCAGCCGCAATTAGTAATGCAGCTGAACAGCCCGCCAGGCGGCTATTGAGAGCCTAAAGGCCAACGCCTTCTTCGAGCTTTTCGTACCAGGGTGCACCGGCTTCCGCCGCATCTTTGTCCAGATTCTCGCGGCGCAGTTCGTCGAAATCAACCGCCCCTTTGTCCAGGTTTTCCTGACGCAGTTCATCGAAGTCGATGCCTTTGACTTGGATTTCAGTCACGGCATCCTTATCCAAATTCTCACGGCGTAGTTCGTCGAAATCAACCGCCCCTTTATCCAGGTTCTCGCGGCGCAATTCATCAAAGTCGATGCCTTTCACCTGAATTTCGGTCACGGCATCTTTGTCCAGATTCTCCCGACGGAGCTCATCGAAGTTGGCAGCACCTTTGTCCAGGTTTTCCTGGCGCAGTTCGTCAAAGTCAGGGGCAGCGTAACTAGCGGGGGCAATGGCGATAGCAGCAGCGGTCAGAGCGGTGAGGGCTAATGCAATGCGTTTCATGGGTTGAACTCCTTGGTCGCTTCTGCGACTGAATCATCTTGAGTTCTATAGTGGAGGCCGCCCCTGAGCCTTCCCTGACCGCTCAATAAGCTGGGCTTAATCGCTTCCTGAGAAGTCTGAGCGTTCGCTAACGCTGACCTGAACGCCGGTGATGCCGCTCACAAGGTCACAAAAAATCCCCCTCACCGCAATTGGTAAAGGGGACATGTGCTGTCTGGTTTGAGTTGAGCAGGAGGAAAAAAGAAGAAGGTCGTTTAGCGGCTGTAGCGCACGCCGCGATAGGTCAGTTCGGCAGTCGGTTGGCGCATCGCGGCGGTGACCTGTTTGCGGGTGTACTGCTGGCCCAGGAAGGTGGCGCTTTCGCTTGTTTCCATCGCTTCAACGGGGGTGACGGTAGCTTCGTAGGACTGGCCGAGGAAGGAGAGTTTCATGGGGGCAAGGCTCCGTAGGTGGTTTGCTGTGGATAGAAACAGCCGCTTTCGGCCAGCTTGCTGGCCGAAAAGTGTGTTCTTCCTCACACCAAGCTGTGACTTCGCTCCGGCAGCAAAAGGCCCGCCACCGGCTGTCGCGTCCGGTGGTGGGCTCAACCGTTCTGTTAGGAGTGCATCTACACAATGAGTTGCTGAAGATAGAGTGCCCCAATCAACAGCCCTGAGCACCAGCAAAAATAAATTCGGAACGAGTTTAGGGCGTTTCAGCCGATCAATGTCCATCAATGAAGCTTGATCTGAACGAGGTATCAAGGGTTTCAGTCTCAAGAATTTTTGAATTTACAATTGCTG
>Ga0076930_100405_pt1 | contig 44520 bp, 41 predicted proteins | sample HotLakConsoUCCRE_FD_71149 | JGI IMG/M metagenome (GOLD analysis project Ga0076930, IMG submission 71149) | Hypersaline microbial mat communities from Hot Lake, Washington, USA - Hot Lake Consortium UCC-RE (version 3) (version 3) ...
ATCTCCCGACTTTCCTGTTGGGGTCCCTGATCGGCGGTGCGGATGTGGCGCGCCGCGCACTGTCGCCTCGCTTACGCCTGAAGCCGGGCTGGTTCGAGGTGCCCGTCGCCTTGCCCGATGGTGGGCGCGCCTTCATGGGTGGAGAGCTTTCGCTCATGCCCGGCACGCTCGCGGCAGGAACGCGAGACGGGCGGCTTCTTGTGCATCTGCTCGATACCGAAGCGGGCTTTGAACGCTCCATTCCGCGGGAAGAGGCTGTGATAGCCAGAATGATCCTCGGTTATGATCGCAACGTGCCACTCCCATGACGGTCTGGCTGTCCTTCGTAGCGCTCGGTGTGCTGGCAAGTCTTGCCGGCGCACTCTTGCGAGTCTGGAGGGGGCCCGGCCGCGCCGACAGGATGATGGGCGCGCAACTGGTCGGGACGGGCGGCGTGGCGGTTCTGGTGCTCCTGGCACCGGAGCACGGGCGAGGGGCGCTTGACGTTGCGCTGACGCTGGCGCTGCTTGGCGCCCTTGCGGCGGTAGGCTTCGTGAAGGCTGCGAGCCCAGACGGCGCGGGCGACCCGGAGGAGGACGACACGCCGCCCCCTGATCGCCGTCCAGCGGGAGAGGCTGCGGATGGCTGATCTCGCGACCATGGTCTTCACGGGCACTGGCCTCTGCTTCTTCATCGCTGGAACGGTCGGGCTGCTCCGATTTCCCGACGTTTTCACTCGCCTTCACGCGCTGACCAAGGCCGACAATCTTGGCCTCGGCTTCATCACCCTGGGCATGTTGTTTCAGGTTGAGGGTTGGCGGGATGCGGCGCTTCTCCTCCTGATCTGGGCGCTGACGCTCCTTGCGGCGGGGACAGTGTCGCAGCTTGTCGCCCGTGCGGCGCTGAAGGATCGGAACGTGAGATGACCTGGGCGCTCGACGCGGCGCTCTGCGCGCTTATCCTCACGGTTGGATGGGCTACTGTCGTCGGGCAGGGCGTCTTCAGGGCGATCGTTTTTTTCATCGTCTACGGCCTCCTGATGGCCCTGGCCTGGGTGCGGCTCGATGCGGTCGACGTCGCCCTGGCGGAGGCCGCAATTGGGGCGGGCCTGACCGGGGTGCTCTTCCTATCGGCGTTTGGCCGCCTCGCTCAGACTGTTTCTGACGACGCGGCGCCGGGTCGCGTCCATCTTCCCGCCGCGCTGGCCTGCGGCGGGTTGACGGGTGCGCTCGCCTGGGCGTGGTTCACGCTGCCCGTCCCGGAGCGTCCAGTCAGGGAGCTGGCCGAGGCCATGCCCCGCGCGGGTGTCGAAAACCCCGTTACGGCTATCCTTCTCAACTTTCGTGCCTGGGACACGCTCCTGGAGAGTATCGTCCTCCTCGCGGCTCTGATCGGCCTCTGGATGCTGATGCGACGATCATCGACGCACCGTCATCCACCAAGAACAAGGCGGGCGCCCGTGATCCGGAGATGTCGTCCACGAAGAAGGGCAACACCTGGTACTTCGGCATGAAGGCGCATGTGGGCGTCGATGCCGAGAGCGGCGTGACCCACAGCCTCGAGACCTCGACGGCGAAGGTGCATGACAGTAGGATCTGGGACGAGCTGCTGCATGGCGAGGAGACCTCGGTCTGGGCCGACAAGGGCTATGTCAGCGCCGAGCGCGAGGCCGCGTTCGCCGACGAGGGCAAGGTCTGGGGCGTGATGCGCAAGGCGCCCAAGGGCGGCACACTTCATCCCGAGGACGAGAAGATCAACCGCATCATCGCGGTGGTCAGGGCCAGGGTCGAGCACCCGTTCCGCATCCTCAAGCGGCAGTTCGGTTACGTGAAGACCCGCTACCGGGGCCTCGCCAAGAACCGCGCCCAGCTCTTCACGCTGTTCGCACTCGGCAACCTGTTCCTGGTCCGAAGGCGGCTGTTAGCATGAGGCAGAGTCTATCCAAAACGCCTGTTTCGGCCCCTCAGGTGCGCCAAATCTGGAGAAATCCATCGCGCCTCGGGCGAGCGCGCCGCTTTTACAGCCCGAGTGACCGACCCTCAGCGAAGCCGAATCCGTAGTTCAGACCTTTCTTAAGAAGCTCTTGGCCACTGCGATGCTCGACAATTCGATACTGAAGGATGTCGCGGCAGAAAAGTGGAAGCGCCGGCGTCAACGGGAGACTGTGGCAACGTGGTGAGGACCCACGGGTTGAGGCTACGCCAGAAGTGCAATTCCCTAGCCGGGGATCGGTTGAGCGTGCGGCATCGCAGTGCTCGCCACGAGTATGCTGGATGACAAAAGCATTCTTTTCTCGTAACCCCGGGCCTGACGGCTTCCTCTACGTTGAGATAAGGTGCAACGGGAGGGGTGAAGAGCGGCGCGTCAGGGAGTATCTGAAACTCTGTGTATCTGAGCGGGCTCATGCGGTTTTCAGATACGGTCAGGCGTCGAGGCGCCCAGTAAAAATTTTGGCAAGTTGATTACGCGCCGCATCCCACAAACTAACCCCAGGTTTCTCCGAAGCCGCGGAGAACAGTCGGGGCTCACGTCATTCAGATTCTCATTAATCCTTCCCAGTCATCAAATTCAGTAGCCTGATAGACCACCCAGAAGTCCCGATAGGTGTCGCGTTTCTCGCTCCAGATCTTCTGAACAGTGCCTAAGTGTTCTATCCCGGATGATCACATAGACCCTCGCCGCTCTTCCCTGTTCATGGCAAGGTCGATCCTGCGCGAGATTCAGGACGGGGTAAGAGCATGCTGATCTCTTTGCACAAGCAGGCCACCACGACGCCGAAGATCCGTGCTGCGATCCAGGCGAGCAGCGAACCGGCCTGGCTGGTTGCGGAGCGCTACGGTGTCTCCGAACAGACCATCTGGAAGTGGCGCAATCGCGACGACGTGCAGGACCGGAGCCACACGCCGCACCGGTTGCAGACGACATTGACACCTGCGCAGGAGGCCGTCGCGGTGGCGCTGCGCAAGACCCTGTTCCTGCCGCTCGACGACCTGCTCGCCGCGGTGCGCGAGTTCCTCAACCCGGACGTCTCGCGCTCGGGCCTCGACCGCTGCCTGCGGCGCCATGGAGCGGGCAATCTGCGGGCGCTGAAGCCCCGCGAGCCGAAGCCCGCGCACGGCACCTTCAAGGCCTACGAGCCCGGCTATCTCCACATCGACGTTAAATACCTACCCCAGATGGCCGACGAGGACCGCCGCCGCTACCTCTTCGTGGCCATCGACCGGGCGACGCGATGGGTCTTCGTGCGCATCTATCCGACACAGACCGCGGCCAACGCGCGGCGCTTCCTGCGCGATCTGGAGCGCGCGGCCCCGATGAAGATTACCCGCGTGCTGACCGACAACGGCAAGGCCTTCCCCGACCGCCTGTTCGGCCTGCGCAAACGCAGCCCCACCGGACAGCACGAGTTCGACCTGCTCTGCGCGGAACTCGGCATCGAGCACCGCCTCGCGCCCCCGATGCGGCCGCAGACGAACGGCATGGTCGAACGCTTCAACGGTCGGATCGAGGATGTCCTGCAGAGCCACAGGTTCCACAGCGGCGAGGACCTGGAGCAGACCCTCCTGCGCTACGTCCACCTCTACAACAGCCAGCTGCCGCAGTCCGCCCTGAAGGGACGATCACCCGTCGAAGCGCTCACGAACTGGCAATGCCAAAGGCCCGAGCTGTTCAAGAAGCGTGCCTACAATCACGCGGGATGTGACACCTAAGCTAAGATCGACAAGTCCATTTTCACTAAGCGCCTCATGCACAATCTGACTGGCGCTTGGACTGCGATTTCTTTTTGCTCTGTAATCAAGATTTTGCGTTGCATGACGTTCTTCGTCCTGCAATGTCCTGTGCATCGCTCGAATAATGATAAAGTCTCGACCCCACGCCGGAGGTCGTCCCTTAGGCTTCTTCGGGGGCTCTACTTCGCCTTTCAGGTACTTGACCGTCAGTTCTAGTAATGGTTCAGGAATTGGCGCTAAGGCCTCGACTCGCGTGGAAGCAATGAAGAGCGCGAGCTTCAGAATAAGGGCACTTTGCCTTGAAGCTCTGCACAAGGGCTCGACTTCGTCTTCCGGTATTGTGATGAAACTCGGATCAGTATCCGACCACTTCAGGTCGTATTTGAACCAAGATTCAATCCATTCCCTGCCGTTAGCGAGGAATCCGCTATGGATCCAGTGGGCTATCTTCTCAGAGGCATTATCTAGCATTCGACGATGTGCGATCTTGTCCATCGGCTCCCAAACAGTTTAGTTGGTTTTCGGTCGCTCATGCCATCTTTCGGTCAAACCGTCGTTTAGCAACTGCCAAAGTTCATTCATTACGCTCGAAAGTCGCGTAAGGTCCAGTATGTGCATGTCTGCAAAACTGCGCAGTGTGCGGCGAAGGGCGGGTTCACCAAGGCCGTCTGCTACCTCTTCGCGCCTTATGATCCGGTAGACGCATTCGAAGTAACTTACGTAGCCTGATATGTCTGGACCTAATTCATTGCCTCCGATCGGAGAAGCTTCTCAATACGGCAGTCACCGCCTCAGCCAATGGCGCGAGATATGGCGGTGGAGATCTGCACCACGATAGGCGCCAGGTCCCGGCGGGCGCTTTCGCTCGTCCAGCGTTGCAGCGAGACGGCGACGTTCACAGCCCCAGCGACGTCCCCTGTCCGGTCAACGACCGCCGCGGCAATCGATACCTCTCCCTTGAAGGTCTCTTGCTCGGCCAGCGCGAAGCCTTGCTCCTTGGCCTGATCAAGCTTCAGTTCGATACCTGGAATATCTGTCACGGTGTATCGTGTGTGGGCCGTCCGAGGGGCGGCCTCAAGAATTCTCAGCGCCTGATCACGTGGCATACGCGACAGCATTGCCAGCCCTGGCGCCGTGCAGAAGACCGGCAGACGAGACCCGATATTGATATCTGACGTGATGATATTCCGACTAGGAAACCGCGACACGTAGATGACGTCGGTCCCGTCAATCTCCGTCAAATTGACCGTCTCATCGGTCAGCTTGTTTGCCTCAAGCAAATAGGGAAACGCTTTTTCCGCGAGGCCACCGCTATGAAGGTATCCGTCGGCAAATCTTAGTATTCGGGGCGCCAGAAGGTACCGTCGGGTCCTCTCGTCTTTTCGGATATACCCCAGTGCCGCCAGCGTATGGACGAGCCTCTGCGTACCGCTTCTTCCAATGCCTGAGTGTCGGGACAATTCCGTGAGGCTCATGGGAGCCTGAAAGTCACCAAGAATACTTAATAATTTCAGGCCTTTCGCAAGGCCGGCAACAAAGAGCCGTGGGTCGATCGCGCCTTGCAGGGATGGATGGCTGCCTCTGCTCTCATCAGACCCGTCCCTCGGCTTGTCTTGCGAACCGCTTTCCATGGTTGTTCCCGCGAAAACGTTTGACAGACCCATCAAACTATGTAGCCTTTTACAATACATCTAATCGCATACCAATGACTTTTTTTAGCCTGCGAACCGGATGGGGGGAAGCCATTGATGAGCGGCACCAACAAGGACGTCCTAACGGCGCTGATGTTGATGGGTATTGCCGGGTTTGGGTGGTTGCAGACAGACGGCCTGTCGAACGAGGCCGGGATGTTCCCCCGAATGGCGCTTGGTCTCTTGGCCCTCCTCAGTGGGCTTTACCTGGTGCGCACATTATTTCTCGCGCGGGTCGCCAACGGCAGCGGCGCATATGAGGACGGTGACGATGCCGAGGCAGCCGGAGAAACCTTCTTCAAAAGCCCGTTGCGGTTCTTCATCAGCCTGACGCTGATCATTGGCTATATCGTTGTGTTTCCGACTGTCGGTTACTTCACCGCCACGCTCCTGTTTATCCCGTTGTTTGTTATTGGAATTGGCGGCGGCCGCCCTGTTGCTGCGATTGCAACGGGTCTGGGCTTCGTCGTCTTCTCCTACGTTGTGTTTGTCTTGCTCCTGCGCCGGCATCTACCCGACGATCTCATTCTCAGCTTGTTTGTGTAGGCGCGTCCGATGATCGAGATATTCGCCAACGCATTTCTCAGCCTCATGACACTGGAAATCGTTGCCGCGATGGTGTTCGGCACTCTGATGGGCGTAGTCGTCGGCGCCATGCCGGGACTGACCACGACCGTCGGTCTGGCGGTGCTGATACCCTTCACGTTTGGCATGAGCCCGCCGATCGCGCTTGGTCTAATGGCGGGCATCTACAACGGCTCAACATACGGTGGCGCCATTCCCGCAATCCTTCTCAATATTCCCGGCACTCCGGCAGCGGTCGCAACAACCTTCGACGGCTATCCGATGTCGCAGAAGGGCAGGTCGGCCGAAGCGTTGAAGATCGCGTGTTATTCGTCCGCACTGGGGGCGATCCTCTCTGCCCTCGCGCTGATGCTTCTGGCGCCCCCGCTTTCGTTGGTTACACTGTCCTTCGGCCCGGCCGAGTATTTCTGGGTGGCTGTCCTAGGGTTGGTCACGATATCCGTTCTTCTCGGGGCTGATCCCCTCAAGGGTCTGATATCGGCCACTTTGGGGATCTTCATCTCAACCGTCGGCATGGATGGAATGACGGGCCGGATGCGGTTCACATTCGGTCGCCTGGAGCTCGCGGATGGGATCAACATCGTCGTGCTGCTGGTCGGGCTGTTTGCCCTGCCGCGCGTGTTCCGAATGGCTGAGGACGCCATCAGCATCGGCGTTACACGGGATGTCCTGAACCTCAAGGGGTCCAAAGCCAACCTCAGTGCGCTAGGCTTCCTGATCCCGACCTGGATCAGATCGGGCGCGATTGGAATTATCATCGGCATCCTGCCCGGCGCAGGTGGAAATATCGCGGCGTTTTTATCCTACAATGAGGCCAAACGGCTCGGTCGAAACGATGACATTGAATTTGGCAAGGGCAATCCGAAGGGGGTCGCCGCCGCCGAGGCTGGCAACAGCTCCGACAACGGCGCATCGCTGATCCCGACCCTGACCCTTGGTGTTCCCGGCAACTCGATTGCGGCGGTGATCCTTGGCGGACTGCTGGTCCACGGTCTTCAGCCGGGCCCATCCCTATTCCGGGACAATGCAGAGATCGTCTACGGTTTCATGATCCAGATGCTTCTGACGGCGATGCTGCTGTTCGTTGTCGGCGGCATGCTTGCCACGCGCGTCTTTGCGCAAGTACTTCGCATTCCACAGACAATGCTGGCCCCGATGATCGTCTGTCTCATGGTGATGGGTGTTTACACCGTCAACAATACGACGTTCGATCTCTACTTCATGATAGCGTTCGGCCTGATCGGATACTTCATGAACAAGAGGGGGTTTCCTCTGGCGCCGCTGGTTCTTGGGGTCATCCTCGGCGGACTTGCGGAACAGAGCCTGAAAACAGCGCTACGGATTTCCCGCGGTGACTGGGGGATCCTCTTCTCCAACACGATCTCACAAATTATCATCTTGATCATCTTCCTCGCGCTTCTGGCACCCGCCTGGCAGTGGCTACGCGCAAAGATGGCCGCCCGAAATGCGAATGACACTGAAAAAGGGGGGGGCCGTAACAGATCGAAACCCAAAGGTTCGGCAAGAGCGGGCAAAAACTGATTCACCATCAATTCGAAACTGCAACAGGGAAAGAATCATGAGAGACTCAAAATTCCATCTTGAAGCTGGTGCGGCGTTGCTCTGCCTTGGCCTATTCGCCGCAGGAAGCGCGCAGGCCGACTATCCCGAACGGACGATTTCGATGCTGGTCGGATTTTCCGCCGGCGGGCCGACCGATATTGCCGCACGTACGCTTCAACCGTTTCTGGAACGGCATCTGGGCGGCGCAAACATCGCTGTCGTCAACCGACCCGGCGCCTCGAGCGCGCTGATGCAGCAGGAACTCGCCAATGCCGACCCGGATGGCTACACGATCGGCCTTGCCTCCATGCCCGCGCTCGTGTCGGTCCTGTTCGGCCGCGATGTGGAATACGCCATCGATGATTTCGACTATCTCGGCACGTTGACGTCGTCACCGCACAGTCTGGTGGTCAACGTGGACTCGCCCTACCAGAGCCTCGACGATCTTGTTGAGCAGCTTCGTACAGAACCCCAATCCATTACGATGGGCGGTGCCGGTCTAGGCTCTGCAGCGCACCTCGCGCTCATGCTTTTTGAAGCTGAGGCCGATGTGTCGTTCAACTTCGTTCCTGGACCAGGCGCCTCGGAAATGCGCAATCAGGTCATGGGCGGTTTCATCGACGGCGGCCTGACCGCTGTTGGCGGCGGCGCCCAGATGCATGCCGAAGGACAGGGGCGTGTCCTCGGCGTCATGGCGGCGGAACGGTTCCCGCTCGCGCCCGACCTGCCGACCTTCGCCGAACAGGGCTATAACGTCGAATGGGGCGCCGTGCGTGGGCTGGTCGCTCCGGCCGGCCTGCCAGACGATGTCCACGAACGCTTGGTTGCTGCGGTGGAAGCCACGCTGGCCGACCCGGAGTTCATCGAAGTGACCGAACAGAGCCGCCAAGCGGTTTACAGCCTCAACCCAGAGGAATTCGAGCAGTTGGCGCGGACCCAGTACGATAATCTTGAGATGATCTGGGAAGAGACACCTTGGATCGAACAATAATAAGGACGTCCTGACGCAATCGCCCGCCACGCGCCTCCAATCAGGCGCGTGGCGGATCATGATCAGATCATTATTTTGGGTGTCGCACCATGGGATCGCTGAGCCCGCTTCTGAACTGTCGTCCGAGCGTTTCCGGACACAAGTATGTCGTGGCCTCCGGTCACCATCTGGCCAGCATGGCTGGCTCCGAGATCCTTCGCGCCGGAGGGAACGCAATCGACGCGGGCGTTGCCGCGGCAATTGCGCTTGGCGTTCTCGAAAGCGAGTTCGTCAGTGTCGCGGGGGTGGCGCCGATCATCCTGTACTCGGCGGAACAGGATGAGCTCGTCACGATCAGCGGCCTCGGCGTCTGGCCCAAAGCCGCAAGGCGGGAGAAACTGGCCAAGCAATGGGGCGGGCGCATACCACCGGGTGTGGAACGAACCGTCGTTCCATCAGCGCCGGACGCCTGGATCACCGCGCTGGAACGATACGGAACCATGGGTTTCGCCGACGTGGCCGAGTTCGCAATTGGATTCGCAGCCGACGGCTTCCCGATGTACCCCATGATGGCGGAGCGGATTGAGGCTTATCATGCCTCCTATGCACGGTTTCCGTCAAATGCGGCGATCTATCTGCCGAACGGCAAACCGCCGGAAGTCGGCGCGCAGTTCATCCAATCCGATTTGGCGTCGAGCCTGCAGTTCCTGGCCGACGAAGACAGGGCGGCCGCCGCGAGAGGTGGTCGGCTCGCCGGCCTACAAGCCACGCGCGACGCATTTTATCGCGGCGAGATGGCCCGGAAGATCGTTGATTTTCATCAGTCCGAAGGCGGCCTGCTGACCGCTGACGATATGGACGAGTTTTCGGTCGAGGTCGAAAGCTCGGCTCATGTAGGGTTCAGAGACTGGGAGGTCCACGGGTGTGGGCCGTGGTGTCAAGGTCCGATGTTGCTTCAAGCGCTGAAGCTCATCGAAGGTTTCGACATAGCCAGTCTCGGCCACAACTCAGCGGAATACCTGCATATCGTTGTTGAGGGGCTGAAGCTCGCTGCCGGCGATCGGGAGCGGTATTTCGGTGATCCGCGCTTCGTTGATGTCCCGATGGATATGCTCTTTTCCGAAGACTACTTGGCCCACAGACGGCAGATGATCGATCCGGCGAAGGCATTTCCTGACATGCCGCCGGGTGGACTTGACAACAGGGCTGGATCGTTCGAGGCCGGCGATTTCAACACCGGTTCCTCCATGGACACAAGCTATGTGTGCGCGGCCGATAAGGCCGGGAATGTCTTCTCTGCAACGCCGAGCGATGCCTCCTACAATGCGCCTGTCGTTCCTGGCCTAGGCTTCATCGTTTCCTCACGCGGGCAGCAGTCTTGGCTCGACGGCGCCCACCCGTCATCACTGGAACCTGGCAAGCGCCCTCGGCTGACCCCCAATCCCGCGATAGCGGTAAAAGGCGACAGGATGATGCCATTCGGCTCTCCGGGTGGTGATGTTCAGACGCAGGCCATGCTTCAGGCGTTCCTGAATTTCACGGTCTTCGAGCACGATTTGCAGACGGCGGTGGAACTACCAAGGGTCGCGTCGTATTCGTTTCCCTCATCTTTTGAGCCGCACAAATCCGAGCCTGGCGTTCTTAGGGTTGAGGGTCGAATTCCAGACACCGTCTGTGACAGGCTTTCCGCCCTTGGTCACAAAGTGGAAAGGTGGCCTGATTTCACATGGCTGGCAGGCAGCGTCTCCATGATCGATAGCAACCGAACAACGGGGCGTATCGACGGAGCCTCCGACCCTCGGCGCGTCGGCTATGCGATAGGCTGGTAGGCCTTTCGTAGAAATGATTATCAGGTGTGTTGCAGATCATGGAGACCGAACAGGGTGCTGAGTTGAACACGACGCAACCGCGCAAGATAATCATCGTTGGGGCCGGCGCCGTGGGGGCCGCCGCCGCACTTAACCTACGCCGAAAAGGGTTTGAGGCGACCATCATTGACCCGGACCCTCCGGGCCACGGGTGTTCATTTGGGAACGCGGGTGCAATTTCGCCGGGATCGGTCGTGCCCATTGCCCTTCCGGGAATGATCATGCAGACGCCCAGGTGGCTGATAGACCCCTTGGGTCCCTTGTTTGTTCGTTGGCGCTATACGCTCAAGGCCGCGCCTTGGTTGATGCGATGGCTATCGGCCAGCCGCATGACGCAGGTCAGCAGATCAGCAGAAGGCCTCAAGCCGTTGATCGGCCCGACATTCAACGAGTACGAAAAACTCCTGGGGCCCACAGCGTTCCACAGCCTTTTCCGACAGCAAGGGCAGCTGTACGTGTGGGAATCAGAACATCCCTCCCGCTCCGAGCTTGTCGGGCACGAGTTGCGGGCCAAACACGGGATAGAATTTCACTGGCTTCAGCGAGAAGAGATCAGTCAGTACGAGCCTGCGCTGGCACCGATTTTTGCCAGGGGGATGTTCCTGCCCAACAATGGTCAAACCGTGCAGCCACTCAAGCTGGTCGAAACGATTATTGATCAGTTTAGGGCAGAGGGGGGCGCTGTTGAACAAGGGCGCGTCGTGGGCATTCATCCACATGACGACGGCACGGTATCGATCACCCTTGACGATGGTCGCAGCGTTGAGGCGACGGGAGTCGTTATCGCAGCTGGCGCACGGTCATCAGATTTCACAAAGTCACTTGGTGTAAACATCCCGCTGGAGACCGAACGCGGATATCATGTGATGCTCCCCAACGATGCCTCACTGATCCGTCGCCCGGTGGTTCATGCCGACCGAGCCTTCATCGTCAGCCCGATGACTGACGGGTTGCGGGTCGCCGGTACTGTCGAGATAGCAGGCGTTGACGCGCCGCCGGACTTTGGTCGGGCGACGTCACTCCTGCACCACGCAAAATCCATGTTTCCGGAACTTCGCGGTGATCAATCTTCCGACTGGATGGGTCTAAGGCCTTCGATACCCGACAGTGTTCCTGTCATCGGACGCTGTCCGACGGCGCGGTCCGTCATTTTCGCCTTTGGACATGGGCACCTCGGCATTACCGGCGCCGCCATGACTGGCCGTCTAGTGGCAGAAATCGCGAATGATGAGGAACCTTCCATCGACATTGCGGCCTACCGGCCCGACCGTTTTTTCGGATCTGTCCGCCGAAGCGCATAACCGCGCAGACGTCGTCGCTACCGAACCCCGATTTTCAGCCCCATAGCTCTGGGTAGCCCAGCAGCCGCGCGCGCAAGAAGGGGTGTCCTCACTTGCCGGTCTTCTGCATCTTCTCTTGTCATGATGCCCCAGCGGACAATGTTGCCCCCAACGTATCGAAACGGCTCTGGCGGCAAGGTGGGCAGTGTCCGTCTGCAAAATGGTAGCGCAGTCCAGTCGTCTTCGGTTCTCTGGACGAGCGAAGCAATGCACTGTCCGGCAATATAGGAGGGGTTGATTCCGTGCCCGGAAAAGCCGCAGCCATAGTGTATTCGCGTGCCCTCGATCGTGCGGAAGATCGGTAGCCTGTCTGATGAGACATCGATGGCACCGCCCCAGCCGGAGTCGATTGCAACATCCGAAATGAAAGGGAGCAATCGCCGGATGCCCGCTTCCGCACGGCCGATCGACGCCGGATCGGTCCACATGGCAGCACCACCATCTTGCCCGCCATAGGCGATAGGCCCTGAGCCTGAGCCCATCAGGACGCGGCCATCGGCCGTGGTGCGGAAGTAGTGAATAAACATCCGACCATCGGACAGGCCGATGCCATTTGTCCAGCCTGCCTCTTCCAGCTGCTCAGGCGCGGGCTCGGTCATCACCGCATAGGACGAAAAGACCGAGACATGGCTACTGATCCCGGCAATTCCGGCCAGCCCTGTGTTCGCGGCCAGAACCACATCGCGCGCCACGACAGCGCCATTCGTCATTTCGACTCGGGAGAACTTGCCGGGCGTGACCCGTTTGACGGCGGTGTTTTCCACAATCCTCACGCCCCGATCCAGCACCGCGTGCTTTAGCACCTGAACAAGACGAGCTGGGTGGAGGTTTGCGCCCTCAGGGAAAAAAACAGCCTTGCGAAACGCTGCTGTTCCACAGATCGCCTGTGTTTCCTCCCGCTCAAGTCGAATTGCCATGTCAGCGACGCCGAGTTCCCGGGCCAGATCGACGATAACATCAATTGATTTGTCCTGAGCAGGCGAAGTTGACACCTTTGCGTGCCCGGCATCGCGCCACCAAACGTCGGCGCCCGAGCCTTTGACGAAATCCCTAATTCCGTCCTGTGCTCTAGATGACGCCCGACACACTGCTAGAGCCCCATCCGGCCCTAAGCTGGCCACCAGGCCCGGCAATGATCCCCAATAGCCGTGACACTTTCCTCCGTTCATGCCGCTGGCGCCACTACCGCACCGGTTCGCCTCGACCAGCATGATCCGAAGATCGGGGGCCCGTTCTTTAAGCGTCAGCGCGGTCCAAAGACCTGTGAAGCCACCACCGACAATAACGACCTCAACTTCTGTGCCATCAAGCTGACCTGTCTGCCCGGGCCGTCCGGCCTCGTCGGCTTCGCCGATATTTTGCGTCATGACATCCCGCTGCCACCACGACCGATCCCGTCCGGAGGACGGAGCGTTCAAATTGACAGCCTGCACTATAGTTTCCTTCGGTCAGCCAAGATCTCAATGGTCATGGGACGAAAAACTCGCGTGCTGGTAGTAGATTGTCAACAGATCCGATAAGAAATCCCGAGCGGGGTTCGTCTCGTGAATCCAGCATTGTGTCTGAGATTCGCGCCTTCCCGAACAAAATCGACATAGGTTCGGTTGGTACTTCATGAGTGGCACCTCACTTGCGGACGGATCATGCTCCAAAATTTATTGCACATTGTGGTTATCCGATGGGCGCTGCTTTTGTCGTCCGCTCCTCGTGGGAATTGACGGCTGTCTAACTCTGGCGGTCTGGATCTGCCAGATCTTTGGCTCATCTTCACTAACGACCTAAAAGCGAGCATCAATCAGTTTTTCGATATGCTGAAAGAGCGAGCTGCTCGCAATTTCGGATATCGACAGACCGTTAGTGAGCTCATGCGCTTGCATCGACCGCGAGCTTCCAAGCCTCCCGCAATCCGAATGCAAAGCACCGATCCCCAGTTCAAGAGCCACTCAAAGGCAGTCATCATTCGGCCTCTGGGCGTCGCGGGAATTTGGTGCGTTGGTTATGCCCTCGGTGCAGACGGATCGGGTCCGAGTTCGCCCAACTCGACACGGCTGGTCGTCCTCATGGACCTCGAGACCGGCTCACCCGTTGCCATTATCGACGAACACAACAACTACACGCTTCGCACGGCCGCTTCTGTTGCGGTTGCCGCTAAGCATCTGCATCCCGACAGCCCCAAACTAGGACTGATCGGCGCTGGGGGGTTGCCGGGGCGGTCGCCAAGCTGTTCGCAGCAGTCCTGCCTCTGGAAGGTATTGTTGTCACGTCGAGGCGCGAGGAAAGCCGCACCACGCTCGCCCGGGAGATTGCAGAGTATTTCGACGGTCCGGTAGAGGCGATCGCGTCGATCGACCACCTCCTTGATACCTGCAACGTCGTCGTGACAGCGACGACAACCAAGACGGCCTTGGTTCCCAGGGACCGGATGAACCAGGGAGCCCTCTATTGCGCGTTGGGCAGCTTCGAGCTCGATGAGGCAATCTATCAAGACTCCGACAAGTTCTTTGTGGATGATTGGCGCCAGACCGAAAGCGCGCACGACATCAAGCCTCTTATTTCCCGAGGCGTCATCACGGCGCAAAACCTGACGGGAGAACTGGCCGACGTGGTTGCTGGGCGCATTCCCGGTCGGACTGCGGCGAGCGAAACGATCGTCGTCCGAACGGAAGGAATGGCCGTGCAAGACATCGCTCTGGCGCACTGGACATGGCGCGCCGCGCGGGATGCGGGCATGATCACGACCATTCCCCTCTAATGGGTTTCGGCTCCCTGGCGCTGAGGTCAGTATCCGATGGCACAGCCGTCCTTGCGGTGATCGGAACCCGCCACGTAACCCGCAGGCGTACGTCGTATCAATTGGGCGCCCCCGAACCCGAACGCGGTGTCGGGCGGCTCGAGCCGGATCTCATGCCCCATCGCGGAAAGAGCGCTTTGGATGGAAGCAGGCATGGCGGTCTCCATTGCCACCGCACGTCCTGATAGGAAACGCCAGCGAGGCGCATCGCTCGCCGCCTGAGGGGTCTGGCCGGCGATCAAGCAGCGCATCATCATTTGAACGTGCCCTTGTGCCTGCATCGGGCCGCCCATGACCCCAAAGCTCATCTCTGGCTGGCCGCTCTTCATGACGAAGCCGGGAATGATTGTGTGGAAGGGGCGTTTGCGTGGTCCGACCTCGTTCGGGTGACCCGGCTCGAGCGTAAAGCCGCTTCCGCGGTTCTGCAGATGAACACCGGTGCCTGGTACGACAACTCCGGACCCAAATCCCGAGAAGTTGGACTGGATGAAGGAGACCATCATACCCTCCTCGTCGGCTGCGGTGAGGTAGACGGTCCCGCCGCGACGAGGCGCTCCAGCTGAGGCCACCTGAGCGTGCTTGGGATCAATCAGTTGAGCTCGTTTTGCAAGATAGTCTGGATCAAGAAGCGCAGCGGGTTCCGTGTCCATGAACGCCGGATCGCCTACGAAACGCGTCGCGTCCGCCAGCGCAAGCTTGATGGCCTCTATCTGAAGATGCATCGCCTGCGGATCGTCAGGCTCTCTGCTGCCGACATCGGTGTGAGAGAGGATGCCAAGAGCGATCAGTGCTGCGATCCCTTGTCCGTTCGGAGGGATCTCGTGCAACGTATAGTCTTGGAACGACTGCGAGATGGTGCCGCACCAGTCCGAAGTGTGCTCTTCGAAATCGGCTGCGGTCAGCGCCGCTCCATGTTGAGCCGCGGCAGTGGCGATCCGCTCAGCAATCTCACCACGGTAGAAAGCCTCGCCTCCGCTCTCGGCAATAAGGCGCAGCGTCGTCGCCTGTGGCGGATTGCGGAAGAGTTCGCCGGCCTTTGGCGTGCGGCCACCGGGCATAAATGTCTCTGCAAAACCCGGCTGCTCCGACAACTTCGCAGCGCCCGCTGCCCAGAGCTGAGCGATCGTGGGAGAAACTGCGAAACCACCCTCCGCATAGGCTATGGCCGGCGCGAAGAGATCCGCGAACGGCAGGCGTCCGAACCGCTTCGATATCGCAACCCATGCCGAGACAGCTCCGGGAACCGTCACGCTTTCCCAGCCTCTCTGGGGCATTTTCTCGCAACCGGAAAACCGTTCGGGCGCCCAGGCGGCTGGTGATCGGCCTGATGCGTTCAGGCCATGCAATTCCTGTCCGTCCCAAAGGATCGCGAAAGCATCCGAACCGAGACCGTTGCCTGTTGGTTCGACCACAGTCAGCGTGATGGCCGCAGCGAGAGCCGCATCTGCCGCGTTGCCGCCCGCGAGGAGCATTCGGACCCCCGCCTGGGCGGCCAGCGGTTGTGAAGTGGACACAACGTTTCGCGCGAGCAGCGGAGGACGCTTTGAAGGATAGGGCAGGTCAAAATGCATATGATGTCCTATGATGAAAGTACTACCGCGGGCCGGGCTCGGCGTAGTAACTGATCTGTGAAATCCGTCCCGCTGCGCCATGCTGGTGTCGTTTCGCTGTACGCGAGACTTCACCCTCTACCGGGGCAAATCGCTCTATTCCATGTGCATGTGGGTCTGACACAGCGACCAAGACGAAATAGAGGGCGGATGCTTCACTAGGCAACGCAGCGGGAGCTGGCAAGCCGGCAGATCTTGAGGGCTTTCGCTCGGTCTGTAGGATGAGAAACCCCTACTGAATTGGTCCAAACCTTGACTAGTGTGATTAGAGAACTTTTCAGGGGCAGGCCAAAGAGATTAGCGCTTCAAGCGATGGAATGGTTGCTACGTAGGCGAGCGATTTCGTCATTTGTGTATCCAATCTCCGCGAGAACTTCGTCAGTATGCTCACCCACGTGAGGAGGTTGAAGCCTAAGCGGCATTTGCTGTCCGTCGATCGCCAATGGTAGTGCGGGCAGATGTGCCTCGGCTCCATTCGGCATTCGGAGAGATAGTGAGCGACCAGGCGACATCATTTGTGGATCCTCGAAGAGGTCTGACGGCTTGTTCACAGGTGAGAATGGCAGCTTCGCCCGCTCCAAAAGGTCAGATAGTTCTTCTAGGTCGAAGGTCGCGGTGATGCTCGCGATACGTGGTAGCAGGGTCTTCCTGTGCGCAATTCGATTGTGATTGGACTTGTACTCCGGGTCTTCAGCGAGTTCGTCTAGGCCGAGTGCCCGACAAAGAGTCAGCCAGTGCTTCTGGGAAGTAGCGCCGATGAAGATCTGCCTGCCGCAGCGGGTCGGAAAAAGGTCATAGATGCTCCAGGATGGGCTGCGTGCTGACATTGGGACCGGCTCGATTCCACTGGCCGCGTGCTGCGCCATGTGCTGTGCGACAAGGAAAGCTGAGGTTTCGAAAAGGGTGCCGGAAACCTGCCGTCCCTCGCCGTCTCTCTCACGGGTTTGAAGTGCAGAAAGTATCCCGATTACCCCCATGAGTGCTGCTGTGATGTCCACAACCGATGCGCCGGCGCGCAGCGGCTTGCCCGGCAGGCCGGTCATGTAGGTCAGGCCGGTCATGTGCTGAACTACTTCGTCTAGCGCAAGTCGTTCCTCATAGGGACCTGGTAAGAAACCCTTCAGCGCGCAATAGATCAGCCGCCTATTGAGCGCGTGCACCACATTCCATCCGAGGCCGAGCCGGTCCATCGTTCCGGGGCCAAAGTTCTCAACCAGGACGTCTGCCGACCCGACAAGATCCCGCGCGGCGCTCAAGCCGTCTTTGGTCTTCAGGTTGATGCAAATGCACCGCTTGTTGCGATTGAAATAGGTAAAGAAACCGGTCGCGAAGCCATGGAGCCCGCGGGTTGGGTCTCCATCCGGCGCCGGTTCTACTCGAATAACGTCAGCGCCCAGATCAGCAAGTACAACGCCACAGGTAGGTCCCATCACCGTGTGGCCGAACTCCAAAACCTTAAGGCCAGCTAGTGGCAGATCCATCGTCCGGGTGTCTTTTGGTTCGCTCGTTTCCATCCATTGCCCGCCTTTCTTCATGTGATCCGCTCCACCAAGGTCGGCGGCTGAGAATACTTGCCGCATCCACCCGCTAAAGATCTAATATTGAGAACGATAGTTAATTTGGATACGAAAAAGAATGCAATTTCCATAGACCCTATGGTCCACCACCGGTTATGTCAACGATACCGGGAGCGGCAGCCTAACCTTCATCTTCCGCCTGCAACTCTCAGCACCGCGCCGGTCACATAGCTCGCCTCCTCCGACAGAAGCCAGAGTACCGGCAAGGCTATTTCCTCCGGCTGTGCCATCCGCCCAAGCGGGATTGAGCGCTCGAGCCGGCCTCGTTTTTCGCTCTCTGGGGGGGCCGCGTGCATATCCGTATCTGTAACTCCGGGAGAGACGGCATTGACTCGAACACCTTTTGGCGCGAGTTCAACAGCGATTCCGCGGGTAAAGGTCTCGAGAGCGGCTTTCGATGCTGCGTATCCGACGTAGCGACCTGGCGACCCAGATTGCGCTGCGCCTGAGGAAATGTTGACTACAGCGGAACCGGACTGTCCCGACATTATTGGCAAGGCTGCGCGTATGCAGCGCATCGGGCCAAGCATATTGACGTCGAGAACCGACTCAATTTCTGCCGGGTCGGAACCCTCAAACGGACCGACTGGGCCCGTGATCGCAGCATTGTTAACAAGTGCGCTGAGGTGGCCGAAGGCGTTTGATGCCGCGTAGCAGAGGCTCGTGACGTCGGCTTCGGATCGCATGTCTGCGCGAACAGCAACCGAACGTTGGCCAAAATCCCTGATCGATCGCTCTACCCTCTGAGCAGAAGCTTCGTCATTCATGTAGCTGAAACAGACGTCGTAGCCCCGTGCGGCGGCCAGGCGGCAGATTGCGGCACCTACGCCTCGCGATCCGCCGGTGACCAAGATCGACTTCATTTTTCCCTCCGCTAGCGCAAGCGCTTCACGATGCAGTCGGTTGACAAGTTTAAAATCCCATATAGGATGCAAAACTGCATATCAAGTTGCATAAAGACTTCTTGGTAAGCTTCATTGCTCTGTTCAGGTTGCGGTGGGTGTGCTTTTGCCGCGATCGCGACTCTGTAGGAGGGCGATCTTCGGGTTAGTGGCCCGAGGAGCATGGCGAGTCCCCGGCCTAATCTACGGCTTCTGTTTCTCGGGGCACGCCTGACCACACAGGGAGGACCAAATATGAACATTCGATCCGCCGCCGCGGCTCTTGCCTACTTAGTTCCCGCGGCCTTAGCGCCTCATTACGCAACCGCACAGGAATATCCTACACGATCTATCGCGCTGGTAGTTCCATTCTCGCCCGGAGGCACCACCGACATCATCGGCCGTTTGGTTTCGGCGCAGCTTGAAGGCGATCTTGGTGAGCCGATTGTAGTTGAGAACCGTGCTGGTGCGGGTGCGACCGTCGGCTCGACCGTCGTCGCCAGTGAGGAACCCGACGGCTACACGTTGCTTCTTTCCAATTCCGCCTCGCATGGAGTTTCTCCAGCGGTCTATTCAGCGCTGCCCTATGACCCGGTTGCGGACTTCGCACACATCGCGCTGCTCGGTCAGGTTCCGCAATACCTCATCGTACGCAACGACCTTGGCGTGGAGTCAATTTCGGATCTCATCGAGATGGCGAGAAGCCGTTCAGGAGAGCTCAACATAGGCACTGCTGGCGAAGGATCGATGGGCCACCTCGCCAGTGAACTCCTGATGATGTCAGCTGACGTCGCGATGGTGCGAATTCCCTATGGCGGGACCGCCGACGCCACTCAAGGTCTCCTATCGGGCGAAGTTGATATGATCTTTAGTAATCCGCCGTCGGCGCGGCCGCTAGTGGACGCCGATGAGGTGACGCTCTTGGCGATCACTGGTGAGGAGCGCGACGAAGTGTATCCTGATGTGCCGACTCTGAAGGAAAGCGGAATGCAAGACTTCGTGACCTACGCTTGGTACGGCTTTTCCGCGCCTGCCGGGACCCCGAGCGAGATTGTTGAGAGGTTGAATGCGGTTGTTCTGGAGCGGCTTCAGGATCCGACCTTGCAGGAGCGCCTCGGCGAACTCGGAGTTTCGCCTCCGCCACCGTACACACCGGAGGAATTCACGGACTTTGTCGCACGCAATGTCGCGGCCTTCTCTGCTGTTGCAAAAGAGGCTGGCATCCAACTCGATTGATGTCGTGATGATGATAAGGAATGAAAAGATGACAATGTTTACTGCAATGCAAGGGCACTGCTCCCGGGCGCTCCGAGCCGCGGCCGCTGCGCTTGTTGGTGCTGGTGCGATCTCTCCGGCTATCGCCTGGGCGCAAGAGGACTACCCAAGCCGGCCAATTGAGATCGTAGTCCCGTTCTCTCCCGGCGGATCGGGCGAGATGTCCGCCCGCATAATCCAGACCGCTATGGAGGAGGTTCTGGGCCAGCCCATCGTGGTGGTCGCGCGCCCAGGAGCGGCTACCAACATCGGCACATTCTCTGTTGTGCAGGCTGAACCGGATGGTTATACTCTTTTGATGGGCGCTACTGCCCTGACGGCCAACCCACACATCTACTCAAGCCTAGAATTTGATCCCTTGACGGATCTTATTCCTATCAGCATCGTAATAAACTCACCCTTAATGCTTGCGGCCAACCCAGCTCTTGGTGCCCAAGATGTGGCTGACGTAACTCGAATTGCGACTGAAAGGCCCGGCGAGCTCAATTTTGCCTCTTCAGGAGTGGGATCAAGTGCCCACTTGAACGGCGAATTTTTTACGTACACGGCCGGTCTCAACATCCAGCACATCCCCTACAGCGGCGGCGGACCTGCAATGCAGGCGGCCTTATCGGGAGAGGTTGACCTGATCTCTTCAAATGTGACGAACTTGCAGGGCTTGGTCGAAAATGGCGATCTGGTGCCTATTGGAGTCGCGGCAGCTGAACGTTCGCCTATGCTGCCTGAGGTGCCGACCTTCCGCGAACAGGGGGTCGACTACGAGTTAGGTAGCTGGTTTGGCCTATTCGCGCCCGCCGGTACACCGCAAGAGATCATCGATCTACTCGCCGATGCCGTGGAGGAGGTGCTTCAGCGGCCGGAAGTGCTCGAGGCGATTGCGGAGCGTGGCGCACAGCCGGGCGGCATGGATCGGGAGGAATTTGCAGCATTCCTGCGCAAACAAACCGACGGCCTTGGGCGAGTAATCGAGGCTGCCGGCATCACAGCGGAGTAAACCATCCTCGTTCTCAACGAGTCTGCGCGCGGCCAGTTCGCGCGCAGTCCGAGATAACACTAGAATGCAAGGCGATATATCCAGTGACTGGAGAAAGATAGCGGATGCGTTTCTGCTTCACCGAAGACCAGAGCCGGCTACGAGCCGAAGTCCGGGAGTTTATCCGGCATCATGTAACTCCTGAACTATTGGAGGAGATCGAAAAGGCCGATTTGGGGATGAACCTCGGCGAAAAGGGGCAGGCCTTCTTTCGCATAATCAGTGAGAAGGGTTGGACCGCTGTGGCTTGGCCAAAAGAGTACGGAGGCCAAGGACGCAGCAAGTTTGAGCAGTACATTATCGAGGAAGAATTCCAACGCATCGGTCTGCGCATCGGTGGCGGTGGAACCGGCGCCCCCGCAATCCTCGCGTCAGGCACTGAAGAGCAGAAGCGCTACTACGTGCCCGCTACAATCCGTGGCGAAATCATCTTTGCCCAGGGCTTCAGCGAGCCAGGATGCGGCACAGACCTCGCAGGTATTCAGTGCCGCGCCGTTCGCCATGGTGATGAGTACGTGATCAACGGCCAGAAGATCTACACCACTGCTGCTCATATCGCTACACATATCTTCCTTCTCTGCCGGACCGACCCGAGTTCGAAGCGACACGCTGGATTGTCAGTGTTGCTGGTGCCGATGGACACCGCGGGTGTGACAGTCCGCCCATTGTGGACGATTCAGAAGTCGCCTCGTGCTCCGCGCGGGACGACTTACGGAGAGCCTAGGACCAACGAGGTGTTCTTCGACGAAGTAAAGGTGTCGGTCTCGGTGCGGCTGGGTGACGAGGGTGATGGGTGGAACGTGGCGCAGCGGGGGCTCAACCTGGACCGTGTCGGTGCGCGTCGGTACCTGATGTCGGTGCAGCGCGACGAAGACATGGTCAACTGGCTCAAGTCCGATCAACAGAGTGCTGAACTGTGCGACGATCTTGCGGTCCGCGACACAGTCGCGCGCCAGTGGATTGATGCACAGGTATGCCGGCTTATGACCATGCGCAGTGTGTCTATCGAAGAGCACGGCGGAAACTTTTCCTATGAGGGCTCCGCCGAAAAGGTATGGGCACCTGAGCACGGGGTCCGCTCCGCTGAAGCCTACGGGCAGGTTCTCGGCGAACGGGCACAGCTCCTAAACGGTACGCCGGGAGCGATTGAAGATGGGCTATTCGCACACACGCTGCTTGGCGCATTCCAGTCTACCGTCAACCACGGTAGCGTTCAGGTGATGCGTGACCAAGTCGCACGGCGTGGCCTTGGCCTGCCCCGCCAACCTCGATGATCGTGGCCATATGCACTGAGAGAAGGGAGATACAGGCCTATGGACACCTTGCTTAATGAAGACCAAGCTCTCATTCGCGAAGCAGTTCGTGATTTCTTGAAGTCAAAAGCAGATCCAGAGCGTGTCCGTGCGGCAGTCGAGTTACCTGAACGAACGGATCGCGCTCTTTGGACGGAGATCTGTGGCCTTGGGTGGTCGGGATTGTGCCTGTCACCGGACTCAGGAGGAGAGGGGCTGTCGCTCGTCTATCTCGGCATATTGTTTGAAGAACTCGGCCGACATATTGCACCAGTTCCTGCTCTTGGATCCCTAACTACGGCACTGCTTTTGGATCGCACCGCGGAGTCAGGAGGTCTCAAAGACAGTGTCGCCAATATCGTTTCAGGCAATCTGGTGGTAGGGCTCGCATTTTCGGACATGGGGGCGACCGGCCCGCGCACTGGCTGCGGCTACCTATCAGGCCGCCGGGTGGACGAGGGGGTCTTGCTCGACGGCACGGTAAAGTACGTGGAAGAAGGGACGGCAGCGGGTTCCTTCCTGGTCAGCTTTCAGCTTTGTGAATCGGATGGGTCTGTACTGCCGGCCCTCGCTCTCGTCGACGCTGGCGCCGATGGATCCGAGGTTGTGCCGCTTTTGACGACAGCAAAGGACTCTCAGGCTGACGTTTACTTCACTGACGTGCACGTGCCCCAAGAACACGTCCTGGCAACTGGCAGAGCGGCGGCCGACATGATTTTCGCGATGGAGAATCTCGTGACAGCGCTGAACGTGTCGATGATGGCAGGCGGCGCACGCCGGACCGTGGAACTCGCTTCAGAATATGCAAAGGAGCGCAAGGCATTCGGCCACCCCATTGGGGCTTTTCAAGCGATCCAGCACTTGGCGGCGGATATGCTAATTGCCGTCGATGGGACCGATCTCCTCGTGCGCGAAGCGCTCTGGCGTATGGATCACGGCCTTGCCGCGGGAGCCGAGGTCTCACAGGCAAAGGCCTTTGCCAACGAGCGTTGTGTAATGGTCTGCCGGTCCGCACAGCAAATTCACGGAGGTATCGGCTTCATGGAGGAATTTGACCTACATCTTTGGTACCGCCGTGTACTTGCGTGGAGCTTGCGTTGGGGCACTGCTCGAGAACACCGCGCTCGAGTTGCTTCCGCGCTTCTTGACACTCCAGATTTCGTCCGTCTTGACATGGGGACTGATGCACAACTCCCGGCGGTGGACGGCGCGGAAGCAGTTTTCGCTTTAGCAGCAGTTGCCCCTGGCTATAATCCGTTTCGCGTCACCGCTGCAGGATGACACCGCCGCGGCCAAGACTAAACCGCGAAGGTACGTCAGGCAACTATGAGATGGATGGGATTTCTGAACTCGTTATGATATCGGGCAGATTGATTGGAACTTCGTGAATGACGAAAGCAACACAACGGAAGCAGTTGGGTCCTGCGGGAACAAAGACGGGGCGCGCGAGTCGTGGACTGCTTATTGGCGCTACATATGATCAAATCAAGAAAGACATTCTTTCTCAGCGCCTCGGCCCTGGAGTGAAGCTCACTGCGGAGTATCTGGCAAATCAATTGAACGTATCGCGGACACCCATCCGGCAGGCCCTTGAGCGGCTGAACCAGGAAGGTTACGTGAACCAGATACCGGGCCGTGGATTTTTCGTGGCACGCATTGAGGCGGAGGAGGTACGCCAGCTCTATGACTTCCGCGTCGCTATAGAAACCCACGCGTTATCTAGTGCAATGAAACGAGGGATCACACCCGAAGACATTTTTCGCCTGCGGGAACTCAACGAGCAGTATCAAAATTGTGGCACTATCCGAGACGGCGAGCTAATTGGTGTGGATGGAGAAGACATTCGAGACCGTGCGGAAGCCGACCATGCTTTTCACCTCGCGATGGCTCGGTTAGGGAAAAACGAACTCATTTGTATGAAGTTGGAAGATATCCACGAGCGCCTTAAATTTCGGCGCCGTTACGACGGATACTGGTATTGGACCACCAAAGGTGATCGCGCCTCCGCGGCAGCAGCGCAGCATCGGTTAGTTCTCGATGCGATTGAGCGTGGCGACCGGGTTGAGGCAGTTGAGGCGCTGGAGGCTCACATATACAATGCGTGGGAGAACTACGAAGTCTTTCTCTCAACGGTCGCTTCCGAGACTTGACCAACCTCCGTGCCCTCGCAGTTATTGTGGAACAGTCTGACGTAGGACTTGCGCAAGCGGTTCTTCGCCAAGAGTCTCGAGACTATGAAGGAGGTCATGGCTTGCGTCAGATGATAGGCTAACTCTTGCGCATCCAATGAACTTTTGGCGCCGTTCTTCGTCGGTGAGTGGCCACTCCTCTGAGCCAGGCACCCGGTCGATGCGAGTCTTAAAAACGCCACGTGTCGTTTCCACACTAAGATCATTATAGCCAGAAATACCCGAAAAGACCCCTCGATCGGGAATTGCATAGGGCTTAACCCTGCGCATCAGATTTACCACCTCAGGACGCGCCGGCAGCTCGTCTCGAAAGGTACTGAGGACCGGACTGCCGTAGAGTAGCGTCACGGCCAACGAGAACTCGATTGAGAACTTCGCCTCCAGACCAGATGTTGGCAGCGTCTTGATCAGGGCTCGATCTGCTTCTGGTGGAAAGCCGACAAAGATCGCATTGACCTCATCAGGCACAATGCCGTTTTCTGAAATCAAGCCTAGGAGGCCGCCAATGGATCGATGGTTGGCGTAGCAACAGGGCCAACGCTTTACACAGAGTCCAGGCTTAACAATGTCCCAGTGGAAACCAAGATCAGCAAGCGCGGCATCGGGAGGCAATGCATCTTCTCCGGCATAGAGTGCGAGAAATCCATCAGGGCCGTCTAAGATTTCACGGTCGGCAGTGAAGCCGGCGCGCACGAGGTCCACAGAATCTACTCCGATGCGCGCCGCATTTCCGACATGGAATGGCTTCGTCATTGTCCCGAAATTGCGCACCAGACCTCCTGTGCGCGAGGCCGCGAGGCCCCACGCTGTGCAGAGGTCTTCGGCAGGCAATCGATGTAGATACGCTGCCGCTGCTACAGCAGCAAAACTACCTATAGTAGCGGTCGAGTGCCAGCCCTTGAGGTAGTGGCCGGAGCCAAGCAGGCGGCCAAGGCGACCCGTCACTTCAATGCTGACGGCAAGGGCGGCAAGCGACTCATTGGTAGTGGCCCCGGAACTTTCTGCGGCCGCTAGCAGCGCTGACACGATAGGTGCGCTAGGATGCGAACGTGAAATGGCCAGACTGTCGTCGAAGTCAAGTGCGTGTGCAGCAACTCCATTGACAAGCGCCGCCTCAGGTGGTGCTACGCGCCCGCTTCGACCGACAAGCGTGCATGTGCCTGGAGCGTCGCCAGTGCGGCCAACGCTTTCGGCCACGATCGCGCTAACTGATTCTGCCGCACCCGCAAGCGTTACGCCGAGCGTGTCGATTAATGCGTTGCGTGCCGCTAGGAGAGCAGCTTCAGGAACCGTAAGAACTGGCGTACCGGTAACGAATTCGGCCAGTCGATGTGTCGCGGACATAGTCACTCCTTCATCTGGGCAGCTCTTAATCCGCAGGATCCGCATCCAGAGATGACGCTGCGCCTGCCTTGCGTTTCCGGCTGCTCGACCACATCGCGTAGAGGAGCAGTAGGAGGCCGATGAGCATGATTGTGCCGCTTATCGGGCGGGTCAGGATTACCATGAAATCGCCGCGTGCGAGCAGCATCGCCCTCCGGAAATACTCCTCGAGCATTGGTCCTAGAATAAAACCGATGAGAAGCGGCGCCGGGTGGAAGTCGAGGAGCCTCAATCCGTAGCCAATGACCCCGATGACCAGAACGCTGAATACGTCGAAGACTGAATAGTTAACTGAGAAGACGCCTATGCATATGAAGCACAGGATACCAGGATATAATAGGCGATAAGGGACTCGGAGGATGCTGACCCAGACTCCGATAAAGGGGATATTCAAAACCAAGAGCATTAGGTTGCCAACCCAAAAACTAGCAATGACGCCCCAAAAAAGGTCGGGGTGTTCGGTCATGAGTCTCGGCCCCGGATTGATGCCGTGGATCATCATCGCACCGAGCAAGACTGCAGTGGTTGCAGAGCCAGGGATGCCCATTGATAGCGTCGGGACAAAAGCAGTCTGGACGGCAGCATTATTGGCCGACTCCGGACCCGCAATCCCTTCGATGGCGCCTTTTCCGAAGCGCTCAGGCTCGCGGGCGATTCGCTTTTCGAGGAGGTAGCTCATGAAAGATGCCAAAAGTGGGCCGGTGCCCGGGAGGGCGCCGAGCACGCTTCCAATGCCGGCACCGCGAAGCATCGGGAATCTGGACCTTCGAACATCTTCTTGAGTCGGGACCATGGATCGAAACGGAACTCTCTCGACTTTGCGCGAGCCGCCGCTGTTCCTTATCGACGAGATAACCTCTGACACGCCAAACAGCCCCATTGCCAAAGCGATAAGGCTGATCCCGTCATAGAGATGGATTGAACCGAATGCGTAGCGGACGGTGCCACTGCTGATGTCCGAACCGACTGTGCCGAGCAGAAGCCCGAGGACAACCATGCAAAGGCCCTTTATTGGTCGACCCTCGGTAACGGTGCCAGCGGCCAAGAGACCGACAAGGATCACGGCGAAGTATTCCGCGGCGCCAAATTTCATCGACAGCGCGATGACAGCAGGCGTCAAGAACATTAGGACCAGAATACCGGTGCAGCCTCCGAGGAAGGAGGCAATAGTAGTTGTGAACAGCGCGACCCCGCCGCGACCCTGTTGTGCCATCGGGTAGCCATCGAGGCATGTCACCGCGTTCGAAGGTGTGCCGGGAAGGTTCAAAAGGATTGATGCTGTAGAGCCTCCATATTCCGCTCCGTAGTAGACGCCGGCAAGCATGATTATCGCATGGGTCGGATCGAGGTAGAACGAGACTGGCAGCAGCATGGAGACCGCCGCAAGGGAACCGATCCCCGGCAGCACGCCAATGGCAGTGCCCATAGTGACGCCGAAGGCGCAGTAAAGCAGCGCGTTAGCCGAGAGTGCGATGCTAAAACCGAAGAGTAGGTCTTCCATTTTAGTGGACCCTAAATGCAGGCATCGGAAGTCCGAGGCCGAGGATGAAGATCAGATAGGCCATCGACACGTAGAGCAGCACCATGAGCGCGGCGTCGCGCGGGCGGACTGCCGGGTCGCCAAGCGCTGCGACGGCGATGGTCGCGGCCACGGCGGGAAGGAGGCCCGAATACTTGAAGGCAAGTGCGAAGGCGGCGATTGAAGCCCCGACTGCGAGGAGCGCGCGCCATGAGATCTCTTCTCCTCTGACAGGTCCTAGGCGGTACGATGTTGCGGCAAGCGTGAGGCCAAGTGCTGTGAGGATGGCGCCCAAGCCCAGCGGGAACATGCCGCTGCCCATGCGCTGCAAGGTGCCGAGATGATAATCGAAAGCGCCGAAGAAGAAGAAGAGGCCGATGATGGCCACCAAGATACCACTGAAGAAGTCTTTATTCCTTGGGTTGGTCATTGGATTGCCTTCCAAGCCGGGACAGGGCTTCGTTTTGAACTCGTGGTTAATCACGTGCTTTCTGCAAGTTGGATGTTGGGAAAAGGATATGGAACCGGAGCGCCACCCAGATAGGGAAGGGCGACGATCGCCTCTCCCGGGGTGGATTCCTTGCCGTGATCGTTGACGATGCCAAGATCGAGGAAAATGATTCCAAAGTCGGCAAGTTCCCGCTTTTCCCTGACGCTAGCCCAAACCGAGAGCTTTTCCCCGACGACATTCATCGCCCGAAACTGAAAATTGAGCTTCCAAAGCCAACCTTCACGACCGGCCCAATCCTTCAGGTGCTGAGCCAGAAATTGCTGCTTAAGAGAGCCGTGAATCAGGATGTCTGGCAGTTTGTCGTGGTTCTTGGCGAAAGCCGCATCGTAGTGTATTCGGTGCCAATTCTCCGTGGCGGATGACCACCGCATCAAAAGTGCGTTGTTAAGCGGACCCTTGTTGAGCCTGGGCAAATCCAGGCCAACCTCCACCTCTTCAAATCTCGGTGACTGCACCATTAAACCGGCCTCCGGATTGTAGTACGCTTCACTGTCAATAAGAGGTCGCCCGTATCATTCAGGTAGTCGGTCACGATCAGGATGAAAACCATCGGACCCTTGCTGGTCTCCTTTTCGAAAATCGATTCATATCGAGATCGCATTCGGATATGATCACCCATCCTAGCGTAGCGGTAAATCTCTATCTCTGAGCCTCCATTGAGGATGCCAAAGCCTCGGAATGCCGTGATTTCTGGGAGCCCTGGAATGCTGCCGCCGCTAGCCCCATCATAATTCGGATCCTCAGCGTTCTCCTCAAGCACGTCAGGTGTACCAAATTCTCTGCGAAACGCATAGATTGGGTAGAGTGGAGGCGCCACTGGCCCACCATAGCGGACGGCTGCGTCTTCCTGCCAATAGGCTGGATCTGCGTCCATGACGGCTTGAGAAAAGCGTCTAACGGCACCTGCCTCAACAGGCTCTTGAGCCCAGAAATCCTCGGACGCGACGCCAACAAATCTCAAGATCGCATCATTAAGGATAGTCATTCGTGTCCTCCCGTGTAGCTGCTCTCAGCACCTTCCAAACTCAGTCGAAGACGTATTGGATTTTATATAGGATGCAAAATTCTTATCAAGGTCTCTTCCAGCATCTGTTGCGTCGAGCCGAACGGCGTCTAGGGCCCTTGCTCTTGTTCGTGGAGCGGCTTGTATGAATCGACGATGAAGTCGAGACGCGTCTCGATCTCGAGGGCATCGAGTCTTTCGAAAAGCTCTCTTGTGGCGGCATTCGCGCCGGCACACTTTAGAAAGTGGCGCTGTCTCCTGGACGTGTCCGCCGGTTGCAGCGGCATTCCGGGGTAGCTGTCTGCGGAGCCCTCCAGAACCCGCGCGTCATGCAGCGTGACACCAACTCTCGTGCGAAGTGGGAGATCGGGGGGCGGCGCCTCTTCTGCAACCGTGATGCGGCGGCAGAGTCTCTGTATCGCTGGATCCTCAAAGCTGCCTTCTGCGAAAGAAGCCGGATCTTGAGGGTCGCGAAACGCGGCCAACGCCATACAGAAAGGAACGCTGTACTGCGCCATCATTAGATCAGTTGGGCAGCGATCGCCATTGTGGCGAACCATGCGATCGCTGCCAAAAACTTCTATCGCGGCTATGTCTGCGCCGTCAAATCCATGTTCCGCCTTAAGGTTGAGAAGTGCCTGCATTGGCGTGTGCGCGTTGATATGAGCGGCGAAACGCTTAAGCGAGATAGTTAGAGTTTCGAATGTCGTCCCCAAGCCACGGCACAGCGCCTCGCGATCAGGGATCTGACTGTAAGCATCCAGGACGCCGCTGCGGCCCTCGAAAACGGCACTAGGACCATTAACGCCGGCGGCGGCGAGGCGACCGGCAAGAACGCCGCCTTCGGCGGCGCGGCCCAGATGGAGCTTTTTCACCATCCCCCCATCTTGGCTGGCTGCGAAGGCCATAAGTCCCGAGCCGAGCGAGGCGGCGAGCCCGACGGCGTTTTGGAACCCTCCGGCATCAAGCTTTAGGATATGAACGGTAGCGACAGCGCCTCCAATAGGGCCGAAAATGCCGGGCTGATGAAAGGCCGCGTCAACCTTTCCGCAGGCGCGCCCGACCCGGTTCAGTACCTCGCAGCCGGCAACGATGGCGGTGATCAGGCCGCGGCCGCCAGCGTCCGCTTCTTGCGCCACAGCAAGCGCGGCGGGCACAAGGTTTGCGCCTGGATGGGTGCCAGCGCTTGGATAGGTGAGGGAATCAAGCTCGAAGGAGTGGGCGAGGGCACCGTTTCCAAAGGCTGCGGCTGCAGCGTCGAAACCCCGGCCTGGATGCCCGAACAGTGTGCTGCGTCCGGCTCCGCCTGAGCCAGCAGCATACCCAGTGAGAAGCTGGCTCCACGGCAGTGTCCTGCCTTGTAACATAGCGGCGACCGTATCGGTGATGCAATCCTTTGCGCGGCGAACCACTTCGGTTGGCAGGTCCTCGTAGCGAAGCTGGGCGGCATAGGAGCAAAGAAGTGCGGTCTCTCCGCCATCGGTTGCGCCGTCGCTTTCCATCCGAGTTATGCCTCGGCCACGCAGGTGTTGGTCAGCGTGCCGATCCCTTCGATCGTCACGTCGACTTTGTCGCCAGGCTGCAGCCAGACAGGCGGGTTTCGCGCGTACCCGACACCGGCGGGCGTACCTGTGAAGATGATATCGCCAGGCTTGAGCGTGTAGTATTGACTGACGAAGGAGACGATGTCCGCGACGCTGAAGACCATTTCCGAGGTATTCGAGGATTGCAGGACTCGGTCATTGACGCGTAGTTCGATTTTGAGGTCCGTCGGATCGGATACTTCGTCGGAGGTTACGATCCAAGGCCCGATGGGTGCGTGCGTATCGCCGCACTTGCCACGCATTGTCAGCGGATCGTCGGCTTGATGGTCGCGCGCAGATACATCGTTTCCAACCGTGTAGCCGGCGACATAGCTGAGCGCGTCTTTCACTGTGACATTCCGCGCATTGCGCCCGATCACAGCAACCAACTCTGCTTCGTAGTCCATCTCCGTACTGCTGCGGGGCAGAATGATGTTGCCACCATGTCCAATCAACCCGTTGTCAAACATGGCAAAGACTCGCATGGCGCTGGGCAGCTCACGCCCCATCTCAACGCAATGGTCGCGGTAGTTTAGGCCGACGCCTAAGATTTTTTCAGGTCGTCTGATCGGGCTCCCAAGCCGAACATGAGCTAAGGATATAGTAGCGAGTTGTTTAGCCTCGGATAACTCGCGCGCCCGCGCAAGTGCTGGTTCGCCGTTTGCCAGGAGCGCCACCATATCGGTCGGCAAGGCCGCGTCGGCGTGGTTCAAGTCGAGAACACGGTCCCCCACGACCACCCCGGCCCTGAAATCCGACTGATCCTGGGAATAGCTCACAAGTTTCATGCCAGCGCTCCATGGACGGTCTCTTTCTCGACTGGGCCAGAATCGGTCGTCCCAAGCGCGAAACCGATCATTTTCGCAATTTCATCAAGTAGAGCCCTCACGTCGGGCATCTCCGAGAGAGACCGAGCGAGGTGATAAAGTTCGTCAGCCTGCCCGCCGCCTGCGCACATAAGAAACTTATCCCGTAGGCTCTCAGATGTCGGCCAATTTCCAGGCTTGCCGCTTGCGATATCGATACGGTGCTCTGCCTCGGCGCCGTTCGTCAGCGCAACAGTAACTATGGCGGCGAATTCCGGATCCTCAGCTACGCGAGGATCGACCTCTACCACCACCTTCTCCATAATCTCCTTCAACTCCGGTCGCGCTAGGCTGCCATTTGTAAAGCTCCGGAGCGTTAGGCTGCCATCCAAAAATGCCGCACCCACACAGTGACGCATGCTGAATTTTGCCTCAAGCGGAGTGGTGGGCCGATCATAGATCAGAGGTTGCAGGGCGTGGCGTGAAGCGCCGACACGTATTTGGCGCACGTGTAGTAGCTTCGGCGCTCCGAGAGTCGTACGAGCCGCCAGTGTCGCATCGACAGCAGCATGGGTGGCAGCGCAGGATGGATAGGCTTTCAGCGCGATGCCATTTTTAGTTAAGATCTCTGGCGGATCAGCCCAAGGCTTCGATTCTGCGATCCCAGGGGCGCCTCCAAAAGTGCGAAAGAAGCCCTTGTCGCCGTCGATCGCCGAAGCCGAGCTAGTGAACCCGGCCGCGGCGAGCCTTGTGGCCAAGATTGCGCTACGACCTGCAAGCCCGGCATGGAGCGGTTTAACGGGTGTACCGAAATTTGCTCTGAGACCTCCCGCCATTGACGCAGCAATGCCGAGTGCATTCTTGGCACTGTCTACCGGAAGCCTTTCCAGCATAGCCAATGCCGCGGTCGCGCCGAGCGTTCCGAGCGTGCCGGTCGCGTGCCAGCCCCGATGGTAGTGGTCCAAGTTCAAGCGGCGACCCAATTGGCCTAGTACTTCGATACCGGCAATGTATGCGGCAATGAATTCGGCCCCAGAAGCGCCAAGGACGGCCCCGCGGATCAAGAGCGGCGGGAGGAGGACCGCTGTTGGGTGGCAGTAAGCAGGATGGCTTATATCGTCGAAATCCGCTGCGTGGGCGAGTGTGCCGAGATAGAGGGACAGGCTATCGCGCCGCTCCGCAGTCGTATCCTCGCTCGCGGCGTCTGTCAGCGCGGCGGTCATGGCCTTGGCGGAAATAGGCCCGAAGAGCCCCGCACGAAGCGGGCGCTCTAGAGGCTCTCGTGCGCCAAGCCCTATACACCCAATTGCATCGACAATTGCGTCCGTTGCGAGCTGTCTGGCATCATTCGCAGGGACGCGAGCTTCCTTAGAAGCGAGGAAGTCGACGGTCTCTTGGGCAAAACTCATCTTCGGATCCGATTGGTTATGGGGACCTGAATTCCACGCAAAGCACATGCGCGCATCGTTGCGCGCACGTGCGTTGCGCGCTAGTAGTTCATTCGACAGAGATTCCCTCAGCCTCTATGATCTTCCGCCACGTCTCGATCTCCTGTTCAGTGAAAGCGGCCAATTCCTCCGGAGTGCTGCCGATCACGCGAAATCCGATGTTCTCGTAGGCTGCTCGCACATTGTCGTGCTGCAGGATCTCATTGATGTCGCTGTAAAGTTTCTGAACGATACCGTCTGGAGTCCCGGCGGGAACGTAAACTCCATACCAAGTTTCGACTGCATAACCGTCCACTGTTTCGCCTACTGTCGGAAGGTCCGGATATGTCGGTGACCGCTCCGGTGTCGTTACGGCAATTACCTTCAAGTTGCCGTCCGGTACGTGTTTCATGACATCTATACCGCAGAAGCAGCCGTCGACCTCCCCTGAAAGGATCGCCGTTTGGAGTGGGCCGCCGCCTTGGTAGGGTACCCCTGTGATTTCGATATCCGCGTACTGTGTAAACATTAGCAGCGACAGATGAGTCGAAGCTCCGACGCCGCTGTAGCCGAAGTTTAGTTCGCCTGGGTTTTCGCGGGCATAGTCAACTAGCTCGCCAACGCTCTCGATGGGTACCGACGGGTTGAGGTAGAGCCCGAGCGGAGACGCCGCGAGCCGCGTCACTGCCGTGAAGTCGTTCAGCGTGTCGAAGGGGAGGTTGTTCCGAAGCGAGGCGTTGATCGTATGTGCCGGCGAGACCACGAGATAAGTGTAGCCGTCTGGTTCCGCAGCGGCAGCAGCGGCCGCGCCCAACGCGGAGCCTGAGCCACCTATGTTCTCGATGACCACTTGCACGTCCCAAAGCTCACTCAGCTCGTTGCCGATCAGACGGGCATTGAAGTCCACGGTGCCGCCGGGCGGAAAGCCGACAATGCTGCGAACATTCTGATTTGGATAAGTCTCGGCCTGAGCCAGCGCGACAGTCCCGAGGCAGCAGAGCGCTAAAGCAGCCAGTGACCGAGTTGAGCCATTGGCGAAGTCCGAAATGTTCATGATTTTCCTCCCTAGTTTGTTCGTGCAGGAGCCGTGGAAAAACGAGTGGCGCGGCGCTTTTGCCGCCAGCTCCAACAGCTCCCAACCGCTGCATTGCGCCATCTTCTGATTTTCCGGGAGCATGCAAGCACGGCAAGTCTCCCCCAATCTTCGTGCAAAGTCAAATCCCAAATTGGATGCAGTATGGGATGCATCTTTCCGGCTTGTGAGGTGTCGGTTCGGTCTGTGTTCCACCTCGAGGCCCCAGAGATCAGCCGTCACGCTTGTCCTTGAGAGAAAAGAAGCGAGCGGCAATTGGAGCCCCCGTGATTACGAGAAGCACGCGCATCAGGTGATGGACGATTACATAGCCGAGGTCGGCCCCGGCGATGATCGCGAGGACGGTCATCTCGGCTTGACCGCCGGGCGCAAAGGCAAGAAAGCCGTCCACGGGGCGTGAGATGCCGAGGAGCACAACCACTTCAGTTAAGGCCGCAGCCAATGCTGCCAGCATCAGCACAAATATGATACCGGCAGTGACATCTCGTCGGATCTCGCCAAGCGTCACGCCGACATATCCGACGCCGATCCCTATTCCGATGAAGAACTGCGCGGCTAGGATGGCTTCTGCCGGTGGACGGAAGTGGATGAGCCCACAAAACGAAAGCATGGCAGTCACGACCATGGGCCCAAGGATAGGTGCGCCGAAGAGGCCAATCCACTCCCCTGCCTTCCATCCCACGAGAGCAGCGGCAGCCATTAGGAGGAGTTCGTGCAATGGAAGGCTAGCGGCGGGGATGCCAATCGGGTTGCTGAGCTCGACTCCAAACCCAAGCGTGAGGATCAACGGGGCGACCGTTACAATAATAAGCACCCGCGTTGCATGGATCAGCGAAAGCGCTCTTACATTTCCCCCTGCTTCAGCGCCAAACACGACCATGTCAGTTAGCCCACCGGGCATCGCGGCGTACCATGCTGTGGCCCAATCAAACTTGTAGACGCGCCGAAAAAAAGGAACACCAATGAGCCCGATGAGGGCAACATAGAACGGAACCAGCGCGATTGAGGCTGCCATTTGTGGGAGGCGTCCGACTACCTCAGGCGTGAGTGACGCCCCAACCGCCACTCCAAGAATCGTCCTCATCGCGACGCTGAACTGACCAAGTCCCTTGAGTGGGCCCCCTGCAAGGGCGGCTACCAGGCATGCGAAAAGGGGGCCGAAAAGGAACGGCAGCGGCAGTCCTCCCAACCAGAAAACCGCTGTTCCCAGCGAGGCCAGGGCAACGGTGAGTGCGCGGGCTTTAACGGGCGCGAGCGACTTCTTTTGCTGTTCCGAACCTATTCTGCTTTCCCTCTTAATCGTCTCGGTATCGTCGAGATGCAGTCCAATGGCGGGCCTCTCGTGCGTGGTTCTCCCTGACTTGCTTGGTTCGTCGAATCACTTCTCTCCGTCGCGGCAGCGCAATGCCTTACCTTACCTTGAAATTGCAGCTCACGCGCAGCTCACTCAAAGTCGGTGGGGCTATACGTTAGGGCAGGAACTCAACTTTAGGTGGGATGACGTTTGTTAGTTCCACCCGATGCCCTTGGTGCAATGTTTTTGCCTATGACGTTGAGAGGTGCTCCTGCACGCCAGGCGCGGATAGCCTCGATCGCGCCTTCGAAATATAGCCTGTAGCCTTTGTCAGCTACGTAACCGATGTGGGGAGTGATCAAGACATGCTCCATGCGCCGCAGCGGATGGTCGAGTGGAAGCGGTTCATCATGGAAAACATCGAGAGCGGCGCCGGCAAACCAGCGGTTGTGGAGTGCCTTCATCAGAGCTTGTTCTTCAATCAGATAAGCCCGCGCAGTGTTGATCAACAGGGCATGGCGGGGTAGGCGGCGCAAGTGATCTGCGGTGATTATCTGGCTGGTCGTTTCGCTCAACGCGAGGTGAATAGTCAAAATGTCGGAGTTAGCTGTTAGGTCGTGGAGTGAATGTGCCATGGCTGCACCGATCTCATCGCACCGTGCTTCGGTGATGTTGGGACTCCACGCGCTTACCTCCATGCCAAACGCGATTCCGATCCTTGCTACTTTTCGGCCGATATTTCCGAGCCCAACCACGCCAAGTCTTCGGCCACGCAGCGATCGTCCGACCGAGACTTGCCAGCCGCCCCTCCGCACGGAGTTGTTCTCTGCCACGATGTTCCGCGCAGCGCTCAGGATTAGTGCCCAAGTTAGCTCCACCGTCGAATTGTGGTCGCCCAATGTTCCGCATACCGTTATGCCAAGATCGTTCGCGGCAGAGACGTCGATCGCGGCGTTCTTGAGCCCTGTCGTAACTAAAAGCGACAACCGATCGAGCCGCTCGAGCAGGCCGCGGTCGAATCGTGTTCGCTCGCGCATTGCGACGATGACTTGGAAGTCGGAAAGCGCCTCGGCCAGCTGATCCGGATCTCCCAAGTGTCGCTGGAAAGTAGTGATCGCAACCTCGTCCCCCAGTTGCGACCAGTCCCCGAACTGCTTGGCAGCATCCTGATAGTCGTCCAGAATGGCACATCTCAGCATCGGTTCATCTCCATGCGGCGTTGGCCGCCCCTGCTGACCACGAGATCATATACCAGTAGCACAAAATTGAATTCAATAAAAAATGCTATTGACAGGCTGGTGTGGAATCGAGGTACTTTTGACCGCGAGCGGGGCTAGGCGAGGCCAGCTTCACCGTCTCCAGCGGAGGGGTGCTGGTCAGCCGGCCGGTTCGTCACTCGAAGACGAAACCATGGGAGGCCGCATGCTGCCGAGCAAAGTTGAACTTATAGAAGTCGGTCCTCGGGAGGGGTTTCAGTTTGAGGGGATCGGCGAGCCCGACAAAATCTCGACTGCCGATAAGATTCGACTAATCGACGCTCTTTCGGAAACAGGTCTGAAGGACATTCAGACTACATCTTTTGTGCATCCGAAGCAGGTGCCTCAGATGGCCGACGCCGAGGAGGTGATCGCAGGCATCACTCAGAAGCCCGGCGTCGCCTATTCTGCGATTTACCTTAACGACGTGGGCCTAAAACGAGCGCTCGCGACAGGGAAGGTCCACATCACCGGCAAGATTACACTGACCGCATCCGAAACATTCTCGAAGCGCAACCAAAAACGAGATTCGCAGCAGGACTATGAGATGCAACGCAAGGTCGCCGCTCTTTTCAAGGAGAACGGCTTCGAAGTTTCCACGGCGTCGATCATGGCCGCGTTTGGCTGCAACTATGAGGGCCCGGTCGCAGTCTCGAGGATTATGCACCTCGCAGAGCAGCTTCACCAGATCGCTGAAGAGGCAGGATCGAAGCTAAAGGTCCTGAGCTTCGCCGACACGATGGGGTGGGCGAACCCCGAGCAGGTCCGGCGTATGGTAACGGCCGTGCGAGAGCGGTGGCCGGATTTGAGGTTGAGGATGCACCTGCACGACACGCGAGGACTAGGCATCGCAAATGTATATGCGGCGCTGCTGGAGGGAGTGGATAGCTTTGACACAGCCGTCGCGGGCCTTGGTGGCTGTCCGTTCGCCGGCCACAAAGCGGCGGCGGGAAATGTTTGCACAGAGGAGGTTGTCTTCCTATGTCGCGAGATAGGGATAGAGACTGGCGTCGATTTAGATAAGCTTGTCGAGGTCTCGCGTTTTGCGCAGAAGATTGTCGGGCACCCAGTGCCCAGCAAGGTCATCAATGCTGGCGTTCAGCCGGCGGGGCTCCAGACGGCGGCCCAGTGAAGGTGCTTTCCCATGCGCCGGCGCCCTTGCCGCCGAAGGAGACGCTATACGACGCGCTGCTCGACTCCGCAGACCGCTACGGCCATCGCGATTTCTTGGTGATTGGGCGTCGCAGTGAGACGATCAGCTTCGTAGAGCTTGCCTACCGCGCCGGCCGGTTTGCCGCTGTACTGAATGATCGCGGCGTGCGGCCCGGCGACCGTGTCGCCCTTTGGATGACAAATCACGTTGACTGGCCTGTGGCCGCCTTCGCAATCGCGAGGCTTGGTGCTGTCATGGTTGCGGTGAGCACACGCCTCGTCCCGCGCGAGGTGGCGCATGTAATCAGGCTGAGCGATGCGCGGCTGTTGGTCATGGAGGATCTGTTCCTCGGACGGATCAATGCCTTGCCGATCCTGCGCTGCGCCATTCACGAGTTGGCCAACACCGGCGATCCGCAGCCTGAGGTGATCATGATGTGTAGGTCGGATGCCGTACGCGACGAGCATACAGACTGGACGAGGGCTGAGGCCTGCGCGATACCTGCGGAACTGCCGTTGTCGAGGGTATTGTCGGCCGGGGCCGGGGGTGAGGCAAATCCTGAACTTACCGGAGTTGCTGCAATACTGACCACGTCAGGTACCACGGGCGCACCGAAGGGAGTAATGTTGACCCATGACGGGCTCTTGCGCCTCGCTCGCTCCGTCGCTGCCCGGCAAGAGCTCGGACCAGGCGAGCGCTTCTACAGCATCGCCCCATTCTTCCACTGCAGCGGTTTCATGCACGGATTGCTGACGAATCTCGTCGCCGGATCGACCTACTTCGCTCCAAATGTGTACGATCCGCTCGAGACGATCGACGTGATCAGAGCCGAGCGAGTCTCCGCCTATCATGGCTTTATTGAGCCGCTTCAGTACATGGCTGACGCGGGCTTAGAGCCGGATGATCTGACACATCTGGATCGCGCCTGGTACAGTGCGCCGGCCGATCGAATGGCGGCCTTGGAACGTTCCCTTGGAGTGAAAATGTGTGAGGTGTACGGGCTTACTGAGACTGGTGGGAACATCTCTATCTGTACTTCGTCCGACCCGATTGGCTTACGTCACGACTCCGATGGCCGTCCGCATGAGGGATTGGAGCTTCGAATCGTTGACACAGCTTCTGGCGCTGAATTGGCGGAGGGAGCTGAGGGCGAGATCCAAGTGCGAGGTTGGAACGTGATGCGTGGATATTTTCGAGATGCAGAAGAAACCGCGCGCGCCTTTCTGCCGGGCGGGTGGCTGGCGACCGGTGACCAAGGCCAAGTGCTTCCCGGGGGTTACGTTCGCTTTACTGGCCGACTTAAGGACATTATCCGCGTTGGAGGTGAGAATCTGTCTCCTATTGAAGTAGAGAATGTGCTGCTGGGCCACCCGGAGGTGCTTGAGGCGGCAGTCGTGGCCGCCCCGGATCCGCGCCTTGTCGAAGTGCCGGTTGCCTTTCTTCGCCTGCGAAACGGATCCGAGACTGTGCCGCTCGACATCGAGAGCTATTGCCAGACGCGTCTCGCGGGCTTCAAGGTGCCGCGCCGTTTCGTGGCGGTAATGGACTTCCCGCGGACTGGCGCGACCAACCGGATCCAAAAAGCGAAGTTGCGCAAGAGATTGTCCGAGACAGAGGGAGCCGTTTGAACGGTGCAGGGCCAGGCCAAATCAACGGCTTCAGAAGTCTCGCCGCTAGGCGCCGCTGCTCGCATTGCCGAGGTTGAGCGAAGGGCTCGGATCATCGACGTCCCCGGGAAAGGATCCTCCGTACGCTGGCGCTTATGGGGGGAGGGCCCTCGGCTGATCTTGCTGCACGGTAATGGCGGATCTTGGTTGCATTGGATAAGGAATATCCCGCCTCTGGCACGGCGATATGCTGTCATGGTGCCCGACGTACCAGGCTTCGGGGAATCCGAGTTGCCACAACCGCCCCACGACTACCGCAGTCTTGCGGATAGCCTCTACCTATCTGCACGAGCGCTGGTTTCCCGGGATTCAGTGGCAATTGCGGGTTTCTCGATGGGGGCAAGTATTGCCACTGGACTCGCAAAACAGTTCGGACAGTCGCTGCGCGGGCTGGTTTTGATCGGCGCCGGCGGCGGTTTCGGCGTCGCCTCGACGCAGGTAAAAGGGCTCCGGCGGTGGCGAGATGTCTCTGACTTTGAAGCGCGCCGGCAAGTGCACAGACACAACGTTCGGACTCTAATGCTGGGTCCGGATGCGACTGACATTGATCTCGCCGAAGAAATACAAGCTCGGGGGAACGAAGGCACCCGCGTCCGCTTTCGTCGAGAGGTGGACGGTGGGTTGCTCCACAGTGTGCTCTCAGGGTTAGAGGCCCCAATGGCCGCTGTTTGGGGGGAGGAGGATTCGATCATGCGGGGCCATCGGGCCGAGCGCGAGGACTACTTCGGCTCCGCGGGCGCCGAGTTGACCTTCCTTCCTGCAACTGGTCACTGGGCACAGTTCGAGCGACCGGAAGAGATCGAGGCCGTTATAGACGCGACCTGTCTGTTCCACGCTTTCAACGCGGCCTCCGCTCGATAACGCGAAGAACAAACTGAAGAAAGAGAAAGGACTGAGAAATGCTTGCAACCTATTTCGGCCATTCGGCATTTCGTTTCGACGTCGGTAACTCAGTAGTCCTCGTCGATCCGTTCCTGAGTGGTAATCCGCACTTCGACGGGGACGTTGCGAAATCCACAGAAGGAACGACGCACATCCTGCTCAGCCATGGTCACGGTGACCATGTCGGCGACACGGTCGAGATCGCTGCGCGTACCGGTGCCGAAGTGATTTGCATTGTTGAACTTGGCGCGTGGCTCACCAAGAAAGGCGTAGAGAAGGTAACGAGAGCTAATATCGGCGGAACTGTTCGCTACCAAGATTTCAGCGTATCTCTGACACAGGCATTCCATTCTTCCTCACAAACAGATGAAAGTGGCGTGCCGATCTATCTTGGCATGCCAAACGGGCTCGTTATTCAGTTTGCTGAAGGTCCCACGGTATACCATATGGGAGACACAGCGATTTTTGGTGACATGGCGCTTGTAAATGAGATTTACTCACCAGACATCGGACTTGTGCCTATGGGGGGGCACTTCACGATGGAGCCGGAGACCGCGGCGTTGGCCTGCCGAAAATTCTTCAACTTTTCTACTGTCGTCCCAATCCACTGGGGCACGATGCCGGTACTTGCGCCAAACCCGGACAGTTTTGTCACAGCAATGGGCGACAAGGGTTCATCTGTTCTTGTGCCGGAGATCGGTGTGGCTTTCGAGCTATAAATCTGCTTTTAAGGTTACCTACCCAGAGTTGGTCACATCGGTCGACTCTGAAGCAACCAACATGGTTTCCTGTTCCTTTCCTGCAGGTCAACAACCAAGATCATCCACGGATGATCTCTTCCGCTGCTTCAGTCGCGCCGATGGTCTGCAAGAAGACTTTGTCACTCTACCGAGTCCGGCCTGAACAAGTCCCAACGCATTGATTTTGTTTCCTGAAGTGTATTTCAGGATGTCGCGGAACTGCAGGATTTGGTAGGTTTTGACTCGGAACCCTGCAATTTCGGATCGAGCGATGAAGCCCAAATCCCGCGCCCCCGAACAGGACGATCTCTTGCGTCCGCGCCTGACCGACATGATCGACATGCGGCATGAACTGGTGAAGCTGGCCGCGCTGATCGACTGGGAGTTCTTCGAGACGGAGTGGGCCGGGTTTTTTCCGTCGCATACGGGGCGCCCGGCGACATCGCCACGGCTGGTGGCGGGGTTGCTCTACCTGCAGCACACCTATCGGCTGTCTGACGAGGCCGTGGTCGCACGCTGGGTGGAGAACCCCTACTACCAGCACTTCTGTGGCGAGACGTTCTTTCAGCACCGCTTCCCGCTCGACCCGTCGTCGCTCACGCGGTGGCGCAAGCGGATCGGGGAGGAGGGCGTAGAGTGGCTTCTGACCAAGACAATCGAGGCGGGTCGCGAGGCTGGGGTGATCTCGGAACGGAGCGTCGAGGCGGTGATCGTGGACACGACGGTGATGGAGAAGGCGATCGCCCATCCGACGGATGCGCGGCTCTATGAGAAGGCACGCCGGCGCCTTGTCTCCCTCGCGCAGGAGGCCGGACTGTCCTTGCGGCAGAGCTATGCTCGGCTCGCACCGCGTCTGTCGGGCCAGGTCGGGCGCTATGCCCATGCCCGGCAGTTCAAACGGATGCGCAAGGCCCTGCGGCGGCTGAAGGGCTATACCGGCCGAGTGATGCGCGACATCCAACGCCAGCTGCGCGACATCGCAGACGCGGCCCTCCGACAACGGATCGAGGCGGAGATCGCCCTCGTGGACCGGCTGCTGCGCCAGAAGCCGAAGGACAAGGGCAAGCTCTACGCGCTGCACGAGCCGGAGGTGGACTGCATCTCCAAGGGCAAGGCGCGGGTGCGCTACGAGTTCGGCACCAAGGTATCGGTGGCGACGACCCACAAGGAGGGCTTCGTCGTTGGCATGCGCTCGATGCCGGGTAACCCTTATGACGGGCATACGCTGCGCGAGGCGCTGGAGCAGGTGGAGATCCTGACGGAAACACGCCCCAAGCGGGCCTTCGTGGACCGCGGCTACCGCGGTCACGGCATTCAGACCACGGCGGTCTACATCGCCGGGCAGAAGCGCGGGATGACCCCGGCGCTCCGGCGCGACCTGCGTCGGCGCAGCGCGATCGAACCAGCTATCGGCCACATGAAGACGGATGGCCGCCTTGCCCGTTGCGCCCTCAAGGGCACGCTGGGCGATGCGCTCCACGCCGTCCTGTGCGGCTGCGGGCACAACATCCGCATGATCCTCGCCCATCTCAGGGCGCTTTGGATCAAAATCCTGGCGGTGCTGATGGCGATCTTCGGCACGACCAGCGCTCCCAAAGGCTCGAAATCCTGCCTCAGAACGGTCGCGGCGTGATGTTCAGGGCCGACTACCGATTTCTGGAGTTCAAAGCCGAATCAATCAGACTATTGTTGGTTTGAGTCCCCTCAACACTCATTGAAGTACGTTGACCTAGAGCGTGTTGCGTTTAATTGGTTTCATACCCTGCGGCTTTGAAGAAGTTGTAGCATTCTTCCTCCGTGAAGAGTCCGCAGACATGTCCAACGGCGCGCCAGAGGTCATCGTAGGTCCGCGCCGCTGCCCTGCGGATCAGGGCCTTGAGTTTGGCGAAGGCCATTTCGATCGGGTTCAGGTCGGGGCTGTAGGGCGGCAGGAACAGGAACCATGCGCCGTCGGCCTTCATGACCTCGGCCGCCTTGGGACTTTTGTGCGATGACAGGTTGTCGAGAATGATCACGTCGCCGGGCGCGAGGGTTGGGACCAGCTGGGTTTCGACATAGAGGTCGAACATCTCACCGTTCATCGCGCCGTCGATCACCCAAGGTGCGTCCAGCCGGTCATGGCGCAGGGCGGCGATGAAGGTCTGGGTGTTCCAGTGACCAAAGGGCGCATGATCAATCAGACGCGCTCCTCTGGGGGACCATCCCGTGGTCTTGGCCATGTTCGTCTTCAGCGAGGTCTCGTCGATGAAACCAATGCGTGGCAACAGGTTGCGCATGAAGGGCTGACGCCGCGTGATCCAGATAAGGCGCGCCTGCCGGATCTCAGGCCGCTTCTGCTCGACGGCTTGGAGGTCTTTTATGGAATGGCCCGCCCCACCGGCGGCATCGTGTATTGTGATGTCGCCAGGCTGAGGGAGGAGAGAACCATGACTGTCGCGATATTGGGTGTCGATCTGGGCAAGGACATTTGCAGCGTCGTCGGTATCGACGCCGGTGGCGCAGTGCAGTTGCGTCGACGGATGCGGCGAAAGACGCTGATCCGGTTCGCGGCCGATCTGCCGGTCTGCGTGATCGCCATGGAATCGTGCTGTGGCGCGCATCACATCAGCCGGATCTTCGCCGGTCAGGGGCACGAGGTGCGGCTGATGCCGCCCGAGTATGTTCGGCCCTACGTGAAGGCGCAAAAGAACGATGACGGCGATGCCGAGGCAATCGCCGAAGCCGCTTCGCGTCCGACCGTGCGTTTCGTGACGCTGAAGACGGAAGGGCAACTCGACATGCAGTCGGTTCACCGGGTACGTCAGAGACTGGTCGGCGTCCGGCGCACACTGGTGAGCCAGCTCCGGGCGATCCTGTTCGAGCGCGGCATCAGCGTCGCACAGGCATGCGTGCCCTGACGCCGTCACGCAGCCAGCAGCCTTGGCAGACGGGCGAGGTTGTTGGCCGCCATGATGAGGATGAAGCGCGAGCGCACCCGTTCGACGCCGCGATAGACGGTCCGGGCCATTCCGCCGACGGTCTTGGCCCAGCCGAAGGCCTCCTCAATCCGTTTGCGGTGCTTGATCGACAGGGCATAGCCCTCGTGCCGGGTGGTGCGGCCGTCGATCGCTGAGTATCGAGATTTCTGTGCGACGTGTGGCGTGACACAAGCCTGACGCAGGTCGGCGACGAACCCGGCTGCATCGAAGCCCTTGTCCGCGCCCAATGTCAGCTGTCGGGTCGACCCGGGGGAATGGCGATGGATCATGTCGAGGGCGGCGCGCCTTTCCGCATGACCGTCGGCCCGGGTGAGATCACCCTGCACGATCAGGCCCGAGCGGTTCTCCATCAGCGCATGGCCAATGAAGCACAGCATCGCCCCGGTTCCGGGCGACTTCTTGTAGAGCCGCGCGTCTGGGTCGGTGGTCGAGGCATGGGTGACGTTGGATCGCTTCTCGCCCCTGAAGTCGACCTCGGCATTGCGGTTCTGGCGGCTGGGGCGTGGCATGGCGTCTGTCTCGGGTTCGGTCGGTTCGGGGTGATCCTCGGCGGTGGCGTCGGGACCGGGCGGGCTGCCCGGGTCGTCATCGGGCGGCGTGTCGGCTGCCTTCGGCTGAAAGCTCTTCATCGAGGCCCAGGCCTTCACCAGCGTGCCGTCGACCGAGAAGTGCTCGTCCGACAGCAGCGGTGCGACCTCGCGATGCGCCAGGATCGCCGCCATCACCTTGCGCGACATTTCCGTTGTCAGCAGCCGGTCGCGGTTCTTCGTGAACACGGTGGGAACCCAGACAGGATCATCGATGCCCAGCCCCACGAACCAGCGGAACAGAAGGTTATACTGCATCTGCT
>Ga0076930_100408_pt1 | contig 44294 bp, 44 predicted proteins | sample HotLakConsoUCCRE_FD_71149 | JGI IMG/M metagenome (GOLD analysis project Ga0076930, IMG submission 71149) | Hypersaline microbial mat communities from Hot Lake, Washington, USA - Hot Lake Consortium UCC-RE (version 3) (version 3) ...
TCTTGCCTATGACAACTTACGGTTCACAGTTGATCCAGACAGGGGCAAACATTTCACACGACCTCGGTGTATTATAATAGAGAAAGATTGATCATTTGGAAATAACCTATCAAAATATGTTAAAAATAATGTTCCAGCGGGCAAAAGCATGGCGATTTTGTTTATACCTAATTCTTTTAACTTTACTAGGATTTGTTTCTTTAGACTAAATAGTGGATTCGTCACTATGACAAGCTCGTAACCCTCGTCAACTCTCGGCGTTGTAACATTGTCAAAGAAATCTTTATGTGGACCACCTGTTACTTTAAATCCTTTTGATTTAATAGCGTATTCGAAATTGGAGTGCAAACATAATGAATTATGATTTCATATTCCAAAAAAAATGAAAAAGAATTTATTGTGATATATGATATTTAATCCTAACTTATCATCCATAAAAAACGAACTGATTATGGGCTTGAAAAAATTCACAGGTGATTTCGAAATTAATGCCTCAAAAAAAATGCTGTATCCTTATATTAGTACAGCAAGTGGCTTGTCACAATGGTTTGCAGACGATGTAAATATTAATGAAGATAAAGAGTATAATTTTATATATGATGATGAAAACCATCCTGCAATTATGGCTGGTCATAGAGTAAATCAATTTGTAAAATTTGAATTTCCAGAAGAAGGGGATGAAGATGATCCTGCATATATTGAAATTCATTTGGATGAGAATGAGCTGACTCAGTCCATGTATTTGAAAGTAGTTGATTATTCTGATTTTGAGGACGAAGAAGAACAATATGACGTATGGGAGGGATTAATCAATAATTTGAAAGAAATAGTTGGAGGATAATATTTCTATGGTTTCAGGAATCTTTCTTAGATTTGTGCGTTTATCCTTAGAAATTAAATTTTAGTACAAGTAATTTTATAATGAAATATATTTTTCCATTTCTAATTTCTTTTTTATTACTCAATTTTGAGTGCTCCTTTGCTCAGGATCAAAAAGAAACTCTTAATTTTTATTATGAAAATGCACAAGCGGCCATGCAAAATGGAGATTATGAAAGTGCTAACACACAGTTTCGAAAGATCTTAAAATTAGGGGTAAAACTCCCCTCTGAAATGCCTTATTTGTTTTCAAAAACTTTATATGAGATAGGGCAGTATCAAAATAGTCAAAGCTTTTTAGATAAATACTTTGAAATAATGGGGAAAGCGGGTACCTATTATGAAAACGCTGTAGAATTAGAGAAATTATTGGAACTCCAACTCAATAAAAGTTTATCATGTCAATATTGTGACTTAAGTGGTTACAGGCTTGAGACTTGTATCACTTGTAATGGGGAAAAACAACTGCTAAAGAAATGTGATTATTGCGAAGCCAAAGGAAAAGTTGGGTGCACTGCATGTAGTGGCGATGGTGTGCTAATACAATTAGGTGCTATGGGAAATAGAAGCTATAAAACTTGTTATCAATGTAAAGGCGAAGGAGTAAATGTGTGCCCTGTATGTGAGGGTGAAAAAGAACTTTATACTTATTGCCCAAATTGCTTGGGGAGTGGTAACACTAGCACTGAGGCTATTTGTAATCATACAGAGAGTAATTAGGTAATCTTCTACATAATCCCGTTTCACTTCTGATCTTTCACTTGAAAAACTTTCAATATTATTTGTCAGTAACAGTGCAGATAAATTTTATCCTGAAAAATGGGTAGTTTGTCTAAAATAGATATTTTTTTTTAAATGATTTCAACTAGAAATTTTCTAAACAGTAAAAAAATCACTTAATTAGATGAAAATTAAATAAGTGATAAATAATATTAAATAAGTTTTATTATGTCATATTGCAAAGTTATCAATTACAAAGGAGTTAAAATGGTTTATACTGATATTGAAAACACTAATGGGGGTGAAGCGATTCCTACTTTTGATGCCGTCCAGAAATTAGTAGCAGAATTCCCTGATAAATCAGTTTTATCTTGTGTAAATGCTACAAATGCTAGATTTAACAAGGAACTCTTATCTAAAATTAAGGAAACAGTCAAAAAGAATAATCCAAAATCAAAAGCAACTGTGGTTTGTGGATTAAGTAAATTATCAACTTTGATTTTGAATTCAATTATTGCTGCCACTGGTAGAAAAATGAAATTATTTGATTCTGTTGAAGCAGGGCAAGAATGGTTGTATGAATACGAGATGAGTACTTCAAAGCAATCTGCGACTGCTTGAAAATAAATAGCTTTGCAAAATATATTTATAGCCCGATTGGAAACAATTGGGTTTTTTTATGCTTTTTAATAAAGCTGAGGAAAGTGTTTATTATCTTCGGCTTTGTTTAAACAATTTGGAATGCCAATAATTAGAAATAATCAATATAAACCACCCTTTTATTTATTTAATCAACATATGGAAACCATCTTTCCAAGTGCTTTGAGAAAAGTTAAAGGTGTTCAATATGAGCGTGAAAGAATTGAGACAACGGATGGTGATTTTTTGGATATAGATTGGGTAAAAAATAATAATTCAAGACTTATTATTGCCTCTCATGGATTGGAGGGAAGTTCTGATCGACCATATATTTTAGGTATTGCTAAATTATTCAGTCAAAATGATTGGGATGTACTGGCATGGAACTGTAGGAGTTGTAGTGGCGAAATGAACCGCAGAGAATTTCTTTATCATCATGGTTTTACGCAAGATGTGGAAGAAGTAGTGCAAAAAGCCATGAAAGAAGGGTATAATGAAATCGTGATGGTGGGCTTTAGTATGGGGGGAAGCCTTACTTTAAAATATGTTGGAGAAAATGGGGGAAATTTGTATCCTGAAATAAAAGGTGCCATGGCAGTAAGTGTACCATGCAATTTGTCAAGTAGCTCTCGAATGTTAGCACTCAAGAAAAACAAATTCTATCAAAATCGCTTCATGCGTAAACTAGACATCAAATTGAGAGAGAAAGAAGAGCAATATCCTAATCTAATTGAGATTAAGCCTTGGAATACTTTTACTGATTTCCATGAATTTGATTCCCATTATAGCGCAAAAATTTTTGGATATAAAGATGCTCAGGATTTCTATGATAATGTCCAATGTTATCCTCATTTAAAAAATATTACAATCCCCACTTTAATTTTAAATGCATTAAACGATCCAATGCTCACGGGTGATTGTTATCCCGAATCAGTAGCTGAGCAGAATAAATATATAGAATTGGAATTAACTCAGCATGGTGGTCATGTAGGTTACTTACAAAAAGGAAAAAAGCATACTTATGCTGAGGAAAGAGCACTTTCTTTTTTTAGTAAAATTTTAAATAAATCGTAATGAAAGAGAAAGTCATTCAGAAATTAGAAGATTTTTTAAATGACTTTCAATATTTTAAAATAGATGGATATGATGCTTTTAATCAACCTTTCGAAAGTGGCAATAAAATAATTGTAATTAATATTACTCCTTATGAAGATGGGCTAATGTTGGAAATCCAATTAGCTATCAAAATAGACCGTATCGAAGAATTAATTTTTAGCTTTTATAAACAAGATTCTTTTAAATTGAGCTTGAGCTATTGGGAAAGTCTTTCCCAGATCTCCACAGATATTTCGAAAAGGAATTTTATTATAAATGAAGTGGAGCTTTTCAAAATTTTGCCTGAAGTTGAATCCGTTCTTGTTAAAAAGGGATTTACGTTTTTAGATGAATTGTCTGGATTGAATACTCTTTCTAGTCATTTAGCTAATGTGATTTTTAATTGCATTCAGAAACCACCGAATTTATTCAAGCTGTGCCAAAGAAGTTATTTGTTGAGACTTTTACTTGGAGAGAAGATGACTGAAGCTAATTTTTACGATTATTACGAACAAATGCAACTTCATAAAATACCAGAACATCAGTTAGAGGAATTTTTAGAATTTAAAAGTTTTCTTAATCACACATTTAATTGAACAGTGCCTCACACTCTGTGGCTAATATACCACCATTAATAATTGGGCCGTACCATGATTCAGCTGCTACTTCTTTTGCCCTGATATTTATTTGTTTGCCGTATTTAGAAGCGGTAGGAATATCACATCCATAAATTACTTCTCCAATGCCTGCCCAAATTATAGCCGACATGCACATTGGACAAGGTTCTACAGTAGTAATTAAGGTTAATTCTTCTGCTCTGTCATAATCCAATTGCTTTATTTTATTAATGGCATTAATTTCAGCATGAGCAACAGCTCCATCTAGAATAGTTGTATTGTATCCACTTACATGCTGACCTTCTGGATCCACAATTACAGCACCAAAAGGAGTTTTACTTTCCGTGGCTAAATCGATAGCCATTTTCATCCAAAATTCTATATCCATTATCTTTTATTTTACATCAAGTATTAGAATTTCAATATTGTGCGTAGATTTGCTTAACTTCAATTTTGAAATTATATAACAATGAAAAATACACATAAAACAATTAAACTACTAGTTTTTAGCCTGCCACTTTTTCTTCTCCTTTCGTGTGATACCAATCAACAAGAAGATCAAAATGTTTTAAATGCAATCAACCAAGAAGTTGAAAAGAACAGTAAAGCCTATGCTAATTTAGAAAAGATGACGTCTGAAATAGGTCATCGATTGACTGGTTCCGATAATGGAGCAGAAGCTGAAAAATATACTTATGAATTATTCAAATCATATGGTTATGAAGAGGTAGAATATCATGAATTTGAGGTGGAAGCTTGGGCTCGTGATTCGGTGCGCCTTGAAATTAATAAGGAAGAAGTTGAAGAAGTTGTTTCTTTAGGACATTCTCCAGTTTCTGCAGATGTCGAGCATAAAGTGATAGATGTAGGAAATGGATTAAGAGCTGATTTTGATAGTTTGAAGGATGAGGTCTCTGGAAAAATCGCCTTGGTTTATATCGGAATTTTAGATGGAAGTCCGGAAGGATTGAGAAATATCCATCGTTCGGAAAAAGCAGCTTTAGCAATTGAATATGGAGCTAAAGGGCTCATCATAGTGAATCAAGTTCCTGGCGGAGTTTTATTAACGGGAACGGCTTCTGTAACCGGTAGCTTGATTGATATTCCTGCCATTTGTATAAGCTATGAAAAAGGGATGGAATTGAAAAAACAATTGGCAGGTGGTGAAGAGATTTCTGCCCATATTCAGATGAGCAATAAAAGTGAAATGATCAAATCCCGTAATGTTATTGCTACACTTCCTGCAAAGGAAAAAACAGATGAAAATATCATTATTGGAGGTCATTTAGACAGCTGGGATCTTTCAACTGGCGCAATTGATAATGGAATTGGGATTGCAGCAATTATGGATATTGCTAGAACTTATAAGGAACTCGACCTTAATACTAAAAGAAATATAAAGTTTGTGATGTTTATGGGTGAGGAGCAAGGTTTGTTGGGCTCCAAGGAAATGGTGAAGATGCTAGCAGATAAAGGCGAATTAGGAAATGTTGCTTATATGATGAACATTGATATGAGCGGAAACCCAAAAGGATTTAATGCAACAGGAAGAGCGGATATGGTGTCGGTTTTTGATGAAATTGGTGTCAAAATACAGGCTGTTGACTCAAGCTATGAAAATACAAATGCTAACAAAGCAGGATTGCACAGCGATCATCAATCATTTATGATGGAAGGTGTTCCAGTAGTAGGATTAGTTGGAAACTTAGAAAGTAAAGTTTATAGTTATTATCACTCTAATGGCGATGATTTTTCATTGGTAAACGAAGAGCATCTTAAAAACACAGTCCGTTTTGGGGGAATGTTCTTGTGGGAGTTAGCAAATCTAAAAGAAATCCCTGCACAGAAACTTGACTTTGATCAAACCAAGGAATTCCTAATAGGACAAGGATTGAGAGAAGAGTTGGAGCTTGGGAATGAATGGAAATGGGGAGAATGATAATTAAGAATTAGGAATTTAGTAAATAGAAGTTTATAAAGTGAAAACAATTAACCAATAAAAGAGCACATATATGGCAGAATTCGAATTTGACGGGGACAAAGCAAAAGAGTCCTTTCAAAAAATAGTAAAAAACATACGCTTGATCGTAGTGGTGGTGGTAGTATTATCAGCTGTTATCAGTACTTTCTTTCAAGTAGGAGCAGAAGAAGTGGGGGTTGTAACCCGATTAGGAGCTTACAATAGAACCCTTGAATCAGGATTGAATTTTAAGATTCCTTTTGTAGAATCGGTAGTTAAAGTTCCTGTTGAGCGGCAGCAGAAGCTGGAATTTGGTTTCAGAACTACTAGTGCAGGAGTTCAATCTACATTCTCTAAAAGAGGTGCAGAGGGGGAGTCACTTATGCTGACTGGTGATTTGAATTTAGCGGATGTAGAATGGGTAGTGCAATACAGAATTGATAATGCATACAATTTTCTTTTTAAAGTAAGGAATCCAGAAAATACTTTGCGAGATATATCTGAGGCTGGAATGAGGCAAATAGTAGGCGATAGGACTGTAAATGAGGTTTTAACAGTTGGTAGAGCTGAAATCTCAGGTAAATTAAAAGTTTTGCTACAGGAGCTTTCAAATGAATATGAACTTGGTTTAAGAATAGAACAAGTCGTTCTTCAAGATGTAAATCCACCTGAGCCAGTACGGGCAGCTTTTAATGCAGTAAATGAAGCGCAACAGGAAAAAGAAACATTGATTAACCGAGCTAAATCAGAATACAACAAGGTAATTCCTAAAGCAAGAGGTCAGGCAGAAGAAACCATTCAAAAAGCAGAAGGTTTTGCTACTGAACGTGTTAATAATTCATTGGGTGAAGTGGCAAGGTTCAATGAGCTTTATACAGAGTATGTAAAAGCTCCTGGTGTTACCAAAACAAGGATTTATTTAGAAACCATGCAACAGGTAGTTCCAAAGTTAGGAGATAAAATCATAACTGATGAAAAAGGCGGAAATGTTCTGCCATTATTAAACATGGGTAGCCAATTAGGTAAAGCTAAAGGCGAGTAATCATTATAAATATTGAATTATCAGATATGAAAAAATCATTAATAAGCATATTAGTCATAGTTGTGGTTGCTATAATAGTAGTAGCTCAAAGTGCATATATTGTAAAAGAATCCGATCAGGTGATTATTACCCAATTCGGTAAACCTGTAGGGGAGGCAATAAAGGATGCAGGTATTCATTTTAAGATTCCATTTGTTCAAACTGCAAATTTCTTCGATAAAAGATATTTGGAATGGGATGGAGATCCCAACCAAGTTCCAACAAAGGATAAAAAGTTCATTTTCGTAGACACTTATGCTCGTTGGCAAATTACTGATCCGCTTCAATTTTACAAACGATTAACTAATGAACGTGGTGCTCAGTCACGTTTAGATGATATTTTGGATGGTGAAACTCGTGACTTCATTGCCAACAACTACTTGGAGGAAGCGGTAAGAACTAGCAACAGAACTCCAATATCTAGTGGAGCAATAAGCGAAATTGTGGAAGATAGTTTGATTCAGATAAATGTTGGTCGCGATAGCATTCAAGAATACATTCAGAAATCTGCTAATCTTCAAACCCAAGATTTAGGAATTGAAATTCTTGATTTCCGATTTAAGAGAATTAATTATGTAGAGGAAGTTCAAACCCAAGTATACGAAAGAATGAAAAGTGAGCGATACAGAATTGCTGATAAATTTCGTTCAGAAGGACAGGGGGAAGCTTCCAGAATTAATGGTGAGAAGGAAAGAGAATTGAAAACTATTCAATCAGAAGCCTTTAAAGTGGCTGAACAGATTAAAGGGAAAGCGGATGCTGAGGCAGCAGCCATTTATGCCAATGCATACAATAGGAATAATTCTTCCAGAGAATTGTATTCTTTCGTTAAGTCAATGGAGACTTTTCAGAAAACCTTTAATGATGAAACTACAGTAATTTTATCTACTGATAGTGATTTATATAAATACTTAAAGTCGATGAATTAAAATCTGTTCTTACTCTTTTTAAAAAGGCATCCCTAATCAGTGGGTGCCTTTATTTATTATTTTGAATTATAGCGGATACAGAATTGAATATAAAAAAAGCATCCATTATGAAATAGATGCTTTAATAATAATTCGTAAAGTAATATTTATTAAGCTAATTTATCTTTTTTATCAGCTGACAGTTCCAAATCAAATGTTTTTAACTGCTGCTCTAATTTCATTACATTTTCTATCGATTGCTCTATCATGGTATGCTGTGCTTGTATTTTTTCCTTCAAAAAAGAAATTTCATCATTCAATCCGCTGATTTTTGATTCATATTCTTTTTTAAGTTTAGCTTTCTCTTCTTTTGCTCTTCTTAATTGATCTTTATAGAAATAATACGATTCTGGAATTCTGCTCATATATCAGTAATTGACCGTTTATCAAAATTGTTTAAAAAAACGCAACCTTTTTTGATGTTAATTTCTTACTGCTAATGTATACTTTGAAAATTACCAGAATCTATTCTCTTCTTTAATCCTTTTAATTCTTTTCCTAATTTATCAGCATAGTCTACAGCCATTTTTAGCATATCTTGTTGAGCCATCAATTGTTCTTTTAAATATGATACTTCTTTTCTGAGTTCTGAAACTTGAATCTCATATTTTGATTTTATAATGTTGATCTCATTATTGGATTTCTCAAGCTCTAATTTTAACTCTTCTACAGTACTAATAGCCATATAAATTTTTAATTATCGATTGCATCTTGAAGAGAATCTTTATATTGAATATCCATCTCGTTAAATTTCAAGTTAGGATGTTCTTCTTTAATTTTTTCTCTTCCAATTTTCACACTTTGTTGAAAAACTTTGTTGTCAGGCAAGATTTTTCTGTGTGTTTTTAGGCCTTTATGCCACATTTGCTCCTTCCATTCTGTAAAATACCATTCCATAGAAGGCTGATGAAATACAGTCAATTTTCTCTTGTCAAAAACTAGTTTAATGATTTTTTTTGAACTCACCAATGCACCAATTTCCTTAAAGATATTTTTGAATTCTTCAATAGGAATGTATGTGCTGGTGGCTTCAACTATTGCAACTGGTTTTCCCTCTACAAAAGAAATTTTTGCATGTGAACCCTTGAAGTGTGTCACTAAATTATCTTTCAATGTTTCTGTTTCGTTACTCATAATTTTAAAAATTGTATTTGTTAGAAAAAGTTATGTTGATTTTTTAATAAAAAATTACAAATTTAACACGCAATCGAATCAATTGTTTAAGATATCCTTAAATATTCCGTATTCGCTCCATTCCACCATCAACCCCAAGAATCTGTCCAGTTATCCAGCTATTTTCACTATCTAATAAAAAGCTGGCAGCATTTGAAATATCTTCAGCTTTTCCATATCTCCCAATGGGATGCCTTTTATTTGATGCTTCTTTTTTGTCATCATTAGATAATAGATTCTCTGCTAATGGTGTGTCTGTCAAACTTGGAGCCACCATATTGACTCTAATTTGTTTAGAGGCTAATTCTGCTGCCAAGCTCAATCCAAAGCCTTGTAAAGCGCCCTTAGCTGATGCAATGGAAGCGTGGAATGATAGTCCAGTATTAGCAGCAACTGTACTAAATAACACAATACTTGCACCTTTTGCATTTCTCAAAGCTTTTAAGGATTGCTGAATTACCATGGCAGCACCGACCGTATTCAATCTGAAATCATTGATATAATCATTTTCCTTTATGCTTTGAAACGGCTTTAAGTTGATGCTTCCCGGGCAGTAAGCTAATCCATGAAGTGTGTCTGGTAGCGCTTTTAATTCATCCTTCATATCTAATACATCTAGTTTGATGTATTGAAAATCTCCAGACAAATCAGGTTTATTTCGAGAGGCTAGGATGAGATTTGCACCTTTTTCTTGGAGTTTTTTAGCCAAACTAAATCCAATTCCTGAGCTAGCCCCAACAATTAATATATTTTTATTTTCAAATGACATTATGATTTATTTAAGTTCCATTTAGGAAACTATTATAGACATGGAATGTTTGTTCTAATTTGAGTTTTTAATAGACACTTTATCATGTTAGAAGTCGCCATAAAAAAAGCCAGTTGAAATATTCACCTGGCTTTTTTTATGACTAAATAAATTATGATTTAACTGTTTTTAGGAGAATTAATATAATCTAAGAACTCTCTTCTGGTTGCTTCATCATTGAATTTACCTCCAAAATAAGATGTACCTGTTCGGCTGTTTGTATCACCTACTCCCCTCGAAGAAACACACATATGGTTTGCATCCATTACCACCGCTACATCTTCTGTTTGCATCACTTCTTTTAATTCCTCTGCAATTTGAACTGTTAATCTTTCTTGAACTTGAGGCCTCTTAGAATAATATTGAACTATTCTATTGATTTTTGAAAGACCAATAACTTTTCCGCTTGAAATATAAGCAACATGCGCTTTTCCGTAAATAGGGACGAAGTGATGTTCACAGTGCGAGTAGAATGTGATGTCTTTCTCCACTAACATTTGGCTGTATTTGTATTTATTTTCAAAAAGCTTTGGTTGTGGCTTATTAATTGGGTTTAGGCCACTGAATACTTCCTTTACATACATTTTAGCCACTCTATTGGGAGTTCCTTTTAAGCTGTCATCACTCAAGTCCATACCTAGGATGTGCATGATTTCCTTGAAATGTTTCGCAATCATTTCCATTTTCAATTCGTCATCCATTTCAAAAGCATCAGCTCTAAGTGGAGTTTCAAAATTGGAGGCTACGTGGTCGTCACCTAATTCTTCAAATTCATTAAAATCTTTCAAACTTCTATTCTGTTGGATATTCGACATAATTTCTTTCCGTTTCGTACAACTTAATTTTCAACTCTTTATTGGGGTCAATTTTTTCCCTCAATAAATTAAAAATTACGATTGCAATGTTTTCGGCAGTAGGATTAAGCTCCGAGAATTCTGTAGTATCCAGATTCAAATTTTTGTGGTCAAACCTGTCCAATACCCTTTCCTTAATCAAATCACTCAACACTTTCATATCCATAACATATCCCGTTTCAGGATCAACTTCTCCTGTTACTTTTACGATAAGTTCGTAATTATGGCCATGAAAATTAGGATTGTTACATTTCCCGAAAACCTTTTGGTTTTTTTCTTCCGACCAATTGGGATTGTTTAACCTGTGGGCGGCATTAAAATGTTCTTTCCTGAAAACTGCTACTTTCATTAATGTTTATTTACTGAAGGTCAAATATACGGCAATAACACGGAAGAGTTAGAAGTGTTTAATAAATATATTAAAAAGTTAAACATTTATTATTGATCAAATATTTAAGCTAGTTGCTTATTGGTATAAAGTATGTAGTTTCTCAGTTTTTTTTATCATTTGATTAGTGCCCAAAAAAACACCATAAACACCTATTATCGCAATCGAATAGACAGCAATTGGCTAAATAACAGTACCGAAGAAGAAATAAATGAAACTTTACAAACTAGTATGAAAGATATCGAAGAAGATCATTATGAATTGGCTAAGGCTATGAGTTATCTTCAAACTTATTCTCATAAATTATTTTTAGCAGGTGAAAATGAAAATTGGGAGTTATCCGAATTTTATGCCCACGAAATTGAAGAGACTTTAGAGGAAATTGAAAATGGGAAAGTGGTAGATGAAGGATTTGATATTTCTAAATTGGTGGGAACTATGACAAATTCTGCTTTTGAAAAAGTAGAACAATCAATTCATGATCAAGATAAAAAGACCTTTGCCGATTCTTATAAACTATTGGTGCAATCTTGTAATGCATGTCATCAAACAACAAAACATCAGTTTGTTAAGATTGAGGTACCAACCAATCAAAATCCCTTCAATCAGTCCTTTTCTAACTAAACTTTATAGATTAAATTCATTTGATTTGTTGTAGCAGGATTATGTGAAAAAAAATGAGTCGTAATATGACTATCTTTATTCTTTTGCGTTAATTTTCAACATGCAGCAATCCTTTGTAGACTTCATTATGCCATTTGCCATTGCGCTTATTATGTTTGGCATTGGGTTGGAGTTAAAGTTTAAAGATTTTTACAGGGTTTTTATTCAACCAAAAGCAGTGTTAACTGGAGTATTAAGTCAAATGGTATTAATGCCCTTAATGGCACTTGCCTTGGTTTATTTTTGGCCTATTGATCCTATTTACAAAGTGGGACTGATGTTATTAGCAGCTTGTCCCGGTGGTACTGCCTCCAATTTAGTAACCAAATTATTGGGTGGGAGAGTGGCGCTTTCCATTTCAATGACCGCCTTTAATAGTTTAATTATACTTTTCACCATTCCAGCTATTCTTCAGTTAAGTTTTAATTTGTTTTTGGGAAAAGAACAAGAAATAAACCTCAGCTTTTGGGAAACCACTGCTCAGGTATTTTATACGGTAATTATCCCGGTTTCTATCGGAATTTTAATTAATGAATTTACTTCAGATAATTTCACAAGACCGCTCAAAAAGCCTTTAAAATATATTTTACCACTTATATTAATTATTGCACTTTTAGCAGTTATCTTTTTAGATGAGGATAATAAAGAAGTAAATTATCTTGATCATCTGAATTTATTTATTCCCTTAATTATTTTCAATGTCATTACCATGCTTTCAGGTTATAGAGTAGGGAAGCTGTTAGGTTTAAGGCATGAGTCAAATTATACTATAGCTATCGAACTGGGTTTGCAAAATAGTGTGCTGGCTTTGTTTATAGCTAATCAAGTGGTGGAAAATTCAGCCATCAGTACTATGGCTATTTTATATAGCAGTTTTTCGTTTGTTAGTACATTCGCCATAGCTTTGTTAATGCAAAAGCGTTTGATTCCCGGATTTAGAGTCTGAATTTTACCCATTCATAACAATTTCTTCACATCTGTACTGATTTAATATTGCGCTATTGGATTTATCCTATATATTTACGACCTAAAATTTAATTCATGGCATCAAGAGGAGGATTTTCTAACCGTTTAGGTTTTATAGCAGCAGCAGCAGGTTCTGCAGTAGGTTTGGGTAACATTTGGAAGTTCCCTTATGAAGTAGGAGAAAATGGGGGGGCTGCATTTTTAGTAATTTATTTAGCTTGTGCATTTTTAATATGTTTGCCTATCATGTTGGCTGAAACAGCCATTGGTCGTAACACAAGATTGAATCCATTCGGAGCTTTTAATAAATTAGGAAATCGTAAATGGGGATTAATAGGTTTATTGGGCGTATTGTCTGGTATTATGATCCTTAGTTTCTATAATGTAGTAGCGGGATGGGCTTTTGGTTATTTCTTTCAAATTGGTTTTGGAGGACTCTTGAGCGAAGGCTTAAATTATGGAGAGTATTTTGGTAGCTTCGTTTCTGATATTACTGATAATTTATTGTATTCTGTTGGCTTTATGATATTGACTGCTTTAATTGTAGCAGGGGGAGTTCAAAAAGGGATCGAAAGATGGACTAAGATTTTGATGCCGCTACTAGTGATAATGATTTTTGGGTTAATTTCGTATGGATTAACTTTAGACGGAGCGATGGACGGCTTATCATTTTATTTAGTACCTGATTTTAGTGAAATAACAGCCAATACATTCTATACTGCATTAGCACAAGCTTTCTTCTCTTTATCTTTAGGTATGGGGGCTCTAATTACTTATGGTTCTTATGTAGGTAAAAATGATAGCATAGTGGGAGCTGCAGCTCTAATTACCATAGCAGATATTTCCATTGCTTTTTTAGCAGGATTAATGATTTTCCCATTAGTATTTAGTCAACCAAGCATTGAGGCAAACGCAGGCCCGGGATTGGTTTTTGTAGCTCTACCCGGGATATTTGAATCAATGGGAAGTATTGGGCCATTCATTGGAGCTTCATTCTTTTTATTATTGTGCTTTGCTGCATTAACTTCTACAGTTTCTTTATTGGAAGTTCCGGTTGCCTTCGTAACTGATCAATTCAAAACCAATCGTAAGAAAACGGTTTATTTTGTCGCTACTTTTATCTTCTTTGTAGGCTTACCAACCATGCTCTCACAAGGGGCTTCTGATTTCTTCACCAATTTCACTTATTACGGAGGAGAAAGCAAAGATTTCTTTACATTGATTGAAAATGTGTTCTCTGATTTGGCACTGCCACTTGGTGGTTTCTTTATAGCAATTTTTGCAGGATGGTCATGGAAAAATAAAGGCTTCCAAAAAGAACTTTACTTTGGGAACGCTGCCCTTGAAGGAACATTTTTAGAGAAAATGATTTTGTTTATGGTGAGATTTGTATCACCTTTTGTTGTAGGAGCTATTTTCATTATCAGTGTCTTACAGATTTTCTTTAGTGTCTCATTATTTTAAGTTGCATAAATTCATTTGATCAAAAAAGGCTTGCGTTACGCAAGCCTTTTTCCATAACAAGTTTTGATGAGGCATGTTGATTTAGTCTTTGATCACTTTTATTGAATAAGATTGATTATTGGTTTCGAATTTGAAGAAATATAAACCATTTTGAAGATTTCCTAAATCATCAACTATCAATTCCTGATTATTAATTACTACATTCCTTTTGCTAATCAATCGTCCACTTTTTGAATAAATTCTTAATATTGTTTCTTTATTAGGAACGTCATTCAATTTAATATTTAGGCGATCCTTAATGGGTATAGGATAAGCCTTTGTAGAAAACTTTTCCACATTAGCTAAAGGCTGATCAGGATTATTCTCAGAACCTTCCTGATATATTCTTATGTAATCAATCTCCATAGCATCACTCGTAAATGAAGACTCAATTTGTGGCTCTATCGCAATATTTAGTAGGATATATTGCGGTTTGTCAAAAGGCCAAGTTTCATCATTTTTATTGACAGGCTTGTATGTAAGATGCACTACATCGTCAATACTGAATTCAAGTTTTTCAGCTGTCCACTCCAAGGTATAAATATGAAATTCAGTAGAAGCTGTTTCTATATATTGAGCTCCTTTATTTATCGTATTTCCAAAGCTAGAAGGAGTGTGAGTAGCGCTTGTGACGTTATTTTGATCTTTTCCCCAATGTTCCATAATATCTATTTCGCCACAAGCAGGCCATCCCGTAGTTCCATATCCTTGATTATCCCAATAAGCTCCGTCTTCATTAATATTTTTTCCTAACATCCAAATAGCAGGCCATGTACCAATTCCGGTTGGAAGCTTAGCCCTAATCTCTACCTTTCCATATGTGAAGGCGTACTTAGAATTTAATCTTGCTGAGGTATATTCTTTTGTATATCCTTGATCAGAAAATGTTTCCTTTTTTGCTACAATATTTAATATTCCATCTTCCACAAATGCATTATCAGTTCGATCTGTATAATGCTGAATTTCTCCATTAAACCAACTTCCCCCTTGTGGTAATTTAGTTTGATGAAACCATTATTCAGAATCAATAGAGCCGTCTTCGTCAAACTCATCTGACCAAACCAAAGAATCAAAAACCACTGGATCTGTCGGTTCACTGTCTTCAGGTTCAGAAATTGTGCCTGAATAGCTTACATCATCTACATAAGCCAAAACATGATCATTGTTGTTTTCGCCATTAAATTGAAGCAGAACTCTATTGAAATCCGTTCTGTCGATTGGGTCAGGTGAGGATTCAGATAAATTGATAAAATCGTCAGTACTAAAATCAAATGTAATGGTTTGCCATTCATCTGTTGTTAATGTCTTGATAATTTCAGTTTGAGTTGACCAAGGTTCTCCTAAAGTCCCATCTTGAAGTTTCAAAGATACTTGATTAGGTTGAGTGCCTGTTATCTCACTTTCTGGTAAATACACTTTAATTGTAAATGTACTTTCCTCACTTAAATCAAAATTATGAACAACATCAAAACCAATATTGGCATAAAGTCCTCCAGTATCATGATATTCAAGAACGGTGTTGGAATTATTATTATCTGAAGGAAAGGGATTATCAAGACTGGTATTAATCCCACAATCATCTCCGTACCAAGTGTTAATAGTGCCATTTCCCTCAAAGTCATCCGATACAGTGATATCCTGAGCCTGTGATAAGCTTATTGAGTAATAAAAAAAGAAAGTGAATAGTAGTAAATACCTCATATTTTTAATTTTTGATTATGGATTCGGCCAGCATTATTTTTTCAAGTCGATTGGTGATTTTGTGGATTTAAATGTATAGGCTATAATGCAAATAACACCTAATTAAAAGATTTAGGATGATTTTGAAATTTTAGATTATAGATCTATTTATTTGAATAAAGCAACACCAATCAATTTATTGACTAGTGCTTGAAATGTTTTGAAACATTATACTTCTATTTTACAACAGGTAACTCAGTAAATGGTTCAATACCAAAGGCCGGATATATTTCAGTAGGAAAATATATAGTACCACCGCGTGAAACCATTGAGATTGTTTTGATTGCTTTTATATCTTCTACTGGATTACAAGGGACTAAGAAAAAATCAGCCATTTTACCTTCCTCTATTATTCCTCTGTCATCATGACCCAAATACTGCGCCATATCATAACTACCAAGTTTAACCAATTCGGCAGAGCTATAGCCAAGCTGCTGATACAATTCCAACTCTCGGTGTAGGGTAAAGGCACCACCCATATCTGTTCCCGGGACAATTAAAATATCCTTTTCTTTCATGACCTTCAAGGTTGAAACAATTTTATCATAAGCCTCTCTGTATTCCTGGTCTTCTACTGAATCAGCTACGTTTGCTAAGGCCACTTTGTAACTTCTCTGTACATTAGCAGGCATATGATCGATGTAGTCTACAACCCCAGCTCTTACTTCACCATTTCGTCCGAGCATTAAGGCTTCATGAATTCCAAGTGTAGGATCCATGGCTACTTTGTTTTTCACCATTAGTTCAATGGTCTCCTTGATTTTTGGATCTTGGATTTCCAAAGCAGGTAGGCGCTTTAAGGCGGTCAATCTTAATAAAGTTCGTGTATCTTCCTCGGCCTCTAATACCCAGCCTAACATTACTTGGTTGATATGTGTCATTTCATCATAGCCCGCTCTAATCATATTATTAGCATTGGAAAAGGCAGGTACGTGTCCTGTCACAAATAAGTCTAGTTCGTGTGCTTTTTTGATGATGTTAGGTGCCCAATCTCCATTCATACTGTTATAGAGTTTGATACCATAAAAACCTTTGTCAGCATAAGTTTGTACCGCTTCCAAGGCTTCATCCTCACTGGTAACCAAAATCCCATTATTGCTGTTAAAAGGACTTTTCCCTTCAATAAATCCTAATCTGGTTATGCGTGGCCCTGCTAATACGCCACTTTCAATTTTTTTAATGAGTTCATCTAAAACTTCATTGTTATTACCCATATCTCTAACACTAGTGACGCCTGCCAACACATTAAGTAAGGCTGCATTTTCACCCATATGTGCATGCATGTCATATAAGCCTGGTACTAAGGTGCCACCATTCCCTTCAATTATAGTTTCATTTTCCTGAGGTTCAGCCTCAGCAGCTTCTATGCTTAAAATTTCTTCATCTAAAATTACCACAGAGGATGGTTCACTTAATGAAAGTGTTTTAGGATCAAAAATGCGAATGTTTTTAATTCTCACAGGACCCTTATAATCATGTGCATATTTGGCTTGTAAAGATTGAAAGCGCTCAGCTCCATACTTCTCAGCAAGACCGCGCATTCGTTTTTCTTCCTGCTCAAATCCTTCTCTGATTAAAATAAAGCGTGGACTAATAAGAGCGAAAAATAACTGCTGATCGTCTAAAATGATGTAAGTAGGATTGAGGTCACTGCCGGAGATAGCGTAACTTGTCAGATTTATTTCTATACTATCAGCTTTGGCTTTAAAGCTTTCCATGGCTTTAATTCTTAATTCGCCTGCCGGTAAAGCTTTAATGGTACTATCTTTTTCTTTTAGTAAAACTCTTGCTCCCAGAAATGCCATATATGGGCTCCCGCCTTCGGCAATATAAAGGGCATCTTCGGTAACGCTGGCATCACTACTGCCAGTAGCATCAGTCCATTTCGCTTTTTTACCTTTTAGTTCAAAATGCTCATTAATCGTATTTCCAAAGGTGGTATTACCAGAAACCTTCCAGTTTACTGGAAAACCTTTTTTGTTTAAAATAATGGTGTCTTTTATAGTGGGTCCACGACCATTATCCTTATAATCATAATCGGTAATCAGAGTATCTGCATGACGCGATACTTTTAAATAGCCTACTTCCGTTCCTCCGATGAGAACGGTATAAGCTTCATTTGCCGGAAGATTACTTTCTTCGCTTTTTTGTTCTTCTGTTGTGCAGGAAATGAATGAGATCATCGAGATCATCAAAACAAAATAAAAGATGGAGTGTGTTTTCATAATGATTGGTTTTATGTGTTTTAGATATTTTCAATTTCAAATTCTGATGATCCCTAAAAAAGTAGTGTGAGAAAAGCTTGAAATTTGCCTGATGAAGATAGTAATAAATTGTTTATAGTCAGAATATTAGAGTTGAAAAAATGCTTTTTAGGGTTTTAAAGGTAAACTCATGTTTATCAAAATTGGGAAGATGGGGTGCTTGAGAATATTACACTAGAAAATCAGACCTTTTGATTTTCTAGTGCAAATTATAGGTGTTTATTCTAAGTTAAAATAATACTTAAAAATTACTGAAAGATTGGGTTTAATTTTCTTCATTCAATTTGTATGAGGTAAAAAATTAAATAATGTGGTTTAAAAATAAATCAATTAATCCCTCACATAAGCCTTAATAATCAAATCTTGAGCAGGGGCAGTAGGGTCATTCGTGAATAATGTAATTCTCTTGATCTGGGTGCCTCTTCTTCCTTCAGAATTAAAAGTAACTTTGATTTCACCTTCTTCATTTGAATTATAATCCATCTTTTCTAATTCTGAGACAGTACATCCACAAGTGGTTTTAGTTTTTCTAATGTTTAAGGTGTCTTTACCAGTATTTTTAAATTTGAATAAATGGGTAAGTGTTTCACCTTCATCAATATGTCCAAAATCGTATTCCAATGTCTCAAATTCAATGTGAGGTGCATTCGCCAGCTCTTTTTCTGTCATCGGAGGAAAATATTCATTTATGGTGGCAATAACATTTAAACTTTTATTGCTTTTCTCTACTTCATCAGTAAAAATGGTCAATGGGTCATTCATAAATCCTAAATCACTCTTTATTTTAGGTAAATATGTAATTTCTAATTCAACAGATTTATTGGGAGGAATAGTTACAGGGAGCTTAGTCACTTTTATAAAATCAGCCGATACAAAACGATCTAAAATTGTGATAGAATCTTTGCTTTGATTATAAATCTCAAGGGTTTTTGTTACTGGTTTTTCAGTGGTGATATTTCCAAAATTGATGAATTTGCTCTTGAGTCTTATTCCACCTATTTCAGTATGAAATTCATCTTCAATAGATTTAGGTTTAGGTTCTACATATCCTGAAATTCTCAATAATTTAGTTTCAGGCTCTCCAGAAGTTCTGATAGTTACCGTTTTATTAAATTTCCCTGGTCTGTTTAATGGATTATAGGCTACCTCAATTTTGCCAGTATCGCCTGGCATTAGAGCATCTTTTTCCCAGAATGGAGTGGTGCAACCGCATGAAGCCCTAACCGATGTTAATTTAATAGAATCAGCTCCTGAATTCACAAATTTAAAGGTGAATTCAGCAATACCGCCTGCTTCTTCTATAGTTCCAAAATCATGGCTTTCTTCCAAGAATGTGATTTTTGCATTATTATTTTGTGCATATACCGAAATGTGGAAAAAAAATAGTAAAACAATCGCAAGGGTATTTTTAAGCATATCGATATTATTTATAAATTCGTTTTTTCTTTAAAACGAAGATACACATTTCTTCATTTTTCGAGCCTATAATTAACATTGATTTATTACAGTTCTAACAAATGTAATTTTTCAAAATATTTACACTTTATATATTTAACCAATAAAAATGCCTTTTAGAAATTTAAGTTTATTGATATTGAGATTAGCCGGTGGTTTAATGATGCTTACCCATGGTTATCCTAAATTCAGAAAATTATTATCTGGAGATTTCAGTTTTGCAGATCCAATTGGATTAGGAGATGAATTCAGTTTGGTAGCCACCGTTTTCGCGGAATTTATTTGTTCAATTTTAGTAGCTTTAGGACTTTATACCCGCTTGGCCAGTGTGCCTATTCTATTCACTATGTTAATTGCTGCTCTAGTTGTTCATAGTGGAGACCCATTTGGAAAACAGGAGCTAGGGTTGTTATATGCAGCAGTTTTTGCCGTAACGGCACTAAATGGGGGTGGAAATTTTAGTTTAGACAAAATCATTAGAAAGAAAAATTTATAAAATGTCAAGAATTTTAACAGGTATTCAAAGTTCAGGTAAACCTCATTTGGGGAATTTATTGGGAGCCATTATTCCGGCCATAAAATTATCTCAAGATCCAAAAAATGAAAGCTTCTTTTTTATAGCTGATTTACATTCTTTAACCACCATTAAGGATGCTGAAGTAAGAAAAGAAAATGTTAATGCAGTGGCGGCAGCTTGGTTGGCTTTTGGCTTTGATACGGATAAGAATTTATTTTACAGACAGTCTATGGTGCCTCAGGTAACTGAGCTGAATTGGTATATGAGTTGTTTTACTCCATTTCCGATGTTAGCCAATGCACATTCTTTCAAAGATAAATCTGATCGTTTGGCTGATGTGAATGCCGGCTTGTTTACTTATCCGGTGTTAATGACCTGTGATATTATTTTATATGATGCGGATATTGTGCCGGTAGGGAAAGACCAAAAGCAGCATTTAGAAATGACCCGTGATATAGCCAATGGTTTTAATCATCGTTATGGAGATGTTTTTGTATTGCCTGAAGCTAGAATTGATGAGCAAATCATGACCATTCCGGGTACTGACGGTCAAAAAATGAGTAAATCTTACGGTAATACTATTGATATTTTCCAGACCGATAAAAAGCTAAGGAAAAATGTGATGCAAATCATAACGGATAGCACGCCAATGGAAGAGCCAAAAAATCCTGATACATGCAATGTCTTCAATATTTATAAATTATTGGCATCCGAATCACAGATTGCTGAAATGCGTCAAAATTATGAAGCAGGAAATTATGGTTATGGTCATGCCAAGCAGGCACTATATGAATTGATTGTGGAACGATATGCTAAAGAAAGAGAATTGTACAATCACTATATGGAAAACTTAGACGAACTTCATCAAAAACTGGAAAAAGGAGAAGAAAAAGCGGCTGAAATAGCGACTAAAACTTTAGGAAGAGTAAGGAAAGTTTTAGGATTTTAAGAGGGTAGAGTGTAGAGTGAAGTGGGTATCGAGATTAATAACTATTCTTTAGAATCAAGAATTAAAGAATAGTTAGAATTTTGATTATAACCTTATTCATACTTACAACCTAAAACCTAAAAATTAAAACCTAAAACTTATTACCTATTACCTAAAACCAAAAAAGAAAAATGGATCACATAATTAAAATAGCAGGGGAATTAAATGTGCGTCCCCAACAAGTAAAAGCGGTAGTAGAATTATTAGATGGTGGTGCTACAGTGCCTTTTATTTCCCGATATAGAAAGGAAATGACAGGTAGCTTGGATGAAGTAGCTGTTGCTGAGGTTCGGGATCGAGTGCAACAATTACGTGATTTGGACAAAAGGAGGGAAGCCATCCTGAAATCCATAAAAGAACAGGAAAAACTAACACCTGAGCTGGAAAAGGAAATCAATGCAGCCGAAACCATGGCGAAACTTGAAGACATCTACCTTCCATATAAGCCCAAAAGAAGAACCAAAGCCACCATTGCCAGAGAGAAAGGTTTGGAGCCATTGGCAAAACTGATTTTTGAGCAAAACAATATTGACTTAGAAGCAGAAGCCGTAAAATATATTAATGAAGAAAAAGAAGTAGCCGATATTGAATCAGCTTTGCATGGTGCTAGAGATATTATTGCTGAGTGGGCCAATGAAAATGCTGAGCTTAGGGAAGATATCCGTGAATTATTTTTGGAGAAAGGAAAATTTCGTTCGAAAGTATTGAGCGGAAAAGAAACGGAAGGGCAAAAATACAAGGATTATTTTGAATGGGAAGAAAATGTGAAAACAGCTCCTTCGCATAGGATATTGGCCATGCGAAGAGGAGAGAAGGAAATGATCTTAATGCTGGATATAAGTCCAGAAGAGGAAGATGCTATTTTTATCATGGAAAAGCATTTTGTGAAAGCGGACAATGAAGCAGCTGAGCAAGTGAAAACGGCTTTAGCAGATGCTTATAAAAGATTATTGAAACCTAGCATGGAAACGGAAATCCGTATTTTGACCAAGAAAAAAGCGGATGAAGAAGCCATCAAAGTATTCTCTGATAATTTGAGACAATTGCTTTTAGCTGCTCCTATGGGACAGAAAAATGTGATGGCGGTGGATCCCGGCTTCCGAACGGGTTGTAAAATGGTTTGCCTGGATAGACAAGGTAAACTATTGTTTAATGAGGCAATCTACCCTCATGAACCACAAAGGCAAACAACCAAATCGGCTGCATTAATTTTGCAATTGGTAGAGAAATATAATGTTGAAGCCATAGCCATAGGAAATGGAACTGCAGGAAGAGAGACAGAGAAATTTATCAATTCTATCGGTTTACCTAAATCCGTTTTAGTGGTGATGGTAAATGAAAGCGGGGCTTCCGTTTATTCTGCTTCTGAAGTAGCAAGGGAAGAATTTAAGGATTATGATTTGACTGTCCGTGGTGCAGTATCCATTGGCAGAAGATTGATGGATCCATTAGCGGAGTTGGTGAAAATTGATGCCAAATCCATAGGAGTGGGGCAATACCAGCACGATGTTGATCAGAATCTACTAAAAGCGGGATTGGATGATACTGTAGTAAGTTGTGTGAACAAAGTAGGGGTTGAATTAAATACAGCCAGTAAGCAATTATTGACTTATGTTTCTGGATTAGGACCCTCTATTGCGGAGAACATAGTGAATTATAGAAATGAAAATGGTGCTTTTAAGAGCAAAGAAGAATTGAAGAAAGTACCTCGATTGGGAGATAAAGCTTTTGAACAAGCAGCAGGTTTCCTTAGAATTAGCGATGCTAAAAACCCTCTGGACGGCAGTGCGGTTCACCCTGAGCGTTTTGCTTTGGTCAATAAGATGGCTAAAGATGTCAATGCTTCCATTACTGACTTAATGAGCAGCAAAGAGCTCAGAGATCAGTTGGATATGAAAAAGTATGTTACTGAATCCGTTGGACTTCCTACTTTGCAGGATATCATGCAAGAATTGGCTAAGCCCGGTCGTGATCCTCGAGAGCAGTTTGAAGCTTTTTCTTTTACGGAAGGAATAAACCAAATCAGTGATTTGAAAGTCGGCATGAAAGTACCTGGAATTATCACCAACATCACTAATTTCGGTGCTTTTGTGGATGTGGGCGTTCACCAAGATGGTTTGGTTCATGTAAGCCATATAGCCGATAAATTTGTTAGCAATCCTGCAGAGGTAGTGAATGTGGCGCAAAAGGTGGATGTAACAGTATTGGAAGTGGATGAAGCCAGAAAGCGTATTTCGTTTTCTATGAAAAAAGATCCTTTCAAACAACAATCTAAAGAAGAAAAGCCAAAAGGAAAATTCAAGAAGCAAGTTGAAGAAAAAGCACCTGAAGGAGATTTTCAAGCTAAATTGGCAGCCCTAAAAGGCAAATTTGGATGATAAAATAAAAACTTCCAATATGCATCACATGATGCATATTGGAAGTTTTTTTATATGGATTCTAAGATTAAATTACACAAATGATTTTAATTTGCTTCTGATTTTCAGATAGATACAACTGATTCTCGTGTAATTGCCAAATAGGCTGTATTTAATATTTAGCAGGTGTTCCAGCTTCTGGCAAGCTTTTTTCTATAAATTCCCTAATGTCTTGGTTTGATGTAGCTAAATCTTCCGCTCTCAAATACATCATGTGACCACTTCTATAACCTTTAAATGAAAATCGATCTTTCATTTTTCCACTAGGGTCAATATGCCACATCGTATATTTAGCATCAAAATAGGTGGTTGCACCATCATAATATCCACTTTGCACCATAGTGTGTAAGTACGGATTTTGCGCCATAGCTTGTCTCAAATTTTCTCCCGTATTATCATTGCTATTATCCCATGGTCTTACTGGCCCAAACATGTTATATTTTATGTCAGTTTTGTAATTGAGCACATTTGGAAAATAATAATTAATGGCTGGCGTAAAAGAATGTAACCAAGAAGTTAGCTCAGAATTAAAATCTGGGCTAGTGCCAGCATCCATTTTATCGATTCCTTTATATCTAGAATCTAGTCGACCCACTGTATATCCTTCTTCTCGTAATAATTCTTTCCAGAAAAATGAAGTAGGCACATCCAAATTATGCTGTTCGATTACCTTTTCATTAAGCCCTGAATATTTGCTGAAATTTTCGATAGCATTTTGCTTTTCTTCTTCTGAAACCCATGCACCTTTTGCAATAGTAGGTAAGAGTTGATTGAGCGTATAATCTTCTGATTCAGCTAAAACCTCATCTAAATCTTTATTTTGTATATCTGAAGGTAGTTTTTCATGATACCATGCAGCTGCTGTATAATATGGTAATCGATTGGCCACTTCAACTGCTCCAGAACGGTCTATTCCTAATCCTGTCGGGGATACCAAAATAACTCCATTCAAATACATCCACTGGTTATTTTGTAGAGCTAAAGCTAAGCCCGAAACTCTAGTGGTTCCATAGCTTTCTCCAATTAAATATTTTGGTGAATTCCATCGGTTGACTCTGGTCACGAAAGTATTTAACCATTCAGCCAGATATTCTATATCTTGATTTACTCCAAAGAATTTTTCCTTTTTGGTTTCAGGATCTAAAATTCTGGAATATCCGGTATTGACCGGGTTTACGTAAACAATATCTGCTACATCCAAAATTGAATGTGGGTTATCTTTTACTCCATACGGTTGAATAGGAAATCCCTCTTCATCAATTTTCAAAATTTTCGGGCCTGTATAGGCTAAATGCATCCATACGGAAGCAGAACCAGGGCCACCATTGAATGAAATAACCAATGGTCTTCTGTCAGTATTGGAAATATCAGTTCTTTTGTAATAAGTATAATGAACAGCCGCAATAGGCTTTCCATCTTCATCCCAAACAGGCTGTGTACCCGTTTGTGCGGAATAAGCCACTTTTTGTCCTTTAATGCTCACCTGGTGGTTGGTGAGGACTTCTTTTTCTGCTTCTATTTTTCTTTCCTGCGCATAGGATTGAAAGCTGAGTAAAAAGCCAGCTGTAATAAATAGTATAACTTTTCTCATAATTATTTATTTTTTCTTTTAAATCTAAAATACCACCTTTTTATCTGATATTTAAATTCTTTATTTTAGGTGTTTATTTTACCTTATGAATGGTAGTTTCCACCCATCATAACATCCCTCATCCTCTACAAATTCCGATTCAATTGACAATCCTCCAATTCACGACTCCACACTTCTAACTCCCCACTTCCTACTTCTAACTTCTAACTTTCAACTCCCCATTCAAAAACCCTATTCATATTTGTAGATAACATAGTAATATATCGGACTTGTAAATATTATAGTTTATATAAAGTAATTACTAAAATTTTTAAACTAAACTATAATAACTATGGCTAAATGTTTTGCACTTATGGGTTGGAGTTTGCCCGTTATCGAAAGCATGCAAAAACTCAATAAACCTTATGTGGTGGTATCTTTTCCTGATTTTGAGCAGTATGCGAAAGATAATGATATACCATTTGTTCCCTATCAATTTGATGAATGGAGTGACACTTCCAATTCATTAGATCTTCACGAAAAATTAAAGCCTTTTGGAGCAGATGTAGCGGTACCGCTATTTGAAGAAACCGTAGAATGGGCTGGTGCTTTAAATTCAATTTATCGAGATGACCCACGTGTATTAAATCGTGCATTTTTGTTTAGAAATAAAGCTATGATGAAGCGAAAAGCACTAATTGGTGGTTTGCGTGTCGGTTTGTTTGAAGAAGTTCACAATAAGGAAGGCGTAAAAGCTTTTATGAAAAGATTAAATCAAGCCAATCTTCAAGTAGATGGTGAAGAAGATAGCTGGGTTCACATCAAACCATTTGCCTCGGCAGGAACAGTAGGGCATAGGTTGTTACGTTCAATGTCAGACATAGATGAGAAATGCCAAGAGGATGATTTTCCTTGCTTGGCAGAAAGCCACTTACCGGGACAGGAATTCTCATGTGAAGCTTTCGTTCACGGAGGTAAAATAAGGTTCTTGAATATTACAGAATATGTAAAATTAGGCTATTCCAATTTTATTCCGGAAGGAAACTTACTGCACACCAAGCGTGATCGAATCATGAAGGAAATGCAAAAATTGGTTGATTTATTTGGTATTGAATACGGAATGATCCATCCTGAATGGTTCTTAACTGAAGATGATACTTTAAGTTTTGGTGAGGTAGCTTGCAGAATTCCAGGAGGGCACATTTTGGAACTAGCTGGTAAAGCCTACGATTTTGATGCTTTAGGAGCGTTCGTATTATGTCATGATCCAAATCTATCAGATGAGGAATTAAATGAAATTCTACCCCCTTTGGATGCCAGACCGAAGAACTTCTATGGTAATGTGATGATTTATCCTCATAAAAGTTCCATTTCAAAATTAGAGATTCCTGAGGAGTTGAAAGAAGAACCTTATTTCTTAGATCATAATTTGGTGCCGCCACTGAGTACACAAAAAATTAGTGATAGAGATGGGTTTGGAAATCACTTTGGTACTGTAAACTTCAAAGGTGGTGATCCTGATAGAATGACGGAATTATTACTGCATTATGAAAATGTGGACTTCTATCATTAATAATTATAAAATAACTCTTATACCTTATGCCCGTGATAGTAGGTAATACTTTCATGGGCATCTTTTTTAAGAATCAGTTATCTTTGATACCCATGCTTTTATATTTTAACAGTAAATACTTTAAATTTTTACAATTCCATGTCGGATCAAACATTAATAGATAATAGTAACAACAAGCTTAATGAGCTTTTAGATGAATTTAAGTCATCCACTCCATTAACGAAAGGAGAGAAAGCCAATCGCTTGATGGGGCAAATTGATATTTTATCAGATTCAATGGAAGGTATTTCATTAGTTTATAATGTAATAGATGAACTTTCAGAAGCTGGCATATTTAATGAATCTCCTTGGGCTGACCCTTCAAAGTTAGTAGCCGGTTTAGTGAACGGTACTTTGAAAAGTGGCCACCCCAATTCTACCATTGAAATTTTAAGTGAATTAAGATTATTGGCCATTGCTAAAGCAGATTATAAAACAGATGTTATATCGAAAGAAGAAGCAGAAGTTTTTATTCAGGAAGTGATTGTAGCCAATTTAGAATTTGTTTTCAATGAACCAGTTGAGGAAACCCGCTTGGTTATGAGCGAACATGAACTCCACAAAGTTCATAATCTTTTTAAATTTCTTTCCGAACATATTCACCTAGATGATGTAAAAGAAACTTTGGCTGAGGAATTAACCCTTATCTGCGAACAACGCCCAGTAGTTACAGAAAAGCAAAGAAAGATCATTGCTTTAGTAAAAGAAAAAATTGAATTAGACCAAAAAAAGGAAGGTGACCAAAAGCTATTGAGCTTTCAAAGGTGCATTTATAGACCCACTCAAAATACAGAAGGAAAAAATGTTACGGAATATCAGGCTTTACTGGAAAGCTTAAGTAGTTCTGATTTGTATGTTGAAGCTCAGGAAATGGGTGAGTCCATGCTTAAATATGGATTAGTAAGTCAGTACCACGCTGTTCTTTTGCGGTTTCTAATTGATAGTGAGTATTTTCAGACTGTACCAGTTTGCTTAGGCTTAACTCCTGTTGGAGAAACCCGATGGAACGAGCATACGGATTATTTAGCTGATTTAATCCTGAAAACCACCCATATCTATAATGCACAATGTATTTATGGATTATCAAAGATGTTGGAGAACGGAACGATTGCTAGAGAATCAGTAAGATCGGGGCTTTCAAATATCAGTGGCATCAAAATTCACCCCAAAGTGGAAGAAAGGATTTTAAAATCTACTCGAAACCCACATCAAGCCGTGAGTGCCCGACAATATTTGATAGGTGCGTTATTCCGTATTTTAGGTCAACCTTTAGGAGTAGGGCAAGGAAATAATCCTACTTGCCAAAGCGCTAGGGGAATTAGCATGTGGAGTCAGCATGCACCCGCTAAATTGATTAATATGGTGCAAACCGCTGCGGTTACTGATGACATTACTTTTAGATTTGAAGGTCAAGAAATTAAAGCTTCTACAACAGGTCAAGGATTGGTTCAGAATTTAGATTACAATCTGGATGCAGTTTCTGTCACTTTGGTGCCCATGCTAGATCGTATCTATAACGAAATGATGATTAGGGGTTCAGGAAGGGGAGAAGATCCGCATAAATGGGTAAATCCTGCACTTTATGGCCAATGGATTCAAATTGGGTTTGCATCTGCATATGATTATTTTTCCAACGCCATTGTAGATTTTGATGGTTTTGTAAAAGTCTTTTATGCCATGTGTCATCCATTATACAATGGCGGACATAAATTGATTTATCCAAATCCGGTGGGTATTTTCATAACAAGTTCCAAAGGGGATATGTTAGGTTTTCATGCGGTATCTTTATTGAGAGTAGATAAAGATCCTAAAGGAAATTTTAGGGCTTATTTCTTAAACCCTAATAATGAAGGACGACAAGACTGGGGACAAAAAATAAAACCTTCAGTTTTTGGCAATGGTGAATATCATGGAGAATCATCACTGCCATTGCATGAATTTGCTGCCAGAACTTATGCTTTCCATTTTAATGATTTGGAGGCAGAGCAAATGATCGATAATATACCTTTAGAAGAAGTTGAAAAAGTTAAAAAATTAGCAAAAGATAGCTGGGGGAAATCATACACTTGGCTGGAAACAAAGAAAAAATGGTAAAACACTCTTCAAGAATAGAGCTGAAACAATCAGCCTTAAAAGCAAATGTAAATTTCATTAGAAAAAAAATCGGAAAGGACGTGATCTTTTCCTCAGTAGTTAAAGCCAATGCTTATGGGCACGGAATAGAATCTTTTGTTCCTATGGCAGAAAAGGCAGGAGTACATCACTTTTCGGTGGCTTCTTCTTTTGAAGCAGAGGAAGTTTTGAACGCATGCAATGAAAAGAGTCAAATTATGATCATGGGGATTATTTATGAAGAGGATATTCCCTGGGCCATTGAAAATAATATTGAATTTTTCGTTTATAATTATGATCGCCTTCCCGTGGCTTTAGCTGCAGCAAAAAAAATTGGAAAACCTGCCAGAGTACATATTGAAGTGGAAACCGGAGCCAATAGAACGGGCATGCCAAAGGAGGAATTTCCCAAGGCTTTAACATTTTTGAAGAAAAATAAAGCGCATATTACCTTCCAAGGTTTGTGTACCCATTTTGGCGGGGCAGAGAGTTTAGGAAACCAATTTAAAATTGACCGTCAAAAAGCTAAATACAAAGACTTTTTGAAAATCTGTAAGGAAAAGAAAATTGAGCCTAAGATAAGACATATTGCCTGTTCAGCTGCGGCTTTGGCCATGCCGGATACTGTTTATGATTTGGTGAGAGTAGGTGTTGCACAATATGGTTTTTGGCCTAGTCCGGATATTTATTATCATCATTTATCAGAAACGGATAAAAAATCAGATGGTGCATTAAAACGAATTTTTAGTTGGAAAACGGATATTATGGATATTCGGGATGTTCCTGAAGGTGATTTTATCGGTTATGGAACTGCATTTCAAGCCAGCCATAAAATGAAGATAGCTGTAATGCCCTTAGGATATTCTAATGGTTATCCAAGAGCACTTTCCAACAGAGGCTACGTATTGATCAGTGGGAAAAAAGCACCCATAGTGGGTTTAATTAATATGAATCTCTTTATGGTAGATATCACCAATATTCCAGAAGCTAAAGTCGGGGATGAAGTAGTATTGATTGGCAGACAAAAAAATAATGTCATCAATGTCAGTAGTTTTACCAATACTACTCAACTTTTGAATAATGAAATGCTTAGTAGGTTACCTTCTGCAATTCCGAGAACAGTTGTAAAATAAAAGTTTAAACTTCAGAAATGGATTTTACAAAACATGAACAAACCGTTATAAATGAACTTGAAAAAAGGGCAAGGGATGTTTTGTATATAAAGGATATTGCTCCTTATTTTATTTCCAAAAGTTTATTACAAATCTCAACTTATACCCAAACGGCATATATTCAAGCAGGGGATAATACGCGAAAAGCCTTATCTGAGTACTTTCAATTGGTTGTTTTTCTATAGAAAATGGAAAAGAATGGAGCTTGTTTTTCCATTCCTTATACACCCTTGGAAGATAATTCCATTCAAATTGGAAATAAGGATTTTGAAGAATTTCGGCAAAATACTATAGCAGATGGTGATTTACTAATTCAATTATTCCATTTTGCGGCAAAAAAGTATGTAATGGCGCCTAGTATTTCTGAGCAATTTGATCAAAAACCAAAGCAGTCTAAAACTAACTTTATTATTCCCAGTATTATTTTAATGCTTTTATTTTTATTTATTGGTGCTATAGGTTATCAGTCTTATGAAGACCACAATAAACTAAAATTGAAGCAAGAAGCCATAGGAGCAGATTTAGAGAAGCAATCATTAAAGATTGGCTTACTTTCTGACCAAATCCAAAATCAAGGAAAGCAGCAAAATGAAATTAGAAAACAGGTAAAAAGTGAGATTGATTTATTGAATTCTTCATTAGAAATGCAAAATAGTAGCTTAAGAAATATTAGATATTGGAACCAAAAACAATTTGAACAACTAGAAGAATTAGTTTTGATTGTTAGACAGGATTCAATCGATTAAAAAAAATGATTATTCTTAAATTGCTTTAAACGGAAGATTTCTTAACTTTCAGGTCAATTAATCATAACCAACTAACTATGAAAGTATTAGAAAAATTAAAATCCCTTAGCCTTGTTGCTTTAGCAGCAATTTTCTTCTTGTCTGCTACATTAATTTCATGTGGTGATAAAAAGAAAGAATCTTCATCTGAAGAGGAGTCTACTGAGGAAGTAATGGAAAAAGAAGAAAAGAAACAAGAGGAGCATCCATCTGATGGTGATGAGCATCCTTCTGACAGTGGCCATGAACATCCTACTGACAGCACTGATTCTGAACATCCTAGCGATGATGAATCATCTGAAGAAGAGCATCCTTCTGAAGAAGGTGGAGAGCATCCTGAAAATTAATCAACTGAATTAATCACTAAAGAAAAAGCCCGAATTTTTTAAGTTCGGGCTTTTTTGTGTCTTTTAAATCTCTTTTGTTTTCATCCTCTGAAAGCTAAATTTAGCATTACTGACCTTGCTTTCCCCATCTACCTCAAAAATAGGGTAGGCCATAAATTTTATTGGACTAGCTTGAGGGGAAGGTTCAAATTGTAAATCTCTACCTTTTGTGAATTCAATTCTATTTGCAGGATGCCTTCCGAAATAATAAGTCGCTAAAGCCGTGTATTTATTTCCCTCGCTAATGTCTACTGGCCACCATTTATCTTCTGCATAAAACTCAGCCCAGCAATGATATCCATCAATTCCTCCATCATTTCTATCAGATGGAATTCCTGCACCTATAGCAAAACGAGCTGGAATATCAGCTGTTCTAGCTAAAGAGATAAAAAGAGAATGAAACTCTGTACAATTTCCAGTTTTGGAATCACAGGCATATACCGCATCACCTGTGCCATATTTCTCATTTTTAGCATAGCGCATATTGTCGATGATGTAATCATATATTGCCCTTGCCTGAATCAATTTACTATCATTTTCTTTGCCTTCTGTGGCTTCAGCTACTATTTCCTTAAATCTTTCATTTCCGACAGGCATTAAAATATTTCCACTTAAATACTTATTAAGATTGACATTTTCCTCTTTGTATGCGCCTTTTTCTTTTCTTTTGACCTGATAAGTGATTTTAACAAGCTTTTCGCTGTCCTCTTTTTTTAGATTTAAAAACAAAATTATATTACCATATTCTTTTTCAGAGAGCATTTGATCCTCTCCATGAATTTCCATGCTTTTGATTTCAATAGCTTGGAATTGATCAGACTGAGCAATTGGGATCCATACTTTAGCTTCATTTTCAATTTGTGGTAAAGTGGTTTCATAATAAAATTCAAACTCATCTTCACCCTCAATTACGCCTAAAAGCTCATTGGAAGCAGATTCAATGGCTACTCTGTGCCATGTTTTATCTTCTTTTTGTTTCCAACTGTAAAAAGGTTTGCCATTGAGTTTATGTACCGTGGTTTCAGTAACATCCATAGCTCCAGGCTCTCCTTCCATAAAGAAATCCACATCATAAACATCACCATTTTCATCAGCCAAATCTACACAGGCAAAATGACGGTTTGGTCCTAGGTTGGATAGATATTCCGTGTGGACACGGACAAGCTTCAGCCGTAATTCCTTATTCTCATCTTTCACGTGAAAATAGCCATCTGCCGCTTTGGTTTTAGTATCGATATAGGATTTGATACCTTTTTCAATATCTGCAATATCCACTTTAGGGATTGTGGTTTTTTTTTCTTCTTTTTTGGACTCTTTGTTTTCATTCGGCTGACATGCCACTAGGATTACAGCTAATAGCAAAAGGAGGGAGGTATTTTTGAACATGAATTAATTTTGTTATTTATTTATTTATTTATTCTCAATGATATCAATGGCTTTATTTAGTTTCTTATCCAATGACCATAGTGCCAGATCATTTTTCATGGCTGCTGCCAATAAATAAGTATCAATCAAACCCACACCGGCATTATAAAGTTTAAATTCATGAAAAAGTTTACCTGCCTCAATAAAAAGTTCCTCTTCATTGATTTTAGGTAAACTTTCCCAAAAACCTGTGATAATTTCGTATTCTCTCTTGTTTTTTACACCTTGAAGTAATTCTCCAAATACAGCACTTATGGCAATAACATGTTTTTCCTTGAGATATTTGGGTAAAATAGTGCGATATTGTTCATTTCCCGTCAAATATTCAATCCAAACAGAGGTGTCTACTATAATCATCTGCTTCTGTTTATTTTTCGAATCCCTTCTGCAGTATAGTTTTTCTTCCAAACTATAGGCGCTTCATTTATTTGATTGATAAGATCATCAACCTTTTTCTCATTAAGGTATTCATTAAGTGCAATAATCAAACTTTCAGTGATGTTTTTTCCACCACTTTTAGCTTTCACTTTTTCGATGAGTTCATCTGGAATTAAGGCTGTTACTTTCATGATGTTAAATTTTTGACTCATCACAAATATACGATACAATATCGTATATTCAAAATTACATTCAAAATTACATTCAAAATTTAGCTCTGCTGTGTTAATTTTAATATGGAAAAGAAACCTTTCAGGTTTCGGTAAATGTACAAACCCAACAAAATAGAATTAGTTATTTTTTACCTTTGAGCTTATCCAATTCCTTTTGAAGCTTTTCTTTTTCCTCTTGTGCTTTTTTGAGTTCTGTAATGTCTTTAGAAACGGTAGAGACACCTATAACTTCTCCTTCATCATTCACAATAGGCTCACAACGAGTCTCAATAGTAAGATTTCCAGTTTTTAGCTCTCTTAGTTCCTCAATTCTTAATTTTTCCCCAGCTAAAGCTTTATCGTATCTAGCCTTCCATTTATCCAATTGGTCTTTTGGTAATACGCTAAGAATACTTAAACCAGGTTTTAGCTCGATGCCTGATTGTTTAAATCTTTCTTTTAAAACATCATTTACAACCAGAATTTCATAATTGGTATCAATAGCAAAGTAAGTATCATCAGTATTATTGATCATTCCATCCAGTACATGCCCTCTTTGTGCTAGTTTTTTAGCACTTTCCTCCCTCTGCATTTCCAACTGCTTTTCCTTGGTAATATCTCTTGAAAATACAGAAGCTCCAGTTATCTTCCCATCTTTTTGTTTGATTGGATGAATATCATAATGACGATAGGTATCTTCTCCTTTTACACTGCTTTTTATGGTGAATGAAAGAAATTCGCCTTTAAATACCCGGTCATAATATCCTTTCCATTCTTCTCGAACATCGCCTAACATTTCCAGGGCATTACTTCCTTCCTTCATTTTTTCATACTGTGTGCCCTTATATCTGTTTTTGATGACGTCATTCATCAAAATGATTTTATATTCAGTATCTATTAAAATAATAGAATCAGTAGTGTTGTTGATTAATGCATTAAGATTTGCTTCCTTTTCAGCCATTTCGGTTTGGGCTCTTCCCATTTCTTCTTGTGTGGCTTCCATTTCTTCCATGTTCTGGCGCATTTCCTCTTCCTGAGAACGCATTTGCTCAGTCATTTCCTGAGATTCAGCTAGGAGCTTTTTGGTTCTTTCATTAGTTTTGGTATTAGAGATAGTGGAAGCTATATTCTCTCCTAATTTTTCAACGAACTCAATTTTATAATCTGGAATATTTTGAATAGAGGCGATTTCAACTACTCCTTTTATTTCTTCATTAATTTTCAGGGGAACTATCAAAACACATCTTGGTAAAGTTTCACCTAATCCTGATTTAATTTCTACATAGTCTTCAGGTACTTCTGTAAGGTAAATTCTGTCGCCCTCTTGAACAGATTGACCCACCAAGCCTTCACCTATTGCAATTTCTTTTTTTATTCTTTTTCTGCGTTCATAAGCGTAGGCTGATTCCAAGATGATTTTTGGTTCTTCATTTTCGTCATTTGGTTCAGATAAAACAAATAGTGCTCCCTGATTAGCTTCCATAAACTTCACCAAATTAGAAATGATTTGGTAGGATAATTCTTCAATATTATCATTATTGTTTCGAAGGATATCCGCAAATTTAGCTAAGCCTTCGTTCACCCAACTTCTTTCTTTATCTGCTTTTGCAGATGCTTGCATTTTTTCCCGCATTTGAAGTAGGGAGGAAGCCAATGAATTGTCATGGTTTTCATCCAACCCTTTATAATCAGCATCTAATTTTCCTTCACCTATTTTAGTGGTGAAATCAGTGGCATTTTGAAGAATCTCTGCCATGGAGTTAATGTTTTGGGCAATATAACCTAATTCATTCTTGCTCTGATAATCGATTTTTTCGCTTAAGTTTCCTTTTGCCAATTCTCTTGCAGACAGCGAGATTTTGTATATCGGATTAAGTATAAGAAATTTTATAATCCAATAAATAAATGAACTCAATAGAAAAATGTAGAAAAATAAGAGAAGAGTGTAAAGTGACTCTGCCTTTTCTTCTTCTTTATTTATTTCATTAACCAATTCCTTAGCTTTTCTTTGCTGTTTTATAAAGGCATTATATTTCTTTTGAAGGCTCTCTTTTACATTATCAATTGATGTTTCTCCATCCTGAATATTGTAAAGATCTTCTTTTAGAGGGGTCCAATAAACTATCAAATCTTCTATTTCAGCTTTTAATTTTTCATTGATTTTAATTTCAGTTTTTTCTTCCCCCAGTTGCCCTCCTTTAGTGTACGCAAATAAAATTCTTTCTACAGCTCTGATATTTGACCCTATATTTTCTTTATTTTCAGATAAGTAATTTGGAGAAAGAGGTAAACTTATATTGTCCAAATTACCAATAGTTTTTGTCCTAAGTAAGCTTTGTTCATTAAGGCCAGTATGCATGATTACCAGATAAACGGCAATTGTCAGCAGGAAAATTCCAAAGCCCATAGAATAGGCTAAGTTTCTGATTTTCCAATCGTAAAGTTTTCTTCTCCAGTTTGCCATAATAAATTATTGGTATAGCGTTAAAAAAATATCGTCCTATTTTACTTCTTGAATATTAAAATCCACTGCTTGATCCAATGAATTAAAACGAATATATAAAGCTTTTACATAACCCTCTGTGTATTGGTCGCAATTTTCGTTAGGGTTTAAGTAATAGATAAAGAATTTCTGACTTCTCTCATATAATTGGTGTTTATCAGCTGCTCCTAAAAGATTTATCATCTCGTTTTGAGACAAACCTCTCAATTTTTCTTTTTGTGATAATAAATTATCAACAACCTTTACTCTATATTCCTTACATGCATTTTTATCCTCTTTCCATTTTTTGAGGTTGATGTTTTCCAATTCAGGTACTTCTCCGCATGCTATAATCAAGAGGAAAAAAGTATATGGAATAATTAGGTTTATTTTCATGAAATTGATTTTGTTGAGGGTTCTTTTAAAGTTGAATAAGATTTTTTAATAAAGATCAGAGATGCAAATGATATCACTCCATAGGCTAAAGTAGCAGATGTAACGATCGAACCAACATTTGGTATAAGTACGAAAACAATCACTAATGGAGTCGTTAGTACCCTAAATACTTCCAACCCAAATGAATATTTCTTTTCTTCCAGAATTACTCCAGCACCCGTAACTCCCAAAATAATCAATGAAACAGATACAGCTTGCTCCCAAATAGTAAATTTATCAGCATTAAAAAGGAACAGGGCAGTCCCTCCTAAAATGATGATGTATTGGATTAATACATACAAGCTAAAAGCTCCCGAAGTTTGTTTATCATATTTTCTATCATTTTCAGGATCAACTTCCGGAATAGGCAACTGCCCTCCCATTTCTTTTGGCTGCCAACCAGGAGGGTAGAAAATGTACTTGAGTTTATTTTTAAATCCCTTCATTTGCTTAATGCCTTTACTCATTTCAACATAGTGCTGCAAGTTTACCCATACAGGATTCCAGCTAGCAGTTTGTTTGGTTATTCCATATGTTGGTCTTTCTTCTTCTTTCTGAAAAGTACCAAACATTTTATCCCATATGATAAAAACTCCAGCATGATTTTTATCTATATATTTTGGATTTCTTCCGTGATGTACTCTATGGTGAGATGGTGTATTGAAAATCCATTCCACCGGCCCTAATTTCCCTATAGTTTCTGTATGAATCCAGAATTGGTAAACTGTTACTAGGCCTGACATTAACACAAAACTTAAAGTATCAAATCCTATAATTGCCAAAGGAAAATAAAAGAAAAAGGTCCATATGATTTGAAATGAGCCTTGTCTCAAGGCTACTGAGAAGTTATAATCCTCGCTTTGATGATGCACAACATGACCACCCCAAAATAAATTTATTTCATGACTTTTTCTATGTGCCCAGTAATAGAAAAAATCTGCTAAGATGAAAAGTAAGATGAGATTGTACCAAGTAGGGGCAATGGAGAACAAAGCAAAATTTTCGAATACCCACTGATAGGCAGCCACACTCAATATTTTGAAAAATATACCTGTCACTTGTTGCGTAATCCCGCAACTGATATTGGTAATGGCGTCATTTAATCTGTAAATTCTATATCTTTTTACTGCCTGAATGAGTAATTCAATCCCGATAAGGGCGAAATAAATGGGGATTGATAATATAACTGGGTTAAAATCCATCTTCTTTGCTTTATGCTTTTAACATAGCTAAACTTAGCTTCGTTTCGAAATATAACATTTTGAATAAAAACTTCCTCTAAAATATGCTGAAATACTCATGAATAAAATTAATTTTGTGGTCAAATAAAAATTATGGACAGGATTTCAAGAGCTTTTTTAGTTGGTACAAGTATAGCTTATTTAGCTGTTTTATTTTATACTTATGCATATTTTGCTGAGTTATCAGTTGTGAAAATCAAGTTGTTAGATAACCAAATTCAATTTAGTAATAATACTTTATTTTATACTGGATTAATCATTCCAACTATAATTGTACTTATCTGTGTTGCCCTCGCAGTGGTTCTTAAAAGCCAACCAATTGGGCCTAACTTTTACTTCAAGAATGAGAAAGCAAGAAATACGCTAGCTAATTGGGCTAGAAGTCTGGCCGGAACATTTAATCTATTCTTCGCAAGTTTATTAACAGTTTTTATATTTGTGAACAATGAAGAAGGACTAACACAAAGCGGATACCTTCCATTAATTATTGTCAGTCTTTTGATCATCTTTTTCTGGGTATTATGGTTACCTTTCATTTTGAGGAGAAATAAATAATTTTTTAAATTATTTTTCTTCAAAATTTGAGCTAGATTTTGTTGGCTTTAATTATCTCATATTCAAATATTTTCTTGGTAGTGCTTGATGTAAGACTTTACCTGTTTTAACGGCTTTACATGCTTAATTTATAACAGCAGCGATTCCAAAAAGCTTTACAATTAGAAAAAGCTTTGTAATTTTAAAATTTGAGTAGCTAAAACTTTCAATCCGAAAAATGCAATGGCAGAATTTCAATATGATGAGGACAGTATAAAATCACTGGATTGGCGGGAGCATATCCGTATGCGTCCTGGTATGTATATCGGTAAGTTAGGAGATGGATCTTCTCCTGATGATGGCATCTACGTATTAGTAAAAGAAGTGATTGATAACTCCATTGATGAACACATGATGGGGTTTGGTAAAACAATAGAAATTAAAATAACCGACCAAAGAGTAGAGGTTCGAGATTACGGAAGAGGAATTCCACTGGGTAAAGTGGTGGATTGTGTTTCCAAAATCAATACTGGTGGTAAATACGATACAGGTGCTTTTCAAAAATCAGTTGGTCTAAATGGAGTAGGTACTAAAGCAGTAAATGCTCTTTCTAATTATTTTAAAGTTCAAGCATACCGTGAAGGACAAACTAAAGTAGCGGAATTTCAAAGAGGTATTATTTCTAATGATTCTGCAGTTACCACTTCAAGTGGTAGAAATGGAACATTAATTGCGTTCGAACCAGATGAAACCGTTTTTAGAAATTACCACTTCATTCCGGGCTTTTTGGAAGAGCAAATGTGGAATTATGCTTTCCTAAACTCTGGCTTAACCATTAATTTCAATGGTGAAAAGTTCCACTCCGCCAATGGATTGAAAGATTTATTGGACAGAAAATCAGATGAAGAAACTAATCGCTATCCAATTATTCACCTAAAGGGAGAGGATATTGAAATGGCAATGACCCACGCCAATCAATATGGAGAAGAATATTACTCTTTCGTCAACGGACAAAATACAACTCAAGGAGGAACACACTTGGTAGCTTTTAAAGAAGCTATAGTGAAGACAATTCGTGATTTTTATGGTAAGAATTATGACCCTTCTGATATAAGGTCTGCAATAGTTGCCGCCATAGCTGTTAGGGTGCAAGAACCTGTTTTCGAATCCCAAACAAAAACCAAATTAGGTTCTCAAAATGTGGCGCCAGATGGGCCAACCATGCGAACTTTCATCAATGACTTCGTAAAGAAAGCATTAGACGACTTTCTGCATAGAAACCCTCAAACAGCCGAAGCTTTACAAAAGAGAATCATGCAATCGGAGCGAGAACGCAAAGACATGGCGGGCATCAAGAAATTGGCAAACGAAAGAGCTAAAAAAGCCAATCTTCATAATAAAAAATTAAGGGATTGCCGAGTTCATTATGATGACCCCAAGCATGATAGGAGAGATGATACCATGATTTTCATCACTGAAGGAGATTCTGCTTCAGGTTCTATTACCAAATCGCGTGATGTACAAACTCAGGCTGTATTTAGTTTAAGAGGTAAGCCCTTAAACTGCTATGGCAAGACTAAAAAATTGGTGTATGAAAATGAGGAATTCAACCTTTTGCAACATGCATTAAATATAGAAGAAGGTTTAGAAGGATTGCGCTACAGAAAAGTAATTATTGCTACCGATGCCGATGTGGACGGAATGCATATTCGCTTGCTTTTAATGACATTCTTCCTTCAATTTTTCCCTGACTTAGTTCGTGATGGACATTTATATATACTGGACACGCCTTTATTTAGGGTAAGAAACAAAAAGGAAACCATTTATTGCTATTCAGATGTAGAAAGAAGAAATGCGATAGAGAAAATTGGAAAAGCAGCTGAAATCACTCGATTTAAAGGATTAGGTGAGATTTCTCCAGAGGAGTTTGGTGAATTTATAAATGAAAACATCAAATTAGATCCGATTATCTTAAGTAACCAAACCAAGATAAAAGACCTCTTGACTTTCTACATGGGCACCAATACTATGGAAAGACAGCAATTTATTATTGATAAATTAAGAGTAGAAAAAGATTTAGAAGAAGAGTTGGCTGAGGCATGATTTTTTTGTAAAAATATTGCAAAATCGAATTGATTTTAAAAAAGATGCAATTGATGAAGTCGCTCTTGAAAATATAGTATCAGAATATCGTCTGTGATTAATTCAAATGGAAGAAAATAACGAAAATAACGAACCACAAAACAACCAAAACGGAGAGAGTAAGGACAAATTACATAATGTGATTGCCGTTTCTGGCATGTACGAAAACTGGTTTTTGGATTATGCTTCTTACGTAATCCTTGAGCGAGCGGTACCTGCCAATGAAGATGGTTTTAAACCCGTTCAGAGAAGGATCATGCATGCCATGAAGGAAATGGATGATGGTCGTTTCAATAAGGTTGCCAACATCATTGGGCAAACTATGCAATATCACCCGCATGGTGATGCTTCCATAGGCGATGCCATGGTAAATATGGGACAAAAGGATATCCTGATTGAGACTCAAGGAAACTGGGGAGACATTAGAACAGGCGATAGTTCAGCGGCACCACGTTATATTGAAGCCCGGCTTTCAAAATTTGCTTTGGAAGTGGTTTTCAATCCTCAAACTACAGAATGGCAATTATCTTATGACGGGCGTAAAAAGGAACCGGTTACTTTACCTGTAAAGTTTCCATTACTTTTAGCACAAGGGGTTGAAGGGATTGCCGTAGGACTCTCAACTAAAATTCTTCCACACAACTTCTGTGAATTAATCAAAGCTTGCATTGATGTTTTAAAGAACAAAAAGATTGAAATCTATCCTGATTTTCCGACTGGAGGAATGGCCGATTTTTCTGAATACAATCAAGGCTTAAGAGGCGGAAAAATCAGAGTTAGAGCAAAGATTGAAGAAGGTGAGAAACGTACTCTTTTAATTAAGAATATTCCATTTGGAACCACAACCACCGGATTGATTGAATCTATCATAAGAGCGAATGATAAAGGTAAAATCAAGGTGAAAAAAGTGGTGGATAATACGGCCAAAGATGTTGAAATAGAAGTGCAATTGGCTGCTGGTCAATCTCCTGATATCACCATTGATGCACTTTATGCTTTTACTGATTGTGAGGTATCTATTTCACCCAATGCTTGTGTCATTATAAACGACAAGCCTATTTTCTTGCCTGTAAATGAAATTTTAAACAAGAATGTTGAGGATACGCTTGAGCTTTTAGAGCGTGAGTTAGAAATCCGAAAAGGAGAGTTGATGGAGAAAATCCTTTTCTCTTCTTTGGAAAAAATATTTATTGAAAACAGGATTTACCGAAACATAGAAGAATGTGAAACTTGGGAGGCTGTTCTAGAAACGATAGATCAAGGTTTAGAGCCTTTTAAACCACAATTCTATAGGGAAATTACACAGGATGACATTATCCGCTTGACGGAAATCAAAATCAAAAGGATTTCTAAATTTGATAAATTCAAGGCGGATGAATTAATGCGTAAATTGGAGGATGAGTTGGCTCAGGTTGAGCATCATCTGAAGAACTTGACTGAATATGCCATTGATTATTATAAAGGTTTATTAGAAAAGTACGGAAAAGGAAGAGAGCGTAAAACAGAAATCAAAAGCTTTGATAATATCCAAGCCCATACAGTGGCGGCCAATAATCAAAAACTATATGTAAACAGAGCAGAAGGTTTTATTGGTTATGGAATGAAGAAGGATGAGTTTATAACTGATTGTTCAGATTTAGACGATGTGATTGCTTTTAAGCGAGATGGAACATATAAAGTCGTAAAAATTGACGAAAAGGTCTTCGTGGGCAAGGATATTATTCATGTAGATATTTTCCGAAAAAATGATGAGCGAAGAGTGTATAATGCTGCTTATTTAGATGGGAAAACAGGTCGAACTATGGTCAAAAGATTCCAGGTATTGTCCGTAACTCGTGATAGAGAATATGATCTTTCCAAAGGAGCGAAAGGTTCTAAAGTATTATATCTAGAAGCCCGACCTAATGGAGAATCGGAAGTAATCAATGTGAAACTATCTAATTCTTGTCGAGCAAGAGTGAAAGTTTATGATTTTGATTTTGCGGAATTAGAAATCAAGGGTAGAGGAGCAGGAGGAAATATTTTAACCAAATATCCTGTCAAGAAAATCGAATTCAAATTGCTAGGCGAAAGCAGTTTTGGTGGATTGAAAATTTACTATGACCAATCTGTTGGCAAGCTGAATACAGATGAAAGAGGAAAGCCGATTGGCTCTTTTCATGGGGATGATAATATTTTAGTGATATATAAAGATGGTTCTTATGAGCTAAGTAATTATGAATTAACCAATCGTTTTGATGGTGAGAAGGTGGAATTAATTGAGAAATTTGATCCTAATTGTGTAATTTCTAGTGTTTATTATGACGGTGCTTCCCAAAACTATTTTGTAAAGCGTTTTCAGATTGAGACGCGAACATTGAATAAGCCCTTTGTTTTTATTTCTGAGCATAAGAAATCTACACTAACTGTGGTGAGTACTGATAAAGCCCCTCAATTGGAAGTGGAATTTCGTAAAGGGAAGGGTAGAGAAAAAGAATCAGCTACTTATGATTTTGATATGCTAATTGATGTAAAAGGATGGAAAGCCATCGGAAACAAACTTTCTCAATACGATGTCACTAAAGTGAAATTATTGGAAAGCAAGAAAGAGGAGAAAGTAAAAGAATATAAGACTGGTGATTCAATTGAGTTTGATGTAGATGATGATAAAGAGCAGTTAGGTTTATTTTAATTCAAAATGGAAGCTGAATTAAATCATTTCCTTACCCAAAAATTTGGCGAATTTCTGTCAGATGAAAGAAAGCAATTTATTGAATCTGTTTTGGAAAATCGTACGAACCACATCAGAGTGGTTTTAGAAGATATCCGTGATCCTCATAATGCCAATGCGATTATTCGATCTGGAGAATGTTTGGGAATTCAGCATTATCACATTATAGAAAATGAAAATGCTTTTAAACTTGGTAGAGGTGTAAGTAGGGGAGCTATCAAATGGGTAGATGTTCATCAATATCCAGAGACTGAAACTCCAACAGCAGATGTTTTAAATGATTTGAAATCTAAAGGTTATAAAATTGTAGTCACCAGTCCGAATAAAGAAGCTTATGCACCAGAAGAATTGCCTTTAGACCAGCCGATAGCCATTGTAATGGGAAATGAAAGAGATGGCATAAGTAAAGAGGCAAAAGCTCTAGCAGATGAATTTGTTCGACTTCCCATGCATGGATTTACAGAAAGCTATAATGTATCCGTTGCATCGGGCATTACTTTTTACAGCTTGGTGGGCAAAATGAGGACATTCGTAGAAAATTGGCAATTTGATGAGCAAACTAAGTCAGATTATCGTTTACAGTGGTATAAAAAATGTATGGCTAGACCTGACGATTATGAAAAGTTCTTCGTTAAGGCATTTGAATCTGAAAAAACATAATGATTAAGTTCTTCATTCGTCTTGGCTTATTTCTTTTAATATCTGCCATAGTATTTGCTATATGCTCCAATGTTTTCATTATTACGAAAACTAACTCTTATATCTATGAGGATATCAATGATATTCCAGAAACAGAGATTGCTTTGGTTTTGGGTACCAGCAAAAGAAATATCAATGGAGAAGCCAATAGTTTTTTCGATAATAGGATAGAAGCAGCAGCTCAGCTATATCATAATGGGAAAGTAAAAGGCTTATTGTTGAGCGGGGACAATAGAACACGCTATTACAATGAACCAAGTGATATGAAAAAAGCTTTATTGGAAAAAGGTGTTCCTGAATCTGTAATTTCCATTGATACTGCTGGCACTCGCACAATAGAAAGCGTTTCACGTTGCAAGGAAGTTTTCAATCATAATGATGTGACAATTATCACACAAGAATTTCATGCCTTTAGAGCATTATATATCAGCCAGTATTACCACATGGATGCAATAGCCTTTTCTGCAGCTGAAGTACCAGTTTATTCATCCACAAGAGTTACTATCCGAGAATTTTTTGCCCGCCCTAAAGCTTTACTTGATTTATATGTTTTGAATTCATATAAGGATTTCGGACGAAAGAATTGATAGTAATAAAAAAGCTTTCCCAAAGTCTGCAACTTTGAAAAAGCTTTTTAAAATGAATTATTATATATCAATGTCGTTTAGTTAAGGTTATAATCTCTTGTAATTCATTGAATAACA
>Ga0076930_100410_pt1 | contig 44087 bp, 35 predicted proteins | sample HotLakConsoUCCRE_FD_71149 | JGI IMG/M metagenome (GOLD analysis project Ga0076930, IMG submission 71149) | Hypersaline microbial mat communities from Hot Lake, Washington, USA - Hot Lake Consortium UCC-RE (version 3) (version 3) ...
CCACCCATTCCGGCGTCTCAACCGGGGACCTGAACGGCATCATGAAGGCGCTTTCCCCATGAGGGCCCTGATCCGCGGCACCCTGGAGCACCTGGTGGTGGGGAGCGGGATGGCGGCCCTGGCCTCTCGATCCCGGAGGAACCGGACCCTGGTACTGGCCTACCACAACGTGGTCCGCCCCGGGGAGGAGGTTCCGGGGGACCGATCCCTGCACCTGTCCCTGGACGACTTCCGGAGGCAGATGGACCTGGTCCAGCGACACGGCGAGGTGGTGTCCCTGGAGGAGGCATGGACCCCCGCCACCAACGACCTCCCCCGATTCGTCCTCACCTTCGATGACGCCTACCGGGGCACGATCCTTGTGGCGCTGCCGGAGCTGGCCGCCCGGGGGCTCCCCGCCACCATCTTCGTCCCCCCCGGCCTGCTGGGCGGGGGCCCCTTCTGGTGGGACACGGTGCCCGTGTCCGGGTGGGAGAATCCGACTCTCATGGATCAGTTGAGGGGAGAGGGGGACCGGGTCCGCCGATGGGCCCTCGAGCAGAGGCTGGAGCTGCGAAACATTCCCCACATGCAGTTGCCCTGCAGCGTGGAGGAACTCCAGGAGGCCACCCGGCAGCCGGGGGTTCGGTTCGGCTCCCATACCTGGGACCACCCGAACCTGGAGCGCCTCTCCGCCGGAGAGATCCGGGACCAGATGTCCCGGAACCTGACCTGGCTGCAGGAGAGCGGGCTTCCCACGGTGCCCTGGGTGGCCTATCCATACGGAAAGACCAACGCCACCGTGCGGCAGGTGGTCCGGGAACTGGGGCTCTCCGGAGGGCTCCGGGTGGACGGGGGCTGGCTTCCCCTGGAGGAGGGTGATCCCTTCGACCTTCCCCGCATGAACGTGCCCGCCGGGATCTCCACCCGGGGATTCCGGATCCTCCTCAGCGGCCTGAGGCCCGGGTGAGCACTCCAACCGGGGTGGACCGGGACCGGGCACAGGATTTGCTCCCCCGGTGAGGAATCAACCTTCAGCAGGAGCGGGATCCATGCAGGCTGGGCAGGCGGCCATCCGCAGGCGGGCATCCTCCCGGGCCAGGGGTCCGGGGCAGCCGGCTGCCATGGTGACCTCCTCGGGTCGATGGCTCTGGTTCCGGGCGGCCTCCGACCCGTTTCGCCTGGTCCTGGCCTTCATCATCCTCATCGACATCAGCCGGATCCACCAGCAGTTCGGCTTCCTCCAGCCATTCCGCCCCGCGCTCCTCTCCTTCCTGGTGGGGGTGGGGCTGGCGGTGCTGAAGCCGAAGTACCTGGACTGGCGGAATCTGAAGGAGACGTGGCACCCCAAGGCCGTTGTGGTCCTCACCGGGATCGCCCTCCTCTCCGTTCCCTTCGGGATCTCCCTGGGGGGCTCGGCGGTCTTCTTCCTGGACGTCTATTCGAAGATCCTGGTCACCGCCTTCCTGATCCTGGCAGGAATCCGGACCCCGGAGCACCTCAAGCTCATTGTCTGGACCTATGTGATCTGTTGCGGAATCTGGATCATCATGGCCTTCACGGTCTTCGACCTGCAGCCCGCCGGAGACCAGATGCGTCTGGCGGACCTGCACGCCTTCGACGCCAACGATCTGGGGTTGGTCCTGGTGGTGGGGATCCCCCTGACCCTCTGGATGATGCATGGGAGCAACGGCCTCACCAAGCTCCTCCTGGTCTCCATCATCCTCGGGATCGGGGCCACCATTGCCCTCACCGGATCCCGGGGGGCGCTGGTGGGGCTCTCTGCCACCGCAGCGGCGCTGCTCTTCCTGAGCCGACACGTCTCCGCTCCCAAGAGATTGGGCTCCATCGCCGTGATGGCACTGGGGCTGGTGGTCACGGCTCCACCGGGGTACTGGGAGCAAATGGGGACGATCCTGAATCCCCAGGACGATTACAACATGACGGCTCCGGTGGGGAGGAAGGCCATCGTCCTCCGGGGACTCAGCTACATTGGGCAGTACCCCATCTTCGGGTTGGGGATGAACAACTTCGGACGGGCGGAGGGCACAATCGGCCGTACCGAGGACGCCCGATCCGGGATCGGGGTGGCGTGGATCGCCCCCCACAACACCTACGTGCAGGTGGGGGCCGAACTGGGGCTGTTCGCGCTGGTCATCTGGCTCTCCCTCCTCATGGCCGGAATCGTGGGGCTGGCAAAGCTCAGGAATCGATTGCCCCGACGGTGGCTCAAGGGAACGCCGCGGCAACAGTTCCTCTACACCGGAACGATCTTCGTGCCGGCGAGCTTCGTGGCCTTCGCGGCGTCATCGGTGTTCCTGTCGTTCGCCTACCTTCTCCCCATCTATCTCCTGGTGGGGATCATGACCACGATCCACATCTTCGTGAAGCGGGAACTGAGGGAGGAGCAGCGACTGGTGGAGGCTCCCCCGGCGCTGGTCCTCCCCGAGAGACGGGTGATCGGCGGGCCCCTGCGGACCCCCCGGGGCACGATCCTCCGGTGACGCCCCCGGCGGTCCTGGTCACCGACGGGACCGAGAGGGCCGCCCTGGCGGTGGTCCGGTCCCTGGGTCGGGCGGGCCATCCGGTCCATGTGGTGGCGCACCAGCCCCGCTCCATCGCGGGAGCGTCCCGCTGGTGCCGGAGTCAGCAGGCCATCCCCTCCCCGCTTCACGAGCCCGCTGCCTTCCGGAAGGCGCTGCGGGAGGTGGTGGAGCGGGAGCGGATCGGCGTGGTGCTGGCCATCTCCGAAGCCTCCCTGCTGGCCATCCTGGAGGAAGAGAACGTGCTCCCGGAGGGGGTGCTTCTCCCCTTCCCCGGACTGGACCAGTTCCTCCGGGTGACGGACAAGGAGCTGGTGCTCCGGGAGGCCCGGGCCCTGGGAATCGCCACACCCGGGCAGGTGGTGCTGGAGTCGCCCTCTCCCGGGCTTCCCGAGGGACTCCCCCCCTTCCCGCTGGTGATCAAGCCGGCCCGGTCGGTTTCCGGGGAATCCGCCCAGCGGGGTCGGTGGGGGGTGATCCATGTGGCGGACCGGGAGGAACTGGAGCAGAGCCTGGAAACCCTCCCCCCGGAGGCGTATCCCCTCCTCCTGCAGCAGCGGGTGGGGGGCGAGGGGATCGGGGTCTTTCTCCTCCTCTGGAAGGGGCAGGTCAGGGCGGTGTCCGGGCACCGGCGTCTCCGGGAGAAGCCCCCCTCCGGAGGAGTCAGCGTCTACCGGGAAGCCGTGGTGCCACCCCCGGCTCTCCTGGAGCGGTCGGTGGCCCTCCTGGAAGCCTTTTCCTGGGAGGGGGTGGCCATGGTGGAGTACAAGATGGACGCCGCCGGTGAGGTCCCGTATCTCATGGAGATCAATGGCCGCTTCTGGGGATCGCTGCAGTTGGCGGTGGACGCCGGGGTGGACTTCCCCCGCATCCTGGTGGAGCTGGCCCTGGGCGCCGAGCCCTCCCCCCCTCCTCCCATCCGGGCAGGGATCCGGAGCCGGTGGTGGATGGGAGAGGTGGACCACCTCCTGGCCCGTCTCCGGCGGAGTGACGAGGAACTCCACCTCCCCCCGGGAAGCCCTGGACGCCTGAGCACGATCCGGTCCTTCCTGACACACCGTCTCTCCCTGGATCGGTCCGAGGTCCTTCGTCTGTCGGACCCCGCCCCCGGCTTCCAGGAAATGGCGGACTGGCTCCGCCGGCGATGATTCCGAACCGTCCACGCTCCACCCGAAAAGGTCCACCGTCGTGAATCCATCTGTGCTGGGAGGCTGGGCCCTCATCGGGGCCGCTGCAGGCACCGTCGCCTATACTGCGGCGGGATACCCGCTACTGCTGCGGGCCATTGCCCGGAGCAGGCCCCCCCTGGTCCCGGCCCCGCTGGGAGACACCCCCCCCATGGTCACGGTGGTGCTCCCGGCCTTCAACGAGGAGCGGCAGATCGCAGCTGCCGTGGAAGCACTCCTGGCGCTGGAGTATCCCCGGGAGCGACTCCAGCTCCTGGTGGTGTCCGACGGTTCCACCGACGCCACCGACCGGATCGTGGAGGGATATGCCCCGCAGGGAGTGGAGCTCCTCCGGATCGAGGAGCGGGGAGGGAAGACCCGGGCCGAGAACATGGCGGCCCCGCATATCCGGGGAGAGATCGTGGTGAACACGGACGCCTCCATCCGGCTCCACCCGGGGGCTGTTCGGGCCCTGGTGCCCTGGTTCGCGGATCCGGAGGTGGGGGTCGCCAGCGGTCGGGACGTAAGCGTGGGGGACATGGAGACCCGGGCCAACGTGGGTGAGACGGGCTACGTCAACGCGGAGATGGACCTGCGGGCGCTTGAGACCCGGGTTGCAGGAATCGTGGGAGCATCCGGATCCCTCTACGCCATCCGGAAGGAGCTCCATCTCCTTCCGGTGCCGGAAGGGCTCAGTCGGGACTTCTCGGCGGCCCTCACGGCCCGTCGGCATGGGTACCGGGCGGTTTCGGTGGACGATGCCATCTGCTACGTCCCCCGGACCCCCTCCCTGCAGCGGGAGTACCGGCGGAAGATCCGCACCGTCACCAGGGGGATTCAGACGCTCTGGCACAACCGCGATCTGCTGAACCCGGCCCGGCACGGGCTCTTCGCCTGGATGCTGTTCAGCCACAAGCTCTGCCGCTGGCTGATCCCCTGGGCGGGGGTGGCCGGAGCCGTGGGCCTCTCCCTGCTGGCCCTCTCCGGAGAGCGGTGGGCTGCCCTGCCCCTGATCATGGCCCTCCCTGTGCTGGCTCTGACGGCGCTGGCATGGCGGTGGCCGGCGGGACGTCCCCTTCCCCGAGCCGTCTCCATGCCGGCCTTCGCCGTCCTGAGCTCCGTCGCCATCCTCCTGGCAACGCTGAGGGCCGCCGCCGGGAGCAACCAGGCTGTGTGGGAACCCACCCGCCGGGATGTGATGCCCGCCGCCTGAGGCCGGGAGCAACAGGCTGTGTGGGAACCGGCCCGCCGGGAGGTGATGCCCGCCGCCTGAGGCCGGGAGCCCGCGGGGGGGGCTCCCGGGCGGGCCACGGTCATCTCACCGGCACCCCTGTCCAGGTCTCCGGCTCCATGTTCCGGCACCTGCCCGGGGGAGATCCCCGATCCCATGGGGGGAAACGGAAAGAGCCGGCCCGTCCCCGAGGGACGGACCGGCTCTCCATTCTCCGGCTGCGGTGGGAGGGTGAAGCCCCCCCCTCAGACCGCGCCCTTCCGGAAGAGCATCACCGGAAGCGTCTTCAGCATGATGATGAAGTCCCGGGTGACCGACCGCTCCTCGATGTACTCCAGATCCAGCGCCACCTTCCTCCGGACATCGTCCAGATTCTGGTCGTAGCTCAGATTCACCTGCGCCCATCCGGTGATGCCGGGGAGGACCTTCTGCCGGTGCTGGTAGTTGTCGATCCGGTCCCGGAGCTCCTGGAAGATCCGGGGCTGCTCGGGCCGGGGCCCGACGATGTTCATGTCCCCCTGGAGGACATTGAAGAGCTGGGGGAGCTCATCCAGACGGGTCTTCCGGAGGAAGCGTCCCACCGTGGTGATCCGGGGATCGTGGGCCGTGGCCCAGACCTGGGACGGCGTTCCGGTCTCGGGGCGCATCGTGCGGAACTTGTAGATCGTGAAGACCCGGCCGCCCAGGTCCTCCTTCCGCTTGCTCATGATCTCGTCGCTGACCTCTCCCCGGCGGCGATCCACGCCCACCCGGGGCTGCGTGAACAACACGGGGCCCGGCGAAGAGAGCCGGATGGCCACCGCGATCACCAACATGAAGGGGAGGGTCACGGCGATCCCCACAAGGGCCACCACCACATTCAGCGCCCGGCACAGGGGGTTCATGAAGACGGCGTCTCCACTCTCCCCCCGCTCACGGGTGAGGGGGATGGCGGACCGGGAAGCAGACCGGGGGGAATCGGAAACCATCGAGGCGCTGGGGCCGCTGTCGAAATCAAAGGTGGTAGTGCTCACGTGCGCTTCAGACCGGTTGAAGAGTAGCTCAGGTCGTCCAACAGCCGGAGGACTGTGCAGACCACCCTTTGCAAGGCCCGTTCACATCCTGGGGGCCAGAGGCCTGATTACCACCCAAATCATTTTCAGCACAGGACTTACAGGGATACGCCGAGTTCCGGGCACACCGTCGGCCCCCGGGGGATCGCCCCCGTATCTGTGGAGTCCCCGCCACAAGCGCCGCACCCCCCCTGCGCCGGAGCTCCGGCTGGGAGGTGGGTCAGGTGGAGGAGGGGGGGAGGGAGAGGCGAAAGAAGAAGCGGGTTCCCCAGTCGGTCCCTGTCTCGTACTGGAGCTCCGATCCCAGCGCCTCCGCCAGGCGTCGGGCAATGGAGAGACCCAGTCCGCTACCGGAGAAGAAGTGTCCGCTCCGGTGCTCCGACTTCTTGAAGGGCTCGTAGAGGGTTTCCTGGTTGCGTGGGTCGATCCCCCGCCCCGTGTCCCGGACCGAGAAGAGGACATCACTGGACCCCAGCCCCTCCGCACTGATCTCCACGAAACCCTCGTCGGTGAACTTCAGGGCGTTGGTGGTGAGGTTCAGGAGGATCCGGCTCAGGGGGAGGGGGTGGCCCAGCCGGCGGTCCTCCAGCGGGGGCCGGAAGCGGAGTTCGATCCCCTTCACATCCGCCATGGGACGCACCACCTCCTCCACCGTGTCGAAGATCTCCGTGACGGTGAAGGGTACGGGATCGTCTTCCGAAAGTCGGGTCCCCCCCCGGGCCATCTCCATGACGTCGCTGGCGATGGAGACCATCCCCAGGGCAGCACTGTAGATCAGTCCGAGCTGATTCCGCTGGAGTTCGTTGGTGGGTCCGCTGTGTCCCGCCCGGAGGGTCTCCGCCAGGAACAGGACAGAGGTAAGGGGGGAACGGAGGTCGTGGGCCACCTCGACGATGAGTTCGAAGGCGTCCGGCTCCGCGAGCCTGGCCCCCAGATCCGCCTGATCCCCGGGGAGGACCACCTGCTGCAGATCCCGGAGCCGGCGGAGTACGGTGAGCAGTTCCTCGGCCGCCTGGGGGGGGAGTTCCCCGGAGTGGGCCACCAGGTCGTCCCGGAGAGCCTCGGCCAGCCGCCGGTCCAGGAGTCGGACCTGGAGGGTGTCGTTTCCCTGCTGGGGGACCACCTCCTGCTCCAGCAGCCCTCCGATCCGGAGGAGTTCTCCCAGAGCCGCCCGCTGGGCGGAGGTGGCCCGGGCCGCCCCCTGAGCGATCTGGGCAGCAACGCGGAGGACCGCCGCCCGGACCAGATCCTGGCGGATCCCATGCTCGTCCAGGACCTGTGGGGTGAGGGGGATGGGCAGAGGAGGCCCGACTCCCCTCTCCACCCCCTCCAACGCGTCAGTCGTCGAGGATGTTGTCCCGGTGGGTCCCATGCTTCTCCATGAGTCGGTAGAGTGTCGTCCGGTCCACCCCACCGATGCGGGCCGCGTCCGAGATGTTCCCGTTGGCGCGGCGGATCACATGCTCGAGATACCGCTTCTCGAACTCCGCGAGAACCTGCTCCCGGGCCGTATGATAGTCATCCGTGAACCGGAAGGGAGCCAGGAACCCCCCACCGCCGCCAAACCCGGGATCATCGTCGATGAAGGGAATGTCGTCGGGACCCACCTCCCCACCGGGTGGGAGGAGAACTGCTGCGTGTTCCATCACGTTCCGCAGTTCCCGCACGTTCCCCCGCCAAGGGCTGGCCACCAGCGCGTCCAGCGCAGCGGCCGAAAGCACCGGGGGCTTCTCCTTGCGGCCCCGATGCTGCTTCCAGAACTCTGCCAGGAAGTGCTCCGCCAGGACCGGGATATCCTCCGGCCGGTTCCGGAGCGGGGGGATGTGGATGGGAACCACCCGCAGCCGGTAGTGGAGGTCCCGCCGGAGCTTGTTCTGGCGGATGGCTTCGGATGGATCCTGGTTGGTGGCGGCGATGAAGCGGACATTCACCACCGCATCGGTGCGGGTACTCCCCACCCGGCGCACGACCCCGTCCTGGATGACCCGGAGGAGCTTGGCCTGGATGGAATGGGGCATCTCCGTGAGCTCGTCCAGGAAGAGGGTCCCCCCGTGGGCGACCTCCAGGAGCCCCTTCTTCTCCCGGACCGCCCCGGTGAACGCCCCCTCCATGTGCCCGAACATCTCCGACTCCAGCAGTGTATCCGGAAGTGCAGCACAATTCACCGGGACCAGCTCCCGTGAACTCCGGCGACTGTTGGCATGGATGAACTGGGCGATCACCTCCTTCCCCGTTCCGCTCTCCCAGGTGATGAACACCGAGGCGTCGGTGGAGGCCACCCGGCGAGCGAGTTCCACCACCTGGCGGAATCCCCGGGACTCCCCCAGGAGGGCCCCCCCGGAGGTGCGGGCCAGGAGGGGTCCGCTCTCCGACTCGCCCTCCTCGCTGCGGGCGGTCTCGCTCTCCCTGGAGACCAGGACCGTATGGGCCGCCCGACCCATGAGGATCTTCAGGTGTGTGGCCGAGAAGGGCTTCGGAATGTAGTCCCAGGCACCGGCACGGAGTGCCTGGATGCTGGATTCCACACTGGGATTCCCCGTCATCACCAGGACGATGGTTCCGGGAGACTCCTTGAGAGCCACCTCCAGGACATCCATCCCGGACATCTTGGGGAGATAGAGATCCAGGAGGATGATGTCGAAGCGGCGTCTCTGGAGGAGTTCAACGGCCTCCTCGCCACGAGCACATACGGTTACAGGAAAGCCGTCCGCCCGGAGGATCGAGGCGCAACTCTCCCGGAGCGTATGCTCGTCGTCCACCACCAGGACCTCGATGGTCTCCCGGACATCCCGCTCGATGGAGAGGAGGCCCTCGGCCCCGGGGGTCTTGGGCCCCGAGTCGGCACCTGCCCGGGTTTCGCCATCCTCGACGGAGCGAGCCGGCTGGTTTCGGTCGGTCATGAGCAACCGCGTCAGAAGGGAATCCGCAGGACCGCCAGCGGGGGGGCCGTCCGCGTCACCCCTCGGCGTCACCGACCCGGCCAGCCCGGGACCTCCCGCAGGCTGGATTGGCTTGAAGTTTTCCATCGAGACCCCGGAACGCAAGGGGGGCGCACCCCTGAGTGGGGCTCCCGGGCCACACGACTCGTTGCTCTCCCGCAACAGGAGATCCTGCTACGCGCGGGGTTTCGGGGTACAATGGCGACGTTGCACCGCAGAACTCCAACCCCCTCCGCCTGCCCCGCGTTACCAGCGGCGGTCCACCTGTTCAGCTTCGACGGCCCTGGCCCCGATCTTGATCAGTGGTGGAACCAGCCATTCCATATTCCGCTCTTCCCTCGGGAAAGCTCCTGATGACTGAACGACTCCTGCCACCTGGTGGCGACGACGGGAATGAAGGCCTGATTCCCTACGAGGACGCACCCATGTACGCCTCCCAGACCATGGGTCAGGAGGAGGAGGAGGACGAGATCCCCTGGCGGCGCTACATCTCGGCGTTCATGCGCTTCAAGTGGGTGATGATCGCGGTGATGGGGCTTGGGCTGGTGGGGGCGGCTCTCGCATTTCGCACGGGAAGCCCGGTTTACACGGCCCAGGGCAGTATCTGGATCAAGACCGACGGAAGCCGGACCGGGGGGAATGCAGGAGGACCCATTGAATCAGGCGGGCTCCTCCGGCAGGCCGCCTGGTTGGACCTGCTCCGCTCTGGCCAGGTGCTGGACACTGCGGCCGTTCGGGAGCGGCTCTATCTCGATGTTCCGTCGGATCAGGACGAGGCGCCCTTCCAGACCCTCACCGCGGTCGGCGACTACCGCACCGGCGGCTACATGCTGACGGTGGCCCCGGACGGTGCGTCATGGACCCTCACCACCGGTCGGGATGAGGTGGTGGATCAGGGAGCCGTGGGGAGCCCCATCGGGGCTTCGCTGGGGATGGAGTGGACCCCCCCGACGGGATCGCTGGCGCCGGGGGCCACCTATCGCTTTGGACTGGTGAGCCCCGGGCAGGTGGGGAGGGATCTGAACACCCGCCTCATGACCGGGCAGGATCAGCAGGTGAACTTCATACGGGTGTCACTGTCCGATCCGGATCCCGAGAAGGCGGCCAGGGTGGTGAATTCCATTCTGGAGCGCTTTGTGGAGGTGGCGGATCGACTGAAGAGGGACGATCTGGACTACAGGGTCCAGAAGGTCTTCGAGCAGTTGCAGCAGGTGGAGGATTCCCTCTTCTACGCGGACCGGGCCCTGGAGAGCTTCCGGGTGAGCACCGCCACCCTCCCCTCCGAACAGGCGACGGCAATGCTCCCGGGGGTTGGTGTGACCCGGGAGAATCCGGTGATCGACAACTTCCATCGGATGCGGCAGGAAGCGGACATCCTCCAGCGGGACCGGGACCGCCTGGCAGCGGTCCTCGAGGATGTGCCCAACGAGGGGCTCCGGGTCCAGGCCTTCGACATCATCCCTGCGGCCTCCCGCTCCAGCCAGTTGAGCCGGGCCCTGGAGGATCTGGTGGATGCCCAGGGTGAAGTGCGGTCGCTGGAGGGGGCGGGCCTCCTGGACAGCCACCCGGAGATGGTCCGGGCCCGGCAGCAGGTGCAACTCCTGGAGGCGGACGTCATCCCCCGGGTGGGGTGGGCGCTGGTTCAGGAGCTGGACGAGGAGATCGCGCAGCAGGAGTCGATGGTGGCGGGAACGGCCCGGGAGCTGACCGCCATCCCGGTGCGGAGCATCGAGGAGAGTCGGCTGGAGCGGCAGCGGGCCAGTTGGAGCACCCTCCACGCCGATCTGCAGCAGCGCTTCCAGGAGGCCCGGTTGGCCGCCGCCAGCATGGTCCGGGACGCGGAGCTCCATGACCGGGCATTCCCCCCGCAGTGGCCCTCCAGCGACCAGCGGATGCGGCTGGTCCTGATGATCCTGGCGGCCAGCGTCGGTCTGTCGCTTGGATCCGCCATCCTGCTGGACCGTCTGGACCCGAAGGTCCGCTATCCGAAGCAGGTCACCAGCGAGATCGGTCTGGAGATCCTGGGGACGGTGCCCCGGATCCTGAACCAGCGGGGCCGGAAGGCCCGTGAGAACCGGGATCAGGTGCTGGAGGCGTTCCGGGATCTGCGCCTGAACCTGGAGTATGCCTACGGGAGCGCCGGCCCCCTCCTGGTCACCATCTCCAGCCCCGGTCAGAGTGAGGGGAAGTCCCTCATCTCCACGAATCTGGCGCTGGCCTTCGCCGAGATGGGGAAGAAGACCATCCTGGTGGACGGAGATACCCGGAGGGGAGATGCACATCGGCTCCTGGGAGTGCAGCGGAAGCCCGGGCTCACCGATGTGCTCCAGCGGACGGTGGAGGCCCGGGATGCCATCCAGGTGACGGAGTACGCCCAGTTGGACTACCTGGCCTCCGGAAGCCGTCTGGCCAACTCCCCGGAACTCCTGGGCACCATCGGCGCCCAGAGGCTCTTCGCCTGGCTCCGGGGACGCTACCAGGTGATCCTGGTGGACAGCCCCCCCCTGGCGGCCGGGAGCGACGCCTTCGTCCTCTCCTCCATCACCGGCAACCTGGCCATGGTCCTGAGGCATGGCGCATCGGACCGGGGGCTGGTGCAGGCCCGGCTGGAGTCGATCCACCGGCTCCCCATCCGGGTGCTGGGCGCCATCATGAATGATGTCGAGGTGAGCGGGATCTACAAGTACTACGGCAACTATCTCCCGGGGTACGCCGCCGGGATGGAGGATTCCGGGGACGAGAGCTCCCGCTCCCTCCTCTCGGATGGAGGCCGGGCCGCCGACTGAGCCCTTTCGCCTCCGGAGCCTGTCTCCGGAAGGCTGCACTGGAAAGCCCCTGGAGCGCCGGAGCGCTCCAGGGGCTTTCCGTTCCGGGGGGCGGTGCCGCCCCCCGGACGGGAGAAGCCGGGTCAGCTCCGGAGGGAGGAGCCCGTCCCGGCGGCCGGGGAGACCTGGGCCTGCCGGAGGTCCATGGTGGCCCGGGAGAGGAAGTCAACCGGTACCAGGGGATCCGCGCCGGCGTCCTCCACATGATGGAGGCCGATCCGGACGGAGGTTCCCCGGAGACCCTCCTCCGTGCGAATGGCCTCGCCCAACCGCTGGGCCAGGCGGCGGATCCCCACGGGGTCCGAGCCGGAGGAGATCACCACGAAGTCCGCCAGCCCCAGTCGCCCCAGGGTATCCGAGAGACGGGTGGTCCCCGAGAGGACCCGGGTGACCACCCGGGCCATGTCCCCGGGATCCGGGGTCGCCACGGTGGCCCGCTCCTCGGGGCGGACCCCCACCACCACACAGGAGACCGACCTGCGGTTCCGAGCGGCGTCTGCCGCCACCTCATCCACCCTCCGGAGGATCCCCCGGATGTTGTAGAGCCCGGTCTGGGGGTCGCACAGGCTCTCCTCCCGGGCCTGATCCGCCTCCAGCTTGGCGGCGACGAAGGTCGTCACCTTCAGGAGCAACTCCTCCGGATCCAGGGGGGGGCGCAGGATATCCCATGCACCCGCCTGCACTGCATCCAGTCTCTCCGAGCGCCCCAGGGGCGCAGTGGTCAGCACCAGGATGGGGGTCCCCCGGCCCACGGAGGGGAGTTCTCGGAGGGCGCGACAGGCGTCCGGTCCGGTCATGTCCGGGAGGTGCATGTCGATAATGATGACGTCCGGCCGGACCTTCGTGGCGAGTTCCAGCGCCTGGCGGCCGGTATAGGCCTTCAGGACGGCGCTCCCGGAGGAGCCCAGGATGCTCTCGATGGACCGGGCCGTCCACTCCTGGCTGTCCACCACCAGGACGAGAGGGGTTCGGGAGAGACCCCGGGGTTCAGTCATTCACGGTTCCCTGGCACTGGGAAGGGGGGCTAGGGGATCCAGAAGGACGGCCACGGGCAGTCCTGGGACACCCTTCTCCTGCACGTTTCGTGCACGGGCAGGAAGAGGGGCGCCGCCGCCGCAGTTCTGGGAATGCCGGGAGACGGGGGGGCCGTTCCCGCCCCCACATAGTGGATGGATGCCCCGCCTGCGTGGCGGCCCCGCAACGCCTCCGACACCGCAAGAGGCTGCGGTGGAGGGGGAAAGTGTTGTCGCCACGGGGCTGAGGCCGACCTGACCCCGGGGGATCCCCGGCGGCCCCGTTCTGGTAGGAGGAAGAAGTGTTGCACCGGTTGTTCGCAGTCGGACCGGCAGTGATGGACTCCTCTACGAGACCCCGGAGGGCCTCGATGCTTCGAAGATCAATCCTCCCCGCCCTCCTCCTGGCGGGGCTCATGGCGATGGTTCCGGGAGGTGCCTCAGGCCAGTCTCCCGTCCCCTTGGACCCGGGGAGGCTCGAACTCACCCGGGCGGACCTGACCCGTCTCCTGGGGGAGCTCGAGGAGGTGGCGGCATCCCCCGCCTACGGATCCAGCATTCGGGAGCGGGCGCGCCAGGACATGGAGTCCGTCCAGGAGCGTCTGGCCCAGGGGGACTTCCGGGCAGGGGATCGGGTGGTCCTGGCGGTGGACGGGCGGCCTGAGCTGGCCGACACGCTGATCGTGGAGCCTGGACCCCGGATCACGATCCCCTCCCTGGGTCCGGTGGAGTTGGAGGGCGTGCTCCGCTCGGAGCTGCGCTCGCACCTCACTTCCGAGATCGGGCGCTACTTCCGGGATCCCTCCGTCCAGGCCGAGTCGCTGATCCGGATCTCCATCCAGGGGATGGTGATGAACCCGGGCTTCTACACGGTGCCGGCCAACGTCCTCCTCTCCGACGCGCTGATGCAGGCAGGGGGACCGGACCGGACGGCGGACCTGGAGAAGCTCCGGATCGAGCGATCCGGGGACATCCTGTGGGACGGGGAGCTGCTCCAGGACATGCTGGTGGCGGGGCGCACGCTGGACCAGCTCAACCTCAGGGCGGGAGACCAGATCGTACTTCCGGAGCGGCGGGCGAGTCTCTTCTTCGAGATCGCCCGCTACGGGGCGATCATCGTCTCCACGATCTTCCTGGGCACCCGGGTGTTCTGAGGTGGCCAGGGGCTCGCCGGCCCCCCGACCCGTCCGGCGCAGTTCCCGGCCAAGGTGGACAAGGCCCCCGCTCCAGTCCCGGAGCGGGGGCCTTGTGCTGGACAGCCCGGGAGAGGAGCTCCTCAGTGCCGGACGTCGAATCCCGACTCTTCCAGCTCCCGGGCCCGCCTGGCATCCTCCTCATCCACCACCTTTCCGTCGAAGAGGTGGACGCTCCGATCCGCCACATCGGCGTATCGGGGGTCATGGGTCACCATGCAGATGGTGGCCCCCTCGGCATGGAGTTCCCCCAGGAGGTCCATCACGGCGTTCCCGTTCTTGGAATCCAGGTTCCCGGTAGGCTCGTCCGCCAGCAGGATGAGAGGCTTCCCCACGATGGCTCGCGCCACCGCCACCCGCTGCTGCTGCCCCCCGGAGAGCTGGCTGGGGAAGTGTCCCATGCGATGGGCCATCCCAACCCGCTCCAGCGCCGCCTGCGCCCGCTCCTTCCGCTCGCTCCCCGACATCCCCCGGTAGGTGAGGGGAAGCTCGACATTCTCGTAGACCGTGAGGTCTCCGATCAGGTTGAAGGCCTGGAATACAAATCCGATGGCCTGGTTCCGGATCCGGGCCCGATCCCCCGCCGTGAGCCGGGCCACCGGCTCTCCATCCAGCAGGTACTCCCCTCCACTGGGGGAATCCAGGAGCCCCAGGATAGAGAGGAGGGTGGTCTTCCCACACCCTGAAGGCCCTGCAATGGAGACGAACTCCCCGGGGGCGATGTCCAGGTGGATGTCGGCGAGGGCGTGGGTCTCCACCTCCTCGGTCTGGAAGACCTTGCTGAGGCCTCTCAGGTGGATCAAGGACCGGTCGCTCTCCGTCGCCATCGTCATCCCTCCCTTGTGGGTTTCGTCCGTCCTCCCACGGGCCGACGACGCGCCGGCCCCGGGTCCTGCCCTCTCGACCTGCCCCCCTACGGCCCTCCATCCCCGGCGGTTTCGACCGCCCCCTACTGCCGCAGTCTCACCCGTTCGAATCCGTCCCACTGGGACATGTCGCTTGCGATGATCACATCCCCGGGCTGGAGCCCCTCCCGGATCTCCACGTCGTTCACCGAGGCCATTCCCAACTGGACGAAGACCCGGCTGGCGTGCTCCCCGTCCGGCTCCAGCCTGAAGAGCCCCACCCGCTGGTTGGCCTGGGCCACCATGGGCCGCGCCACGTGCACCACGTCATCCAGCCGGGCGATCTCCACTGTGCCATCCACGCTCAGGTCCGGACGGGCACTCCGGGGGAGTTCCTCGGGGAGGGCCACGTCGATGGTGACGCTCCCCCCCTGCACCGCCGGATCGATGCGGCTCACCTGACCCCAGATCGTGTCGTTCCGTGTGTCGATGAAGGCCCGCTGCCCCACCGCCACATCCTGGGCCTGGGTCTGGGGGATCCGGATCTCGGCCTTCAGGCGACCGGTCTGGACCACCCGGGCCAGCGTCCCCCCGGACTGGACCCACTGTCCCTCCTGGAGCGGCACCTCCGCCAGCACCCCGGGCACCCCCGCCACCACCGCCATGGAGGAGACCCGCTGACGGGTGGATTCCACGATGTCCCGGATCCTCTGGATCTGCGTCTGCTGCGCGTCGATCTGCTCCTGGGTCGCCCCGGTCTGCACCGACAGCCGCTGCCGTTCCAGCCCCAGCCGGGTCTCCAGCTCCACCATCTGGTCGCCGCTCCGCTCCAGGTCGTCCCGGGCGATGAGTTCGGGATTGGCGTCGAAGAGCCGCTGGTTGGTCTCGAACTGCCGCTTCGCCTCGTTGAAGAGGGTAAGGGCGGAGGCCACGTTCCCCTCCTGGGTCAGTCGGGCGGTCTCCAGATTCGTCCGGAGGGTCACGAGCTGCACCTCGGCGTCGCTGAGCTGCTGCTGGGCCCTGAGGTACTCCACCTCCACATCGGGATTGGTGAGCGTCATCAGCACCGTACCGGGCTGCACCTCGGCGCCTGGAAGCACGTGGATCCGCTCCACCCTCCCGGAGGTGACGGCGGTGATCCACCGCATCTGCTCCGGCACCAGCGTCCCCGGGCCCCGGACCTGACGGATCATGGTCCCCCGCTCCACCGTCTCCATGATCACCACCGAGCGGGACACAGTGGGGGATGCGGGGCGGAGGCTGCGGAGGGCCCCGGTGACGGCCACCAGGGCCACCACGGCCACGGCGCCCTGGATCACCCGTTTCCGGGTCTTCGGCTTCTTCTCTCTGATGATGTCCACGTCGGGTCCATGGTCGGGGGGCGGCAGATCTCGATCGACCTGCGCGGCACGCAAAGGGGGGTCAACGAGGATCCAGGCGGATGCCGGCGGCCTCCTCGAGGGCCGCACGGGCCTGGAGATAGGCGTACACGGCCGTGAGGTAGCCCCGCTCGGCGGTGGCCAGCGAGGCCTCCGCCTCCACGAGTTCCAGTAAGGGAGCGGCGCCCAGGGCATAGCGCTGGGCAGCAAGCTCCCGCTGTTCCTCGGCCACCTCCACATTCCGTTCCTCGATCTGCACGATCCGGTACTGGGTCGTCAGGTCGCCGTGGGCGGAGGTCACGGCCGTCCGGAGACGAAGCTCCTCCGCCCGCCGGGCCTCCCGGGCGTCCTCGGCCTGGGCCCGGGCCTGTCCCACCTGCCTCTGCTGGGAGAACCCCGTGAAGAGGGGGAGGGACACCCGGGCCTGGAGGAGGAAGGGCTGCCGGGTGAAGCTCCCGGGAAAGACCTGGTTCGAGGCCAGCAGTTCCGCCTCATCGGCGGGGGTGAGACCGAACCGGCTGCAGTCCTGGGGATACCCGGGGAGGGGGGTATTCAGCCCCCGGGCGATGAGGTTCATCTGTCCGCACGACTCCATCCGGTTCTCGGCGGAACTCCGTGCCTGAGCCAGGAGGAAGTCCTCATCCCCCACCTGCCGGGTGAAGCCCGACCAGCCCGCAGAGATTGAGAGGGACGGCAGGTACTGACTGCGGGCGCTCCAGACCCCGGCCCCCCTCGCCCGCTCGCTGGCCCTGAGCTCCCTCAGTCGCGGATGGGCGTCCAGGGCCAGCGCCAGCATGTCCTCGAGGGCCAAATCGGGCTCCTGGATCTCGAAGGTGCCCTCCAGCTCGAAGTCCGAATCCGGAAGGGCACCCAACTGCTCCACCAGGCGGAGCTTCTCGGTGGCCAGGGCATTCCTCGCCTGCAGGAGGGCCACCTCCGCCCTTCCCCTCTCCACCTCCGCCTGCTTTCCGTCCGTGGGAACTGCGGCACCTGTCTCCACCCGGATCGACGCCACCTGGTAGGTCTGCTCTGCCCGGGCCAGGGCCCGGAGGGAGACCTCCACCTCATCCCGGGCCCGGAGCGCCGTGAGGTACTGCCGGGTCACCGCCGATTCGAGGGCAAAGGCGGCTGCAGCCACCCGTGCCCCGGCAGCCGTCCGGTCCGCCTGTGCGGACCGGAGGCCGGTGAAGCTGGCGGGGGAGATGGAATAGCTGAGCCCCCAGGAATAGCTGGAGCGGTAGTAGTCCGTGCTCCCGGCGCTCACCAGAGCTCCGAAGGTCTGGGTGCCGGCCCCCTCGTAACTGGCGGCGGCGGAGATACTGGCCTGAGGGAGCAGGAGCTGTCCCCAGGCCTCGCGGACGTCCCATGCGGCCACCCCCTCGTCGTTCTGCTGGGAGCGGAACCCCGGGTTGTTCCTGCGCGCCAGCTCGATGGCCCCACCCAGCCGGAGAACCGGCATCCCCTCCTCCGGGGCCTGCCCCTGGATCCCCGCCGGGACCATACCCAGGAGCATCCCCAGCACCGGAAGCCCGGGTCCGGGTCCCCGCCGCTTCGCCCGGTGCAGGCGCAAGACCACCATGAAGCCACTCCTGGATTGCCCGTGGAGAAGAAGGGAGTTCCCACCCCGGCCGCCCAGGCCCAGGCACACGTCCCAGTCATCATCCGGGGCCGTAGACTCCCGACCCTCCCTGGTGGGAGGGCCGTGCCCGACGACCCCCGTCCAGGAGCCCTACGGTGACCGAATGCGGAAGGATTCAGGGGGGGACGGCACCCGGAGCCGCCGGACCCGACCGGGATGCCGGACAGCACGACGTCCGCCTACGACTTGGGTCGGAGGCGGACGCGGGTACTGCGTAGATCCGGGAGGGGCGGGAGATCAGCCCTTCTTCAGCCGGTCGTCCAGGAGTCCGCGGAGCCTCTTGAGCTGCTCGCCCGAGAGGTTCTCGTTGGCCACCAACTGGGTCACAAGCAGTTCCGGCGAATTCTGGAAGAGCTTGCGGGTGAGCCTCTTCACGTGGCTGTCCCGGGCCTCGGTCCGCTGCACCAGGGGGTAGTAGCGATACGCCCTACCCTCTTCCTTGTGGGCAACACGGGCCTTTTCCTCCAGAGTACGAAGGATGGTGAGCACGGTGGTGTAGGCCAGAGGATCGGGGAGGCGGTCCTTGACTTCGGCAACGGTTCCAGACCCCAGATCCCAGAGAACAGCCATTACATCCAGTTCACGGTCGGTGAAGAGCACTTCGGTCACGGCTCGCTCCAATTCGTGGAGTGTGTTTCTGGTCATGCCGGGGCCGTCGTGGACCAGGCGTACCAGGGAGTTTCTCCCGACTGCTGACGCCCGGACACCATCCCCCAGGCGAGATCGGACATGACAGGCAGGGCGGTAGCAAATCTAAATAACGCCTCTTGCCCCCATCCGCCACCTCCTCGGAGGACCCATGCCTGCCAGCCCCCTCCCGCAGGAGGGGCAGTCACACCTCAGGGTCCTCCACACCATCGGGAGCCAGCACCCGCCTGAGGTAGTTCACCTGCCCCAGATGATAGGCCAGGTGACTGCACAGATGGCCCAGGAAGAACCCCACCGAACGGCCGGAATAGCGGGCCGGAATGCCGGGCATCACCGCAGTGAGGCGATCGGAGGGGAGCGAAGGGAGTACCGTGGCCAGCATGCTCCGCGTCTCCTCGATCTTCTGGAGGATCTCGTCCCGGGAGATGTCGCGGGTACCGAATTCCGCATCCCGGTTCCTGACATACCCGGTCCCACCCAGAACCGCCCCGATGAAGTGCTGAAGGTTCCCGCACATGTGGAGGGCCAGCGTCCCCACAGGGTTGATCACCGAGCCGGTGACCCGCCACAGGTGTTCCTCGGGCATGGCCAGGACTTCTCCCGCCAGGATCTCCAGGTCCCGACGCATGATTTCGGCCATCACCGCCAACTGCTGCCGCTCTGGATCCTGCAAGTGGTACCTCCATGAGGTCATCCGCGAAACCCTGCACCCCCGCCCTGCCCGGGAAGACGGACCGGTGGTTCCCTGATGGAACACGGCCAAGGAAATCTCCAGGATTCACGAAAGTTACGCTGGGCGGGGGCACCACCGCCATAGCCACCCCGACCCCCGGCATCTATCTTCCCGGGCCGAATCCCTCCGTCCCCTCGCTCCCGTCCCATGAGCCTCGAATCCCGGGAAATACGCCGGCTCCAGGAGGTCCTGGGTGCCCACCGATTGGAACTGGGTGTCCCCCTGGCCCCGATGACCACCTTCCGGATCGGAGGGGCGGCGGAATTCCTCTATCGGGCCGGAAGCGCAGGGGAGTTGGCACAGGCAACCCTGCTCAGCCGTGAGCTTGAGATCCCCCACGTCCTCCTGGGGCGGGGAGCCAACGTCCTGGTGGCCGACGACGGCGTTCCCGGACTGGTGATCCGGAATGCGGTGGAGGGAGTGGAGTTCCTTCCGGAGGGGCGGGTCCGGGCGGGGGCCGGGGTGGACATCTTCCCGGAGTTGATCAACGCCACGGTCTCCCGGGGGCTGGGAGGGCTCCACCACTTCGTGGGGATCCCCAGCACCGTGGGGGGTGCACTCTGGCAGAACCTCCACTTCCTCTCCCCGGACCGATCCAGGACGGTCTTCATCGAGGAAGTCCTGGAATCTGCCGAGATCCTCACGGAGGAGGGGGAGTTCCTCACCGTGGACCGGGACTACTTCCAGTTCGGGTACGACGACAGCATCCTCCACCATCGAAAGGATGTGGTCCTCTCCGCCACCTTTGCACTCCAGCCCGAGCCCGTGGAAGCGCTCCGGGAGGTGATCCGGGAGAACCTTCGCTGGCGGGACGACCGTCATCCAGACCTGTGGCTCTACCCTTCGGCGGGGTCCATCTTCCAGAAGATCGAGGGGGTGGGGGCCGGTCGCCTCATCGACCAGTGCGGGCTCAAGGGGCACGTCCACGGGGGCGCGGGAATCTTCCACCGCCACGCCAACATCATCGTGAACCTGGGGGGGGCCACCGCCGCAGAGGTGCGCTTCCTCATCGACCTCTGTCAGCGCACGGTGCAGGAGCAACTGGGCTACGAACTCACCCCGGAGATCGGTTTCGTGGGGGCGTTCTAACCAGTAGGGGTGGTTACCCCTCTTTCTCCTCCACCAGCTCCCGTAGCACCTCCGGGTCGACGCGATGCCCCCCGGGGTGGAGGACCGTGCGGACCGCCATCCCGGCCCCCTGAAGCATCTCCACATCCCGTCCCTCCCCCTCGGCCGGGTGCAACCGGTCCGCCGCCCCCCTCACCAGGATCACCTGGCTCCCCTGCATGCTCCGGGCAAAGGGCTCCAGCGCCAGGTCCCCCGGGAGTGCCGCTCCCCAGAGGACAAGGAGTGCCGGTACGATCCCGCCGTGGGCCACCCAGCGGGCCGCCGTATGCACCCCCTGGGAGAAGCCCAATACAAGTCGGGCAGGCGGGGCCCCCGCTTCCTCTTGACGGATCCGGAGGTGGAGCCCGTCCAGGTACCGGACATAGTCCCGGATCTCCGCCTCACGGTCCTCCCTGGTCATCCAGGTGGCCCCCACCCGGTGCTCAGGGCCGTGGGGCCCCCCGGCCTCGTCCAGATAGAAGCGGGACAGCCCTTCCGGCGCCACGATGCGACGATGGGGGGTGGTCAGGGGGAGGAACCGCTCGAGAAAGAAGCGGGACAACTGCCGGTAGCCGTGGAGGACCATCCAGAGCTCCTGGACCCCCTCCTCCCCTCCGGCAAAGCTGAAGCGGGCGCTCCGCAGGACGTCGATCCGCCCCTCCCGGATGGAGCCTTCCACCGGGCGGCCCTTCAGAAGCCCGGTCCCGCCACCCACCACCAGACGGAGTAGAGGGCGAAGCCCAGATGGGCCACCAGGAAGAACCGGAGGGTCCACCGGGCCGGCGTGGGAAGCTCCATCCTCAGGTTCCGCACCACCAGCCAGGCCATGCCGGCGGCGATCCACCCGGTGTAGGGCACCACGTACCACGCGATGGTGGGGATGGTGTCCAGCACGGTGGGGCGGACCACCCCGGTGAGGAGCCGCACCATGGTCCGGAGCCCCAGGGGCACCAGGACCACGAAGGCCGGCGCGAAGAGGAGGGCGTTGACGAAGAATGCCAGCCCTGCCCGACTCTCGATCCAGGGGGAGGCCGGGGGCTGATCGCCCAGTCGGGGAAGATCGGTGGTGTGTTCCATGTCCATACGTTCGAAGGGTTGGACTCCGGGGGCAACGCCCCCTGTCGGATTTCGCTCCCCCATCCCACCTTCCCCGCGCCACCCGGGGTGGATGCAGTCGCGCTTGCCTGCCGCCTTCGCAGCTCCCCTTCCCCTACCCGCGTGCTTCCACAATGACCCACGCTCCCCAGGGCGACCGCCGCCGGATCTTCGCCTGGTGCATGTACGACTGGGCCAATTCGGCCTTCACCACCCTGGTGGTGACCTTCATCTACTCCACGTACTTCGCCAACGCCATCGCCCCGGACGAGATCACCGGCACCACCCTCTGGTCCCGGGCCGTCTCCTTCAGTGCCCTGGCCATCGCCCTCCTCTCGCCGATCCTGGGGGCCATGGCGGACCGTGGGGGAACGCGACGGGGCTTCCTGGTGGCCACCAGCCTCACCTGCATCGTGGCCACAGCGGCACTGGCCTTCGTGGCCCCGGGGAGCGAGGGGGCCATCCTGACGGCGCTGGTGCTCTTCGTGTTGGCCAACGTGGCCTTCGAGGTGGGGATGGTGTTCTACAACTCCTTCCTCCTCCACATCGCCCCACCTGGGCAGGTGGGACGGATCTCCGGATACGGATGGGGGCTGGGCTACGTGGGGGGTGTGGTGTGCATGGTTCTGGCACTGCTGGGGTTCGTGGGGCTGGGAGACAATCCGGGATTCCTGGGGCTGGACACCTCGGAGGGCTTCCATGTCCGGGCCACGAATCTCCTGGTGGCCGGGTGGTTCTTCCTTTTTGCCATTCCCACCTTCCTCTGGGTCCGGGGGGCCAACGACCCCCTGCCCGGGACGCCGCTGAGCGTGAAGGCCGCCTTCCTGGAGATCCGCGACACGGTGCGGGAGGTGCGAACGTACAGGCAGGTGGCCCGCTTCCTCCTGGCCCGGATGGTCTACAACGATGGACTGGTCACCATCTTCGCCTTCGGCGGCATCTACGCCATGGGCACCTTCGGGATGAGCTTCTCCGACGTCATCGTCTTCGGGATTGCCCTGAACATCTCCGCAGGGGCGGGAGCCTTCATCTTCGGGCACCTGGAGGACCGGGTGGGAGCCCGGCGTACCGTCCTGTTCAGCATCGTGGCGCTGATCCTCACCACCCTCATGGCGGTCCTGGGCCCCACCGTAGGGTGGCTCTGGGCCGCGGGGATCCTCATCGGACTCTGTGCCGGCCCCAACCAGTCGTCCAGCCGCTCCATGCTGGCGCGGATGGTCCCGGCGAAGAAGCAGGGGGAGTTCTTCGGCCTCTACGCCATGTCGGGGAAGCTGACGGCCTTCGTGGGGCCGCTGGCCCTGGGGATCGCCACGGATGTGTTCGGGAACCAGCGGGCCGGAGTGGCCTCGATCCTGGTGCTCTTCCTGGTGGGGGGGGCGCTGCTGTTGCTGGTGGATGAGGAGGAGGGGGTGGCCACCGCCCGGGCCCTGGATGCAGCGGAGGAGACGGCCTGACCTGACCGCGGGGTACCGCCCCCCCGGTCAGGCCTCTCGTCCACGCTCCAGCGCCGCCCGGAAGACCATGTCCAACTGGTCCAGCCGCTCGGCCTCCTCCACGCTCTGGAGCAGCCTCTGCTGCCAGACCGGATCGATCTGGATGGTGGGAGCCAGGCGGAAGGAGAGCTCCTCCTCCTCGTCGAACTCGGGAAAGGACTCCGGGGGGGAGGGGAGGGAGTCCAGAACGGAGTGGAACAGGGCGATGGACTGCCGTCGCCGCTCCACCAGGCTCGCCTCCTGGAACCCCGGGACCGGATCATCCTCCATCTCCTCCACCACGGCGTCGTAGTAGGGTTCCTCCGATTCCACCGAGTCCTGGATCCGGAAGCGCTCCCTCCCGGTGGTGAGGATCAGGGAGCGACCGTCCGGCAGGACCTGGAACTCCTCGATCTCCGCCACGCACCCCACCCGACCGGTCTCCGTGAGGAAGGGTCCGAACCGGTCGGAATCGTGGAATACCAGGCCGAATCGACGGTCGTGCTCCAGACACCGGGCCACCATCCGCCGGTACCGGGGCTCGAAGATGTGGAGGGGGAGGCTGGCGCCGGGGAAGAGGACGACCCCGAGGGGGAAGAGCGGCAATCTGAACATGGAAGGAAAAACCCCGGGGCGGAGCGAGAGTTCTACCGGGCCCTCAGGAGCCGTGGACCGGGGGAGTCGAAGTGGAGGTGGGACGCCGCGGCTGCGGCGTCCCACCTCCCACGATCAAACGGCGTCGGAGAGGGACGTGAAGGCGAAGTCCCGAACCTTCAGCGGCGGCACGATCACCGTGTTGGTGAGGCCGGACGACTCTCCCGAGGAGATCCGCACCGGGGCCCCCATTGCCTCGATGTTGTTCAGCATGAAGATGGGGGACTCATTCCAGCGGAGGTTCTTCACCGGATGGGCAATCCGCCCGTTCTCGATGAGGAAGGTGCCGTCCCGGGAGAGTCCGGTGAACAGGATGGTCCTGGGATCCACCCCCCGGATGTACCAGAAGCGGGTCACCAGGAGTCCCCTCTCCGTGGAGCGGATCATGTCCTCGATGGTGTCGGTCCCCCCATCCATGGACCACCCCGAGGCGAACCCCGTGGGTGTCCTCCCCTGCCGCTCCGCCCAGTACCGGTCGTAGACCAGGTTCTCCAGGCGACCGTTCCGGACCCAGGTCTCGGCCTTGTTGGGAAGCCCCTCGCCGTTGAAGGGGGTGGAGTGGATCCGACCGTCGGAGGGGTCGGAGCGGATGCTCACCCGCTCATCCAGGAAGACCTGGCCGATCCGGTTCCCCCCACCGGGCTGGCTGAAGAAGGAGCGCCCCTCGTCCGCCCCCCGGGCCCCCATGGCGTTCACCATGAGGTTCACCATGTTCCCCACAGCGGTGGGCTCCAGGATCACCGTCCACCGCCCCGGCTCCACCGCACGGGGCTCCCGGGATGCCATGGCCTTCTCGATGGCCACCCGTCCCAGCGCCCCGGTATCCAGTTCCCGCCAGTCGTTGACGCTGGTGCCGGCCCAACCGGAGCCGGTCCCGTCCTGGGTCCGGACGGTGGTGGTGAAGTTCACCCGGGAGTCGGTGGAATAGGCGAAGAGCCCCTGGGAGGTGGCCACCGCCTGGGCTCCAGCCCGATGCACCAGGAAGCCGGTGGAGATCAGGTCCCGCTCGGCGGCGGGACTGGTGACCGCGGTGATGGCCCTGGCCCGGGCCTCCGGCTCCAGGTTGGCGGTGGACTCAAAGTACGAGCGACTCTCGGGGTAGCTCTGGGAGCCCAGCTCCCCCATATACTCCGGGTCCTCCGGGACGAGGCGGGCCAGGCGCTCCGAGGTCCGGACCACCTCCCGGAGCGACTCGTCGTCGAAGCGATTCGTGGTGGCGGAGGCCACCTGCTTCCCGAAGGCGCTGCTCACCGTCAGGGTGGAGTTCTGGATATCGCCGGAGGTGGACATCTGGTTCTGGGCGAACCGGGTGTTGCCATCCACGGCGCTGCTGAGGTTCACCCGTGCCTGGTCGGCAGTGGAGAACGAAAGGGCCCGCTGGCAGATGCTCCGGGCCTGGTCTTCGGAGAAGAACCGGTCGTCCTGCATGGTCAGAAGCTCCGGCCGGTGTTGATGACGGTGATGTCCCGGTGCCGCGTGACCGGGCATCCATGGGACACGGCATTGGACTGGGCGGGCTGCCCCTTGGCATCCCCGTTGGCCCCACCCATGAAGTAGGTGGACGGGCCCCCGATGAGGTCCATGGCGTTCCAGAACTCCGGGGTCCGGATCTGATACGCCACATCCTTCAGCATCCCGGTGATCCGACCGTTCCGGATCTCCCAGAACACCTGCCCCCCGTACTGGGAGTTGTATCGCTGCTGGTCGATGGAGAAGGAGCCGCTCCCATCGATCATGATACCGTTCTGCACCCCCTCGATGATCTCCTCGCGGGAGACATCCCGGTCCGGGTGGGGAAGCAGGTTGATGTTGGGCATCCGCTGGAACTGGACATCCTCCCAGCTCTGGGCGTAGGAGTTCCCGTGGGACCGGGGGCGCCCCTCCACGTCACCGCGACGCCGGTACCAGTCCGCCAGCCAGAGGGCCTGTTCCCGGGTGGTCTGGAGGTCGTTCAGCATTCCGTCCTTCACGATGAGGTAGTCCCGGGGCTTCACCCCCTCGTCATCCCACCCCACGCTGGAGAGCCCGCCAGGGGTGGACCGCTCCCCCTGGATGTTCATGAACTCCGGACCGTAGCGGAAATTCCCCAGCATGTCGGGGGTGATGAAGGACGTCCCAGCGTAGTTCGCCTCGAAGCCCATGATCCGGTCCAGCTCGGTGGGATGGGCCACCGACTCATGGATGGTGAGCCAGAGGTGCGTGGGGAGGAGCACCAGGTCGTACCGCCCCGGCTCCACCGACTTCGCGGAGAGCTTCTGCACCGCCTCCTCCGCCCAGCGGATTCCGTTCCCGGGGAAGTCGGAATCCAGCACGTGCTCGTACCCCAGCGCCATGGGGGCCACATCGGTGGAGCTCCGTCCCTGGAAGTCCGATCCGTCGGACGAGACCGCCGTCACATTCATGTTGGGGGAGGTGCGGTAGATCGTCTGCTCGGTGACCGTCCCCTCGGTGTTGGCGTAGAACTTCTCCTCCCGGAGGAAGGACATGGAGGAGTTCACGAACCGCACACCGGAGACCCCCAGGACGGCTGCATTGGCGTCCAGGAGGTGGGCCACCTTGTCCTCGATGGGAATGTCGAAGGGGTCGGTGCGGATGGGACTCCGCCACACGCCGTTGGGCTCGGACTCCGTGGGGGCCAACTCCACGGGACGCCGCTGCGCCGCCCGGTTCGCCCGGGCCTGCGCCACCGCCACACGGGCGATGCGGGCCACCTCGTCGGGGTCCACCGTTCCGCTGGCGGCGAAGCCCCATGTGCCCTGCACCAGCACCCGGACGCCGAAGCCGGACGTCTGGTTATCCGCCAGCCCGCTGATCCGCCGCTCCCGGGTGGAGACGAACTGGGTGCGGTTGGTGTTGATCCGCACGTCGGCGTAGTCGGCTCCGGCCGAGCGGGCCGCATCCAGTGCCACCATGGCCAGCGCCCGGCGATCCTGCTGGAAGCCCCGCCCCACCGTGGAGGGGAGAAGGATGCCGTGGAGGCGGTCCGGGCTGCCGAGGAGGCCCACGCCTGCGGCCGCCACGGCACCCTGCCGGAGGAAGTCACGTCTCTTCATGGATGCCTGCTGGTGGTGGGAAGCACACGTGCACCGGCCGAACCCCGGCCCATACGGCTAACGTGCGTCATGCATCGGGAGGGGACAAGGGCCGCGGAGGGGGCACCCGGGTGGCCATCGCCCGGACCCGTACGACCCTGCGGCGGGCGTCGAGGTCCACCACCATGGAGGTTGAGGGAACCGTCTCAGGGGAATCCCGGGGATCGCCGGGGGCGGGGGTCACCGCCCCGTGCACCGTCGGGGGAAGGGCCCCCAGCATCCGATCCAGGAGGGCGTCCACCTCCTCGTTGGAGAGACCGCGCCCCGCCCGCCGTCGCCCCTCCTCCGCCTGGTGCCGCCACTCCCGGATCTGGGATTCCGCCGGGGCCCGGAGCACCCAGAGGTCGTCCACCAGCCCCCAGAGACCCTCGTAGCCCGGCGCGGCGGAGCACCCCAGGAACCACCCCTCGAAGAGGAGGATCCGGGGGCGACCCACCACCTCGTCCTCCACCCGATCCCCCGCTCCGTTCCGGGCGGCCTTGTCGAAGCGGGGGAGGGAGAGGGGGGCCTCGCCGGCCCGGAACGCTTCCAGCGCCCGGATCCCCGCCTCCACGTCGTGGCTCCCCGGGGGGCCCCGTCCGGGCCCATCGGGGGAGTAGGGCCGATACAGGTCGTCCAGGGAGAGGATGGCGGTGGCGATCCCCTGCTTCGAGAGCCGCTGGGCCAGCCCCCCCACCAGGGTGGACTTTCCCGACCCCACCGGCCCCTGGATTCCCTGCACCCAGCGACCCGAGCTTCCCACCCGCCGCTCCAGGACCCGGGCCAGCATCTCCGGCAGCTCCGCCAGGGGCGACCCCCCGGGTCTCGCTCCTCCCTCCGCCATGGCGACCCCCCTGCGGGTCAGAACGAGCGACCGGTGTTGATCACCGTGACACCCCGGAAGCGTGCCGCCGGACAGCCGTGGGACACCGCGTTGGACTGGGCGGGCTGACCCTTCCCGTCGTTGAAGGTCCCCCCCAACTGGTAGGTGGACTCCCCCCCCAGGAGGTCCAGGGAACTCCAGAACTCGGGGGTGCGGATCTGGTAGGCCACATCCTTCAGCATCCCCACCACCCGCCCGTTCCGGATCTCCTGGAAGACCTGCCCGCCGAACTGGGCGTTGTAGCGCTGCTGGTCGATGGAGTAGGAACCCCGTCCCTCGATGAGGATCCCCTTCTCCACCCCGTCCACCAGTTCGTCCAGGGAGACGTCCCGCTCGGCATTGGGGCGCAGGTTCACGTTGGGCATCCGCTGGAACTGCACGTCGGACCAGCTCTGGGCGTAGGAGTTCCCGTGGGAGCGGGGCTCCTCTCCCCGGGACGCGTACCAGTCCGCCAGCCAGAGGGCCTGTTCCCGGGTGGTCTGGAGATCGTTCAGCACCCCGTCCTTCACGATGGAGTAGGTCCGGGGCTGGACCCCTTCGTCGTCCCACCCCACGGTGGCCAGCCCCCCCGGCGCCGAGCGCTCCCCCTCGAACTGGACGAACTCCGGCCCGTACCGGAAGCGCCCCAGGTACTCCTCCACCGGGTGGATGAAGGAGGTGCCGGCGTAGTTGGCCTCGAACCCGAAGATCCGGTCCAGCTCCGTGGGGTGGGCCACCGCCTCATGGATGGTGAGGAAGAGGTGGCTGGGAAGGAGCACCAGATCCCAGAGTCCCGGATCCACGGAGCGGGCCGAGAGCATCTGTACCGCGTCCTCCGCCCAGCCGGGGGCCTGCCCCGGGAGATCCTGGTCCAGGACGTACTCGTACCCCAGCCCCATGGGCTGCATGGAGGTGGAGTTCCGGGACTGGAAGTTCCCTCCGTCCGGGGAGACGGCCGTCACCGACACCTGGGGCCAGCAGCGGTGGACCGTCTGGTCGGTGATGATGCCATCGGTGGAGGCGAAGAACTTCTCCTCCTTCACGAAGGAAAGGGACGACGTACAGAAGCGGGCCCCGGACACGGTGAGGGCGGCGGCATTCGTCTCGAAGAGGAGTGCCACCATCTCTTCAATGGGGACGGTGAAGGGGTCCACCCGGATGGGGCTCCGCCACTCCCCTTCCCCGGTCCAGTCCAGGGGGGCCAGCTCCACGGGACGGCGCTGCGCCGCCCGGTTGGCCCGGGCCTGGGCCACCGCCACCCGGGCCACCCGCTCCACCTCATCGGGGGTGATCTGGTCGCTGGCGGCGAAGCCCCAGGTGCCTCCCACCAGGACCCGGATCCCGAAACCGGCGCTGCTGTTGTCCGAGGCTCCCGTGACCCGTCGCTCCCGGGTGGAGACGAAGCGGGTCCGGTTCAGGTTGATCCGCACATCCGCGTAGTCGGCCCCCACCATGCGGGCGGTATCCAGCGCCCGGGCGGCCAGATCCCGGTTGAAGGCGTCCCCCACAGAGGGGCGGGGCCGGGGGGGAAGGCCTCCGAACAGGGCACCGGGGGCCAGGATCAGCCCCGCTGTGGTGGCGGCCCCGGTCTGGATGAATTCGCGACGCTTCATGGTGGTGTTCCCCTGGAGGAGGAGGGAGCGGGAAGGGTGAAGTGAAAGGGGGGAGGGGATGTGGTCAAGTCAGGGAATCCCACGCAGCCGGCGGAGGGTCCACTCCCCCAGCGCCGGCAGGGCCAGCAGCCCCAGGAGGAGGAGGGCGGTCGCGCCGTCAGGGGCCCCTCGAGGGAGGGGGCCACCGGCCTCGCCACCCACCGCCCCGCCCCCCGGGGCGACGCCCCCCCCGGAGGCCCCGGCCAGGCGCACCGCAGCGGAGAACGCCCCCGGCGCAGGGCGGGCGCTCCCGGAGACCGGAATCGCCGCAATCCCCTCCCCGGAAGCGTCCAGGATGACATGGAGACCCTCGGCGCCGGGGACGAAGGCGGCGGTTCCCCGCCCCGGCGACAGGACCGCCACCTCCAGGGGATCCTCGGTCCCATCCGGGTGGCGCAGGCGAAGCAGGGGGGGGGCAGAGCCGGTCCACTCCACCGGGAGCCGGACCACCGCCCCCGGGACCTCCTCCCCCGACGGCATGACCCACACCCTCCGGTCCCCGCCCCCGGCGCCCCATTCCATCATCCGGCGCCAGAAGGTGCGGTGCTCTGCCAGGGCCCCCCCCTCCATGCGCCAGAGCCAGGTGGCCGGGAGCCCCGCCACCGCCAGCCGCCCGGAGCCCACCCCCCGGAAGGCCAGGAGGGGGCCATCCCCACCGGGGGCCACGGCTCCCGCCATCCAGCTCCCGGGATCCAGCCCCGCCAGGGAGAGGACCGGGACATCCAGGGCCAACGGCGGGAGGGGGACCAGCTCAGGGGGGAGGGTCCACTCCAGGGCGGAGGCGGACACCTCCTCCTCCCGCCCTGATACCCCCAGCGGGGGAAGTCCGGGGAGGGTGGGGGTGTCCCCCCCAGCCGCCACCGCCACCACCCCACCCCCCCCGGCCACCCACTCCAGGAGCCCCGGGACAAGGGCTCCCGGCAGCGCTCCTCCGGGAAGGAGGAGGAGGACATCCACCTCCTCCAGCGACGGGAGCGGGAGCATCCCCTCCGAGACGGAGCCCACCACCCAGCGCCCTCCTCCCAGGGGCTGGCGGAGCGTCACCGAGACTCCGCTCTCCTCCAGCGCCCGCACCACGAAACGGGACTCCCATCCGGCGCCTCCCGCCAGCGCCAGCACCCGGATCGGCCGGGGGGGAGCCACCAGTACCCCTCCCCGGGCGGTGTCTCCCCCGGCGATGGCCCTCCACTGGTGCCATCCCTCCCGGACCGGGCGGAAGGGGAGGACGGCCTCGCCCCCTCCTGCGGAATCCACCACCACCTCCAGCGTGTCCTGGACCCCGGCGTCTCCCTCCACCACGAGCTCGACCACCGCACCGGGGGTCCCGTGGAGGGCTGCCGTCAACGCCCCTGCCCGCTCCGCCCTGGCCCAACGGGGCGGGTCCAGCCGGAGGGGGGGAGGGTCGCCGGGGAGGGAGATCTCCAGCGGGACCTCCGGAGAGAGGGCCCTGAGGCGAAGCAACTCCCCGGGATCCGGGGGAGTCGTGGATGTACGCCGCACCACCGAGGGCGGAGGGTCCATGACCAGCAGTCGACCCGCCGCCTCCGCATCCACCACCTCCAGGGAGACCGGAACCCCCTCTCCCTCCCTCCGGGAGCCCTGGAAGATCAGGAGGAGGACCAGCCCGGAGAGGAGCAGGAGGCGCAGCGCCAGGGGGACCCGCAGCGGTGGAGGCACGGCGCTAGCGGGTCAGGGCGTAGACGAGGATGTTCACGCCGAAGCGGGTGTTGTCCACTCCCAGGAAGCGCTTGTTCACCGCGTGGTAGTTCCACTCGGACGCGTAGTCCTTGTTGGAATACAGGAGCCCGATCCGGCCATCCACCTCCACGGCGTGGAGTTCCTCGTGGATCAGCCCGTCCCCCCACCCGTTCAACTCGTGTCCGGTGACCGGAGGGCCATCCTCGAAGGTGAAGAAGGCCCTGTACAGCTCGTGCTCCGATGGGAGTGGCTGCAGGGCGTCGGGTCCCAGGATGCGGGCCACCTCCGAGACGAAGGTCCGGTGGAAGGCGCCATCGATGTCGTGGTTGTGATCGTCCACGAAGAGGAAGCCCCCCCTCTGGACGTAGAGCTCCAGGTTCCTGGCTTCCGGGGTGGTGAAGTGCACCGGGAGGTGCCCGGTCATGAAGACGAAGGGATACCGGAAGAGCTCCGGAGCGGCGAGATCCACCACCACCCCCTCGGGGTCCACCGGAATGTCGGTGTACTGGGCCAGGGAGTGGATGAGATTCGATGGGACCAGGGGGGCGGAATCCCAGTTCCCGGAGGCGTAGCGGAGGGTGGCGAAGACGAAGGCGGTCATTCCCCTCCCCCATCGCGGATCCGCTGCAGGTATCCCCCCTCCAGGGGGGAGGCGGAGGGTGTGGAGCTCCGGGTGGAGGCTTCCGCCCCTGCAGGCACCAGCGCCCCCCGGGCCTCCAGGACCAGCGCCCGGGCCTCGGTCCCCCTCCCCTCCGAGAGTGCGGAGGCCGCCCGGGAGAGGAGAGAGGGGACCCTTGAAGGAATGGCTGGATCCTCCATGAGCAGGAGGGCCTCTTCCCGCAGGCGCCGGAGTCCCTCTGCGGCAGGAAGGGCATCCAGCTCTCCAGCCAACTGCTCCAGCGCTCCCGCCCGGGCAGAGACCGAGGGGAGGGGATCTCCGGCGTCCCTGCGCCCCGGCTCGACCCCATCGGTCTTCCCCGTCCCCCGGACGGCGGCCACGTCCACGGGGGCAACCGTGGTCCGTCCCCGGGCGAAGACCCGCTCCGCCTCCCGGAGACGCTGGAGTTCCGCCAGCGCCAGCTCCTGTGGAGGAATCGATCCCGCCGGCTCCCCCTGGAGGAGGGAGCGCTCCGCGTCCCACATCCAGTCATGGACCTGGAGGAGCTCGTTGTTCACCGAGAGGATGGGGGATGCGTCGTGGGTGTGCCCCCGGGGACCGGTCTCGGAAAGGACCCGGGTCCCGGAGCGCCCTCCCGTGACCGACGGGTCGTCGGGGAGCCCCCCATGGGTCTGTAGCTCCCGTCGCTCACGCTCCCGGAGGAGCTCCGCCAGGCTGTCGGGGAGGAGGGCCGGAGGAAGGGAGCGGAACCGCTCGTCGGCCCGGGCCGACGCCGGATCCTCCTCCACCTCCTGGTATCCCAGGTGGAGGGTGGGCTCCTGCATGGCCCCGGTGGCCCGGACATAGACCTGTTCCCCCACCTGTTCCCGGAGGCGTCGCTGTTCCCCGGCGATGGCCACGGAGCGGGGGAGGATGGAATCCCGGGGGAGCCCGCCCTCCATGTCGGTCAGAAGGCGCTGGGTGAGGAGGAGGATCATCCGCTGGCTCAGCACCGGATCCCGTTCCACCTCCAGGGGGAGCCCCACGAGGGAGGTGACCAGGTGGGCCTCATCCGGACGGGCCACCCGGAGGATGCGGGTGGAGGAGACCCCCTCCCCCGGCCCCGTGACATCGTTCCTGTCCCGGGCCACCGCCCGGAAGTGGACCACGTCGCCGGGACGGAGGTCCAGCGTCTCAAGGGGGAGGAGAAGCGCACCCTGGAGGACCCCGTCCGGCGCCCGGTCGGTGGCATCCCAGGGCAGCTCTCCCTCGTCGAAGGCGAAGGACTCCCCACCCCCCCGGGTCCGGAGCCAGGTGAGGCGGAGATCCGCCACTTCATGGTCGTCCTCAGCACGGGCCCGGAAGGAGAGCTCCCCCTCCCCCGCCGCCACCACCAGATCCCCCCCGGGCTCGTCCAGCTCCACCACGGGTGGGGCGTCCGGCACCGGCTCCGCCACCAGGAGGTGCTCGTCCGGCTGCGCCCCCTCCGGCACCGACCGCTGCAGGAACAGACCCTTCTCGCCAGGAGCCACCCTCCAGGTGAGGGACCACCGCTCCCCCCCGGGATCCACCTTCATCGCCGACCCTCCCACCACCCGGGCCAGGGGGGGTGTACCCGGCCCCTGGACCCGGACCAGACTCCCGGCCAGGAGCGCCAGCGGCTCGTCCGGTGGGAGTGCCATCACAGGGAGGCCGGTGTAAGCGGGGGGAGTCACCTGCACCTCCAGACTCCGGGAGAGGGACGGTTCCGGGGACGCCTCGTCTCCGCGACCGGAGGGGACTCCCCCCGCCGCCGCCGCTCCCTCCCCAGCACCCCCACCCCCCCAGCGGGCCCAGAGCGCCGAGGGGCCGCCGGGAGTCGTGAAGAGGAGGATCGCAGCCAGTGCCAGCACCCCCGCTGCCCATCCGGCGGGGGAGGTGAGTCCCATCGGGGAAAGACGCGCCACCCGGACCCCCGCGAGGCGGGACCGGACCCGGGCCATGAAGGCCGCCCGCACTCCGCCGCCCCCCCCGCCGGCAAGCGCGGTGAGGAGGAGGTGGTCCAGCGACGGGTCCCGGCTCTCCGCCTGGAGAGCCAGCTCCCGGTCCGACGGTGGACGGGCCAGCACCACGGCACCCCGGACCAGGAGCCCCAGGGCCAGCGCCAGGGGAATCCACCGGAGGAGTGGTGCGGTGCCGGGAACGCCTCCCCCCACCAGACGGTCCAGAACCACCAGGAGCGCCAGCCCCGCCGCCCCCGCTGCCACGGCTCCCAGGAGGGTTCCCAACACCACCCGCACCCGCCAGCGCCCCCGGAGCTCCCGGAGGAGACGGCGGACCTCCTGGAGGTCGTCCAGGGGAGAAGGGGAGGAGGGGAGCTTGCTCATGGCTTCCGGTACCCCAGGAAGGTCTCCAGGATCGCCAGGAGGAGGGCGGCCAGGAGGAACCACCGGGTGAGGTCGATTCCCGCCTGGGAGGAAAGACCCTCCAGCCCCACCCGGCGGGGAAGGTCGACCCCCTGGATGAGCTCCAGCGCCCCCCGGTCCAACGCTCCGGAACCCGCGGCGGCGGGGCGGCAGGCTCCTGCCAGCTCCTCCAGGAGGCGGGGGAAAGCGGGCTGCAGTGGAAGGCCCCCACCCTCCAGGCGGAAGCCCGCCACCACCAGGCACCCCTGCCCCAGGGGGAGGGCGGCGGCGGCAGGGCGGCCATCCGCTCCGGTGAGGGGGATCCGGGCTCCTGGAACCGGAGCCCCCGGGTGGAGGAGGGCACCGGGGACCCGTACCTCCCCCGCCAGGAGGGTGGAGGATCCGGGGCCAGGCGAGATCCCCCCCGCCGGGTCCCAGATGCCGGGGGCGCCCCCGGCGATGGGAGCCCCTGCCTCCACCACCACCGTGTCCCCCCGGGTGGCGGCATCCAGCACTCCGGGGAAGGAGCCCACCCCCGGCACCACCACCAGGCGGCCCCCGTCCCCTCCCGAGGCCCCATTCCCCGGCGGGGCTACCTCCACCCTTCGCCCCAGCGCCTCCAGCGCCGCCTCCAGGTAGCCCTCTCCCTCTCCCTCTCCCTCCCCAGTCCTCACCACCAGGGAGCCGGGCTCCTCCTCGCCAGGGGCTTCCGGCACCGCTCCTCCCGGACCCCGGTCCCCCGCCCCCACCTGCACCACCCCCACACTCCCCGGGTAGAGGAGTTGTCGCACCCCTCCCAGCCCCGGGTTCCATGCCTCCCGACGGGGCCGGGTCACCAGGACCACCTCCACCGAGTCCAGCCGGTTCTCCCCCTCCAGGCGCCGCCTCAACCCCTGGAACTGCCCCAGGTAGCCTCCCTCCCCGACGGTTCCCGGGGAAGGTAAGACCTCCCCCTCCAGAAAGGCCGCCACCGGGATCTCCTGGACGCCCTCCCCTTCTGCCAACAGGAGGGCGGACCGTCCCTCCACCCCCGTCAGGACCTCCCGGGCTGCCGACAGCGCCTCCTCCCACACCGGCGCCATCCCCGGGCCGCCGTCCAGGAGCACCCAGGTGGCCGTCCCCTCCCGCTCCGGGAAGAACCGGGGCCCTGCCAACCCCATCCCCAGGAGCAGCAGGAAGAGGATCCGCAGGAAGAGGAGGAGGAGATCCCGGGGGCGACGATCCATGGCCACCCGGGTCCGGGGATCCGGGGTGAGGAACCGGGCGGTGGGGAGCTCCGCCCGGGCCGGGGGCCTCCGCACCAGGAAGTGGAGCACCAGCGGGACGAGCCCCAGGAGGAGCCCGGTAGCGGCCACCCAGGGGAGGGCAAAGGAGATCACGCTACCGGGATCCCCGGCGCCGGATCCACTCCGCCAGTGGGGCGACCGGGTCCTCCCCCACATCCAGCCGGAGGAACTCCACTCCCTGCCCCCGGCACCCCTCTTCCAGGAGCCCAGTGTACTCCGCCACCCTCGCCTGGAAAGCGGGATCCTTCCCGGGGGTGGCCGGGCGACCCTCGCCGGGGCGTTCCGGGTCCGCATAGAGGGCCGGAGGAAGGGGGGCCTCCCCCCGCTCCTCCAGGGTGAGGAGCTGGATCACCACCACCTCGTCCCCCCGGGAGGCCAGCCGACCCAGCGCCGCCAGCAGCTCCCCGGGATCCTCCTCCAGGAGATCCGAGAGGACCACCACCCGTCCCCTTCGGGGAAGCACCTCCCCCACCCGGTCCAGCGCAGGCGCCAGGGGGGCCACACCCCCAGGCTCCAGGAGCTCCAGGATCCGGAGGATCTCCCGGCGCTGGTCCACCCGGTTCCGGGGGGGGAGGAGGAGCGCGGCCTCCCGGCCCAGCGACGCCACCCCCACGGCGTCCCCCGCCTCCAGCATCAGGTGCGCCAGGACAGCGGCCACCAGGGCGGCGGTCCGGAGCTTCGAGGCACCCCCGGCAGAGGCGTACCCCATGGAGAGGGTGGCATCCACCAGGATCCAGCACCGGAGGGTGGTGCTCTCCCGGTACTCCCGGATCCAGGGACGATCGGTCCGGGCCAGGAGCTTCCAGTCCAGGTAGCGGAGGTCGTCCCCCTGCTGGTAGGCCCGGTGCTTGTGGAAGTCCTCGCCCCGCCCGGGAAAGGGCGCCCTGTGGGCCCCTCCCCGGAGTCCCTCCACCACGATCCTGGCCGCCAGCTCCAGCCCCCCCAGCCGCTCAAGGAGGGCGGGATCCAGCCAGCCGGTGCTCCCCGGCGCAGCACCCCCTCCGGGGCCGGGCCCCTCCCTCTTCACCCGGGGCGTCCGGCAGGGGGGGGAACGGAATCCAGGATGTCCTGGATCACCCGGTCCACCGGAATCCCCTCGGCCTCCGCCCGGAAGTTCAGGAGCACCCGGTGGCGCAGGACCGCGGGCGCCACCCTCCGGAGGTCGTCCGGCGTGACATGGAGGCGCCCCCGGAGGAGGGCCAGCGACTTGGCCCCCAGGATCATGGCCTGACCGGCCCGGGGCCCGGCGCCCCAGCGGAGCCAGCGCCCTGCGTCCGGCGCCGTCTCGTCGCTTCCCGGGCGGGTGCAGCGCACCAGCCGGGCGGCGTACTCCAGGAGCACCTCCGAGATGGGGACCTCCCGAACCAGCTCCCGGAGGCGGAGGATCCCGGCGGCGTCCAGGGAGGGGGTCACGGCGGCCCGCCCTGCACCGGTGGTGCTGCGGAGAATTTCCACCTCTTCCGTGGAGCTGGGGTAGTCCAGCCGCACCTTCAGGAGGAACCGGTCCAACTGGGCCTCCGGGAGGGGGTAGGTCCCCTCCTGCTCGATGGGGTTCTGGGTGGCCAGCACCAGGAAGGGGACCGGGAGGCGCAGCGTCTCCCCCCCTGCACTGACACTCCCCTCCTGCATGGCCTCCAGGAGCGCCGCCTGGGTCTTGGGCGGAGCCCGGTTGATCTCGTCCGCCAGGAGGACCTGGGTGAAGACCGGTCCCCGGAGGAAGCGGACCTCCCGGCGCCCGGTGGCCCGATCCTCCTCCAGCACCTCGGTTCCGGTGATGTCTCCGGGCATCAGATCCGGGGTGAACTGGATCCGGCGGAAGTCCAGGTCCAGGGCGCCGGCCAGGGTCCGGATCAGGAGGGTCTTCCCCAGCCCGGGGACCCCCTCCAGGAGGGCATGGCCCCCGGCCAGGAGGGTCACCAGGAGCTCCTCCACCGCCTCCTCCTGGCCCACGATCCACCCCCCGATCTCCCGCCGCACCGCCGCCACTCCCCCCAGGAGGCGGGTCAGCTCCTCCTCCACCTGGGCGGCCCCCGGCGATCCCGCTCCTGCCGATCCTGCTCCCCTCTCCTCCATCTCGATCCTCTCTCCTCTGCAGGACCACTTCGTGCGGGCCCGACCTCCCCGTCACCGGGAGCCCAATCTGGCGCTTCCCGGAACCGCGGCAAGTCGCGCCCCGCCCTCCTCACCCCAGGGGCGTGGGGGCTCCATGGGTCGGCGAGGGGAGGTGGGGATCCTCCACGGAGATCCGGGCCAGCTCTCCCGCCAGGAGGCTCCGGACCCGCCCCAGGAGGAGGAGCCCCACCGCCCCCAGCCCCAGCGCCAGCCCCCACCAGAGCCCCGCGGGGCCCATCCCCAGCCCGAAGGTGAAGAGGACGCCCGCCGGCATGCCGATCACCCAGAACCCCACCAGGGCCAGCAGCATGGGATGTCGGGTGTCCCCCACTCCGCGGAGGACCCCGGCAGAGACCACCTGGAGACCGTCCGCCACCTGGAAGAGGCCGGCGATGGGGAGGAGGACGGCCGCCAGCGCCACCAGCTCCATGTCCGGCGTGTAGAGCCGGGCCCAGAAGGCGGGGAAGAGGAGGAAGGCCAGGGCGGTGAAGACCATGAACCCCACCCCCAGCGCCAATCCACCTCCTGCGGCCCGGCGGGCCCCCTCCCCATCCCCCTGCCCCACCGCCCGCCCCACCAGGACCGCCGACGCCTGGGCGATCCCCAGGGGGACCATGAAGGTGAAGGAGGCCAGGTTCAGGGCGATCTGGTGCGCCGCCATGGGGATGGTACCCAGAAGCCCCATGAGGAGCCCCGCCGCCCCGAAGGCTCCGAACTCCAGCATGATCTGCATCCCCACCGGGGCTCCCAGCGCCACCACCCGCAGCAGTGGAACCACCGCCAGGCACTCCCGGGTGAAGGGGAGGAGCCGGGGACGGAGCACCGGCCAGGCGGTGATGATCAGCCCCACCGCCATGAGCCAGCGGCTCCCGGAGGAGGCCCACCCCGAGCCCACCGCTCCCAGAGCCGGGAATCCCAGTTTGCCGAAGATCAGGACGTAGTTCAGCCCCACGTTCACCAGGTTCGCCAGAACGATGGTGATGATGATGGGGCGCATCCGACCCATGGCCTGAAGGGCCTGTCGGAGGGCGATGAAGGCAAAGTAGGGAAACATCCCCGGAACGCAGGCCAGCGCATAGCGGGCTGCCACCGGGACCACCTCCGCCGGCTGCCGCGCCAGCGCCAGGAGCGCCTCTGCCGGCAGGGTGAGGAGGGAGGAGACGATGGTCAGGAGGACGGCCAGGACCAGCCCCCGCTGGATCCCCCGGCGCACGGCCCCGGAGTCGCCGGCCCCCAGCGCCTGGCTCAGGATCGGGTCCAGGGCCATGAGCACCCCCATCCCGAAGCTGGTCACCGCAAAGAAGTAGACGTTTCCCAGCGCTGCGGCCGCCAGGTCGGTGGCCGAGACCCGCCCCACCATGAGGGTGTCCACGACACCCATGAGGTTCATCCCCACCTGTACACCCGCTACCGGGAGGGCAAGGCGAAGCACGGCCCCGAGTTCGCTCCGGGACGGCGAAAGGGCCCCCAGGGAGAGGGGAGGGATTCGGGTGGGGATCGACAAGGGTGGACGGAAAGGGGGGTGGGGGCTCTTCAGACGTCCAGGCGGGAGTCGTCCATCCCTGCGGGGTCTTCCAGTCCCATCCCCTCCTCCTGCTCGGGGGTGAGGGTCCGGCGTCCGGCAAACCCGGCGTGGATCTCGTGCCAGACCGAGACCCGGGGCTCCCCCCGCTTCCAGCAGAGGAATACCCAACGCCCCTTCCAGGTGGTGGGGAAGTCCAGGATGCCATGCTCCAGCCCCCCCACCGGGAAGCGGATGCCATGCACCAGCACCTCCGAGCGCACCAGCTCCTCGATCTCCCCCAGCACCCTCTGGATCACCTCCTGATGCTTCAGGAACTCCTGGTGATCGGGATTGGTGGGAGCCCGCACCCCGTCGCCCCAGAGGAGATCCAGGATCTGCAGGCCCCGGCTGGCCTCGTCCAGTTCGGCCCGGCGGAGGTCGATGCGGGTGAAGGTCTCCTCCAGGACGGGGAGGAGGGCATTGGCCTCGGCCACAGTGAAGGCCCGGCGCTGGGGAGGGGGGGTGGGAGGGGGCATGCCCCCAAGGGACGGGTTCGGCTGCGTTCGTGCAAGGGAGGGGGGTAGGCGCTGGAACTCCAGTTGCCTGACCGGTTAAGATCGACGGATGTGGGTCCTGCGGTCCCCGCCACCCGTTCTTCCGGGCCTCCGGGGTCGCTCCGACCCGCCAGCGCTCACCGGCACCAACGGATTCCATGGTCCGCTCTCCGGCGCACCGCCTTCTGGCCCTGTTGATGGTCCTGGCCTTCCTGGCCGGGACCGGGCGGAGCGCGCTGGGTCTCCACGAGTGCCCGCACCACGTGGGGCATGGTGCCGGGGCGGTGGCCTCGATGCCGTTGGAGGCTGCGACTTCCGGTGGCGACCACCACCATGGCCACGGCCCCCTCCATGGGCACGACCATCACCAGGGGCACGGTGAGGGGCACGGCGCTCCTTCCGGGGCTGCGGCGGGTGTGCAGGCAGACCACGGGGAGGGCCATGGAAGCCATCCTCCCGGGCCGTGCACCTGCTTCGGCGCCTGCGCCTGCGCCTGCGCACCCTCCGGCCCCTCTGCCGGTGCCCTGGTGGCGGCGGCCTCCCCCCCTCCTCCCCTTCCCTTCCTGGTCGAGGATGCCGATCTGGTGGACCCCCGCCTGGTGCGGTGGGACCGCCCCCCGGCCACGGCCCCTCCCTCCACACTCCGGGTCACAGCCTCCTCCTGAGCCTCCGGTTGCCCGGACACCACGCCCTGCGGCGTCGGGTCCAGGGGTGCCCGGAGATCCAGTTCCGCCGCGCAGCGGGGCTGCTGTGACCCACGGTCAGGTGGTTTTCCTTTTCGCACCGACCTGTCATGTGGAGTGTGTCCATGTTCCGTATTCGTGCAGCAACCCATGGGGGTTCCTCTTCCGGGGCCCTCCGTTCCCGGCGTCCGGCCTTCTGGTCCCTGACCCTCCCCCTGCTCCTGGCCCTCACCCTTCCCGGGGAAGCCCACCCCCAGTCCGGCACCGGAGCGCTCTCCGGCTCGGTGGCCGTGGCAGGCTCCGGGGAGCCTCTGGCCGCCGCCGAAGTCTCGATCCAGGGAGGCACCGCCTCCACCACCACCGACGCCCGTGGGCGATTCCTCCTTCCCGCCCTCCCGGCGGGGAGCCATCTGGTCCAGGTGCGTCGGCTGGGGCATGAGGAGGCGCAGCAGACGGTGACCATCCGTGCCGGAGAGACCACCAGCGTGCGGTTCCTCCTCGCCATCTCCGCCGTGGACGTGGAGGGGGTGGTGATCTCCGCCACCCGGGGATCCAGGGATGCCATGGCCACCGCGGCCTCGGTGGGGGTCGTGGAGGGAAGCTCCATCCGGGAGGCCAGACCGGCCCACCCGTCGGAGATCATGGGGCGGATCCCAGGGGTCTGGGTGAACGTCACCGGCGGAGAGGGGCACATGACCGCCATCCGCCAGCCGCTGGGGACCCAGCCCGTCTACCTCTTCCTGGAGGACGGAGTCCCCACCCGCTCCACCGGCTTCTTCAACCACAACGCCCTGTACGAGGTGAACGTCCCGCAGGCGGACCGGATCGAGGTGCTGAAGGGACCCGGGACCGCCCTCCACGGGAGCGACGCCATCGGCGGGGTGATCTCCGTCTCCACCCGTCCTCCGGCGGAGCTCCCCGGCGCCGAACTCTCCCTGGAAGGGGGTGCGTACGGCTTCGCCCGGGCGCTGGGCTCCGTGAGCGGTCGCCTGGGGGACAATGGGATCCGGGGGGAGCTGAACCTCACCCGCACCGACGGTTGGCGGGATGGAACCGGGTACGACCGGCAGGCGGGAACGCTGCGCTGGGACCGGTCTCTTGGGGAGGACGCCACCATGAAGACGGTGGTCACCTTCTCCCGCATCGACCAGAGCACGGCGGGGAGTTCGGCCCTCAATGCCGAGGACTTCCGGAGCAACCCCACCCGCAACTACACGCCGGTCTCCTTCCGGAAGGTGGAAGCGCTGAGGATCTCCACGGCGCTGGAGGCCCAGAGGGGTTCATGGGGGTTCAACTTCACTCCCTTCGCCCGCTTCAACAGCATGGAGATGCTCCCCAACTGGACCCTGGCCTTCGATCCCGCCATCTCCACCACCGAGAACAGCTCCCTGGGGCTGGTGGCCCGGGCCCGCTACGCCCTGGGGGTGGGTGACGGGGAGCTGGTGGCTGGGGTGGACCTGGACCGGAGCCCCGGAAGCCGGTTCGAGGAGAGTGTGGCTCCGGTCCGGGAGGACGGGATCTTCACCGGGTTCGCCCCGGGGAATCCCCTCTACGACTACGACGTGGTCTTCACCCAGGTGGCTCCCTATCTCCACGGGGAGATGGATGTTGCCCCGGGCCTCCGGCTCCAGGCGGGGCTCCGGGCGGACTTCCTTGGCTATGACTACACCACGCGGCTGGATCCGGTGGAGACCGGCCGCCACCGTCGCCCCGCCGATGCCTCCCCCAGCTACCAGGCGGTGAGCCCGAAGCTGGGGGCCACCTGGCAGTTGGCTCCCGCCCTGAACCTCTTCGGCGCCTGGCGCCGGGGCTTCAGGGCCCCCTCCGAGGGCCAGATCTTCCGGCAGGGGTCTGCGGTGAACACCCTGGGCCTGGACCCGGTCCGGGCGGACAGTTGGGAGGCGGGGGTCAGGGGAGTCCTCGGCGGGAGCCTCCGCTACGAGGTCTCCGCCTACCACATGACGAAGACAGACGACATCCTCACCTACCAGAACCCGGATGGCAGCCGGGAGACGGTGAACGCCGGTGAGACGCTGCACCGGGGGGTGGAAGTGGGGCTCGGGGTTCAGCTGGCCCCGGGGCTGCGAGCGGAAGCGGCCTTCTCCCTGGCGGAGCACACCTACGAGGACTGGTCGCCCCGGCCCGAGGTGAATCTCTCGGGGAACGTGCAGGAGGCCGCACCCAACACCATGGGCAGCCTGTTGCTGAACTGGGCGCCCCGTCGGCTCTCCGGCGCCGGCGTGGCGGCGGAATGGGTCCATCTGGGGAGCTACTACACGGACCCCACCAACGCCGACCGGTACGGGGGACACGATCTCCTGAACCTCCGGGGGTCCGCCCCGGTGGGAGACCGTGTCCAGCTCTTCCTCCGGCTGAACAACGTGATGGACACCCGCTATGCCGAGCGGGCCGCCTGGACGGAGGCCCGGGGGCAGGAGCTGGCGCCGGGAATGCCCCGGACCCTGTACGCCGGAGTGCAGCTCCGATGAGGCGGGGGAGCGGGAGAAGCGGACGGAGCCGGAGGGGAAGCGCCCTGGGAGGGGGGCTCACCCTCCTCCTTCTGGCGGGGATCTCCGCGTGCGGCACCGGAGGGGGGGACGCTCCCCCCCTCCGGGACTTCACCCTCACCACCAGCGGGGGTACCCACCCCACCGTGGCGGTGGACCCCCGGGACGGAACGGCCTATGTGGCCTGGGTCCATCTCACCGGGGAGGGGGACGCCCAGGACGTGCACCTCGTGCGTGTCCCCCCCGGGGGGGAGCCGGAGCCGCCGGTGCGGGTGAACACCATCGAGGGGGATGCCACCCCCCATGAGCAGGCCCCTGCGCAGGTGGCGGTGGGGCCGGAGGGGGAGGTGTTCGTCATGTGGCAGCGGCGCACGGCCATCGAGGGGCGGCGCTTCGGAGCCAGCACCCTCCGGATGGCCCGGTCCCTGGACGGCGGACGGAGCTTCGAGCCCGCCATCGATGTGGCCGACTACGACGGGCCCATCCCCGCCTCCCACACCTTCCACAACCTGGTGGTGGACCCGGCCGGGCGGGTGATCGCCTCCTGGCTGGATGGCCGCGCACCCTGGGTGATGCAGGCTGCAGGGATCGAGGGCCCCGATCCCGGGACCGAGATGAGAGTGGCGGTCTCCCAGGATGGCGGGCAGAGCTTCGGGGCCAGCGTGGTCCTGGCGTCCGGGGTCTGCCCCTGCTGTCGGACCTCCCTGGCGCTGGGGCCCGACGGCGCCATCTATGCCGCCTGGCGGAACATCTGGCCCACTCCCGACGGAAAGGAGATCCGGGACCCGGCAGTGGCCCGCTCCGATGATGGAGGGGTGAGCTTCGGTCCCCCCATCCGGATCCATGCAGACGACTGGGTCCACGATGGGTGTCCCCATGCCGGCCCGGCGCTGGCTGTGGACGGGGAGGGGGTCCTGCACGCCCTCTGGTACACCGGGACCCCCGACGGTCCGGGGGTCTTCCACGCCCGCTCCAGCGACCGGGGAGAACACTTCTCGGCGGCCACCCCCCTGGTGCAGGGGGAGTGGGTCCCCCCCTCCCGGGTCGCCCTCGTCACCACCCCTTCCGGAAGTGTGACGGCGGCGTGGGAGGACCGGCGCCAGGAGCCGCCGCTCTTCGGCGTGGTGGAGATCCCCGCCGGCGGTGCACCCGACACTGGACGGGAGCTCCTCGTCCCCGGCACCTTCCCCATGGTGGCCTCGGCGGGGAACGGCCGGGTGCTGGCATGGCTGGACGGGGAGGCCGTGCACCTGCGCATCGAGGGGGAGAGATGAGACGGACGGGGAGAGGTGGTACGGCGGCGTTGCTGTGGACGCCGTTGGCGATGGCGCTGGCGGCCTGCGGGGGCGGGGATGGTGGCAGCGGCGGGGCCGACGGAGGGGGGCGCTTCTCCCCCCTCCGCACCGGGTCGCCGGCTCCGGCCTACGCAGCCGTGGACATGGCAGGGGATTCCGTCCGCCTCTCCGACTTCGCCGGGGAGGTGGTCCTCCTGAACCTGTGGGCCACCTGGTGCCACCCCTGCCGGGAGGAGATGCCGGCGCTTCAGGCGCTCCACGAGGCCTTCGGGGACCAGGGGCTCCATGTGGTGGGGGTGAGCATCGACGGACGGAGCTCCGCCGATATGATCCCCGGCTTCCTGGAGGAGGTGGGGGTCACCTTCAAT
>Ga0076930_100411_pt1 | contig 43838 bp, 40 predicted proteins | sample HotLakConsoUCCRE_FD_71149 | JGI IMG/M metagenome (GOLD analysis project Ga0076930, IMG submission 71149) | Hypersaline microbial mat communities from Hot Lake, Washington, USA - Hot Lake Consortium UCC-RE (version 3) (version 3) ...
GCCAGGATGCATGATCCGCTCTCAGCAGAATTTCCAGACAAAAGGTTGCTCAATCCACGATCAGCCGACGTTGATTTCGCCGGAGCGGCGGGGGTGGGATGGTACCTGAGGCAGGTAAAGCAAAGGCGTACCATCAGGACGGCAAGAGGGAGCGCATGGCAGGCACCGACAAGGATGAGTACGCCTCGACCAGCACAATGCGCCGTAACACGGCGCGTGACGGGCAGGAGCACCAGGGCCTGCACGGCTACACGATCGCGGAATTGCTGGATCTCGTTCGCGAAGGCCTCACGAGCGGACCGGGCCGGCATGCCACGATGACCAGCATCAAGGATGAGGCGCGGCGGCGGCATGGTTTGCGTGGCTCAAAATTGCGTTGCTCGTCCAACGGTGACACCAGCTAATAACTGATTGAACAAGGCGAAAAGCACTCAGAACACGCTAAAAATCTCGTTTAAGGTGTATCATTGCGGCAATTACAACTGTAGTTTTTCCGCAAACGCTGCTTGCGATTCGTTCGGCGGATTAATATGTTCTTCTAATGTTCTGCTGATATACGGGTTGATGGCGTGGATTTGGACCGAGAACTCCGAAAGGACGAGGTTGAACATGAGCGAGAAATTCTTTGAAGAGCGGCTTGACCAATCTGAAGCGAAGGCAAGGATCGTTACAAAATATTTTTCGGCATGGGCAAAAGTTATGATGCCGACAGTGGAGAAGCGCCAAGGGCGAATCGCCTACATCGACTTGTATGCTGGCCCCGGGCGCTATAAAGATGGCGCTGCCTCCACACCTCTCTTGATAATTGAGCAAATACTAAATCATGAAAAACTTTCAAGAGCCGTTGTCACGTACTTTAATGACAATGACGCAAATAAGACGGATACTCTTTCTACTGAAATAGAAAATTTACATAACATAAGCAAACTTAAATTTAAACCAATCATCACTACTCAAGAAATTGATGATCAAGCAGAAAAATTCTTTGCGGAAAGCAAACTTATTCCAACTTTCTCATTCATAGATCCGTTTGGATACAAGGGGCTTTCCTTGAAAATAATCAAGGGAGTTATAAAAGACTGGGGCTGCGATTGTATTTTTTTCTTCAATTATAATCGAATAAATGCAGGAATATCGAACGACTTCGTGCGAAATCATATGGATGCGCTATTTGATAAAGACAGAGTTGATACTCTGAGAGAAAAAATTGAAGGCCTAAGCCCTTCATTGCGCGAAGCTGCAATATTAGAAGCGCTATCAAACAAAATTAGGTCACTAGGAGGTGAGTATGTTTTACCATTTACGTTCAAAAATAAACATGGAACACGCACTTCACATAAGCTTATTTTCGTCACAAAGCATTTTAAGGGATACGAGATCATGAAGGATATTATGGCAGGAGAGAGTTCAACGGAAGATGAAGGAGTGCCGTCTTTCTGTTACTCACCAGCTGATGCATCAATGCCACTATTATTTTCTTTGAAAAGACCAATTGCGGCACTCAAGAACGACCTTTTAGCTCATTTTTCTGGTAAGACATTAACGTTTGATGAGATCTATAAGTCACATAGTGTTAACACGCCCTATATTCGCCGGAATTATCGGGAAATTTTGATTAAACTTGAAGAAAATGGAAAAATTCGAGTCTTCTCAACAACAGAAAAACGGCGAAAGGGCACCTATCCAGCTCATGTAAAAATTGAATTTCCGGAGGTGCAGGACAATGGCAAATAACTCTTCCATCGAGTGGACGGAAGCGACATGGAATCCGGTCGCAGGATGCTCCATCGTTTCACCTGGATGCACGAATTGCTATGCTATGCGCATGGCAAGACGCTTGGAAATCATGGGTCAAGAAAAATATAAGGGGACGACTAGAGTTTCTGGCGGTCGCTCAAAGTGGAATGGAAAAGTCAATCTTGATGGAAAGAGTTTAGATATTCCAAGAAAATGGGCGAAAGGGAGAATGGTTTTTGTAAACTCCATGTCCGACCTGTTTCATGAATCTGTTCCAATTTCGTTCATTCAGCGTGTGTTTAAGACAATGAATGAAACGCCACAACACACCTACCAGATTCTCACGAAACGGGCCGAAAGACTCTCTGACATTTCACACGATCTGCCTTGGTCTAATAATATATGGATGGGCGTAAGCGTAGAAAATTCCGAATACGTTTATAGAATTGACTATCTCAGAAAGAGCAACGCTGATATCAAATTCTTAAGCCTTGAACCACTTCTTGGCCCTTTGCATGAATTGAATTTGTCCGGCATAAACTGGGTTATCGCAGGTGGTGAAAGTGGCCCCGGCTCAAGGAGTGTCAATCCTGAGTGGATCAGAGATATACGAGACCAGTGCGTTGATGCTTCGGTTCCGTTCCACTTTAAGCAGTGGGGCGGGGTCAATAAGAAGCGCACGGGTCGCGTTCTTGACGGTCGGACTTGGGACGAGTTTCCCGTGAGACGATGGCCATCTGACGATAGTAGACACGCGGCCACGTTTTAGCCCCACATCCACCCCCGGCGCTTGAAGAAACCGGCGTCTCGTGACAAGACCGCGCGGGATCAACACCGCGCGGCGGGTTTCGCGCGGATCCGGCGCCGCGTCAGGCGGGCGTCGATAGCATCGAGACGGACGAGAGATGAATCTGTTTGCGACTTTCGAGGAGCGGGTGGCGCAGGCGCTGCGCAATCTGCAGGGCACGGGCGATCTGCCGGCGGATCTGGATATCTCCCGCGCCGTCGTCGAACCGCCGCGCGATGCTGCTCATGGCGACCTTGCGACCAACGCGGCCATGGTGCTGGCCAAGCCGGCGGGTACCAATCCGCGTGCGCTGGCGGAGAAGATCGTCACCGATCTGGCCACTGATCCGCGTATCGTGGCGGCGGAGGTGGCCGGGCCGGGCTTCATCAACCTGCGTCTCGATCCCGCGATCTATCGCGACATGCTCGCCGCTATCATCGCCCTCGGCAAGGATTACGGGCGCGGCGAGAAGGCGCAGAGCGAGAGGGTCAATGTCGAATACGTCTCGGCCAATCCCACCGGGCCGATGCATGTCGGCCACGGGCGCGGCGCGGTTTTCGGTGATGCGCTGTGCGATCTGCTCTCCTTCGCCGGCTACGACGTGACGCGCGAATATTATATCAACGATGCGGGCGCCCAGGTGGACGTGCTCGCCCGCTCGGCCTTCCTGCGCTATCGCGAGGCGCTGGGCGAGGATATCGGCGAGATTCCGGAAGGGCTCTATCCGGGCGATTATCTCGTCGGCGTCGGCCAGGCGCTGGCGCAGACGTACGGGCCGGGGCTGCAGGATTACATGGAAGCCGAATGGCTGCCCGTCGTGCGTGATGCCGCAATCGAGGCGATGATGGACATGATCCGCGACGATCTGGCCGCGCTCGCCATCCGACATGACGTGTTCTTTTCCGAGCGTTCCCTCGCGGGCGGCGAGGATGATGCCGTCGCCGCCACCATTGCCGATCTGCGCGCACGGGACCTGATCTACGAGGGCCGCCTGCCCCGCCCCAAGGGGGCGCCGGACGAGGATTGGGAGGATCGCGAGCAGACCTTGTTCCGCGCCACGCAATTCGGCGATGACGTCGATCGCCCGCTTTTGAAATCCGACGGCTCCTACACCTATTTCGCCGCCGATATCGCCTATCACCGCTCCAAGTTCGAACGCGGCTATCCCGCTATGATCGACGTCTGGGGCGCCGATCATGGTGGCTACGTCAAGCGCATGCAGGCGGCGGTGAAGGCGATCACCCGGGGCGAGGGTGCGCTCGACGTCAAGCTGTGCCAGTTGGTGCGGCTTCTGCGTGATGGCGAGCAGGTGAAGATGTCGAAGCGTTCCGGCGAGTTCGTGACCTTGCGTGAGGTGGTCGATGAGGTCGGCCCCGACGCGGTCCGTTTCATGATGCTCTACCGCAAGAACGACGCACCGCTGGATTTCGATCTGGTGAAGGTGCGCGAGCAATCGAAGGACAACCCGGTCTTCTACGTGCAATATGCCCATGCGCGCTGCGCCTCGATCTTCCGCCAGGCGCGCGAGGCATTCCCGCATGCGGATTTCGCACCCGATTCCCTTGCCGATCACATCGCCGATGGCGAGACCGACGAGGCGGAGCTCGAAATCCTGCGCAAGCTTTCGCAATATCCGCGCCTGATCGAGGCCGCAGCGAAGGCGCACGAACCGCACCGGGTCGCCTTCTTCCTGCATGAGCTGGCCAGCCTGCTGCATCAGTTCTGGGCCAAGGGCAAGGATCGTGACGTGCTGCGTTTCGTGCATCCCGGCGACGAGCCGCTGACGCGCCGCCGTCTCGCCCTCGCCCATGCCGTTCGCAGCGTGATCGCCTCCGGGCTCGGCATGCTCGGGGTCGATGCGCCCGAGGAAATGCGCTGATCGCGCCGACGGGCGCCGCAAGGAGACCTCCATGGCCATATCCGCAGCGATCTACGGCTCCTCTGGCCCGACACTGACACCTGCGGAACGCGCCTTCTTCCGCGAAACCCGGCCCTTCGGCCTCATCCTGTTTGCGCGCAACATCGTCGATCCGCAGCAGGTGCGGGCCCTGTGTGCCGAAATGCGCGAGGCGGCAGGACATGATGCTCCGATCCTGATCGATCAGGAGGGGGGCCGTGTGCAACGCCTGCGCCCGCCGCACTGGGCAGCCCATCCCCCTGGGCGGGCCTACGCCAACCCCGCCCTCACCCGCGCGCAGCAATGCGAGGCGGCGCGACTCGGGGCCCGGCTGATCGCGCATGAATTGCGCGAGGTCGGGATCGATGTGGACTGCCTGCCCTGTCTCGACATTCCCGTCCCCGGCGCCCATGACGTGATCGGGGATCGCGCCTATGGGGAGGATGCGCAGAGTGTCATCGATCTGGGCCGGGAAGCCGCATACGGCCTGATCGAAGGGGGTGTGCTGCCCGTGATCAAGCATATTCCCGGGCATGGCCGTGCCGGCATTGACAGCCATCTCGCCCTGCCCGTGGTGGAGACCGCGCACGCGACACTCGAAGACACGGACTTTCTCCCCTTCAAGGCCTTGCGCGACATGCCAATGGCGATGACGGCGCATGTGGTCTACACGGCCCTCGACGCCGGGGCCTGCGCCACGCTCTCACGCCGCATCATCAGCGATATCATCCGGGGCGAGATCGGCTTCGAGGGCCTGTTGATGAGTGACGATGTCGGGATGCAGGCGCTGGCGGGCGATTTTGCTGATCGTGCGCGCGGACTCTTCGCAGCCGGGTGTGACCTTGCCCTGCATTGTTCCGGGGCGATGAACGAGATGCAGGCCATCGCAGCCGAGACGCCGGCTCTCGCCGGGAAGAGCCTGAACCGCGCCGAAGCGGCGCTCGCCATGCGAAAAGCCCCGCAACCGGGATTCGATCCTGTGGATGCACGCGCAAAACGCGATGCTTTGCTTGCGGTTCGGGGCTGAACGGGCGATTCTCCCCTGATCCGCGAGAGGGCGGAGTGAGGGCGAATCGCACGAGGCTACATGACCGAGGTCATTGATTTCGAGGAAGGCCGCCCCCGGCGCGACGATGTGGCGGAACTGGGGCTCATCGTCGATGTCGATGGATTCGAGGGCCCGCTCGACCTTCTGCTTGAACTGGCCCGACGCCAGAAGGTGGACCTGGCACGCATCTCGATCCTGGCTTTGGCCGAGCAATATCTCGTCTTCATCGAGGAATTGCGCAAGCTGCGGCTCGAACTGGCGGCGGATTACCTCGTCATGGCCGCCTGGCTTGCCTATCTGAAATCGCGCCTGCTCCTGCCCGACCCCCCGAAGGGCGAGGAGCCCTCCGCCAGCGACCTCGCCACAGCGCTGCAATTGCGCCTGCAACGACTGGAGACGATCCGCAACGCGGCAAAGATGCTGGAGGCCCGCCCGCGTCTGGGGCGCGACTTCCATGCGCGCGGTGCGCCCGAGCCGGTCCGCATCCGCCACAAACCCCTGTGGGATGCCTCGCTTTACGACCTTCTCTCGGCCTATGCCCGTGAGCGCCAGAAGCAGATGTCGTCGCGCGTGACCATGAAGCGGCGCACGGTCTGGACCCTGGCTGAGGCACGCGAGGCGCTGGAGCGTCTGCTCGGCCATGATATCGGCAGCAACTGGATCGCCCTCGACGGCTATCTCACGCGCTACATCGCCACGCCCGAACAGCGTGCGACGGTCATCGCCTCAGCCCTGTCGGCAACACTGGAAATGGTTCGCGAGGGCAAGATGGCCCTGCGACAGGAACAGGCTTTCGGGGCGCTCTGGGTGAAGCCGCGCAGCGGTCGCACTGACGAACCGGAACCGGCTGAGGCGACATGCCCATGAGCCAGGACGCAAACATGCTGGCAATCGCCGAGCGGCTCCATGCCGAACTCGCCGAGGCGCGCGATCATCTCGAGGCGGTGCGTATTGCCGAAGCGCTGCTCTTCGCCTCTGCCGAGCCCCTGCCGGAAGACGAGATCGCGCAGCGCCTTCCCGCCGGCGTGGATATCGAGCGGGTGATGAACGAGTTGGCGCGCTGCTATGCCGGACGCGGTGTGAATTGCGTCTGCATCGCCGGAAAATGGGCTTTTCGCACCGCTCAGGATCTGGGCCACGTGCTGGAGCGCCAAGTGCAGGAGCCGCGCAAGCTCTCCCGCGCCGCGATGGAAACACTCGCCATCATCGCCTACCACCAGCCCGTGACCCGTGCCGAGATCGAGGAAATTCGCGGCGTCTCGACCTCGAAAGGCACCCTCGACACGCTGATCGAGGCGGGCTGGGCGCGCCTGCGCGGGCGCCGCCGCACTCCCGGCCGCCCTGTCACCTATGGGACCACTCCCGCCTTCCTGGATCACTTCGGTCTCGAGCAGATCAGTGATCTGCCGGGCCTCGAGGAACTGAAGGGCGCGGGCTTCATCGAGGGCCGCATCCCGCCCGGCATGAGCATCCCCTCCCCCTCCGATGACGAGACGCTGCATGAGGACGAGGAACCGCTCGATGACGGCGACCTGTTCATGCCACTGCCCATCGAGGGCGAAGACGATGCGGCGGGCGATGCCGATATCGAAGCGGATGATGATCCGCTCGAGGATGATACCGAAGACGACGACCCGGACCTGCCTGCCACCCGGCCTCGCTGACGCGTTGATTGATCGGTGACACCGGGCTGACCCGGCGTCGCTGCGCCAGGCGCGCCGTTCCGGGCTGGTTCTACAGACCCAGTGCGCGGGCGAGCGCGATGGCGACGAGCCCGGCGGCGATGGCGGCGACTTCCATGCGCGTGGCGATCATCGCGCCAATGGCAGTGGCAATACCAAGGAATGCGGGTGACCCGGCCTGGGCGGCGATGGGCAGGATCGTGGCGATCACGATGGAGCCCGGCAGGGCGCGCAGGGCACGGGCGAGGCGTGGGCCAATCGCGATCCGGTTCATGAAGATCACGCCGGAAGCACGGCAGAGATAGGTCACCCCCGCCATGGCAACGAGGGCGATCAGGGTGCCGTAAGGTGTGGCGAGCACGAGTTCAGGCATCGTTGATCAGCGCTCCCGCGATGGCGCCGGCAAGCGCACCGACGATGATGAAGGCGTAACCGGGGATCAATGCCTGTGCGATCAGCGCAGCGCTCCCCGCTACCGCCCAGGGAATCGCCGGGCGCGCGCCCTTCCACATCGGCACCAGCATGGCTGCGAAGAAGATCGGCATGACGAGATCCAGACCGAAACGCTCGGGATCCGGCACAACTGCGCCGGCGAGGTGGCCCGGCAGGGTCGCAGCCACCCAGCCACACCACAGCATCAACCCGGCGCCGAACACGACACCGATATCGCGCCCGCCCTCGCCGTGATAACGCATCCCGATCAGCCAGTTGGCATCGGCGAGGACGAAGGTCACCGTGGCGATCTGCCCCCGGCTCGCGCCGGCCATGTAAGGCTGGATCGCCGCGCCCATCAGGATCATCCGCGCATTCACCGTTGCGACCAGGATGGTGACGCCGAGCAGGCCCGCCAGCGTCCACGGGTCCTGCCAGACTTCCAGCGCCACCATCTGCGAGGCGCCGGCGAAGACCGTGGCGGAGAAGGCCATGGTCTGCCACAGCTCCAGCCCCTTCTGCGCCGCCGCCGCGCCGAAGGCCGTGGCGAAGACCATAGCGCCGGGAAGAAGCGGCAGGGCGAGGCGCGCACCGAGGCGGATGCCGGCAAGGGTGAAGGCTGGGCGCGGCGGGCTGGGCATTGCGGTTCGTTGATCCGGAGGTTTCATGCAAGGCCCGTTACCTTGCGAGAGGAATACTGCCTCCACGGCTTGCCCGATCGGACGGGCGGGAGCAACCCCGGAGACCGTCGGGTCTGCCATCCCGCCGGTGCATACGGCCATGTGCAAGGCACTTCCCCGCAACCGCGCCAGCCGCTACTAAGAAGCTCATGACCTCCACCACGCCGCCCGCCCGATCCCGCTTCCAGCTCTCCGCCGACACCCTCGCCATGACGGCGACGCTGGCGATGCTGACCTCGCTGGGGCCGCTTTCGACGGATATGTACCTCCCCGCCCTTCCGGCCATCGCCGAGGGGCTGGGCACCACGATTGCCGGGGCGCAACTCACCCTCTCGGCCTTCCTGCTGGGTTTCGCCCTCGGGCAATTCCTCTACGGGCCGCTCTCGGACCGGGTCGGGCGTCGCCCCGTGCTCGGTTTCGGGCTGGGGCTGTTTCTCTTGGCGACGCTGGCCTGCATCGTCGCGCCGAATATCGAGACTCTGACGCTGGCGCGTTTCGTTCAGGCGCTCGGCGCCTCCGCTCCGATCGTGCTGGCCCGGGCCATCGTGCGCGATCTCTATGAGGGGCCGCGCGCGGGGCGGGAATTGTCACGGATGGGGACGATCATGGGGCTGGTGCCGGCGATCGCGCCGGTTCTGGGCGGAGTGATCCACGTCGCCTTCGGCTGGCGCGCGGTGTTTGCCGCGATCCTGATCGCGGGACTCGTGCTCACCTTCGTCGTTCTGCGCCATCTCCCCGAGACCCTGCGCAGCCGCGAGACCACGCCGCTCTCGCTGAAGGCGATCCTCGCCGGATTCGCACTGCTTTTGCGCCATCCGACCTACCGGGTCTATGTCGGGCTCTCGGCGCTGACCTATTCCGGGCTGTTCGCCTTCATTTCCGGGTCGAGTTTCGTCCTACAGGGCGTCTATGGCCTGTCGGAGCTCGCCTACGGCTTTTCCTTCGGCTTCGTGGTGATCGGCTTCATCGGCGGCACACTGATAGCGCAGCGCATCGTGAGCAGCCGTGGCCTTGATGGCACGATCGGGCTGGGCGTGCTCTGCCTGGCCGGGGGTGGTATCGGCATGCTGGTGCTGTCGCTGATCGGCACGGGCTCGGCGCTGGAAGTGGTCTTGCCGATGGCGCTCTACGGAATCGGCGTCGGGCTGACCATGCCGCAATGCATGGCGAGCGCGCTCACCCCCTTCCCCGAACGCGCCGGCGCTGCCTCGTCCCTGCTCGGCATCATCCAGATGGGCCTCGCCGCCTTCGTCGGGATCGGGCTGGGCGCAGCGCTGATCCACGCCGATATCGCCATGGCCATCGTGCTGGCGGGGCTGGGGCTCCTCGCACTGGCGTTGTTCCTGGTAACGCGCAGCGTGCGCCGGGAGATTGCCGGGCCGTGAAGATCCTGATCTCTTCAATTCATGATTTTGCATAACAATTTTTAGTAGTTAAACTCTGGCAATCCCGGGTTCTCGGAGGTCGCCATGAGTCCTGTCGATCGCGATTTCTTCTTCCAGACGGTTCGTCAGACGCTGTTTCGCGGGGCGATGATCCAGTCCCAGGTGGACGGCTGCAATGCCATCCTCGACAGCTGGGACAAGAATTCCAGCATCGCCGATGATCGTTGGGTGGCGTATGCGCTGGCCACCGCCTATCATGAAACGGCATTTACCATGCAGCCCATCAATGAGTATGGCGGCGATGCGTATTTCTTCAAGATGTACGACAAGGACGGCGACCGGCCCGAGGTCGCGGCCCGGCTCGGCAATACCGACCCCGGAGACGGCGTGCTCTTCCATGGGCGCGGTTATGTCCAGCTGACGGGGCGCGCCAATTACACCCGTATGCAGCAATTGCTGGAAATCGACCTGACCAGCAATGCATCCTGCGCTGATCGCGCGCTCAACCCGGACACGGCCTCACGCATCATGGAGATCGGGATGCGCGACGGGATCTTCACGGGGAAGAAGTTCGTCGATTATTTCAATGCGCAGACGACGGACTGGATCAATGCCCGGCGCATCATCAACGGTCTCGACAAGGCCGAGGAGATCGCCGCCTATGGGCGCAGCTTCATGGATGCGATCAGGCCCACACCCGCGATGGCGAGCACGTCAGACGGCGCAGCCAGCCTCCTCGGGCGCTTCGTCTCGCGCCTGTTAAAGAGCGGATTACCTCGCAAGACTTGACCCGGGCGCCATGTTGGTGAACAGACGGGGCGCCTTTAGCATCTTCCGGATCAGAAATGCATCCACGCCTCCTCGCCTGGCGCCTGCGCCTCGCCCGTTTCGCCACGCGTATCGTCGACAATGTGGCGGCACTTGCCATTCGCGTGCTGTTCCGTTTCGCGCGCGCCCTCGGCCCGGATCGCTCAGCCGATCTCGGGGGCTTTCTTGCGCGCACGCTCGGCCCGCTGTTTCCCGCGCATCGCAAGGCGAAGGACAATATCCGCCGCGCCTTTCCCGGCATCGCAGAGGAAGAGGTGAAGCGAATCACCCGGGAAGCGTGGGACAATCTGGGTCGCACCTCCGCCGAATACGCCCATCTCGACACGATCTTTGATTTTGATCCCGAACGCCCCGGCGAGGGGCGGATCGAGGTTTCGGGCATACCCTATTTCGAAGCCCTGCGCGATGACGGGCGCCCGGGCATCATCTTCGCCGCTCATCTGGCCAATTGGGAGCTGCCAGCGATCTGCGCAGCCCGCTACGGGCTCGATGCCACCGCCGTGTTTCGCGCGCCGAATACGGTGGCGGTGGCCAAGGCCATACACGAGGTCCGCAGCCAGACCATGGGCGGCCTCGAAGCGGCACGCCAGGGCGCGGCCTTCGCCATGCAGGGCGTGCTGGAGCGGGGCGGGCATCTCGGCATGCTGATCGATCAGCATTTCACCCGCGGGGTGATCGTCGACTTTCTGGGCCGCCCGGCTCTGACCAATCCGATTCTCGGGAAGTTCGCAAAACGGTTCGACTGCCCGGTGCACGGCGTGCGCGTGGTCCGCCTCCCGAACCGGCGGTTTCGCCTCGAACTGACACCACCGCTCGATGTGCCGCGTGACGCGAATGGCGAGATCGATGTCGCCGCCGCGATGCAGGAAATGACACGCATCGTCGAGGGCTGGGTGCGGGAGAATCCAGGGCAGTGGCTGTGGATGCACCGCCGCTGGCGTCCGCAATTCACCGGCGAAAAGCTGGAGAACTGAACCTGCGAGGCCTCAGGTGTCGATCACGCCCGCCGATTCCTGCTCCTTTAGCGAGCCGGGGCTCGGCATCGAAATGGTGTTGTAGCCGGAATCCACATAGTGGATTTCACCGGTGACGCCGTTCGACAGATCCGAGAGCAGATAGAGCCCGGAGCCGCCGACATCCTCGATCGTCACCGTCCGGCGCAGCGGCGCATGCGCCTTCTGATAGGCGAACATCAGCCGCGCATCGGTGATGCCGGCACCTGCCAGCGTGCGCACCGGGCCGGCGGAAATGGCGTTGACGCGGATATTCTCCGGACCAAGATCGGAAGCGAGGTAGCGCACGCTCGATTCGAGCGCGGCTTTGGCCATACCCATCACGTTGTAATTGGGCATGACCCTCATCGAGCCGCCATAGGTCAGCGTCAGCATCGAGCCGCCCGGGCGCATGCGCTTCGCCGCGCGCTGCGCCGCCTCGGTGAAGGAGAAGCAGGAGATTACCATGGTGCGCGAGAAATTCTCGCGGGTGGTGGCGTCGATATAGCGCCCCTTCAGCTCTTCCTTGGCCGAGTAGCCGATGGCGTGGACGAGGAAGTCGAACCCGTCGCTCCAGGCAGCGTCGAGCTGCTCGAAAACCGCGTCGAGCGAGGCCAGATCCTCGACATCGCAGGGGATGACGAGATTCGAACCCACCGATTCGGCCAGCGGCTTCACCCGCCGCCCGAGCGCATCCCCCTGATAGGTGAAGGCGAGCTCGGCGCCCTGATCGGCCACCGCTTTCGCGATGCCCCAGGCGATGGAATGGTTGTTGGCGACGCCCATGATCAGGCCACGCTTGCCCTTCATCAGACCGGTCAAAAGCCTGCCCTCCCCTTCAACCGCGCCGGATCAGGCGTCGGGATGTTTCATCACGATGGTCGCGTTGGTGCCGCCGAATCCGAAGGAATTCGACATGAAGCAGCCGATCTTCGCGTTGTCGCGGCGCTTGGTCGAGATCGGCATGTCGGAGAATTCCGGGTCGAGCTCGGTGATATGGGCGTTGGCGCTGATGAATTCGTTCTGCATCATCAGAATCGAGTAGATCGCCTCCTGCACGCCGGTCGCGCCGAGGGAGTGCCCGGTGAGCGACTTCGTCGCCGCGATCGGCGGGCATTTCTCGCCGGAGCCGAAGATCTCGCGCAGGGCCTCGATCTCCTTGGCATCACCCACGGGCGTCGCCGTGGCATGGGGATTGACGAAATCGATCGGGCATTTCACCGTCGCGAGCGCCTGGCGCATGCAGCGCACCGCACCCTCGCCCGACGGCGCGACCATGTCGTAACCGTCCGAAGTGGCGCCATAGCCGACGATCTCGGCGATGATGTTGGCGCCGCGCGCCTTGGCGTGCTCCATCTCCTCAAGCACCAGAACGCCCGCACCGCCGGCGATGACGAAGCCGTCGCGATAGCGGTCATAGGCGCGCGAGGCGGTCTCGGGCGTGTCGTTGTACTTGCTCGACATCGCCCCCATCGCGTCGAACAGGTTCGAGAGCGTCCAGTCGAGATCCTCGCAACCACCGGCGAAGATGATGTCCTGCCGTCCCGCCTGGATGGTCTCGAAGGCATTGCCGATGCAATGGTTCGAGGTGGCGCAGGCCGAGGAGATCGAATAGTTCACGCCCTTGATCTTGAACCAGGTGGCGAGCGTCGCGGCAGCGGTCGAGGACATCGCCTTGGGCACGGCGAAGGGACCGATGCGTTTGGGGCCCTTGTCCTGGGTGATGCGTGCCGCCTCCACGATGGTGCGTGTCGAGGGCCCGCCGGAGCCCATGATGATACCGGTGCGCTCGTTGGAGATCTCGTTCTGCTCGAGACCGGACTGCGCGATCGCCTGGTCCATGGCGACATGGTTCCAGGCCGTGCCGCCACCGTGGAAGCGCATGGCGCGGCGATCGACAAGCGCCTCGACATCGATCTTCGGCGCGCCATGGACATGGCAGCGGAAGTTCAGATCAGCGTATTCCTGTGCGAAACCGATACCGGAACGGCCCTCGTGCAGGGAGGTCGTGACCTCCTGCGTATCATTGCCGATGGAGGAGACGATTCCCATTCCCGTGACGACGACGCGTCTCATGTGCAACTCCCTTCCGCCGCGATTGGAGCCCGCGCGAGCCCGAAGCGGATGTTGTTCAAGCGTTTTTCGTCCGGCGACAAGGTCGCCGTGCTCTCGCCATGCCGCCGAATACCCGGCACCGTGATGCTCAGGCCGCGTCCGGCTTGAACAGCCCGACGCGCAGGTCCTTGGCTTCGTAAATCCGTTTGCCGTCCGCCTCAAGGAAGCCGTCGGCCACGCCGAGCACCAGCTTCGAGCGGAAGACGCGCTTGAGATCAACGCCGTAGACGACCTTCTTGACGCTCGGCAGAACCTGGTCGGCGAATTTCACCTCGCCGACACCGAGCGCGCGACCGCGCCCCTCGGCACCGAGCCAGCCCAGATGGAAACCGACCATCTGCCAGAGCGCATCCAGCCCCAGGCAGCCCGGCATCACCGGATCGCCCTGGAAATGGCAAGGAAAGAACCAGAGGTCGGGCCGTACGTCGAGCTCGGCACGCACATGGCCCTTGCCATAGGCGCCGCCATCTTCGCCGACAGAGGTGATACGGTCGAACATCAGCATAGGAGGCAACGGCAATTGCGCATTGCCCGGGCCGAACAGCTCGCCGCGACCGCAAGCGAGGAGTTCCTCGTAAGTGAAGCTGGTTTGACGGTCCATGTGTTTCCGGCCAATCCTTTCGGGCTCATCGTTCTTGTACCGGCGCAGTTTGCCGGCGCGCGTCTGTTAACATAGTGTAACTGGCCATCAAAGGCACCTCCATGCCCTTTCCACGCCATTACGCAGAAAATCCCGGCATCACGTCGAACGTCCCGGGTGCCGACTTGCTGCGACAACGGGCTGAACCAAATGCTGTTCCAGCGCGGATTCCGCTGGTATCGCACATCATGCGCTGCTCCATGGGTTGCGAAACCGGCCCGGCAACCCTATACGAGAGTAGGGGTGTCACACGCGAATGAAGAAGCGGTCGTCATGGATCAGATGGTTTCGATGAACAAGCTGACAGGCCAGCCGGGCTCCGGTGCGCGCACGGGATGTCCATTGTCGGATCTGCGTGACAAGCTGCGGCGTGTCGGCCTGCGTCCGACGCGCCAGCGGGTATCGCTGGGCTGGCTGCTGTTCGGCAAGGGCGACCGCCATATCACGGCAGAGATCCTCTTCGAGGAAGCGTCTCGCGCCCGTGTTCCGGTGTCGCTTGCCACCGTCTACAATACGCTCCACCAGTTCACTGAAGCGGGCCTGTTGCGCCAGCTCGCGGTTGACGGCTCCAAGACCTATTTCGACACCAATCCAAGTGAGCACCATCATTTCTTCGTCGAGGGTGACGAGCAGTTGATGGATGTGCCGGCCGAAGGTGTGACGGTCATGGATCTACCCGAGGCGCCCGATGGCTATGAAATCGCCCGGGTCGATGTCGTCGTCCGCCTGCGGCGCAAGGACGGTGTCGAGGATCACGGCTGACGGGCAAGAAGACCCGCCCGATTCGATGCCTCTTTCACCGCTTTTGAGTTTGACGTGGCCAGACAACCTCTTCCGCGCCCCCTCTCTCAGCGCACGAATTCTCCGCCGAGTTCGTCATCGATATGCGCTCGGATGATCGCGTCGAAATCGGGATCGGCCGTGAAGCCCAGCGCCAGCGCACGCTGCGGGTTGAACCCTCGCGCCCAGTTCGAGACGATTGCCGCAATCTGCGGATCGGGCTCACGGCGAATGCGCGCCACCACGCGATCGCCGGCGATCCGGCGCAATGCCTCGATCTGCTCACCCACACTGACGCGCACGCCCGGCATGTTCAAGGTCCGGCGCGGCCCTACCACCTGCCCGTCCAACGACGCTGCACGGATCAGGAAACCGATCGCCGAACGCGGTGACGCGTGCCAGTGGGTGACGCTCTCCTCCACCGGCAACACCGCCTCCTGACCAGCGAGCGGTTCGCGTATGATATTGGAGAAAAAGCCCGATGCCGCCTTGTTCGGGCGCCCCGGCCGCACGCAGATGGTCGGCAGCCGGATACCGATCCCGTCCATCAACCCCTTGCGGGTATAATCGGCCAGCAGCAATTCACCGATCAGCTTCTGCGTCCCGTAGGACGTGAGCGGCGCCTGCAGGAAATCGTCATCGATCAGATCCGGCAACGGCGCGCCGAACACCGCCACGGATGATGCAAAGACGACCCGGGGGCAATACCCGCTGCCCTTCGCGATCACGGCATCAAACAGCCGGCGCGTGCCGTCGAGGTTGACCGCATAGCCCTTGGCGAAATCCATCTCGGCTTCGCCGGAGACGATCGCGGCAAGATGAAAGATCACGTCGGGCGAACCGGAGACAAGCTGCTCGGGATTATCCGCTTGTGCGAAATCGGCAGCAACGGTGGAGACGGGGAACGGGGCGAATTCCGGCGCTGCGGGCTCAACGAGATCATGCAATGTGACTTGGGTGATCTCACGGACGCCGATACGACCGTCCTGGGCAAGCCGCTCGACGAGCTTGCGACCAATCATTCCGGCCGCCCCGGTCACGAGTATATGCATGCTTTCCCCCAGATGATCCGTCATTGCCGATCCGATCGACACCCGCTCCGACGTATTGTTGCGGCTTCCGCCCCTCGGCGAAAGGGGACAGCGCGCGAAAACCGGCCTGCGGCTCTTCGCCCGGCTTCTCGAGCCCGTCCGTTTCACGGCCCGTTTCTTTCCTAACGTAGCGGAATTTATGTCCTGAAAGGGAAAATTATGTGCATGCATATTCGTTATGCGACGATGTTTACATATTAGGCAGATTTGTGACGTTTTTTCGAAAGACCCTGTTGCGGAAAAAAACGTGCGTCCATACAGTCTGCCGCAGCGGAAGGCGACGCAGATCGCTACGGAAACCATGCCGCTTTACGTGTTTGGAGGACCTTCAGAGATGATTCGGACTGGAAAACTGCTCGCATCAGCAGCTGTCATGGCGCTTGTGAGCTTCGGCGCCGTCGCGCAGGAAAACACTTTCCGTTACGCGACGACCGGCGACATCCTCGGGCTTGACCCGCATATGCACAACCACGGCACCACCAATGCCCTCAAGGGCATGGTCTATGGTGCCCTCGTTCACCGCAAATACGATCTCTCGCTGGAGCCTGATCTGGCAGAATCGTGGAGTAACATCGACGACGTGACGTGGGAGTTCAAGCTACGCGAAGGTGTCACCTTCCATGATGGAACACCGTTTACGGCAGATGATGTGCTGTACAGTTTTCGTCGCGTAACGCAAGAGAATGCGGAAATGTCCGGCTTCCTCTCAAGCGTCGAGACGATGGAAAAAATCGACGATTACACAATCCACATCATTACCAAGGGGCCAGATCCGATTCTGCTCCAGAATCTCTCACAGTTTTTTATTGTCAGTGAGGAATTCAAGGAGGCTAATGATGGCTTCCCGGTCGTGCTCGGCGCGGGCAGCACCAATTTCGCAAACCTCAACGCGAACGGCACAGGGCCATATCGGGTCGTCGAATGGCTTCAGGACAACCGTCTGGTCCTGGAAATCAACCCGGATTTCTGGGGCTACGACGAACTTGAAACCAATGTCGAGCGCGCCGTGATGATGCCTATCGGCAACGATGCGACGCGTGTCGCCGCGATTCTATCCGGCGAAATCGACATGATGTACCCGGTCCCCCTGCAGGATATCCCGCGCCTGGAGCAGGATTCGAATATCGAAGTCCTTCAGGGGCCCGAGCTTCGCACGATCTTCCTCGGCTTTGACCAGCATCGTGACGAGCTGATGGATATGCCCGGGTCAGGCGAGAACCCGTTCCTCGACGTGCGTGTCCGTCAGGCTTTCGCCCATGCGCTCGATCTGACCGCCATTCAGCGTGTGGTCATGCGCGGGGCATCACAGCCCACCGGTTCGATGATTGCACCTGGCATTAATGGTTTCGACGAAGAGATCGCAGAGCCGTACGAGTACAACCCCGAGCGTTCCATGGAGCTGCTGGCTGAGGCCGGCTATCCAGACGGTTTCCCGGTCACGCTGGACTGCCCGAATGACCGCTACGTCAATGACGAGGCGATTTGCTCGGCAGTCATTCCGATGCTGCGCCGTATCGGGATCGATGCCGATCTGAATGCACAGACGCTGTCGCTGCACTTTGACAAGATCGGCAATACAGAAAACTATAATACCAGCTTCTACATGCTCGGCTGGACGCCTGGCACTTATGATGCCCTCAACTCCTTCCAGAATCTGATGACGCTGGACGGGTCGGGCCAGGGCACCTGGAACTCCGGTCGCTACACCAATCCGCGTGTGGAAGAGCTCTACGATCAGATTGCTGTGACGGTCGATGAGGAAGAACGCAACGCGTTGATCCGCGAAGCCATGCAGATTCACAAGGACGATGTCGGCCACCTGCCCCTGCATCAGCAGGCGCTGGCCTGGGCGATCCGCACGGACCGCGTGGAGCATATCGAACAGCGTCCGAACAACGATGTGGATCTTCGGTACGTGCGAGTTCGGGACTGATCCTTTTGCTAACCGATCCCACCCGGGGCAGTTTATCTGCCCCGGGTTTTCCAGTTCAGAACGACAGAAACCGCGCCTCTTCTTCGCGTGAGGTTTTTCTTTAGCCCGTCAGTGCTTTCGCGTGTGCGCTCACGGCTCTCAGAGGTAAATAGATGCTCGACTTCATCGTCCAGCGGATCGTGCAGGCGGTCTTCGTCATGCTCGTGGTCGCGATGATCTCATTCTCGCTGTTCCAGTTCGTGGGCAATCCCGTCAACAACATGCTCGGACCGGAAGCGACCACCGAACAGCGGCAGGCAGCGCGCGAGGCGTTGGGTCTCAATGATCCGATTCCTCTCCAGTTCACCAAGTGGGTCGGCAATGCCGTACAGGGCGAGTTCGGGCAATCCTATCGCATGGGCCGCCCGGTCAACACCTTGATCGCCGAACGCCTTCCGGCCACGCTGGAACTGGTTGCCGTCTCCGCCCTGATCGCCGTCTTCGTCGGTGTGCCGATGGGCGTTTATACCGGGCTCAAGCGGCATTCCTTTCTCTCGAAGATATTCCTGACCGTCTCGCTTGTCGGCATTTCGCTGCCCACCTTCCTCATCGGCATCCTGCTGATCCTGATCTTCGGTGTGACACTGGGGTGGCTGCCGACATTCGGGCGCGGCGGGCTGGTAGATCTCGGGGTTTGGGAGACCAGTCTGCTGACGGCGCGCGGCTGGAGCCATATGATCCTGCCGGCTGTCACGCTCGCATTGTTCCAGCTGACCCTGATCATGCGCCTGGTGCGCGCGGAAATGCTGGAAGTGCTGCGCACTGATTACATCAAGTTCGCGAAGGCACGGGGCCTGCGCCAGCGCTCGATCAATTTCGGGCATGCGCTGAAGAATACCCTCGTGCCCGTCATCACCATCATGGGCCTCCAGATCGGCGCGCTGCTCGCTTTCTCGATCATTACCGAGACCGTGTTCCAGTGGCCCGGCATGGGTCTGCTGATCATCCAGGCCATCAATTTCGGCGATATCCCGATCATGTCCAGTTACCTCGTTCTGGTGGCGCTGTTCTTCGTCACCATCAATCTCATCGTCGACCTGCTCTACTACGTCGTTGATCCGCGCCTGCGGGTCGAACGGGCCGCCAGCGCGCATTGACGGGAGGACGAGACATGCAACCGACCCGTACCAGCCCCGACATGGCGGCATCCTCGCCGCGTATGTGGCGCCGTTTCGCCGAAACCGGAAAGAACTTCTTCGACGGCGATGTGTTCTACAGCTTCCGCCACTCGCCGCTGACGATCGTCGCCTTCGTGATCACGGCTGTGATGTTCATCGCCGCCGTCTTTGCGCCGTGGGTGGCTCCGTATGACACCTATGATCTGGGATCGCTCAGCCTCATCGACGCCTACAAGCCGCCAGCCTGGTCGCCCGGCGGTGATCCCAACTATCTGCTCGGCACGGACGACCAGGGTCGCGATGTGCTTTCCGCGATGATCTTCGGGCTGCGTATCTCGCTGCTCGTCGGCTTCTCGGGGGTCATTCTCGCTGCCCTCCTCGGTACCGTCATGGGCTTGCTGAGCGGCTATTTCGGCGGCTGGATCGACGCCGTGATCATGCGCATCGCGGATGTTCAGCTCACCTTCCCGGCCATCCTGATCGCGCTGATGATCGACGGCGTCGCCTCGACCATGATGAGTTCCCAGGCCCGGGCCGATTTCAAGATCTACGTCATCATCCTGGCGATCGCTGCATCCCTGTGGGTGAATTTCGCGCGAACGGTGCGCGGCTCGACGCTCGTCGAGAAGAACAAGGAATACGTGCAGGCGGCAAAGGTCATCGGCATCCATCCGATCCTGATCATGATCCGGCATGTGCTGCCCAACGTGATGGGTCCGGTGCTCGTCATCGCGACGCTGTCGCTCGCCGTGGCGATTCTCACCGAGGCAACGCTGTCCTTCCTCGGCGTTGGTGTGCCGCCGACCAATCCGTCACTGGGGACCCTGATCCGTATCGGCAACAACTTCCTCTTCTCCGGGGAGTGGTGGATGTCGATCTTCCCCGGTGTGCTGCTGGTCGTGCTCGTGCTCGCCGTCAATCTTCTGGGTGACTGGCTGCGCGACGCCCTGAATCCCAAGCTGCGCTGAGGAGGAAACCGTGAGCAACAAGAAACCGGTCCTCGAAGTCCGGAACCTGCGGGTCGAATTCCCCAATCGGCGTGGCACGCTGGTCGCCGTCGATGACATCTCCTTCTCCGTCAACGAGGGGGAAGTCCTCGGCGTCGTCGGCGAATCCGGCGCCGGCAAGTCCATGACCGGGTCTGCCGTTATCGGGCTGCTGGAACCTCCCGGCCGGATTGCCGGCGGCGAAGTCCTGCTCGACGGGGAACGCATCGACAATCTGTCGCCCGAGGCGATGCGCAGGGTGCGCGGCAAGCGTATCGGCATGGTCTTCCAGGACCCCCTGACCTCGCTTAATCCGCTCTATACGGTGGGGCGTCAGCTGATCGAGACGATCCAGACCCATCAGAACGTCTCCGACAGCAAGGCCCGCAAGCAGGCGATCGACCTTCTGGCGGAAGTGGGCATTCCCGCCCCGGAAAAGCGCATCGACCAGTATCCGCACCAGTTCTCGGGCGGCATGCGCCAGCGCGTGGTGATCGCGCTCGCACTCTGCGTCAACCCGCGCATGATCATCGCCGACGAGCCGACCACCGCGCTCGATGTCTCCATCCAGGCGCAGATCATCAAGCTTCTCAAGCGTCTGTGCAAGGATCACGGCGCGGCGGTAATGCTGATCACCCATGATATGGGCGTGATCGCCGAGACGGCCGACCGCGTTGCCGTGATGTATGCCGGGCGCATCGCCGAGATCGGGCCGGTCAAGGACGTCATCAAGCATGCCAGGCACCCCTATACGGAGGGGCTGATGGGCTCGATTCCCGTCGTCGGGCATGATCTCGAACGTCTGACGCAGATCGAGGGCTCGATGCCCCGCCTCACCGAAATCCCCAAAGGCTGCGCCTTCAACCCGCGCTGCCCGCATGTCTTCGACCGTTGCCGCATCGAGCGCCCGGATCTGATCGATGTCGGCGCCTCGCGCGCTGCCTGCTGGCTGCACGATCCGGCGAGCGAGAAGACGACACAGGCTGTGGAACAGGATTGATCCATGCAGATCGACACACCCATTCTCGAGGTCGAGAACCTCTCCAAGTCCTTCGACGTCTCCGCGGCGCTTCTGCGGCGACTGGTTCGGGGCGAGGGACGTGCCACCCTCAAGGCGGTGGACGGAATCAACTTCGCGATTCCGAAGGGAAAGACGCTTTCACTGGTGGGTGAGAGCGGTTGCGGCAAATCGACTGTGGCGCGCCTCGTGGTCGGGCTCTATGAGCCCACCGCCGGAAAGGTGGTGTTCGACGGCAACGACATGAGCGGCAAGCGCTCACGCCGGGACATGGCGGGGCTGCGCCGGCGGTTCCAGATGATCTTCCAGGATCCCTTCGCCTCCCTCAACCCGCGCTGGCGGGTGCATGACATCATCGCCGAGCCAATCCGTGCCCATGGCATCGCCAGCGATGAGCGCGAGATCACGCGCCGCGTGGCCCAGAACCTGGAACGCGTGAAACTCTCCGCGCGCGACGGTGAAAAGTTTCCGCACGAATTCTCGGGCGGTCAGCGCCAACGCATCTCGATCGCCCGGGCACTCGCATCCGAGCCGGAATTCCTCGTCTGCGACGAGCCGACTTCGGCGCTCGATGTCTCGGTCCAGGCGCAGATCCTCAACTTGATGAAGGATCTTCAGCGTGAGTTGGGGCTGTCCTATCTCTTCATCAGCCACGATCTAGCGGTCGTCTATCACATCGCGGACTATCTCGGCGTGATGTATCTCGGGCGTCTGGTCGAGGTCGGGCCCGCCCGCGACATCTTCAGGAATCCGCAGCACCCGTACACGCGCATGCTGCTCGATGCGATCCCGGATCTCGAAATGACCGGGCGCGAGCGTATTCCCGTCGGTGGTGAGGTGCCCAGCCCCATCGCCCCGCCTTCGGGCTGCCACTTTCACCCGCGCTGCCCCTTCGCCAACGAACGCTGCAGGAACGAAACACCCGGAATTACCCATTTCGGTGCGGATGACCGCGAATTGCGCTGTCATGCCGTAGAGGAAGGCCGCCTCGAAGCGGAGGTCGCCAGGCTTCGGGAGAAGGCGCCCGCCGCCTGAGGCTTTCAGGCCGTCAGGCTCCTCGTCGAGACTCATTTCGAGAGCCGTGCAAATCCCCGCCCGCTCCGCTGGCGGGGATTGTCTTTCAGCCCCCTCAGCTTTCGAAGGTGTTGCGCTGGAGTCCCGGAACAAGCACGCGCGGGCGTTTCGTGCGGTATTGGCCGCGCGCCACACAGACGAAGACGAGCGCGATCACGATCAGCGCCGTCAACCACCACATCTGTGTCGTCGCCACACCGAACAGCCCGAGCGTGAACGCGCTGGTGAAAGCGCCCATTCCGCCCGGGACCAATGCCGGATGCCGACGTCCTGCGGCGCGAACGGCCCCGGCCAGGGCAATCGCGAGGCTCACGGCGCCGACGAGTCCCAACTCGTACCAGATCTCGAAAAGCAGCGAATTGGGTGCATTCCAAGACAGTTCACCCGTAACCCGCGCTCGCAAGGCGGCTTCGAGGCCATGGCCGGTGACCAGGCGCATGGGGTCATCGAGGATCAGCTGACGCCAGACGCCGAGCCCGTCCAGCATGCCCCCCGGGACCCCCGCTCCGAACGGCGCGACGAGGAACGGCGCAAAGGGTGCGGCCACGATCAGGACCGGAGCGGCGACCGTCAACACGCTCATCACCAAACGGGGGAATCCGGTCGTCAGAACCACCACCACCGCGCCGACCACAAAAGCGATCATCGGCAGTGACCCGGGGCCGCCGAGGGCGACGATACCGACGGTGCCGGCAACGGCCAGTGCCTGCGCATCACGCCCGCGGGAGCTGAGCCATGCAACAGCCGGCCATACCGCCATGACCAGAACCACGAGGCCACGTTCGAATGTTGCGGGATCGATCCATGTGATCATTCCCGCCCTCATCCCGAAGGCGATCACCGCGGCGAGCACAGCTGCCAGCGCAACTCCCACGGGAATGAGATAGAGATTGGCCGCACGCATCCGCTCCGGCAGGAGATAGTATCCTGCAAGCCCCAGCGCACCGGTGGCCAGGATGCTGATCGCACGGCTCAGGGCCGGATCGAGATACGGTGTCCAGATCAGGGAAAGGAATACCCAGATCACGAGAACCAGCGTCGCGAGGACGGGTGGCGAAGCCACGAAAGCGCGGTTGACCCGCCCGATCGGGCGCTGCGCACCGTCGATCAGCGATGCGATGATGATCAGAATGAGCGCCACCGGCATCAGGACGACGAGGGAGCGACGCGAGATCAGGGCAAGGACAGGGATCACGATCATCAGGATCATGAAACCGACGCGCCGCAAAAGCGCGGCGGAGGACGCCACGGGATCAACCGGATCGACGTTACGATTACGAAGATGACGCGCCATGGCCGAAAAACAACAAACCGAGTGAAACGATGCCGTGTGCATCGTCGATATCGGGCATTCTATCCGAGCCTGCGCTACAGGGCTGTGGGAAGGGAGCAACACTTGGCGCCCGACTTGGCACCCGACTTGGCGCCCGATGCATGGGCAAAACCGGGCGCCCGATCCTGATTGCAGCCTTTTCAGACCGGTAGCGCACCGTCGCTCTTCACCTCTTCCATCACGGCATAGGTGCGCGTCTCGCGCACGCCGGGCAGCGACAGCAGCCCCTCCCCGAGGAAACGGCGATAATCCGCCATGCTGGCAAAACGTGTCTTGACGAGATAGTCGAAGCCACCGGCCACCATGTGACATTCGAGTACCTGCGGTGCGCGCTGGACTGCAGCCGCAAATTTCTCGAACACGTCAGGCGTGGTCTTGTCGAGGGAGACCTCCACGAAGATGAGCAGGCCCAGCCCGAGCCGGTGCGGATCCAGACGCGCGCCGAAACCGGCGATCACGCCCTCGCGCACGAGGCGCCGGACGCGCTCCCCCGTTGCTGTCGGCGACAAGCCTATCCGCTCCGCGAGCTCGACATTAGCGATCCGTCCGTCCTGCTGGAGAGCTTGCAGGATTCTACGGTCGATACGATCAATATCCGTCATATCCACTTCATTATGCCACTAACACCGTAGAAACAACGGTTTATCTTGAAAAATACCGATCGATCGGCGGTGCGCATGGCAGTATGATCCGGGAAATTGTCCACTACCCCCGTCAACCGGGAACACGGCGTCTTGAGAGACCGCTGAAGACGGGCCGTGCAGAGGAATAGACCATGGATGCCACGATCAATCCGGCCCGCACCTTCTCCGCCCCCTATGCGGAAGACGATGCATTGCTCGCCCGCAAGCTGCTTGCCGAAACTTCGTTCGAGCCGGCGCGCAAGCAGAAGGTTGATGCCCTCGCCCGCGATCTGATCGAGGCCATCCGGGCCGGCTCGCGTGGTCTCGGCGGTATCGAGGACATGCTGCACGAATATGCGCTGACCACCCGCGAGGGGCTCGCGCTCATGGTTCTGGCCGAGGCGCTGTTGCGCGTCCCCGATTCCGCGACTGCGGACCGGCTCATCGAGGACAAGCTCGGCCAGGCCGATTTCGCCCATCACGAGACCCGTTCCGGCGTGTTTCTGGTGAACGCCTCAGCCTGGGCGCTGGGGATCACCGCCCGCGTCATTCAGCCCGGTGAGACGCCCGAGGGGATCCTGCGTCAGATGACCAAGCGGCTCGGCGTGCCGACCGTACGCACTGCCACGCGTCAGGCCATGCGGGTGATGGGCAGCCATTTCGTTCTGGGCCAGACCATTGAGGAGGCGCTAAAGCGGGCGCAATCGGCCAAGGGCCGGGTCTACCGCTATTCCTTCGACATGCTCGGCGAGGGTGCGCGCACGGCAAAGGATGCACAGAAGTATTTTGACAGCTACGCCCATGCCATAGAGGCTATCGGACGTATCGCCGGCAATCGCAAACTCCCTGAGCGCCCGGGAATCTCGGTCAAGCTCTCCGCCCTGCACTCGCGTTACGAGGCGCTCAACCACAGGCAGGTTCTCGAAGACCTCACCCCGCTTGTCCGCGAACTGGCGCGCAAGGCCCGCAGTTTCGACCTGAACTTCACCATTGATGCCGAGGAGGCCGACCGGCTGGAGCTCTCCCTCGATGTGATCGAGGCGGTGATGGCCGATCCCGAACTTGCCGGCTGGGAAGGGTTCGGCCTCGCCATCCAGGCCTACCAGAAGCGCGCGCTCGCAGTCATCGACCATGTGGCGGAGCTCGCCGAGCGCTTCGACCGGAAGCTGATGGTGCGTCTGGTAAAGGGCGCGTACTGGGATACGGAGGTCAAGCGGGGCCAGGAGCGCGGGCTCGATGACTATCCCGTGTTCACCCGCAAGGCCATGACCGATCTCAACTTCATCGCCTGCGCCGAGCGGATGCTGGACCTGCGCCCACGCATCTTCCCGCAATTCGCCACCCATAATGCCCTCACCGTCGCACAGATCATCGAACGTGCCGGTGATGATCAGGGTTACGAGTTCCAGCGCCTGCACGGCATGGGCGAACAGCTCTACGGCCATCTCCTGGAAAACAACCCCGGTATCGGCTGCCGCATCTATGCGCCGGTTGGAGGACACAGCGACCTGCTGGCCTATCTCGTACGCCGGCTGCTCGAGAACGGAGCGAATTCCTCCTTCGTTTCGGTGGCGGCCGATACGTCGGTTGCGATCGAGGAACTTCTGAAGCGTCCCGACGAGATCATCGGTTCGCCGCAAAATGCCCGTCACAGCAAACTGCCCTTGCCGCGCGATCTCTACGGCACACAACGCAAGAACTCGCGTGGCATTGAATTCGGCTCCCGGGAGGCGGTGCGGGCGCTGGCCAGCGAGATGGAGAGCGCAGGCAGGAAGCCGGTCGAAGCCGTGTCGATCGTCGATGGCAGTCACCAGAAAGGCGAGACGCGCCAATGCCTCTCTCCCAATGACGGGCGCAGCAGCGTCGGCACGGTGATCGAGGCCGGTGAGGGGCGGATCGAGGCCCAGGTCGAGGCGGCGGTGAAGGCCGCACGCGCCGGTTTCCGTGCCTGGAACGCCACCCCGGTCGAGACCCGCGCGAAAGCACTGGAACACTTCGCCGATCTCATGGAGGAAAAGCGCGCGCGGCTGCTGGCCCTGCTCCAGAGCGAGGCCGGCAAGACCATCGACGATGCGCTCGCCGAATTGCGCGAAGCGGTGGATTTCTGCCGTTACTACGCCATCGAGGCGCGCCGGCATTACGGGCCCTTGCAGGAGCTGCCCGGGCCGACCGGCGAGAGCAACCGGTTCGGCATGCGCGGGCGCGGGGTGTTCGTGGCGATCTCGCCCTGGAACTTCCCGCTGGCGATCTTCACCGGCCAGATCGTGGCGGCGCTGGTCAGCGGCAATACCGTCATCGCCAAACCGGCCGAGCAGACTCCGCTGGTCGCCGCCGAGACCGTGGCGCTGATGCACGAGGCGGGCATCCCCGCTTCCGCGCTGCATATCCTGATGGGCGACGGGCGGCTCGGGGCGAAACTCGTGGCCCACCCGCATATCGACGGCGTCGTCTTCACCGGCTCCACGGAGGTGGCGCGGGCGATCAATCTGACCCTGGCTCAAAAGCAGGGGCCGATCACACCGCTCATTGCCGAAACCGGGGGCATCAATGCCATGATCGTCGATGCCACCGCTCTCCCCGAGCAGGTCGCAGATGACGTGGTCATGAGCGCCTTCCGCTCCGCCGGCCAGCGCTGCTCGGCCCTGCGCCTGCTCTTCGTGCAGGAGGATGTGGCCGATCGCATGATCGCCATGATCGCAGGCGCCGCCCGCGAATTGCGGCTGGGTGATCCGCGCGATTTCGCCGTTCATGTCGGCCCGGTCATCGACGCGGAGGCGAAAGAGCGGCTGGAGGCGCATATCGCGACGATGAAGCGGGAGGCGAAAGCGGTGCATTTCGCCGGCAGCGCCCCCGCGCAAGGCAGCTACGTGGCCCCGCACATGTTCGAGCTGGCCCGCGCCGAGGATCTGACCGAGGAAGTGTTCGGGCCGATCCTGCATGTGGTGCGCTACCGCGCCGCCGATCTCGACAAGGTGCTCGATACCATCGAGGCGAAGGGATACGGCCTCACGCTCGGCCTGCATACGCGCATCGAGGCGATGGTGGAGAAGGTGGTCAAGCGGCTCGCCATCGGCAATGTCTACGCCAACCGCAACATGATCGGCGCCGTGGTCGGCGTCCAGCCTTTCGGCGGCAACGGGCTTTCCGGAACCGGTCCGAAAGCGGGCGGACCACATTATCTGCCGCGCTTCGGGCTCGAGCAGACGGTCTCGATCAATACCGCTGCCGCCGGCGGCAATGCGGCGCTGATCGCTATGGAGGAGTAGGCGCACAGAGTGGGTGGCTCAACCCAGTATCCCGCTCACGCCATCATAAACCAGCTTGCCGCCGACGAAGACGAGCAGGATATAGATCAGCGTATAGAAGCGCTGGCTGGCGATCCGCCGGATCGCCCAGATCCCGGCAATGGTAGAGGCGACGGCGAGCGGGAACAGGGCGAGCGAGGTGGTGAGGTTGGCGGACGAGAACTGCCCCAGGGCGAAGAATGGCGCCACCTTGATGACATTCAGAATGGCGAAGAAGATCGCTCCCGTTCCCACCACGATCTCGCGATGCAGTCGCTGCGGCAGGATGTATATCTGGAAGGGCGGCCCACCGGCATGGGCCACCATCGATGTGAAGCCGGAGGCTGCACCCCAGACCGCCCCGCCAATACGCCCGGCTACAGCAGCCTGCGGGATACGCCCGCCCCGTTCGAGCACGAGCCGGCGCAGGGCGAAGCTCACCGCGACCATGCCGATGGTGAGAGCGACGGCATCCTCCGAGACATAGGCCGCAAGCAGATAGCCGATCCCGATTCCGATCACGGCACCGGGCAGAAGCCGGACAATGTTGGTGGGGTCCCAGGAGCGCCGATACGACCAGACGGTGACCACGTCCTGGACCATCAGGATCGGCAACATGATCGCCAGCGCCTGCACGGGCGATATCGTGAGCGCCATCAACGGCATGGCCAGCAGGCCGAGGCCGGCAAAGCCGCCCTTGGCGAAACCGACGAGAATCACGGCGGGAATGGCGGTGAGGTAGAAGGCGGGATCGACGATCATCGCAAGACTGCTCCGGCGCTGATCCTAGCCGTCATTCCCCATCCGTCACCCGGTGATTGCGCGCAACCGGTTCTGCGCGGCTGCCCCCGCCGGGCTCAGTGGCCGAAGCGTCGATCGCCTCCCGGCAATCCGGGAATGGGCGGGAACAGGCGCAGGATGTCGCTGAGCCGCCGTCCAGCGGCGGCCGCGCCCTCGCCGATACGATCACGAAGCTGGCGCCCGACATCACCGGCGTCGCGGAGCGCCCGCTCCGCGCGCTCGGCCAGTCCCGTATCCTCCACATATTCTGACGGGTTCATCGCTTCCTCGAGATCGTCGAGGACACGCTCCATAGCCTCGATATCGGCGAGTTCATGCCAGAACAGGTAATCCTGACAAAGAAATTTGATCGTCGAAATGTAATTGCGCATATTCAGGACCGTATCCTGAAGATTCGCGAGTTCGCCGCCATCCTGAAGCCTGCGCAAGAGTTCATCATCAGGCAGGAAGATGTACTCAGCCACAGTGCCATCGAACATGCCCATCACCATCTGATAGAGATCGACACAGGCGCTGCGGCGTTGCTCATCCGAAATGCCATCGTTTTTCAGCAACGAATCCGTACCGGCAATATGGGCTTGCACCGTCTCGGGTGCCGGCAGCTTGCCGTTCTCCACCAGCGGGAATTTCGTGATGGTGTCGGGCTTGACCGGTTCCAGAGCCGGGCCGGCGGGTGCCGTTGCGCCGACGATCACTTTCGGGTCCGGAATGATCTCGGGCTCCGGGACCACCTTTGGATCGGGGGCAACTGCGCCGTGAGTCACCTTGTCATTGATGATCTTGGCATCGACGACATGTTGCGGCGGCATCTCGAAATCGCGCTCCTCCGGGGCCGGCTCCGCACCGGGATCCGGCGTCGAAACCTCAATAACCACCCGCTCGCCCCGCGTAACACCGGCAAGACCGTCAAGGGGCGACGAGCCGTCACTTGTCTCGCGAGGTCGCGTCACCAGGTCGACAAAAAAGCTGCCCGTCTTGTCTTTAACGAGACCGGCGGATTCAGCTTCACCGCCGAGCCGGATGCCGTCACTGTTGATACCAACGGTGAAATCGAGATTGGTCAGATAGCTCGGCCTGTTGCCGGGTGTATCGAATGACATCGGACAATTCCTTTCGTTCAGATTATTCGGGCTGCGCCGAAGCCGCGTTCTGACATGCACAGCGCTCTCGGAATGACGGGGCTGAACGCATCAGTGCGTCTGTCGCAAAGGACCCCAACCGGGGATCGGCAACGGCCTCACCGGCTGTGACGGATCCTGCCCCAGGTCCCTGAACCACCGGCGTATCCCCTCACCGGCATCTTCTGCTCCACCAACAGCATCTCGCACGCCATCGACGACCCTCTGACGCACCCGCTCCAGCAAGCCAGGGTCATACTCGATATTCAATGCGCCCTCGATCCCGCGGACGATCTCATCCATCTCTTCTCCCGCCTGTATCGCTTCCGGGGGAAGGACGTCGCGACACGCGCGACTCAGCACGATGTCCAGCAGCGGACGAACCTCCTTTTCGAGATAATGCCTGATCAAGGCCACATCATCCGCATCGCTGAACAATTGCCTCAACTCGTCCTCGGTATAGACGGAAAACGGTCCGACCACGCCGTTCATCTTCTCTACCAGCTCATCGTAGGCATTCGTGCAGACCTGACGCAGCCTCTCCGGCGGGATGATGAACGCCTTGGACAGTGCAGACTGTGTATCTGCCAGAGTCTGCTCCAAATTCTCGCTCAGTGGCAGTTTCATGCCCGATTCGAGTGTCATAAATTTACTGACAACAGGCTCCAGCGGCACGCCATCCGGGCCCATTGGCGTTTCCGTCACGGTGATCGTCTTGGCATCGATGATGTGCTGCGGCGGCAGATCGAAATTGCGCTTGGGTGGCGCGTTGCCGGTCACGTCGGGGGCGATATCCGCCGCAGGGGGGGGCGCAGCCGGCTTCTTGATCTCTTTCGCCGCAGCAACCAGGGGATCATGCTCAACCAGCGCCGTTGCTACCTCTACCTGCGGCTCGACCGTTCCCCCCACGATCTCCCCAATGAGATCCGGCTCATCCTCCGAGGTCCTGCCACGCGCGTTCACGATCTCTGCCGTTGCTGCACCGCTGCTGCGACCGACCAGATCCAGGAAAGGCCGATCGCCATCCCTGCCAGAACGGGAAGCGCTGAGATCGCCACCTGATACCGTAATGCCACCACGATTGACGCTGATCTGGATGTCAAGATTGGTCAAATAGCTTTCAGGTCGATCAATAGACATAGTGAATACCTCGCTGAATATCCGGCGTGGCGCATCTGGACGCAGTAGAAAAATACGATTCACGTTCTTTAAGCATAAATAGCATTTTTATGCAAAAATCAACAATTAAACTGACTTTATAATATTTTTATGCATATACAATAATAAATAATTATTTTAATATTCATATAAATTATAAAAACGGTGAAACTTTAGGCCGACTTGTCAGATCGCCGCGATCTCGTCACGATGCGGGAAAATATCGGGCTTGCGGGTGAATCGCCCAGCAGGCACCGCAATGACGGGAGGCGAGACACATGTCCGGGATCGAAGATACCGCCTATGCGAAGCTCTACAAAAGCTGGCAAGAGGATCCGGAGGCCTTCTGGGCGCAAGCCGCCCAGGCGATCGACTGGTACCAGGCTCCGGACCATGTCTTCGATGCAAAAGCCGGCGCCTATGGGCGCTGGTTCGAGGGGGCGACCTGCAATACCTGCTACAACGCCGTCGATCGCCATGTCGCAACGCGCGCGGACCAGCCGGCGCTGATCTATGACAGCCCGATGACCGGATCGAAACGCGCCATCAGCTATCGCGAATTGCGCGATGAGGTGGCCGCGCTGGCCGCTGTGCTGCAGGATCTCGGTGTCGACAAGGGCGACCGGGTGATCATCTACATGCCGATGATCCCGGAAGCGGTGATGGCGATGCTGGCCTGCGCGCGCATCGGCGCAATCCATTCGGTCGTCTTCGGCGGCTTTGCCGCCAAGGAGCTCGCAACACGAATCGATGACGCCCATCCCAAGGCGATCCTCGCCGCCTCCTGCGGGCTCGAGCCCGGTCGCGTCATCAGCTACAAGCCACTTCTCGACGGTGCCATCGAACTCGCGACGAGCAAGCCGGAAGCCTGTCTCGTCTTCCAGCGCCCCGAGGGTGAAGCCACGCTGGACAAACCCTGGGATCACGAATGGCAGTCGGCGATCGCCGGCGCGAAAGCGGCAGGTCGCGCGGCCGATTGCGTCCCCGTCGCCGCCACCGATCCGCTCTACGTGCTCTACACCTCCGGCACGACCGGCAAGCCCAAGGGTGTCGTGCGCGACAATGGCGGGCATATGGTCGCGCTGAAATGGACCATGGAGAACCATTACGGCATCAAGCCCGGGGAGGTTTTCTGGGCGGCCTCCGATGTCGGCTGGGTGGTCGGCCATTCCTATATCGTCTACGCGCCGCTGCTGCATGGCTGCGCCACCATCATCTATGAAGGCAAGCCCGTCGGCACGCCCGATGCCGGCGCCTTCTGGCGGGTGATCGCCGAGCACGGGGTGGTCGCCCTGTTCACCGCCCCCACTGCCTTCCGCGCCATCAAGAAGGAGGATCCGCAGGCGAAGCTGCTGGCGGATTACGATCTCTCGCATTTCCGCACCCTCTTCCTCGCCGGCGAGCGCGCCGATCCGGATACGGTGCAATGGGCCGAGCGCATCCTCGGCGTGCCGGTGATCGATCACTGGTGGCAGACGGAGACCGGCTGGCCCATCGTCGGCAACCCGGTCGGGATCGGCATGCTGCCGGTGAAGCACGGCTCACCCTCGGTGCCGATGCCGGGTTACGACGTGCGTGTCCTCGACGAGGACGGCAAGGAGGTCGGGCCCAACGAAATGGGCGCCGTCGTGATCCGCCTGCCCCTGCCGCCGGGCGCCTTGCCGACCCTGTGGCACGCACCGGATCGCTTCCATGAGAGCTATCTTGCAGCCTATCCCGGCTATTATTCGAGCTCGGATGCGGGCTTCAAGGACGAGGACGGCTACGTCTTCATCATGGGTCGCACCGACGACATCATCAACGTCGCCGGGCACCGCCTTTCGACGGGCGGCATGGAGGAAGTCCTCGCTGCCCATCCCGCCGTTGCGGAATGCGCCGTGATCGGGGTCAAGGATGCGCTCAAGGGCGAAGTGCCCTGCGGCTTCGTGGTGCTCAAATCCGGCATCATCGAGCCCGTCGAGACGATCGAGAAGGAACTCGTCGCGCTGGTCCGCGAGAAGATCGGCCCCGTCGCCGCCTTCAAGCTCGCCGTCACCGTACCGCGCCTGCCCAAGACGCGCTCGGGCAAGATCCTGCGCGCGACCATGAAGAAGATCGCCGATCGCGACGAATGGGCAGCTCCCGCCACGATCGACGATCCGGCCATCCTCGACGAGATCGGCGAGGCCCTGAAGAGCAAGGGCGTGATCTGATTCCAGATCACCCCTCACCATGTGCGAGGCGATCAGCGATCGCCTCCAATGTGAGCAGTGTCTCGATCGGGCCGATCGCGGCGAGGGTCGGCCAGCTTTCGAGGAGATGCGCCCCCGCAGAGCGGACTTCATCCACGTCCAGCGCCTCGACCTTGGCGACAAGGTCGTGCACCGGCACGACGCGCCCCCAGGCGAGTATCTGGCGCGCCATGCGTTCGATCCGCCCGCCGGGCGTCTCCATCGCCGCCTGCAGCCCGACCTTCATCTGCGCCTTGGCGCGCTTCAATTCGCTGTCGTCCAGCGCCAGCGTGGCTTCGCGCAAGGTGTCGATGGTGACATCGAGAAATTCCGGGATATCTGACCCGGCGACGCCCGCGCCGATGCCGAAAATGCCGGTATCGCTGAATGGCCAGTGGAAGGCGTCCACGGAATAAGCCAGCCCGCGCTTCTCGCGCACTTCCTGCCACAGCCGCGAGGAGAGCGAACCGCCCAGAACCTGCGCGAAGATCTGCGTGGCATAGTATTGCGGATCGGTGAAGGAGCGCCCGTGCAGGCCGATGACGAGATTGGCCTGTTCGTGATTGCGCTTCAGCCGCGTCTCGCCACCGCGATAGAGCCCCGGCAGCAGCGCGTCGGGCAGATGCGGGCCGAGCCCGCCGAAGAAGCGCCGCGCCGCGTCCACCACGCGGGCATGCTCGACATTGCCGGCGGCTGTGATGACCATGCGTTCTGGCGCATATTCGCGGGCGCAGAAGGCGCGGATCATGTCGGGGGTGAAGCTGCGCACGGTCTCCGGCCGCCCCAGGATCCGCCGCCCCAGCGCCTGACCGGGAAAGGCCGTTTCCATCATCACGTCGGTGACGAGATCATCAGGCATGTCCTCGACCGAGGCAATCTCCTGGAGGATCACCCCGCGCTCGCGCGCAAGCTCGGCCTCGTCATGCACCGAATCGGTGAGGATGTCGCCAAGCACGTCGAGGGCGACATCGATATCCTCGCCCAGAACCCGCGCCGTATAGCAGGTATATTCGACACCCGTCGCCGCGTTGATGTCACCGCCGACATTCTCGATATCCTCGGCAATGGCCCGGGCCGAGCGTCGGCGCGTCCCCTTGAAGGCCATGTGCTCGATCAGATGCGAAAGGCCGTGCTCGTCCTCACGCTCGTTGCGCGCCCCGGCACCGACCCAGACGCCGAGCGCCACCGTGGCGATCGAGGGCATCGATTCGGTGGCAACCGTGAGCCCGTTTTCGAGCACGGTGATCTGCATGTCGCGATGGCTGCTCATGAACAGCCGCCGGCCACGATGCGCGAGCGTTCCCGGATGAAGCGCTCCACCGCGCCCTGGTCGTTCGCGACCACGGAGAAACGCTCGTCGCGCTTATAGAGATCGGCCAGATGCGCCGGCAGCTTTGGTCGGATGCCGCTGGCCTTCTCGACCGCATCGGGGAATTTCGCCGGATGGGCGGTGGCGAGCACGACACGCGGTGTCGCGGGTTCGTGCTCGAGCGCCGACCGCGCCGCCCGCACGCCGATCGCCGTATGCGGATCGAGCAGATAGCCGGCTTCACGCTGTGTTACGCCAATCTCATCGGTAACGTCCGGCTCGGGGACGGCGCATGCAGAGAATTCCGCACGGATGCGCGCCAGCGGATCGGAAGCGATGGTGAAAGCGCGCGCTTGCGCGAGCTGCCCCATCAGCCCCCGGATGGCGGCGCCGTCGCGGCCATAGGCCTCGAAGAGAAGCCGCTCGAAATTGGAGGAGATCTGGATATCCATCGAGGGCGAGATGGTCGGCATCACGCCCTTGATGGCGTATTCGCCGCTCTCCAGCGCGCGCGGCAGGATGTCGTTGGCATTGCTCGCGATCTGGAGATCCGCCACCGGCAGCCCCATCGCTTTCGCGATATGGCCGGCGAGGATATCGCCGAAATTGCCCGTTGGCACGGTGAAGGAGACGGGACGGTGCGGGCCGCCCAGTGCCACCGCGGCGGTGAAGTAGTACACCGCCTGCGCTGCGACGCGGGCCCAGTTGATGGAATTCACGCCCGATAGCAGCAACTCGTCGCGGAAATCGGCATGGTTGAACATGCCTTTCACGATGGCCTGGCAATCGTCGAAATTGCCCTCCAGGGCGATGGCATGGACATTGGGCGCTGCCACCGTCGTCATCTGGCGGCGCTGGACCTCCGAGACGCGGCCATCGGGATAGAGGATGAAGATATCGACCTGATCGAGCCCGGAAAACGCCTCCACCGCCGCCGAGCCGGTATCGCCTGAGGTGGCGCCGACGATGGTGGCGCGCTGGCCGCGTTCCTTCAGCACGTGATCCATCATGCGCGCGAGCAGCTGCATCGCCACATCCTTGAAGGCGAGGGTCGGGCCATGGAAGAGTTCGAGCACGAAGAGATTGTCGCCGATCTGCACCAGCGGACAGGTCGCGGGGTGGCGAAACCCCGCATAAGATTCCTCGACCATGGCGGTGAAGGCGTCATCGGCGATCTCGCCATCGACGAGCCGGCCAAGTACGTCGCGCGCAACCTGCGCATAGGGTTGCCCGGCATAGCCGGCAATGGTCTGCGCATCGATCTGCGGATAGCTTCTCGGCACATAGAGCCCGCCATCGCGCGCGAGCCCGGTCAGGAGCGCATCGTTGAAACCGATCGCGGGCGCTTCGCCCCGGGTGGAGATATGCAGCACGGCCCGTCATCCTCGTCATCTGGCTGCGACGCGCTCCCGGCGCCACGCGGGCGGGACCTTATTCCCTCGCCCGGCAGGCGACAAGGCTTGATCAGGAGATCGCGGGTCGCAGAATTGGCGCCCTTCATGAAGCGTTCATCACCGTCGCCGACCGGGATGTTCAAACCGATCGGGAACCCTCACGGCTTGCGCGGGGTTTTGCATCGGCTACGCTTCGAATCGGATCAACTGCGAGCAGCAGGCATGAAGGGGGTCGCGTGACGCCGAAACGGGGGCTGATCATCGCAAAACGCGCGGCGTTCTTCGCCGCGATCTGGCTGATCCTGACGGGCGCCGATCCGGGCGGGCTCGCCATCGGTGGCGTCGCGGTCGCGGGGGCGACGGGGCTGAGCCTGGCGCTGATGCCGCCGCGCGCCGGGTTGGCCTTGTGGCCGCTCGCGATGATGCTGCCGGGCTTCCTCTGGCGGTCGCTGATGGGCGGTGTCGATGTGGCGCGGCGGGTCTTCGATCCGCGCATGCCGCTCATGCCGGGCTGGAAGATCGTGCGCACGCGCCTGCCGGATGGCGGCAAGGTGGCGCTCGGGGGTGAATTCAGCCTGATGCCGGGCACCCTCGTCGCCGGCGCGAAGGGTGACCGGCTGCTGATTCACATGCTCGACACCCGGCAGGATATCGCCGGCCAGATCGCGCACGAGGAGGCGGCCTTCGAACGAGTCCTGCGCGACGAGACGAAGCAGCGGGAGGCGCCGTGAGCAGCTGGTATCTCCTCCTCGCCACCGGCATGCTCCTGACCATCGGCGGCGCGCTGTGGCGCGTCTGGCGCGGGCCGGATCAGACGGACCGGATGATGGCGGCGCAACTCGTCGGCAGCGGCGGCGTCGCGACCATTCTGCTGCTCGCCGCCGCGACGCAGGAATGGGCCATGCTTGATGTCGCCCTGGTCCTCGCCCTGCTCGCGGCGCTCGCGGCCATCGCCTTCGTCAAGAGCGTACGCGGTTCGGGGCGCGGCGATCCGGAGGATGATGCGCGACCGGACGCGGCACAAGCTGACGAGGCGCCTTGATGAGCGATCTCTTCACCATCGCGATGACGGCGGCGGGGCTGATCTTCTTTGCAGCCGGGACGCTCGGCCTGATCCGCTTCCCCGATACCCATAGCCGCCTGCACGCCCTGACCAAGGCCGACAATCTCGGCCTCGGCCTGATTGTGCTGGGCCTGACCGTGCAGGCGCCGGGGGGCGCCGACCTGTTCAAGCTGGTGCTGATCTGGGCGCTCGCCATCCTCGCCGCCGGCGCGACAGCGCAGCTCGTCGCCCGCGTCGCAGCACCGGCGGATCTGGGGGATGAACCGCGTTCGCCCCCGGATGCGACCGGTGACGGGGAGACGCGCCGAAGATGATCGCCTCGCTTTTCGATCTGACCCTGTGCCTGCTCATCCTCGCCGTTGCCGGCGCGGCGGTGTTCGGACGCGCGGCCTTCATGGCGGTCGTTTTCTTCATCGTCTACGGCATCCTCATCGCCATCGCCTGGTTGCGGCTGGGCGCCATTGATGTCGCGCTGGCCGAAGCCGCGATCGGAGCGGGGCTGACCGGGGTGCTGCTGCTCGCGGCGCTGTCGCGGATCATGCGCAACATCGATGCGCCGGAACCCGCGCCCGTCCTGGAGAGCAAGACGATCGCCACCGGAGTGGCGAGCCTCGTCGTGGCGGCCCTTGTCGCGCATGCCTTCCTCACCCTGCCCCAACCACAGGGCCTGCAACGAAGCGTCGCGGAGAACCTCACCGATGCGGGGGCGGAAAACCCCGTCACGGCGGTGCTTTTGAATTTCCGCGGCTGGGACACGCTTCTGGAGAGCATCGTGCTGCTCGCGGCGTTGCTGGGTGTCTGGACGCTGGCGCGCGATGAAGCCTGGGGCGGGCGGGCCGGCCTGCGGCATGTGACGCGACCGGGCGGCGTTCTGGCCCAGTTCGGGCGCATCCTCCCGCCGATCGGGCTGCTGGTCGGGATCTATCTCGTCTGGGCCGGGAGCAAGCAACCCGGCGGCGCCTTCCAGGGCGGCACGGTGCTTGCGGCCGTATGGATCGTCACCATCATGGCCGGGCTGATGCAGGCTCCGCGCGTGGCGGATCGCGCCCTGCGCGCCGCGCTCGTGATCGGCCCCGTGATCTTTCTGGCGCTCGCCGTGGCTGGCGTGTTTGCGGGTGCCTTCCTCGTCTTCCCGCCCGCCCATGCCGGCTGGCTGATCCTCGCCGTCGAGGCGGTGCTGACGCTCTCCATCGCGGCAACGCTCGCCATGCTGATCTTCGGCCCGCCGCAAGGGGAGGAGGGGCCGTGATCGTGCCATCCGCTTCCCTGCTCTACGGCCTGTGCGGCGCGGCCCTGATCGGGCTCGGGCTCTATGGTTTCGTGGCGCATCGCCGCCTGATCCGGCGGGTGCTCGCCTTCAACGTGATCGGCTCGGGCATCTTCCTGCTCTTCGGCGCGAGCGCCTATCGCGATCCGGCGGCGGGGGCCGATCCGGTGCCGCAGGCGATGATCATCACCGGCATCGTCGTGGCGCTCGCAGCCACCGCGCTGGCGCTCGCGCTGATCGTCGCCCATGCGCGGCTCGCGCAGAGCGGGGCGCTGCCCGAGGACGAGACGGATGAAGACGGCAGCGAGGACGCGCCGTGACCGATTCCGCATTCGCGCCTGCGATGGCCCTCGCGCTGATCCTCGCCGCGCCGCTCTTCGGCGCCCTCGCCGCCATGGTGATGGGCCGGCGCGGCGCCGGGATCGCGCTGGCAACGGTAATCGCAACGGTCGCCGGCATTCTCACGCTCCTCGTCATCATCGCCGGTGACGGGGCCTTCACCCTCGCCATCGGCGGCTGGGAGGCGCCGCTCGGGATTCAGTTGCGCGCCGACGGGCTTGCCGCCGGCTTCGTCGCCACGACGGCGCTGGTGATGGGTGCCATCCTCGCTGTGGCCGGCAAGCCCTTCGGAGCGGGCGCGATTGAGCGGCGCGGCGCCTATGGCTTCTGGCCGCTGGCGCTGCTGCTCTGGGGGGCGCTGAACGCGATCTTCCTCTCGGGCGATCTGTTCAATCTCTATGTGGGGCTCGAACTCCTGACGCTGGTGGCCGTGGCGCTGGTGGGGATCGAGGGCAAGCGCGAGACGCTGGCTGCGGCGTTGCGCTACATGATGTTCGCGCTGATGGGCTCGCTGCTCTATCTGCTCGGTGCAGCTTTGCTCTACGCCGCCCACGGCACCCTCGACATCGCGCTGCTCGCCACCCGTGTGGGAAGCGCGCCGGGCGATATCGTCGCCGCGGCGGCGATCACCGCCGGGCTTGCGGCCAAGACGGCCCTGTTTCCCTTCCATTCCTGGCTGCCGCCAGCCCATTCCGGCGCCCCGGCACCGGCGAGCGCCATGCTCTCGGGGCTCGTGCCGAAGGCGTCCTTCTACATCCTGCTGCGCTTCTGGTTCGAGGCTGCGCCGGATATCGCCGGCACCGGCGTTTTGACGCTGCTGGGCGGGCTCGGGGCGCTCGCCATGATCTACGGCTCGCTTCTGGCTCTGCATCAGGACCGGCTGAAGCTGATCATCGCCTATTCGACCGTGGCGCAGCTCGGCTATCTCTTCTTCGTCTTCCCGCTGGCCGGCGGCACCTCGGCGGCCCAGCCCTGGGCGGCGGGGGCCTGGAGCGGAGCGATCTTCCATGCGCTCTCGCATGCCATGGCCAAGGCGTCGATGTTCCTGTGCGCCGGGCTCGTCATCGAGGCGGTCGGGCATGACCGGCTGCCGGGCATGAAGGGGATCGTGCGCACCCTGCCGATGACGGTCTTCGCCTTCGCGCTCGCGGCCATCACGCTGATGGGCCTGCCGCCGAGCGGGGGCTTCACGGCGAAATATCTGATGATGACGGCCGCCTTTGCCGCCGGCCAGCCCTTCTGGGCGCTGATGCTGATCGTCGCCGGCCTGCTCGCGGCTTCCTATCTCTATCGTCCCCTCGCCCTCGCCTTCGCCCTGCCCGACGCGGATGCAAAGGTGCCCAGAGCCGTCTCGCGGGCGCGCCAGGCGGCCCCGCTCGCCCTCGCACTTGCCGCCATCCTGCTCGGCATTCTCTCAGCCGCACCCTTCGCCTTCATTCAGATCGGGCGTCCCGGCGCGGCCGTGGAGGGATTGGAATGACGGCGTTGCTCCCCGTCCTGATCCTCATCACCTCCCTGATTCCGGCGATCGCGACCTTCTTCATCGCGCAGGAGAATGCCGGCTGGCGCAACGGGCTCAATCTCGGCGGTGCACTGGTCAAGCTCGGCCTGATCGTCTTCATGCTGAGCGAGGTGGCCGGCGGTGCGCTCTACGAGGCGCGGCTGGAATTCGTGCCGGGGCTGTATCTGCTCTTGCGCGTTGATGCGCTGTCCTTGCTCTTCGTCACGCTTTCCGCCGTTCTCTGGCTTCTGACCACGATCTACGCCATCGCCTATTTCGGCCCCAAACCCGATCTCTCGCGCTTCTTCGGCTTCTTCAGCCTGTGCGTCTTCGCCACGACGGGGATCGCGCTGTCGGGCACGCTCGTCACCTTCTTCATCTTCTATGAGCTTCTGACGCTGAGCACCTGGCCCCTCGTCGTGCACAAGCAGGACGAGAAATCGATCGCCGCCGGGCGCTCATATCTGTTCTACGCCTTGCCGGCGAGCGGGGTGCTGCTGATCGCGATTATCTGGCTGGAGAGCGCCACCGGGCCGATTGAATTCGCCCGCGCGGCGGATCTGCGGCTTCTGGATGATACAAGCCTGCGGATCATCTTCGCGCTCTTCGTGGTCGGGCTCGGAGTGAAGGCGGCGCTGGTGCCGCTGCATGGCTGGCTGCCGTCGGCCATGGCCGCGCCGGCGCCGGTGAGTGCGCTCCTGCACGCTGTCGCCGTGGTCAAGGCCGGCGCGTTCGGCTTCGTGCGCGTCATCTACGACGTGTTCGGGATCGGCCTCGTGACGGAACTCGGCGTCGGCCTGCCGCTGGCGATATTGGCTTCGGTCACCATCATCTTCGGCTCATTGCGCGCCCTGCAGCAGAGGGAGATCAAGAAGCGGCTGGCCTATTCCACCGTCAGCCAGGTCTCCTACATCATCCTCGGCATGGCTCTGGCCGGCCCCTATGCGGCGATCGGGGGGCTCGCCCATCTGGTGCATCAGGGGCTGATGAAGATCACGCTGTTCTTCTGCGCCGGCATTTTCGACGAGCGCGCCGGCATCAAGCGCATCGATGAGCTGAACGGTGTCGGCGCGCGCATGCCCTTCACCGCGGTGTGTTTCTCGCTCGGGGCGCTCGGCATGATCGGATTGCCGCCGCTGGCGGGCTTCGTCAGCAAGATCTATATCGGCATCGGCGGCATCCAGTCCGGCGCACCCTGGGTGATCGGGGTGCTCGCGGCCTCGACGCTCCTGAACGCGGCCTATTTCCTGCCCCTGCTCTACCGGATCTGGTTCGGCGAGGCGCAGGATGACAGCCGCCCCGGCGAGCGCCCGCTCGGCATCATCGCGCCGGCGGTGATCACCGGGATCGGGGCCATTGCCGTCGGCCTGTTCGCCGGCTGGGATCTCAGCCCGCTGGCCTGGGCCACCCTCATCGTGGAACGGGATTATTGGCCATGATGACACCTGAAACCGCCGTGATCCCGTTCTGGCCGCAGGGCCCGGTCTGGCCCATGCTGATCCTGATCTGGCCGCTTCTGGTCGGCGCACTGGCGGGCCTTCCGGGCCTGCGCGAAAAACCCCTGCGGCTGCTGCCGCTGGCGCCGCTCCCCGCCCTCCTGCTGGCGCTCGCCCGCCCCGGGGAGAACGAGACGCTGGCGCCGGACGTGCTGCTCGGCGTTGTCCTGAAGACCGATACTCTCGGCCTGACATTGCTGGGCATGACCGCAGCGATCTGGCTCGCGGCAGGGCTCTATGCGCTCGCCTACATGAAGGCGCCGCGCAAACCCGCCGTCTTCACCGGCTTCTGGTGCCTGACGCTGACGGGCAATCTCGGCGTCTTCCTCGCCGCCGATGCGGTGACCTTCTACGTCTCTTTCGCCGCCGTCTCCCTCGCCTCGTATTTCCTGGTGGTGCATGACGGCACGGCGAAGGCCCTGCGCGCTGCGCGGATCTATATTGCGCTCGCGATCTTCGGCGAAGCCATGCTGCTGACCGGTTTCGTCATTGCCGTTTCCGGCGCTGACAGTCTCCTGATCTCTGATCTGCGCGCGACGCTCGGTGCGCCTGCCGGCGAGGACACGCTGCGCCCCGTCACACAGGGGCTGGCCATCACGCTGATCATCATCGGTTTCGGCCTCAAGGCGGGTATGATGCCGCTGCATCTGTGGCTGCCGCTGGCCCATCCGGCAGCGCCGACACCAGCCTCCGCCGTGCTTTCAGGCGCCATCGTCAAGGCCGGCATTATCGGCCTGATCCGGTTCATGCCCGAAGGCGCGGTCGAGACCGGGACCCTGCTCATGATCATCGGCCTCACGAGCGCCTATCTGGCGGTGCTGCTGGGGCTCACGCAGCAGAATCTCAAGGCCGTGCTGGCCTATTCCACGGTGAGCCAGATGGGGCTCGTCATCGCCGTGATCGGCGCTGGCATCACCGCTTCCGATCCGCAGGCGCTCGCCTCTGCGGGCTTCTATGCCATGCATCACGGTTTCGCCAAGGCGGCGCTCTTTCTCAGCGTCGGCCTGCTCGCGGTGACGCGTGGCGGCGCGCGACTCGCGCTTCTGGCCGGCATCGCCATCATCGCGTCATCGGTGGCGGGATTGCCCGGAACGGGCGGCGCACTCGCCAAGACGGCGGTGAAACCGGCTTTCGAGGGGTTCACGCTCTGGCTGGTCACCGCATCGGGGATCGGCACCAGCCTGATCCTGTTGCGCTATCTCGTGCTCGGCGCGCGCGTGGAAGCGGATGCGGCGCGTCCGCCGGCGCTGATGGCGGGGCCTGTCATCGTCATGGGGCTGTTTGCGCTGATCCTGCCATGGCTGACCTGGAGCGCCTTCGATCCGCGCCCGCTCGGTTATCTCGCCGGTGCGGGCGCGATCATCGACGGGATCTGGCCGATTCTCGTGGCGCTCGCGATTACCGCGCTCGCGCTCAGCCCCCCGCTCGCCGGGCGGATCCCCTCACCGGCTATCCCGGAGGGCGATATCGCCGTGCCGCTGGAGCGCGGGGCGATCCGGGTGATCCGGGCCGTCACCGAGATGGAACCGCCGCTGCCGCAGGCACATGAATGGCGCCGCGTCCTGCGCATCATCGCTCCGGCGGAGGCGCTGGAGCGCCTCCTCCTGCCCTGGCGGGTGGCGGGCCTGGTCATTCTCGTGCTGATCATCGCGGTGGCGCTGATCAGCCTGTGAGCGCCATCAGCCCTCGTAGACAGGGCGAAAGCTCAGGTGATCCTCGACACCGCGCACGCCCGGCGTCTCTTCCGCGATCAGCGCAATGGCGCGCCGCTCGGATTCGGCATCGATGAAGCCCCACAGATGCGCGACACCATCCTGCACGATGACATTGGTGAAGGCCCCCCAGGGATGTTTGCGCAACTCCTTCGTGATCGTGTCGCCTAGCGCGCGATCATCGGCCGAAACGGATTTCTCGGGTCGCGCGACGGCGAGGCCGCGCAGGAGATTGGCGCGCGAGATCAGGCCGACGAGCTTGCCGTCCGCCAGAACGGGCACACGCTTGATCCGGTTCTTTTCAAGCAGACGGGCGATTTCAGCCAGCGGCGTGTCCTCATCCACCGAGACCAGCTTGCGCGACATCACGTCCGCAGCCGTACGACCATGGGTGCGGGTGTAGCGCTCTGCCGTATCGGGCGCATTGCCGATCAGACGCAGCCACCAGGAACGCTTCGCCGGCTCCTCACCGACGGCACCGACATGGCCCATCAGGTCGCCTTCGCTGACCATGCCGACAATCTTCTCCGACCCGTCGATGACAGGGACGCCGCTGATACGCTGGGCATAGAGCAATTGGGCGATGTCCTCCACGCTCGTCTCCGGTTTCACGGTGACGACTTCGCGAGTCATGACGTCCTTGGCGGTGAGCATGGTGGTGATCTCCTTCGATCGAAGCGGGGGATATGCGGCTGTTTCGCTCCCGGTTGATCATGCGATGCCGCGTTCGGCCGCAGCATCGGACCGCAGCGCTTCCTGCGCATTGACATTGGTCAAGCCTTTCCACCCCCATTCCGGAAACGCTCCCGTGCACGGGACGCGCCACACCCTTGTGCATCTTGCCTTTGCGCGCCGGCCATGGTCGAAAGGAGAAGATCGATTTCGAACCTGTGAGAGCATCTGTGCCGACTCTGTTCCGTTTGATCGTGATCCTGGCGATCCTGGCCGGCCTCGGCTATGGCAGCATG
>Ga0076930_100412_pt1 | contig 43514 bp, 40 predicted proteins | sample HotLakConsoUCCRE_FD_71149 | JGI IMG/M metagenome (GOLD analysis project Ga0076930, IMG submission 71149) | Hypersaline microbial mat communities from Hot Lake, Washington, USA - Hot Lake Consortium UCC-RE (version 3) (version 3) ...
TGCAGCTGACCGACGAGACCTCGCTCGACCTCGGCGCGAAGATCGCCAAGGCGACCAAGGCGGCGATGGGGGCCGGGTACGACGACACCGTGGACGAGGTGATCTTCGGCATGGTCGACGCGGGCCGGCTGGGGCGCAAGTCCAAGGCCGGGTTCTACGCCTATGACGAGGCGGGCAAGCGGCAGGGCCTGTGGGACGGTCTCGCAGACCGCTACCCCGTGACGGACACCCAGCCGGAACTGGTCGAGGTGCAGCACCGGCTGCTCTTCGCCCAGGTGCTGGAGGCGGTGCGCGCGCTGGAGGACGGCGTGCTGACCGACATCCGCGAAGGCGATGTGGGCGCGATCCTGGGCTGGGGCTTCGCGCCGTGGTCGGGCGGGCCGTTCAGCTGGCTCGACATCCTCGGCACGCCCTATGCGGCGGAACGCTGCGACCAGTTGCAGGCGGCCTACGGCGAGCGCTTCGCCTGCCCGGCGCTGCTGCGCGAGATGGCCGACAAGGGCCAGGGCTTCTACGCGCGCTTCGGCACCGGGGTGGACAGCAAGGCGGCCTGAGGTCGAGGCCGCCCGGCAAACGAAACGGGCGCGGCTGCCGTCAGCCGCGCCCGTTTCATGTCGGCGTCGCGCTCGCCCTCGTCAGTGCATCGTGTCGAGCCCGAACAGCGCCGAGAGCTTCGCGGACCGCGCATCGAGCGGTTTCGCCTTTTCCTCGAAGATCGGCGCCGTCTGCGCCTCGTCGGCGCACAGGCAGGCGTAGGCGCCGCATCCCACGTTGATCAGCGACGGCTCGGCCATCTGCAGCGCCAGCGAGATGCTGCCCAGCCGCAGGGTCGTGCGGTGGATGCCCGCCATGCCGTCGAGCGACGTGATCGGAACGGTGACGAAGGGATCGCCGGTGGCTTCTTCCAGCCGGTCGGATTCCATCACAACCATCGCATGCGGCGGCAGGACCACCGGAAGCTCGTTTCCCAGCACCCCCTCGGGCACGAAGAAGGGCAGTTCCGCCTCGGACCGGACGCGCATCGGCGCGCGGACGAGAAGGCCCATGACGGGTTGCAGGCCCTGCTCGAAGGTTTCCAGCAGATCCCCCTCGGCCAGGCGTTCCACCATCTTCGGGCCCTTGTCGGTCATCACCACCGATCCGGGAAACAGGCCCCATCTGGGGGTGCCTGTCCGGCTCGGAGCGGGTTCGATGCGCAACTCGCAAAATTGATCGTACGCAAGCTTAGGCGACCAGTTCATGCCCATGATGCGATTCCTTCGGCGTCCGACTGACAGGATAGTCTTGCAAACTGACTGCACCGCCGAAGCGTGGCGGAACTAAGGCCGAAATCTGGCCTCGGCCGGTGTCATGGTTAATTTTTCGCAAATGATCCTGTCCTGCGCAGTCAGGGGCATGCTTCGCTGCGCCCGGTGCCGCGTCCCGCCCTATTTCACTGCGCAGGCGGCCAGGGCCGTTTCATCGGGAGCAAGGCCAAGGCCGGGGGCTGCGGGTGCTGCCAGAAGCCCGCCCTGCAGCACCGGCGGCGTCGGCGTCAGAAGCCGCGCGATGCGGGTCTGGGCGCGGTGCAGTTCCACCGCCCCGGCCCCCATCGCGCCGCACATCCAGTGCAGGTTCACCAGATCCCAGCCGCCCGCGGGCGAGACCACGCAGCCACGCGCCGCCGCCGCCCGCGCCGCCGCGACCGCCGCGCCGATGCCGCCGGCAAAGACCGCGTTGGGCTGGATCACCGCCACCCCGGCCTCGGCCAGCAGGTCGAACCGCTCCGCGCTTTGCTCCATCTGGCCTGCGCCCAGCGGCACGATGCCCTGCGCGGCCAGGGCCGCCAGCGCGTGCCGGTCGTTGCCGCGCACAGGCTCCTCCAGCCAGGCGAGGTTCAGGTCGGCCACGGCGCGGGCAAACTCCGTCGCGCTGTCGGCATCCCAGCCGCAGTTGGCATCCGCGATCAGCTCCGCCTCCGGGCCGATGGCGCCGCGCACCGCGCGCAGCCGCGCCGCATCCTCGGCCACGCTGCGCCCCTTGGCGGCGACCAGCACCTTGACCCCGCGCGCGCCCGCCGCGACCTCCTCGGCGCAGGCCGCGACCAGCGCCTCTGTCTCCAGCGCGGGAAAGCCGCAGGTGACGTGCACGGGCGCCGCGGCGCGCGCCCCGCCCAGCATCGCCGCGACGCTCGTGCCTGACCGCTTGCCCGCCAGATCCCACAGCGCGACGTCGAGCGCCGAAAGCGCCGAGACGACCACGCCGGTCATGCCGCGCGGGTTCAGGCGACGCGACAGATCGGGCAGCGGGCCCGGCTGCGCCAGCGCCTCGGCCACCGCGCCGTTCAGCAGATGCGCCACCTCGGCGGCGCAGAAGCGCCCGGTGACCCCGTCGCCGGTGATGCCCTCTGCATCGGTGATCTGCACCCGGACGAAGGTGAAGCTGTCCTCACCCGCGTAGGGCGCCGGGTCACCGGGCGCGCCCCCGGCGCGATGCACCGATGCCTTGACCTTGAGCGGGCCGTTGATGTCCATGCTGCTCTCCCCCTGCCGTCGCGGTGAGCATAGCGGCGTTGTCGGCAGGGGAAAGGCGGTCCAAGCCGCGGAGCCTCTTTCCTTTTCTTGCGCATCGCGGCATGTCTTGGGTCAGATTCTTGCGCAGATTTCAGGGAGCGTCACATGGGGTGGATGAAGGACGAGACGGGGCTGGAGAAACGCGCGGCGAACCATGTGCCGCTGACGCCGCTCAGCCACCTGATCCGCGCCAACCGCGTCTTTCCCGAACGCACCGCGCTGATCGACCGGGGGTATCGCGCGACCTATGCGGAGCTGTTCACCCGCGCCACGCGCCTCGCCTCGGCGCTGGCGGGGCGCGGCGTCGCGCCGGGCGACGTGGTCGCGACCGTGCTGCCCAACACCTACCCCCATGTGGAGGCGCATTGGGGCGTGCCGGCCTGCGGCGCGGTGCTGAACGCGATCAACATCCGGCTCGACATCAACACGATCAGCTACATCCTCGACCATGGCGAGGCCAAGGTGGTGCTGGTCGATACCCAGTTCCTCGGCGTGGTGGAGGAAGCGGTGCACGCGATGGAGCACGAGGCCCTGCCGCTGATCGTGGAGGTGCCCGACGCGGCGGCGGGCTACCACGCCTCGGGTCGGCACATCACCTATGACCAGCTGCTGGCCGAGGGCGACCCGGAGTTTCGCTGGGTCATGCCCGTGGATGAATGGGAAAGCCTCGCGCTCAACTACACCTCGGGCACCACGGGCCGGCCCAAGGGCGTGGTCTACCACCACCGCGGCGCCTACCTGATCACCATGGGCACGCCGATCTCGTGGCGGATGACGCTGCACCCGATCTACCTGACCATCGTGCCGCTGTTCCACTGCAACAACTGGTGCCATGTCTGGACCATGCCCGCGGTGGGCGGCACCACCGTGTGCTGCCGCGACATCGGCGCGAAGGTCATCTACGACGCCATCGCCGACGAGGGCGTGACGCATCTGGCAGGGGCGCCCATCGTGCTGAACATGATCGTCAACGCCAGGGACGCGGATCGGCGCGCCTTCGATCACGTCGTCGAGGTCTTCACCGCAGGCGCGCCCCCTGCCCCCGCGACGCTGGCCGCGATCGAGACCATGGGCTTCAACATCACGCAGGTCTACGGGCTGACGGAAACCTACGGGCCGGCCACCGAATGCACCTTCAAGGACGGGGATTGGGACGCGCTGGAGGGCGAGGCGCGCGCCAGCGTGAAGGCGCGGCAGGGCGTGCCGATGCCCAACATGGACCACATCACCGTGATGGACCCCGACACGATGGCGCAGATCCCGATGGACGGCGCCGCGCTGGGGGAGATCATGATGCGCGGCAATTCGGTCATGAAGGGCTATTACAAGAACCCGCGCGCCACGAACGAGGCGTTCCGCGGCGGCTATTTCCACACCGGCGACATCGCCAAACAGCACCCCGACACCTATGTGCAGATCGCCGACCGCGCCAAGGACATCATCATCTCGGGCGGCGAAAACGTCAGCTCGGTCGAGGTCGAGGGCGTGCTGATGCACCACCCCGCGGTGCTGCTGTCTGCGGTGGTGGCGAAACCGGACGAGAAATGGGGCGAGGTGCCCTGCGCCTTCCTGGAGCTGAAGGACGGCGCCAGCGCGACCGAGGAGGAGATCATCGCCTTCGCCCGCCAGCGGCTGGCCGGGTTCAAGACACCCAAGCATGTGGTGTTTCAGGAGCTGCCCAAGACCTCGACCGGCAAGATCCAGAAATTCGAGCTGCGCAAGATCGCAACGGAGCTTTGAGCAGGCGCGCAAGGATCGTTGAGCCGCGGCCCCGTGCAGTCTATGCTCGCGCGAAACGGGGTCGAGCAGCCAATCCATGACGGCGCTAGCGCAATACAACCGGCTTGAGGCCACGGGCCTCTGGCGCGAGGCGCCCGACGCGCAGCGGCGCGAGGTGATCGTGTCGCTGGGCGACGCGACGCTGATGATCTCGACGCTCTCCGAGGTCGCGCTGACGCATTGGTCGCTGCCCGCCGTCGCGCGGCTGAACCCCGGCCGCCAGCCCGCGCTCTACGCGCCGGGGATCGAGGCGGACGAGCGGCTGGAGCTGGACGACCCCGACATGATCGCCGCCATCGAGACGGTGCGCAGCGCGATCGAGCGGCGGCGGCCGCATCCGGGGCGGTTGCGCCTGTGGATCGGGGCCGGCACCGGGGCGGTCCTGCTGGGGCTGGCGGTGTTCTGGCTGCCCGACGCGCTGATCCGGCAGACCGTGGCGTTGTTGCCGCCCGCCAGCCGCGAGGCCATCGGCAACCGCCTGTTGCAGGAAATCGGGCGGCTCGCCGGGCCGATCTGCACCAATCCGCGCGGCTCGGTCGCGCTGGGGCGGCTGGCGCGCCGCACCTTCGGCGAGGGGGCGCCGCGGGTGGCTGTCCTGCCCGCGTCGATCCCCGACACGCTGGCGCTGCCCGGCGGCATCCTGGTGGCGAACGTGGCGCTGGCCGAGGATCACCAGTCGCCCGCGGTGATGGCCGGCTACCTGCTGGCCGAGGATGCGCGCCGCGCGGCCGTCGACCCGATGCTGACGCTGCTCACCGAGGCCGGGCTGGGCGTCACCTTCCGCCTGCTCACCACCGGCGAGATCGAGGCAGGGCCGCTGCACGCCCATGCCGCGACCCTGTTGTCGCGGGAGACGGCGGACGTGGCCGACGCGGTGCTGCTGGCGCGCTTCGCTGCGGCCGACGTGTCGAGCGAACCCTATGCCTTCGCGCTGGACCCGACCGGCGAGAGCGTGATCGGCCTGATCGAGGCGAACCCTGCACGCGGCCGAGAGACCGCCCCGCTGCTCGGCGATGCGGATTGGGTCAGCCTGCAGGACATCTGCGGGCGCTGAGCACGCCGGTCGGACAGGATCAGGGGCGGATGATCACCAGCTGCGCCGGAACGATCTCGGCCGGGCGCGAGGGGCGGGCGAACAGCCCGCGCAAGCCACCGGGGGGTGGGTCGCCGACCAGGCGGCGCGGAACTGTGTTGGTCCAGACCTGTTCCATCTGCCGCTGCCCGCCGGCCATCGACACGCCCCGGTAGGGGTTCATCCGGCCGTCATCCCACGCGGCACGGTAGCCCGCGGGCGCGTCGACCTCGTAGCGGACGACCTGGCGGATCGCGTCGCCGGCTTGCACCGCGCTGCTTTGATCGAGGCCGCGGGCGGCGTCGCCGGGGTGCACGGCCTGCGGGCCGCAGCGCACGCCGGAGCCGGTGAAGTATTGCTGCACATCCGCGGGAAGGTTGGCGCAGCCTCCGGTGGCGGCCGGCGCGGCGGGGGGTTGCGGCATCGGGCGCGGTTCGGTGGCGACAGGGCGCGGCTGCGTCGCCGTCGGCCGCGGCATGGTCGCCACGGTGCGGGGCGCGGACGGGGCCGTCGCGGTGGCGGCGGGCCGGCTGGCGGTTGTCCTGGGTTCGGGCGCGGGTGCCGGAGCAGCCGCGACGGCGCTGCCGCCGGTCGGTGTCTGGCCGCAGATCTGGCGCCGGTCACGCCCGACGCGCGGCACCCATTCCACGGCGCTGGCCACGCCCACGCGGACGAAGACACAGCCACGGCTGTCGACATATTGGTCGCCCCGGTAGCTGGCGGACGGTGTTTCCGCCGGCACGCCCTGGGCGATGGTCTGGGTCGGCACGGTCAGGGCGGTGGCAGCCACCATAACCGCGACCCGGATGGATCGTGTCAGTCTCATGCAAACCCCCACGTTTGCGTTTCCCCGAGACTGGCCGATGCAGGACCACAAGTAAAGCGGGTGAAAGGTTTATTTTGTGCCGAACATGCGATCGCCCGCATCCCCTAGACCCGGCACGATGTATCCGTGGTCGTTCAGGTGGCTGTCGAGCGCCGCGGTGACGATCGGCACGTCGGGATGCGCCTCCTTCATCCGGGCCACGCCTTCGGGGGCCGCGAGCAGGCACAGGAAGCGCAGGTTGTTGGCGCCCGCCTGCTTCAGCAGGTCGATGGCCGCGACCGAGGAATTGCCGGTGGCCAGCATCGGGTCGACGACGATGGTCAGCCGGTCCTGCAGCGCGTCGGGCACCTTGAAGTAGTATTGCACCGGCTGCAGCGTCTCGGGGTCGCGATAGAGCCCGACGAATCCGACGCGCGCGTTCGGGATCAGCTCGAGGATGCCGTCGAGCAGCCCGTTGCCCGCGCGCAGGATCGACACCAGCGCCAGCTTCTTGCCCGCGATGGTCGGCGCCTCCATCGGGCAGATCGGCGTGTCGACCTGCATCGTGGTCATCGGCAGGCTGCGCGTCACCTCGTAGGCCAGAAGCAGGCTGATTTCCCGCAGCAACTGGCGGAACGATTTTGTCGAGGTGTCGCGGTCGCGCATCAGGGTCAGCTTGTGGCTCACCAGCGGGTGCTCGACGATGGTCAGGTGCTCGGTCATGTGGCGCTGTCCCCCAGCCTCTTGGCGATCTTCTCTTTCGTGGCCGCATCGCAGAACGCGGCGTCCAATGCCGTGCGGTTGACCTCGGCGAAGACCTCGCCGTCCCAGCCGAAGGTGCGGGCGAGGGCCTCGTATTCCGATGTCAGGGTGATTCCGAAGAACGGCGGATCGTCGGTGGAGACCGTCACCTTCACGCCACGGTCGCGCAGCTTGTCGATCGGATGGCTGCGCCAGTCGGGATAGACGCCCAGAACCACGTTCGAGCCGGGGCAGCATTCCAGCACGATGCCGTCCTCGGCCAGCCGGTCGACCAGCGCCGGGTCGTCGATGGCCTGCACGCCATGGCCGATCCGTTCGGGGCCCAGCGCATCGAGCGCGTCGCGGACGGACTGTGCACCGCCCCATTCGCCGGCATGCACCGTGATCCGCAGCCCCGCCTCGCGGGCGCAGTCGAAGGCCCAGGCGAAATCGGACGGTTTGCCGCGCATCTCGTCGCCCGCCATGCCGAAGCCGGTGAGCCAGTCGCCGGCCGTGTCGGCGGCGCATTCGGCGATGGGCCGGGACCGTTCGGGGCCGAAATGGCGGATGCAGGTGACGATGCCGCGCAGCGTGATGCCATGCGCGGCCTCGGCGGCGTCGGCGGCGGCGCGGATCGCCTGCAGGTAGTCGCGCCACGCGCCGACATCACCGCCGCCGCAGAAATCGGGGCTGAGGAACGTCTCGGCATAGACGACCCCCTGGGCGGCACTTTCCTCCAGCACGGCGGTGGTGAGGCGGGCGTAATCCTCGGGCGTGCTCAGCACGCTGGTGGCGGCCTCGTAGACCTGCAGGAAATGCGGGAAATCGCGGTAGGCGTAGCTGCCATCGGCGCGGAAGATACCGGAGAGATCGACGTGCTTTTCCTGCGCCAGCCGGCGGATGAAGGCGGGCGGTGCGGCACCTTCGAGGTGCAGATGAAGCTCGACCTTGGGGATGTCCTTCATCTCACGCTCCGATCAGCCAGCCGATGAGGGCGATGACGAAGCCGAAGATCACCGACCCGCGCCAAGGCGTGCGCGGCCGCCCGATCAGCGGGCCGACATAGCGCACCGCCAGCGTGACCACGACGAAGGTCATGATGAAATAGATGGTTTCCGAGGTCATGTCCCCTCACAGAAAGCTGCGGCCCGGTCCGCCCGTCGCCACGCCCAGGTGGGCGGCGACCGAGGCGCCGACATCGGCGAAGGCCCGGATGCCGATCTGCCCGGAATAAGGCCCCTTTGCAACCACCGGCACCCGCTCGCGCGTGTGATCGGTGCCGGGCCATGTGGGATCGTTGCCGTGATCGGCGGTGAAGACCATCATGTCATCGGGGCGCAGCGCCGCCAGCACCGGGCCGATGGCGGCGTCGAACCATTCCAGGTGGCGCGCGTAGCCCGACACGTCGCGGCGGTGGCCGTAAAGGCTGTCGAACTCCACGAAATTGGCGAAACTCAGGCTGCCGTCCCCGGCCTCGGCCACGGCGCGCGCCAGATGATCCATCAGGTCGCGGTCGGCACCGGTTTTCGAGCTGTCGACGCCGCGCCCGGCGAAGATGTCGCGGATCTTGCCGATGGCATGGGTCGCGCGGCCCGCATCCTGCACCTGGTCGAGCAGCGTCGGACCCGGCGGTGCGATGGCGTAGTCGTGGCGGTTGACGGTGCGGCTGTAGGCGCCCGGCGTGCCGGTGAAGGGCCGCGCGATGACCCGCCCGATGCGGCGGGCGTGCAGCATCGGGGCGAGCGCCTCGCACAGCGTCAGCAGCCGGTCGAGGCCGAAGCTTTCCTCGTGCGCGGCGATCTGGAACACGCTGTCGATGGAGGTGTAGCAGATCGGCCAGCCGGTCTTCTGGTGCTCCTCCCCAAGCCGGGCGATGATCTCGGTCCCGCTGGCGTGTTCGTTGCCGAGGATGCCGTCGGTCCCGGCCAGCCGCGTGACCTCGGCCACGATCTCGTCGGGAAAGCAGGGCCTGGTCTTTGGAAAGTAGCTCCAGTCCCACGGCACCGGCAGGCCCGCCAGTTCCCAGTGGCCCGAGGGTGTATCCTTGCCCTTCGACACCTCCTCGGCCGCGCCCCAGAGGCCTTCGGGCAAGGCGTCGAGCCCCGCGCCCCGCGCGCCCGAGGCAAGGCGCAGCGCGGCGCCAAGCCCCAGCGCGTCGAGATTGGGCAGGTGCAGCGGGCCGCTGCGTCCTTCCTCCGCCTTGCCTGCCGCGCAGGCCGCTGCGATATGGCCCAGCGTGTTGGCGCCGGTGTCGGGCAGGTCGCCGTTGAAGTAGCCGCCCGCGTCCGGGGCGCCGCCGATGCCGACACTGTCGAGCACCACGAGGAACGCGCGCGGCATCAGCCGATCCTTTCGTGGATCAGCGGCGGCAGGTCCGGCGCGGTGTCGACCAGGCTGAAGGCGTCGAGCACGCGTTCGGCGACGGCGCGCGCCGCCTCCTGGCTGGCGGCATGGATGCGCGCCAGGGGCCGGGAGGGATCGACCCGTTCGCCGATGCGCGCGATGTCGCTGAGCCCCACGGCAAGATCGAGCCGGTCGCCCTGCCGCAGCCGGCCGCCCCCCAGGCGGACCACCGCCTCGCCCAGCGCGCGGGTGTCGATCCGGCCGACGATGCCGGCTTCGAGCGGGATCACGTCGATCATCACCCGCGCGGCGGGCAGCCGGTCGCGCCAGCGGTCGGTGAAATCATGCGGGCCGCCCAGCGCCGAGACCATCTCGCCGAAGGTGTCGGCGGCCTCGCCCGAGGTCAGGGCCTGGGCGATGCGGCCCTCGCCGTCGGCGGCGTCGGCGGCCAGCCCGCCCAGCGCCAGCACCTCGCCGCCCAGCGCCTGCGTCAGCCGCGCCAGCGGCGAGGTCAGGTCGCCCGCGGTCAGCACCTCCATCACCTCGATCACCTCGAGCGCGTTGCCGGCCGAGGCCACAAGCGGCTGGCTCATGTCGGTCACCAGCGCCGAGGTCATGCAGCCCGCGCCCTGCGCCGTATCGACCAGCGACTGCGCCAGCGCCAGCGCATCGCGCGGCGCGGCCATGAAGGCGCCCGAGCCGGTCTTGACGTCGAGCACCAGCGCCTCGAGCCCCGCCGCCAGTTTCTTCGACAGGATCGAGGCGGTGATCAGGTCGATCGATTCCACCGTGCCGGTCACGTCACGGATCGCGTAAAGCCGCTTGTCGGCCGGCGCGATGTCGGCCGAGGCGCCGACGATGGCGCAGCCGATGTCGGCGACTATGTCCTGCAACTCGTCGATGGACACCTGCGTGCGGTAGCCGGGGATCGCCTCGAGCTTGTCGAGCGTGCCGCCGGTGTGGCCAAGGCCGCGGCCCGAGATCATCGGCACGAAGGCGCCGCAGGCGGCCAGCGCGGGCGCCAGCAGCAACGAGACGCAATCGCCGACGCCGCCGGTGGAATGCTTGTCGATCACCGGCCCGTCGAGGTGCCATGTCAGCACCTGCCCGCTCTGGCGCATCGCGTTGGTCAGCATCACGCGCGCGGGTTTGCCCAGCCCCCGCGCGCAGACGGCCATGGCGAAGGCGCCGGCCTGCGCATCGGTTACCGCCCCGGTGGCGAGGCCTTCGGCGAACCAGAACAGCTCCGCCTCGGTCACCCGTTCGCCGTCGCGCAGCTTGGCAAGGATCGTGCGCGCGTCGATCACCGGGGGGTCGCGCCCGCGTTGACCATGAAGCCCGCGTCGAAGGCGCCCGGCAGCAGCTCGGCCACGGTCATGCTGAGCGTCGCGCCCGCGGTCGTCGCCATCGTCACCACCACGTCGCCCGCCGCGAATTCCGCCAGCTTCTGGCGGCAGCCGCCGCAGGGAGGCACCGGGGCGGGGCTGTCGGCGATGACCGCGACCTCGGCGATGCGGCGGTCGCCCGCGGCGATCATCGCGGCGATGGCGCCCGCCTCGGCGCAGGTGCCCTCGGGGTAGGCCACGTTCTCGACGTTGCAGCCGAGGTGCACGCGCCCCTCCACCGAGCGCAGGGCCGCGCCGACCTTGAACCGGGAATAGGGGACATGGGCGTTTTCGCGCACGGCGGTGGCGGCCTCGATCAACGACATGGGTGGGCAGGCTCCGGGCTGGGGTTTTGCCGTGGCAGTCTGTGCCGCCACGCCGTCCGGCGCAAGGGCACGCGGGTCATCCCGGCGGCGGCTGGCCGATCTCCGCGGCATGGGTGGCGACACGGGCGATCAGGTCCTGCAGATCGGCGCGGGAGGGGGCGTAGAGCGCGGCCAGATCGGCGGTGCGGCGGCGCTTGGTCGCGATGTTCAGCACCTCGGCCAGCCGGTGGAGCCGCTCGGCCCCCACGGCCCCGGAGATGGCGATGAGGATATGGGTCTGGGCGCGGATCTCGGAGGTGTCGCCATCGGCCACCGCAGCATCGAGCGCGTCGCGCACCGCGCTCAGATCCTCGTGCAGGCGCTGCAGAAGCTCGGCCGCCCCCTCCGCGCCCGCGACCTCGAGCAGCGCGGCGAACCGCGCCTCGTCCATCTTGCACCCGAGGCTGGCGTCGCCGGCCCCGCGCGCCAGCACGTCCTCGGGTTCGGCCAGGCCTGCGGGCCGCCCGGCGTAGCGCAGGATCGCGCGGCCGAAATCCGGGCCGGAGGAAATCGGCTTGCCGATGATCCCGTCGGCGCCCGCGGCATAGATCGCCTCGCGGTTGTCGCGCAGCACATAGGCGGTCAGCGCCACCATCGGGAGGCGCGCCACCGCATCGGCGCGGGCGCGCACGGCCTGCATCACCTCGATCCCCGACAGGCGCGGCATCTCGATGTCGATCAGCGCCAGATCGAAGGGCCGCGTCTCCAGCATCTCGAGCGCGGCGGCGCCATCCGCGACGAACACGGTCTTGGCGCCCATGCCACCCAGGAGGGTGCGCAGGATCGTCTGGTTGGTCAGGTTGTCCTCGGCCACCAGCAGGCGCAGCCCGCCCAGGTCGGGTGGCGGCGCGGCGGCCGGAGCAGGCGGCTGGCCGGGCGCGTCCCAGCCGACGCGCGCATCGGGCAGGTGCAGGTGCGCAGCACCGCCGCCGGGCCCGTTGCGCAGGCCAAGCGTGCCGCCGATCTGATGCGACAGTTCCGCCGCGATCCGCAGGCCAAGCCCGGTGCCGGCGGTGCTGCCCATCGGCGCCGGATCGTGCCCCCGGCCGACGCGGTCGAGCACCGCTTGCGGAAACCCCGCCCCGCCGTCGGTCACCGCCAGGGTCACCCCCTGCCCGCGCGCGCCGGCGAGCGTCAGCACAACCGGCGTGCCGGGGGCGTGGTTGATCGCGTTCGAGATCAGGTTGCCGACGATGCGGTCGAGGGCGATCTGCGGCACGCGCAGCGTGCCCGGCGGCCGCGGCCCGGCGTCGAGCCTGAACCGCCCGCCCATCTCCGAGGCCCGGCCCGACCAGCGGCCGTTCAATGCCGCCAGCCAGTCGGCGACCGGCACGGCTTCGGTATCCCGATGGATCAGCGTCTCGCCCGCCGCGGCCATCAGCGCGCCGTCGACCAGCGCCGCGAGCGTATCGGCGGCGGCCTGCACCCGGTCGATCTGGAGCTGCGCCTCGGGCGTCAGGCGGTCGCGGTCGATGAGCCTGAGCCCGCCGATCACGTCGGACATGGCCGAGCGGATGTCGTGGCTGAACAGCTGCAGCGTTTCGGAGGCGGCGCCGCCACGGGCATCGGCCGGGGAAACGGACGTATCCATCTCGGCATGGCCCATGCCACGGGTTTCCCTTCCAATGGTTGACCCGTGCAACCATACGCGGACCCGGCGCAAACTCAAGCGCCGTGTCGCGGCGCCCGTGTCAGGCGCGCGCCAGCGGGTAGCCGATACCGTCCAGCGCGGTGCGGATCTCGTCGAGGATGGCGGGGTCGTCGATGGTGGCCGGGGTCTTGAACGTCTCGCCATCGGCGAGCTTGACCATCGTGGCGCGCAGGATCTTGCCCGACCGCGTCTTAGGCAGGCGGTCGACGACGACGGCGAGCTTGAAGGCCGCCACGGGGCCGATCCGGTCGCGCACCATGCGCACGCAGTCCTTCACCACCTGGTCGGGCGGCGTCTGCGCGCCCTTGTTGAGGCACAGGAAACCCATGGGCAGCTGGCCCTTCAGCGCATCGGAAACGCCGATGACGGCGCATTCGGCGACGTCGGGATGGGCGGCCAGCACCTCTTCCATCCCGCCGGTGGACAGGCGGTGGCCGGCGACGTTGATCACGTCATCGGTGCGCGCCATGATGTAGAGGTAGCCATCCGCGTCGATCATGCCGGCGTCGCCGGTCTCGTAGTAGCCGGGGAAGTGGCTGAGATAGGCCTTCTCGAACCGCTCCTGCGCGTTCCAGAGCGTCGGCAGCGTGCCGGGCGGCAGCGGCAGCTTGACCGCGATGGCGCCAAGTTCACCCCGCTTCACCTCGTGCCCGCCCTCGTCGAGGACATGCACGTCGTAGCCCGGCATCGCGACCGTGGGCGAGCCGATCTTGACCGGCAGCATCTCGATGCCGCGCGGGTTGCCCGCGATGGCCCAGCCGGTTTCCGTCTGCCACCAATGGTCGATCACCGGCACCTGCAGCTTGTCCTGCGCCCATTCGATGGTGTCGGGGTCGGCGCGTTCGCCGGCGAGGTAGAGGGTTTCGAGGCTCGAGATGTCATAGCCCCGCACCAGTTCGCCCATCGGGTCGTCGCGCTTGATCGCGCGGAAGGCGGTGGGCGCGGTGAACAGGCACTTGACCTTGTGATCCTCGATCACGCGCCAGAAGGTGCCGGCGTCGGGCGTGCCGACCGGCTTGCCCTCGAACACCAGCGTCGTGCAGCCGAAGGTCAGCGGCCCGTAGCAGATGTAGGAATGCCCCACGATCCAGCCGACGTCGGAGGCGGCCCAGAACACCTCGCCCGGGTTCATGTCGTAGAGGTTGCGCATCGTCCAGTTCAGCGCCACGAGATGGCCGGCGGTATGGCGCACCACGCCCTTGGGCTGGCCCGTGGTGCCGGAGGTGTAGAGGATGTAGGCCGGGTGGTTGCCTTCGACCGGGACGCACTCGGCCGGCTCCACCCCGTACTGGAAGGCGTACCAGCCGTAGTCGCGGCCTTCCTCCAGCTTCGCCACCTCCTGCTCGCGCTGGAAGATGACGCAGAACTCGGGCTGGTGTTTGGCGATGGCCAGCGCGCCGTCGAGCAGTGGCTTGTAGTGGACGACGCGGCCCGGCTCGATCCCGCAGCTTGCGGCGATGATGCATTTGGGCGTGCAGTCGTCGATCCGCACCGCCAGTTCGTTGGCCGCGAAGCCGCCGAAGACGACGGAATGGATCGCGCCCAGCCGTGCGCAGGCCAGCATCGCCTCCAGCGCCTCCGGGACCATCGGCATGTAGATGATGACGCGGTCGCCCTTTTCGACGCCCTTGGCGCGCAGCGCGCCCGCCAGCGAGGCGACGCGGGTCTGCAGCTCGCGGTAGGTGAGCCGGTGGGTGGTGCCGGTCAGCGGGCTGTCGTGGATGATCGCCAGCCGCTCGCCATGGCCGGCGGCGACGTGGCGGTCGACCGCGTTCCAGCAGCCGTTCAGCGTGCCGTCCGCGAACCATTCGTACTGCGGCGCGGCCTCGTCGAACAGCGCCTTGGAGGGTCCGGTGAACCAGTCGATGCCCTCGGCCGCCTCCATCCAGAATGTATTGGGGTCGATCCTGGCGCGTTCGTAGATCTCGGCGTACCGCATGTGTGTTCCTCCTGCCCTATGGGCAAGTTTCTATCGCCTTGGGCAGGTTTTGCGCAATTCGGTGTTAGTGCCGCATGGGAGCGCTAACGCAAGGCCGCCGGTCGCGCAGGTGTCTTGACAGGTCATCGCCGGGTTTCACAGTTTACCCGCACGATCATTTCCAAGGACTCACCCGATGTTTCGATCCCTGCTTTTCTCTGCAGTCCTGTGCACCCTTCCTTTTGCAGCCGCCGCCGACCAGTTGACCGGTCAGGAGGCGTTCGAAGTTCTCACCGCCGCCACGCGCACCTATTCCGGTGGCTCGGTCAGCACCTTCCGCCCCGATGGCACCTTCGTCTTCACCCATGCCGACGGTCGCCGCGAGGAAGGCACCTACCGCATCACGCAACGCGGCCTCGTGCAGGTCAACGATGCGACCCATGGCTCGAACTACACCTTCGTCGTCAGTGAGCGAGGCGGACAATACTTCTTTACCTATCGCAGCGGGCCGGGGCGCGGAAACACCTACAGCTTCGAATGACGCGGCAGCGGGCCGAGGCGCTTTGTCGGCCCGGCAGGCCCCTGCCTGTGGAAATCGACACAAGGAGAGTTGCAAAGTGACGGTTCGGTCCCTGTTCGGCGCGCTTGCGCTGCTTTGCTCGTCCGGCTCGATGGCGCTTGCGCAGGGCGAAACGCGCTGGTCCCTCTATGGGCCTGCGGACCGGCCGGACATCGTGTCGATGGCGCATATCTGCCCGCGTCTCGACCTGGAGGTGACGGGCAATTTCTTCTGCGTCAGCCTGGGATGCACGCAGGGCCGGCCGCCCGCGTGGCGGGTGGAGTTCGTCGGCGCCGGCGAGGTGCCGCAGGAGGTGGGGGTGCAGGTGGCGGTCGACAACCTCGGCCAGACCCCGTTCCGGATGCAGCGCGCCGACCGCGATGGCGTCTTCGGCTACGACGCGCCCTATGACGCGGTCCGCGACGCCCCGCTGCTCGCCGCCCTGTCGACCGGCCAGACCGGCCTGATCTCCTTCGACACGCCATGGCTGTCGCCGGTCAGTTTTGCGCTGGCCGGCGCGCCAGAGGCGATGCAGACAGCGCTGGCGCAATGCCGGGTTCCGGCCGCCGGCGGCACCGGCACGCCGCGCGACGCCATCCTCGCCGAACTGGCGCAGGTCTGCGGCACGACGCCCGGCCAGCTTCGGGTCGACGACGGGTTCGAGACGCGGGCCGACATCACCGGCGACGGTCTGGAGGATCTGATCTACAGCTACGGCACCGTCGATTGCCCGACCGGCAGGTCGCCCGGCTATTGCGGGTCGGGCGGATGCACCCACGCGATCTGGGCAGCGCAGGCGACCGGCGAGTATCGCGAGGTGTTCCGCGACACGATCTACGGCCTGACGGCGGGCTGGATGCCGGTGCTGAGCATCGAGGTGCATGGCTCGGCCTGCAGACGCACCGGCGCCTCGGGACCCTGCACGCTGACCTACCGAGTCGCGCCCGACGGCACGCTGGCCCGGATGGAATAATCCGCGGGTGTCCCCGCGCCGGGCCGTGAGGGCGCCCGGCGCGGGGCGATCGCGTCACTTGCCGGGCTTGGTGCCGCCGGCTTTCTTCGGGGTGGCTTTCTTGTCGCCCATGTCTCTCTCCTCCGCGTCGGGGCGGCCCGATGCCGGCCCGACAGACCCCAAGTGCAGCGCCGAATCCGCGAGTCGGACAAGCGCCGGATCGTCTGTTTCAGAACTTGTGATCGGCGCCCCGGCAGCGCCCCCGCGGGGCGTCTGGAGGCTCAGCTGTAGGCGCTGACCGGCGTGCCCGCGAGCGCCGCGATGTTGAGGAGCCCGCGCGCGGTGATCGACGGCGTCACGATATGGGCGCGGTTGCCCATGCCCATCAGGATCGGCCCGACCTCGAGCCCGCCGGCGCGCGCCTTGAGCATGTTGCGCGCCGCCCCCGCCGCGTCGGTCGAGGCGAAGACAAGGGCGTTGGCCGGCCCCTCCATCCGGCTGCCGGGCAGCAGGCGCTCGCGCAACTCGGCGTCCAGCGCGGTATCCACATGCATCTCGCCCTCGTAGGTGAAATCGAGGCCCATGCCGTCGAGCACGTCGAGTGCGGCGCGCATCCGGCGGCCGCTGTCGGTGTCGAGGTTGCCGAACTGGCTGCCCGAACACAGCGCCACCTTGGGCGCGATGCCGAAGCGGCGGATGTGGCGTGCACAGCCGCAGACGCTTTGGGCGATCTGCTCGGGCGTCGGTTCGGGGTGAACCTGCGTGTCGGCGATGAACAGCGGCCCCTCCTCCGCGATCATCAGGCTGAGCGCGCCCACCGGATGCAGCGTGTCGGTGGCAAGCAGCTGGGTGATGTAGTTGAGATGCCACAGATATTGCCCGAAGGTGCCGCAGATGAGGCTGTCGGCCTCGCCGCGCTGGACCATGACCGCGCCGATGGCGGTGGTGTTGGTGCGCATGATCGCGCGGGCGAGGTCAGGGGTGACGCCGCGGCGCGCCATGATGGCATGATAGGTCTGCCAGTAGTCGCGGTAGCGCGGGTCGTTCTCGGGGTTCACCAGCTCGAAATCCTCGCCGGGCCGCAGGGTCAGCCCGGCGCGTTCGATGCGGCTGTCGATGACCTCGGGGCGGCCGATGAGGATCGGCTTGTCGGTGGTTTCCTCGGCGATGGCCTGCGCCGCGCGCAGCACGCGCTCGTCCTCGCCCTCGGCGAAGACGATGCGCCGCTCGGCGGTGCGGGCGGCCTCGAACACCGGGCGCATGATGAGGGCGGAACGGAATACCGACTGGTTCAACCGCTCGCGATAGGCGTCGAGATCGTCGAGCGGGCGGGTGGCGACACCCGAGGTCATCGCGGCCTCGGCCACCGCGCTGGCGACGACGCCGATCAACCGGCGGTCGAAGGGCTTGGGGATCAGGTAATCGGGGCCGAAGGTCATGTGCTCGCCGGCATAGGCGGCGGCGGCCTCGGCGCTGGTGGTGGCGCGCGCCAGCGCCGCGATGCCCTCGATGCAGGCAATCTGCATGGCGTCGTTGATCTCGGTCGCGCCCACATCCAGCGCACCGCGGAAGATGAAGGGGAAACACAGGACGTTGTTGACCTGGTTGGGAAAATCGCTGCGCCCGGTGGCGATGATCGCGTCGGGCGCGACGCTGCGCACGGCATCGGGCAGGATCTCGGGCGTGGGGTTGGCGAGCGCGAAGACGATGGGGCGCGGCGCCATCTGCGCCACCATCGCGGGCGTCAGCACGCCGGGGCCGGAGAGGCCGAGAAACAGGTCGGCGCCGCCGATCACGTCGGACAGCGTGCGCAGATGGGTCTTTTGCGCATAGGCCGCCTTTTGCGGGTTCATGTCGATCTCGCGGCCCTCGTGGACGAGGCCGTGGATGTCGCAGAGCCAGACATTCTCGCGCTTGACGCCCAGTTTCAGCAGCATGTTGAGACAGGCGATGCCGGCCGCGCCGCCGCCGGTCGAGACGATCTTGATCTCCTCGAACCGTTTGCCGGTGACGCGGAGCGCGTTGGTGGCCGCTGCCCCCACCACGATAGCGGTGCCGTGCTGGTCGTCATGGAAGACGGGGATATTCATCCGATCGCGGCACAATTGTTCAACGATGAAGCAATCGGGCGCCTTGATGTCCTCGAGGTTGATGGCGCCAAAGGTCGGCTCCAGCGCGCAGACGATATCGGCCAGCTTGTAGGGGTCGGGTTCGTTCAACTCGATGTCGAAACAGTCGATGTTGGCGAAGGTCTTGAACAAGACCGCCTTGCCCTCCATCACCGGCTTGGAGGCCAGCGCGCCGATGTTGCCAAGGCCCAGCACGGCGGTGCCGTTGGTGACCACGGCAACCAGGTTTCCGCGCGTGGTGTAGCGCGCCGCATTGGTCGGGTCGGCCTTGATTTCAAGGCATGCCTCTGCCACGCCGGGGCTATAGGCGCGCGCCAGGTCGCGGCCGTTGGCCAGCGGCTTGGTTGCCCGGATCTCCAGCTTTCCGGGCTTGGGATGCTCGTGATAGAACAGCGCAGCCGCGCGCAGCCCATCTTGCTTGTCGTCGCTCATCACGCCCTCCCGAAGCGAATTGGTTTAACGTTGAACATTCCTCTATCCCTGCTCAAGGGGTGACGCAACGCCGCGCCGTCCGCGACGGGCCGGCGGCGGGCGGTCAGACGAATTGCTCGCGCAGCAGCCGTTCCTCCAGCCCGTGGCCGGGATCGAACAGGATGCGGTGGACGATCTCGGGCTCGGACCGGATCTCGACCGTGACGACGGCGGCGACCGACCGGCTGTCGGCATCGGCCATCACCGGCCGCTTGTCGGGCTCGCTGACCTCGATGCGCACCACGGCGGTGTTGGGCAACAGCGCGCCGCGCCAGCGCCGGGGCCGGAACGCCGCCACCGCGGTGATCGCCAGCACATCGGCGTCGATCGGCAGGATCGGGCCATGCGCGGAATAATTGTAGGCGGTGGACCCCGCGGGCGTGCAGACCAGCGCGCCGTCGCAGACCAGTTCGGCCATGCGCAGCCGGTCGTCGACGAAGATGCGCAGCTTGGCCGCCTGAGGGCCGGCGCGCAGCAGGCTCACCTCGTTGATCGCCAGCATCTCCACCACTTCGCCGCGGACGGTCGTGGCGGTCATGTGCAGGGGATTGATCGTGGTTTCCTCGGCCTGTTCCAGCCGGTCGATCAGACCGTCCTCGTGATAGGCGTTCATCAGGAAGCCCACGGTGCCCCGGTTCATGCCGTAGACGGGCGTGTTCAGGTGTTGCGTGCCATGCAGCGTCTGCAGCATGAACCCGTCGCCGCCCAGCGCCACGATCACATCCGCCTCGTCCGGCGCATAGGTGCCGTAGCGCGCCTCGAGCCGCGTCTTCGCGTCTTCGGACAGTGCCGTGTCGGATGCGAGAAACGCGATGTTGCGCGCCGCGGGCATGGTCGCCTCCTCCTGCCAGTGCGGGCACCCTTGCCCGTGCCGGTCGGAAACTCAATGCTCCTGTGACCTCCGTCCGCCGCCATCCTCGGGGGTGTGCCGCTTTCGGGGGCGGCTGCGCCGCATTGCGCCCTTCCCCAGCGGGCCTTGATCCCGTAAACGGCGGCCTATCTGTCAGCCGCTCGCCAGATCGGCGCATCCTCGCCAGACCGGCGCATCCAGGAGGGTCCTGCCCATGAACGCCCCGCACCGCGACGAAGGTTTCTTCACCGAAACGCTTGAAACCCGCGACGCCGAGATCTTCGGCGCGATCCGCAAGGAGCTGGGCCGCCAGCGCCACGAGATCGAGCTGATCGCCTCGGAAAACATCGTCTCCGCCGCCGTGATGGAGGCGCAGGGGTCGGTGATGACTAACAAATACGCCGAGGGCTATCCGGGCCGGCGCTACTACGGCGGCTGCCAGTTCGTCGACATCGCCGAGGATCTGGCCATCGACCGCGCCAAGGCGCTGTTCGGCACGGGCTTCGCCAATGTGCAGCCCAATTCCGGGTCGCAGGCCAACCAGGGCGTGTTCACCGCCCTTCTGCAGCCCGGCGACACGATCCTGGGCATGTCGCTCGATGCCGGCGGCCACCTGACCCACGGGGCGAAGCCCAACCAGTCGGGCAAATGGTTCAACGCGATCCAGTACGGCGTGCGCCAGCAGGATCTGGAGATCGACTACGACCAGATCGCGGCGCTGGCGGCGGAGCATCAGCCCAAGATGCTGATCGCGGGCGGCTCGGCCATTCCGCGGATCATCGACTTTGGCAAGATGCGGGAGATCGCCGACAGCGTGGGCGCCTACCTGCTGGTCGACATGGCGCATTTCGCCGGGCTGGTGGCCTCGGGCCACTACCCCTCGCCCTTCCCGCATGCGCATGTGGCGACCACGACCACGCACAAGACGCTGCGCGGGCCGCGCGGCGGGATGATCCTGACCGACGACGAGGGGATCGCGAAGAAGATCAACTCCGCCATCTTCCCCGGCATCCAGGGCGGGCCGCTGATGCATGTGATCGCCGCCAAGGCCGTCGCCTTCGGCGAGGCGCTGCGCCCCGAGTTCAAGGATTACCAGGCGCAGGTCATCCGCAACGCCCAGGCCTTGGCCGACCAGTTGATGAAGGGCGGGCTCGACATCGTCACCGGCGGCACCGACACGCATCTGATGCTGGTCGACCTGCGGCCCAAGGGCGTGAAGGGCAACGCGACCGAACAGGCGCTGGGCCGCGCGCAGATCACCTGCAACAAGAACGGCATTCCCTTCGACACCGAGAAGCCGACGATCACGAGCGGAATCCGCCTGGGCAGCCCGGCGGGCACCACCCGCGGTTTCGGCGAGCCGGAGTTCCGCCAGATCGGCGACTGGATCGTGCAGGTGGTGGACGGGCTGGCCGCCCATGGCGAGGGCGGCAACACCGAGATCGAGGCGCGTGTGCGCACCGAGGTCGAGGCGCTGTGCCACCGTTTCCCGATCTACCCTGCGCTCTGATCCGCCGACGCGGGTCGGCGCCCGCATGATGATCTTGCAGCCCCTCGGCGCGCATGGCAGCTTGCATGCCGCGGCGGGGGGCCTATCTGCACCTCGAGGGGCCACCCGCATAAATCATTGATCGAGACCGGAAAGATGCAGGCTGTTTCATCCTCCCGACCGCAGATCACCCCCGGCTACCGCGCCGAGGCCGAGCGCGAGATTCGCGCCTTCACCCGGCAATGGACCCGACGTGACGACCGGCTGGCGAGCCTGAGCTTCGGCGCCACGTTCGTCGCCTATTTCTTCACCCTCTGGCTGGCGATCCAGGCCTGGCCGATCTGGTGGCTGGTGGTGCCACTGATCGTGGTGAATGCGACGGCCGGCGTCCGGCTCTACGTGCTTCAGCACGATTGCGGCCACGGCTCGCTGTTCTCCAGCAAGCAGCGCAACGACATGGCAGGGCAGGTGCTGAGCGCGTTCACCCTGACGCCCTACCGCGTGATGCAGGCCAATCACAACGCCCACCATTCGCATCTGGGCAACCTCGACGAGCGCGACACGACCGAGATCCTGACCCTGACGGTGCGGGAATGGGAGGCGGCGGGCCGGGGCAAGCGGTTGTGGTACAGGCTCTATCGCAACCCGCTGATCTTGATCCCGATCGGCGGGCTGTTCACCTATGCGCTGGCCTACCGCTGGCCCAAGAACGCCGCGCGGATCGACCCCATGGGGGTGATCTTGCACAATCTCGCGCTGCTGGTCTGGATCGGCGCGATTTGGGCCGTGGCCGGGGTGCCGGGGCTGGTGATCTATGCCGGCACGGTCTTCGCCGCCGGCTGCATCGGCGTGTTCCTGGTGTTCCTGCAGCATAATTTCGAGGACACCTGGTGGGACCGGAAGCCCGACCTGAACCCGGCCCGCGCGGCATTGCAGGGATCTTCGGCGCTGGACCTGGGCTGGTGGTTCGATCTGGCGGTCGCCAACATCACCTACCACGACATCCACCATTTCAACGCCAATATCCCGAGCTACCGGCTGCGCGCCTGCCACCGCGCGCTGCGGGAGACATACGAGGTCCAGACCATCGGCTGGGCCGAGGCGATCCGGTCCTTCGGCCTCAAGCTCTGGGACGAGGACCAGCAGCGGCTGGTGCCCTTCCCGCGCCGGGCGCGCGGCGGCGCGCTTGCGACCGGGGCCTGAGGGTTCCCGTTTCCTGGCTGGGGGCTCTGCGCGTTCCAACCTTGGGGGCTCTGCCCCCGCCGCGCCCTTGGCGCGGCTCCCCCGGAGTTTTTCGGCCAAGATGAAGGGGGAAGCGGCGCGTTACCCTTGACGGGCGGTTTCGGGGGGGGCGCAGGCCACGGATTTGCGCGCCATATCCCAGTAGAGCGTCTCGATCGTGGCGCGGTCGAGGCGGCCGCCCTCGCGGTACCAGGTGGTCACGCCGGTGAGCATGGCGATCAGCGCCAGGGTGGCGAGCTTGCTGTCGGGCACGTCGAACACCCCCTCGGCCTGCCCGCGTTTCAGGATCGCCTCGAGCTGGTTCTCGTAGTCGCGCCTGAGCCCCTCGATCACGGCGAAATTCGCAGGCGTGAGGTTGCGCAGCTCCATGTAGGCGATGAAGACGAGATCGGGCCGGTCGAGGTGGTAGCGGATGTGGTGGCGCACGAAGCTTTCGAGCTGCGCCCCCGGCGGGGTGTCGGGCGGGGACCAGTCAGCCAGCAGATCGACCAGGTGATCGCGCATCAGGTCGAACAGCAGCGCCTCCTTGTCGGCGGTGTAGAGATAGAGCGCGCCCGCCTGCACCCCCACCTCGGTCGCGATCTGGCGCATGGAGACGGCGGCGAAGCCGTGGCGCGCGAAGAGCCGCAGCGCCGCCGCGCGCAGGCGCGGGCCGGTGATGTCAGCGTGGCTGCCCTGTTTGCGTGCCATGGCAGGCAGATTATCTGAACGGGCGTTCAATTCAACCGGGATGGACAGGGCGGGTCGCAAGGCGATACCAGTTTCGCCATGATCGCGCGCCTCTTCGCCCCTGCCTGTCTTGCCTGTCTGGCGTGTCTCGCCGCTTGCGGCCCGTCGCGGCCCGATCTGGCGAGCCGGATCAGCGCCGAGGGGCGGGCCGCGGAGTTTCCCGAGCTTGTACCGCTTGCGCCGCTGCTGCGGACCAGCGACGCGCTGTTGCCGCGCAGCGCCGCGCGCGACGGCGCCAGCCTGGAAGCGCGGGCGGCCGATCTGCGGCGGCGCGCGGCGCTGTTGCGGCAGATGGACCTGTGAGCGCGTTGCAGCCCCGGGGCGAAGTCGCTAACACGGGCCGAGCCTGTTTCTGATCCGCCCCGGAGGAACCCCGAGATGACTGACCCCCTGCGCCTGGGCATTGCCGGGCTTGGCACCGTCGGCGTGGGCGTGGTGAAGATCGTGCAACGGCAGGCCAACCTGCTGTCGCAGCGTTGCGGCAGGCCGGTGGTGATCACCGCCGTGTCGGCGCGGTCGCGCGACAAGGATCGCGGGGTGAGCCTGTCGCGCTACGCGTGGGAGGATGACCCGGTGGCGCTGGCGCGGCGCGCCGACGTGGATGTGTTCGTCGAGCTGATGGGCGGCGCCGAGGGGCCGGCCAGGGATGCGACCGAGGCGGCGATCGCGGCGGGCAAGGATATTGTGACGGCCAACAAGGCGCTGCTGGCGCTGCACGGCCAGGCGCTGGCCGAGGCGGCGGAGGCGGGGGGGCGCGTGCTGCGCTTCGAGGCGGCGGTGGCCGGCGGCATCCCCGTCATCAAGGCGCTGACCGAGGGGCTGGCGGGCAACGCCATCGACCGGGTGATGGGGGTGATGAACGGCACCTGCAACTACATCCTGACGCGGATGGACAGCGCGGGGCTGAGCTACGCGGACGCCTTCGCCGAGGCCGACGGGCTGGGCTACCTGGAAGCCGATCCCGAGCTGGACGTGGGCGGCATCGACGCGGCGCACAAGCTGACGCTGCTGGCGGCCATCGCCTATGGAAGCCGCGTGAACTTCGACGCGATCCAGTTGGAAGGGATCGGCGCGATCACCATCGAGGATATCCGCCGCGCGGGCGACATGGGCTACAAGATCAAGCTTCTGGGCGTGGCGCAGATGACCGGCCGCGGGCTGGAACAGCGGATGTCGCCCTGTCTCGTGCCCGCGACCTCGCCGCTGGGGCAGCTGGAAGGCGGGACCAACATGGTGGTGATCGAGGGCGACAGCGTCGGGCAGATCGTGCTGAGGGGCGCGGGTGCCGGCGAAGGGCCGACGGCCAGCGCGGTCATGTCGGATGTCTGCGACATCGCGCGTGGCATCCGGGTGCCGACCTTCGGGCGGCCCGCGACCGCGCTCGACGATGCGCCGCCCGCCTCGGCCGCGAGCCCGGCGTGCTACTACCTGCGGATGGAACTGGCCGACAAACCCGGCGCGCTCGCCAAGGTCGCGACCGTGCTGGGTGAGGCCGGCATCTCCATCGACCGGATGCGCCAGTACGACCACCCGGGCGCGAATGCGCCGGTGCTGATCGTGACCCACAAGACCGCGCGGCCGAACCTCGACACGGCGCTGGCGGCCCTGCCGAAGACCGGCGTGGTCATGGACGCGCCCGTGGCGCTGAGGATCGAGGAAGTCTGAGGCGCGGGGCCCGGGCATGGACTGGACCGCGCCCATCGACATCTATTGCGAGCGGCTGGGGCCGGGGTTCTGGGCCGAGCCGGTGAACGCGCTGACCAACGCGGCTTTCGTGATCGCCGCGCTTGTGGCGGCGGTCGCTGCGCGCCGTGCCGGGCTCAGGCAGCGCGCGCTCTGGGCGCTGATCGTGCTGGCGGGGCTGATCGGGGTCGGGTCGTTCCTGTTCCACACCTTCGCCACGCCCTGGGCGGCCCTGAGCGACGTGGTGCCGATCTGGAGCTTCGTCGCGCTCTACCTCGTCACCTTCGCCACGCAGGTCGCGGGCATCCGGCCCTTGCGGCTGGTGCTGGGCGGCGGCATCGGCATCGCCGTAGTGGTCGTGCTGCTGGCGCTGGTCGGGACGCTGCCGGGCGCGGCGGTGGACGCGCTCAACGGGTCGCAACAATATGCCCCGGCCCTGCTGGCGCTTGTGGTGTTCTGCATCCTCCTGACCCGGCGCGGGCATCCGCTTGCCGGGTGGATCGTCGCCGCCACCGGCGCCTTCACGCTCTCGCTCGCCTTCCGTACGCTCGACGTCCATGTCTGCGCCGCCCTGCCGCTCGGAACGCATTTCCTGTGGCACATCCTGAACGGCACGGTGATCGGGCTGCTCTTGATCGCGCTGATCCGGGGGTTGTCGGCGCCCGTTAGCGCCCTCACGCTGGACGCCCCGCCGAGGGACGGCTAGACCGGCGGCAACCGCAATCGCCCGAGGCCCACATCCCATGTCGCACCCCACCGATTTCAACGACCGCATGCTGTCGCTCGGCCTTGCCCGCGTGTCCGAGGCCGCCGCCATGGCCTCGGCCGATTTCATCGGGCGCGGCGACGAGAAGGCCGCCGACCAGGCCGCCGTCAACGCCATGCGCCAGCAGCTCAACAAGCTGGAGATCCGCGGCACCGTGGTCATCGGCGAGGGCGAACGCGACGAGGCGCCGATGCTCTTCATCGGGGAGGAGGTCGGCGACGGCACCGGCCCCGAGGTCGACATCGCGCTCGACCCGCTGGAGGGCACGTCGCTCACCGCCAAGGACATGCCCAACGCGCTGACCGTCATCGCGATGGGGCCGCGCGGCTCGATGCTGCACGCGCCCGACGTCTACATGGACAAGCTCGCCATCGGGCCGGGCTATCGCTCCGGGGTGGTGACGCTCGACATGTCGCCGGCCGAACGGGTCTCGGCGCTGGCCGCGGCGCAGGGCTGTTCGACCACCGACATCACCGTGTGCGTGCTGGAACGCCCGCGCCACGAGGCGATGATCGCGGAATTGCGCACCACCGGCTGCGCAATCCGGCTGATCACCGACGGCGATGTGGCCGGCGTGATCCATTGCGCCGAAACCGCGCTGACCGGCATCGACATGTATATGGGCTCGGGCGGCGCGCCCGAGGGGGTGCTGGCCGCCGCGGCGCTGAAATGCATGGGCGGGCAGATGTACGGCCGCCTGCTGTTTCGCAACGACGACGAGAAAGCCCGCGCCAGGAACGCCGGGATCACCAATCTCGACCGGGTCTACACCCGCGACGACATGGTGACCCAGGACGTGATCTTTGCCGCCACCGGCGTCACCGACGGCTCGATCCTGCCCGGCATCAAGCGCGAGCCGGGGTTCCTGACCGCCGAGACGATCCTGATGCGGTCCAAGACCGGATCGGTGCGGCGGATGACGTATCGCAACCCGGTGAAATAAGGGTGACAGCGCGGGCGCGCTGCAGGTAGTGTGGCGCGCATGGCATTACCGCAACATATGGACATCCGCACCGGGTTCCTTGGCGTCGATCACTCCCTGACCGGCCGCCGCTGGATCGGGCCGGACCCCGACACCGCCCGACTGGCCGAGGCGCTGGGGCAGCGCGCCGGCCTCGACCCGGCGCTGTCCCAGGTGCTGGCGCGGCGCGGCGTGGCGCCCGAGGCGGCCCAGGGGTTCCTCGCGCCGTCGCTGCGCGACCTGATGCCCGATCCGCGCGGGCTGAAGGGCATGGACGCCGCCGCCGCCCGCGTGGTCGCTGCGGTGGAGCGGGGTGAACGGATCGCGATCTTCGCCGATTACGACGTCGATGGCGGCGCCTCGGCCGCCTTGCTCATCGACTGGCTGCGCGGGCTGGGGCGGCCCACCACGCTCTACATCCCCGACCGGATCGACGAGGGGTACGGCCCGAACGCGCCCGCCATGGCGGCGCTGGCCCGCGACCACGACCTGATCATCTGCGTCGATTGCGGGACGCTGTCGCACGGTCCCATCGCCGCGGCCGAGGGGGCGGACGTGATCGTGCTCGACCACCATCTCGCCGGCGCCACCCTGCCCGCCTGCGTCGCGGTGGTGAACCCCAACCGGCAGGACGAGGACGGCGCGCTCGGGCATCTCTGTGCCGCCGGTGTGGTGTTCCTGCTGCTGGTGGAGCTGAACCGGCGGTTGCGCGCGGCCGGGCGCCCCGGCCCCGACCTGATCGCGATGCTGGATCTTGTGGCGCTGGCCACCGTGGCCGATGTGGCGCCGCTGACCGGGCTCAACCGCGCCTTCGTGCGCCAGGGGCTGAAGGTCATGGCCCGGCGCGCCCGGCCGGGGCTGGTGGCGCTGTGCGACGTGGCACGCCTCGACCGGCCGCCGACGAGCCATCACCTCGGTTTCGTGCTGGGCCCGCGGGTGAACGCGGGCGGGCGGATCGGCGCGGCGGATCTGGGCGCACGGCTGCTGGCCTGCACCGACCAAGCCGAGGCGGTGGTGATGGCCAAGCGCCTCGACGACCTCAACACCGACCGCCGCGAGATCGAGGGCCGGGTGCGCGAGGCGGCTCTGGCGCAGGCCGAGGCGCGCGGGAGCGATGCGGCGCTGGTCTGGGCCGCCGGTGACGGTTGGCATCCCGGTGTCGTCGGCATCGTCGCGGCGCGGCTGAAGGAGGCCATGAACCGCCCCGCCGTGGTCATCGGCTTCGACGGCGACGTCGGCAAGGGCTCGGGCCGGTCCGTCGGCGGCGTCGATCTGGGCGCCGCGATCCAGCGACTGGCGGCGGAGGGGCTGATCGAGAAGGGCGGCGGGCACAAGATGGCCGCGGGCCTGAGCCTCGGCCGCACGCAGCTGGAGCCCGCCTTGGCCCGCCTGACCGAGCTGATGGCGCGGCAGGGTGCGGGCGACCGGGGACCGGGCGACTTGCGCCTCGACGGGTTGCTGATGCCCGCCGCCTGCACGGCGGAGCTGATCGCGCGGCTGGAGGAGGCCGGCCCCTTCGGCGCCGCCGCCCCTGCCCCGCGCTTCGCCCTGCCCGGCCTGCGCATCCGCCACCTGCGCGCCGTGGGTGAAGGCCACCTGAAACTGACGCTGTCCGACGGCAGCGGCACGCTCGACGCGATCTGCTTCGATGCGGCGGGCAAGGGCCTCGACGCCGTGTTCCAGGCCCATGGCGGGCGGCCGCTCCATGTGGCGGGACGGATCGAGGTGAACCACTGGAACGGGCGGCAAAGCGTCCAGCTCCGCCTCGACGACGCGGCCTGGGCCGAGTAGATGGCCACAGACCAACGTCTTTCCGGGCCGCGCCGAAAGAATCCGCTTGAACCCCGTGCCGCGTTTTTCTAGACACCCACTCACGCCAAACGTGGCCCGTTCGTCTATCGGTTAGGACGCCAGGTTTTCAACCTGGAAAGAGGGGTTCGATTCCCCTACGGGCTGCCATTGCGTATATTTTCCCCTTATTTTACTGGCGGTTAGCTCCGAAACTGGACCACGAAAATAGGTCCGTGGTCCAACTTGTTCGGTGATTACTGATCCTTGAGAGCGGCTGCAGCGGCCTCTGCCATCCGCTTCGATGCGGAAACAGCCCCGCCGCGACGCTGAAATTTCTTCGTGTAGACTGCGGCCGTCTTCGTTTCTGTCCATCCGAACTGCGACATGATCTCATATTCCGTCGCGCCGCTCTCTGCCATCAGAGCAGCAACGCCTTTCCGGATCCCGTGTTGCGAGCGCGTCGCAGCGAACTTGGGCTTACTCTTCTCGTCGAGAACCGATTTACCATTCTCGTCGAGAACCGGGACGCATAGGCCGGCACCGATGATCCACTTTCGCACACGATTGTCGAGCGATCCGGACGATGCGAAAGGCTTTCCGTATTCCGTCACTAAGTATGTGTCCCGGGGGTCGTGATTCTTCAGCTCTTCCGACAACATCTCTTCCATCGGGATCGACACGAACGCCGACCCCTTCTTGCTCGGCTGCCATTCGATGAAGCGGATGCCGTCATGGTGGGCCTCGTTCCCAGGGCCCATGGTCGGCGCATCTCCTATCCGGCTGTGCGTCGCATAGGCAAGGCAGAACCAGAGCCGGCCCATGGTGCCGGGTCCGTATTTCGACAGAAACATCTTTACGTCGCCGGCAGTCCAAGGGACTGCTCCGCCGCCATCCGTGTGGATTTTCTCTACGCTGAACACAGCGCTGTTCTTCGGATAGCCGCGCTTTGAGCCCCACTTGTATGCTGCCCGCAATGCTTTGATGCAGGTGTCTGCGGCCGCGGTTCGACCGCCAAAGCCGTCTTGGATGAGGACAAATGCTTCCTCCGGCAGATCGGCGTCGAGTGACCCGATGCGACCACCGTCCGGACCGAGAGTGTCGCACGCCTGACCCATTCCGGTCCGTCGCCCGCCAAGGGTCAGCTTCGACATCTTGTCCTGGTCGACTTGCTCAACCATCCAAGCTTCAAACTTCTGGCACAGTTCGTCCAGCGTTCCGGTCTTCGCCTTCATGGGCTTCACCGTCTCGAGCTTCTCTCCGCGTCGCGCGGCAGCGTAGTGGTCGTCGAACCCTGGCGTGCCCGGTCCTCCGGGGATAGGGATCTTCTTGTCCGTGCCTTCTGCGCGCACACGCCAGCGGATCGTGCCTGCCGCCGTCTTGTCTTCGAGCAATCCAGGGAATCGGTATTTCATTGTGCCCAGTGCCCCCATTTTTTCGGACCTTGCGTAGGCGCTGACGTTGGCATGGCCTCGGCGGCGCAGTCTATGCTGAACGATCCGTCGGGGTTGAGCCGCATGCTCGAGGGCGTAAGTCCGTGCTCTTTGAGCGCAGCTATCGCATTGGAAATGCTTGCTTTCGTCAGACGTGCTGCGGGCATCAGTCGAGCCTCCTTAGTGCCTGGAGGTTGTCCGGCCGGATCGTTCGATCCGAGGCGACAGCGGGGGTGTGGGGTGCTGAATGTTCCATTTCCCGGAGATTGGTCACCCCGGAAGATCGCACGTCGATTTCCGGATCAGTGTTCAGTTCCGAGCGGGTGTTGCTCTTGGGGCACGGCGTCTCACGCGGAAGCCCGACCCGCATTCTTGGGGTCCATGAGCCAGTCGCGGTACTCTTGGCGGACCTCTGCGATGCCGACGACCTCGTAGCGGAACTCACCGCGGCGAGCGTTGCGGATACCATCCGTCAGTTCTGCTGAAGCTGTTCATCTACGGATACCTCAATCGGATCCCGTCCAGCCGCCGGCTGGAACGCGAGGCCGGGCGCAATGTCGAGATGATGTGGCTGATCGGGCGGCTGATGCCCGATCACACGACAATTGCGGATTTCAGGCGAGATAACGGATCGGCCATCCGCAAGACCTGCGCGCAATTTGTGGAACTCTGCCGCAGGATCGGCACGCTGAAAGTGCTCTGCCTCCTGAGAACTGGACCGCCTGACGCTGGAGTTTTCCGCTACGTTTTCCTGGCTGGGAGAGGAGTGGATTCGCATGAAGGCATCGAAGTTCACGGAGGCGCAGAAGGCGTTCATCCTGAAGCAGGGTGAGGAAGGCACGCCGGTCGCCGAGATCTGTCGCAAGGCGGGGATCAGTCAGGCGACCTACTTCAACTGGAAGAAGCGATACGGCGGTTTGCTGCCGGACGAGATGCGGCGGCAGAAGGCGCTCGAGGAAGAGAACAGTCGGCTGAAGAAGATCGTGGCAGACCTGACGCTCGACCGCGAGATGTACCTGCATACTTGCCCTTCGTGATCTGTAGCGGCACTTTGAAACTGTGAACATGTATATGGCTGCAAAGCCCTACGGCCTCCACGAGCAGCTTGCAAGCGCAGCAAAAATGGCTCCCAAGCCATATTCGTGCTTCCGTTCCCCAAAGTGCGCCCATATATGGTCTGGAAACCATCGGAAGGACGGCTCAGGTGCAGGACCCGATACCCATCAGCTCAGGGAGCGACCTCGGAGCTCTCATTCGTGCCCGGCGTCGGGAGATGAAGCTGCGTCAGGCGGATCTCTCCTCGATATCCGGCATCGATCAGTCCAATCTGTCCAAGATCGAGCGGAGCCAGATACCGGCGGCCCTCGACACCTACCTCCGGCTTCTGGAACCCTTGGGGATCGATCTGCAAGCCGTGCCGCGCGCATGAAACTCGACGTCTGGATGGAGGCCGTGGAGGCTCCGGTCGGCACGCTCGAACGACACGCCGACAAGAGCCTCGAGTTCTCGTATGCGCCGGGAGTCCCGAAGGAGGGTCGACTGTCCGCAGCCCTGCCGATCAAGGACACGCAGTACGGGGACGCCGCCTGCACCGCCTTTTTCGGCAATCTGCTCTTCGAGGGGCGCGAGCTCGATCGCGTCATGGCGGCCCACCGGATCGACCGCGGCGACATCGGCAGTCTCCTGTTCCATCTCGGGGCGGACTGCCCCGGGGCGGTTTCGATCACGCCGGCAGGGTCCGGTCCCGGCAAGCGACCGGGCGTGTTTCCCGACGACTACGAGGAGGTCCCGGCAGCCCGTCTCGCCGAACTCGTCCGGTCGCTGCATGTCCATGGGCGGCTGCCCGAGGGCGCACGCGATCCCTCGCCGGTCGCGGGCGTGCAGCCCAAGATCGCGGTCGTGCATCACGACGGGCGGTACTTTCTGCCGCGAGAAGGCAGCCGCGCGCCCACCACGCATATCCTGAAGGTCTCTCCGCGAGACGAGCCCGAACTTGTGCGTCACGAGGTAGCCCTGCTGTCGCTCGCGCGCAGGCTCGGCATCGAAACCGCCGACTGCGCCTACCTCGAAGTCCACGATCAGGAGACGGGTGCCGACATCGGCACCATCCTGTCGCGCCGCTTCGACCGGGTCTTCGATGGCACGACTATTCGGCGCGTCCATTCCGAAGACCTCTGTCAGGCCCTGGGTCTCGCGCGGCACCTCAAATACGAGCGCGATGCCGTTTCGCCCGATATCCGGTTCTCCCTGCGCGCCGTCGGTGACCTTGCCCGGCGCACGGCGCGGCCCGCCTTGTTCCAGATCGGAGTTCTCCGCCAGACGCTCTTCAACCTCGCCGTCGGCAACACCGACAACCACGCCAAGAACACCACGTTGCTCTACAGCCAGCCGGCGGGGGTGCTCGCGCCGCTCTACGACGTGATCCCGGCGACCATGGATGCGCGCGTCACCCACGAGCTCGCGCTGACGCTCGGGGGTGCCCGTTTCGCGGAGGATCTGAGCATCGCGCATCTCGAACGCGCGATGGGTGATCTCGGCTTCGCGCGAGCGCGCTTCTCGGGACAGTGGCCCGGGCTTCTGACGGAGGTCGCCCGGACCGGTGTCCCGTTCCTGGCGGAGGCCGGAGGTAAGAGCCTTGCCGATGGCGTCGCCGCGCAGCTTTGCACGCTCGAGGATGCGCTCGGGATCGATCTCGAGGTGCCGCAACGCGACTATTTTCCGCGCAATGTGCGCGACGAGAAGGCCGCCCGAGGCGGCTGGACCACGCTCAGCTGACCCTCCGAGGACATGGGGGTGCGCGAGAGTTCCGTCCCGGAAGCTCGAGCGTCCCGCGTCCCTGCCCCGCATGGCGCAGACGCGACCGGACCGATCTCCGCCCGGGGCTCGCAAGACAGAGCGCGCATTCCAGGCCATGGCTGTCGACGGCACGACCGCCGTTCGAGGTCTCGCAGCTCGGGGCTTGCATGATGTCACGGATTGGCGCAACAACGCTGGCACAACCGAGGAGTCGCGCGAGCGTCGTAGCCGGATCATCCAGCGTTTTCAGGATGTTGCAGCTTGAACTCCGGCCGCTACGGTCGGAGCCAGCTTCCAAAAAGTCAAGTGAATTAACGGGCTGACCACGAGAGTGGGTCAGTCACCGGGAATGCGACACATTCCGCGACACACGAGTCGCGAGGACGTCGCACACATGGCCGCACACGGTACCTACATCCTGCGGAGAGGCGCCGGCCTCGTCTTCCGCCGCCGGGTCCCGTCCTGCGCGGCGAGGGTCGCCCCTCGCCGAGTTCAACGAATGGGTCCAGTCCATCGAGATCGACGTCTCGAAGATCATCAGCCCGTGGCGTCGGGCCCTGGATCCCGCCGCGAACGTCGTCAGCCTCCGGGCACGGGGCTGAACGAAGGTCAACGGCAGCGTCATCATCGTTTGCGACGGGCGTGTCTGGATCGGCCGGGTGTCCCCGCCCGCAGAACGCGGGCGGGTCCATGGAAGGAACGGATCGAAACGCCGAAGGCGATCCTCAAAGATCCGTCAGGCGCGCCGCATGCCACCGCAGCGCCGCGTCGAACTCGGGCCCTGCATACGCGCCCGGCACCTCGACCAGGCTCTCCTGGAACGAGTTGAGCAGCTCCCGGGCGAGGAGCCGCAGCCGCTGCCTGACCGCCTCGTCTCTGCGATGTTCGAGCGAGCCGATCATCGCGCGCAGGATGTCGCTCTCGTGCACATCCGCATCTGCACGTATCTGTCGCAGGACCGCGTCGAGGCTCTCACCATGCGCCTCGAGATGTCGTTGCAGGCGCACTCGATCAGAGGAGTTCGTTTCCTTCAGGGGGGTATGTTCGTTCATTCGGGAATCCCCGGGTGCGGGCGGTAGCGTCAGCTACCCTTGCAAGACCCGACACCGTCAGAGCAGCGCCCCTTCCAAGGGAGGGGCGCTGCGAAGGAGGCTCAGGCGGCCTGGGGAACGACTATCGAAACGGAGCCGCGACGCAGATCCGCCTCGATCGCGTCGGAAAGCCCATCGGCGAGCAAGCAGATCGCCTCGACGACGGGATCCCCCGGATCGATGGCTGCGAAGTAGCCCGCCTCGGCACGGCTCTCATCATGCACATTGTGCAGATGAAGGAGAGCATGCAGACTCACGACGAGCCGGCGTGTGCGCCGGCTGGGAGACGCTGCCCGATTGAAGCACTCCATCAAGTCGTCGACCAGGCGGGCACCCTCATCGCCGCCCAGCACGTGCGCGGCATTGCGCAGGCCTTCGACGTGATGGCCGACGAAACGGCGGACGTGAGTGTCCGTGATAGATCTTGAAAAGCTGAGTTGGTTCATTGGAGCCTCCTGACGATGCGTCGTTTTCCGGCACTCGGGCCGGGTCAGAATGTCGTGAGACTTCAGGTCGGCTTTCGTTCATCGCGTCTCCAGAAAGGACGCGGTGAACGAAAGTCGGGTCTGACGGAGTCATTTTCGCTTCTTGAGCACAGCAGCACTTGGCGCAGCACAGAAAAAGTTGCCGCCCGGTGACGATCCTGACAGGATGATGTCAGGAGCCCTCCGCTATCGGTGATCCACTGTCCGAACAAGCGAAGAGGAACATGACATGACAACCAATACCTGCGTCTGGTTTGAAATTCCGGTCACCGATCTCGAGCGCGCGCGCGCCTTCTACTCTGCGGTGCTGGGCCGCGATCTCGTGCGAAACGACGACGGGCCGAACCCGATGGTCGCCTTCACCGACATGTCCGATGCCGGCGTGAGCGGCCACCTCTACCCTGGCACGCCTGCGGCGGCGGGCAGTGGTCCGACGATCCATCTTGCCGCCTCCGACGGGCTTGAGGCCACCTCGGCGCGCGTGCGTGAGGCGGGCGGGACGGTGGTGTCCGAACCGATCAATATCCCCTTCGGGTCGTTCTTCTACGCGATCGATCCGGACGGGAACTCGATCGGCTTCTTCGAAGCCTGACGCGATGCGCCGCGCCGATCGTCTCTACCGCCTGACCGACCTCCTTCGAGGCGGGCGGCTGACGACGGCGCGGCGGCTGGCGGAGCGGCTCGAGGTCTCCGAGCGCACGATCTACCGCGACATCGCCGATCTCATGGCCGCCGGCGTTCCTGTCCAGGGCGAGGCCGGCGTGGGCTACGTGATGCTTCCCGGCTTCGACGTCCCGCCGTTGATGTTCGACCGGAGCGAGATCGCCGCCCTCGTCACCGGGGCGCGGCTCGTCGAGGCCTGGGGCGGCGCGGCGATGGCGCGCGCAGCCTCGGACGCTCTGGTGAAGATCTCCGCCGTCGTCCCCGCCGACATCGCGCGCGCCGCCGATCGCACCTCCATCCACGCGTTCCGGATGACCGATCTCGACGCCGCGACGCGCGACCGGCTCGACCTTCTGGACAGCGCGGTCCACGAGAGCACACGCCTGAACCTGCACTACACCGACGAAACCGGCTCTGAAACCACTCGCCCGGTCCGGCCGCTCGGGCTCGTCTTCTGGGGCAAGGTCTGGACGCTCGTCGCGTGGTGCGAGTTGCGCGATGCCTTCCGCATGTTTCGTGTGGACCGCATAGGCGCCGCGGATGGCGATGGGACATTCGAACTGACCGCCCAGCAGACCCTCGCCGCATTTTACGCGCGCGAGGCCGATTGCGCGAGATGACTGCAGCCACCGGAGCAATGACGGACGTGGACGTGCATTGACGGGTTGAATACGGCACCCCGACGTTCTCAACTCTTACACGACAGTCATGCGTGGTGCAGCATGAGGTTAGGCATGCGACCCGAGGGCGGAGAGCCGACTCGACGTTGCAGCGTCGTATCCACAGCATTCGGCAAAAGCTGCCGGTCGCCATGCCGTCCTCAACCGGCGGCGATGCGCAGGAAACAGCCATCGAGCACGCCGCCTTGAACAGGCAGGACGGCGCAGAACTCGGCCGTGTGATTAAGTGTCGAGCATATCCCATTCGTCTCCCAAGACCCAACGCAGAGCGGAGAGCTTGCCATTCAACATACCCAATTCGAAATCATCCCATGGCCCGAGATTTTCTATCCCGACCTCCTGACGAGTTCGTTCGCCAGCAGCAAGTGCCCCTTGCCACACGGTATCAAGTATCTGGTCCGATATGTAAGGGCTTCGAGAATAGTCAGCATCAGGCACCACCTCCGTAATTCCCTGTTCCACGCGGTAACGAAGGTACATGTGCCGGCTATACCATACTTGTCGGTAGAGACGGTTCTCCGCCTCGGTCAGCTCCGTCAACGTGTGGAATTCAGGGCTATAGCCCGATTCGAAATCCACCATTCCAAGTGCGCCCGGGTCTGTCTCTTCGACAAATTTGCCAATGTCCAAGATGTATTGGGAACGGTCATTGAAGGCGTGCGCCAGCTCTGGATGCGGCGTGCGGTTGTCACCTCGGGGGTCGCTGAAATCGCTATGATTGGTGGTCGCGAATCCGAACACGATATGGTTCCTGACTGGCTCCTGTCGCATTTCGTCATAAACCTCGAATAGGATCGCATCGGCGATACTGCCCTTATTTCGGTGGCAAGGAGCCTCACCATACAGGGAGCGATTTGCCGCCCTTGCCCGGTGGACAATGGAAGTTTCAACATTGATGTTCTCGCCGTGATCCATCAATTCCTGCACCTGATTCACGATGCTATTCTCTTGAGTAGCGTTCGAAAAATCTAAGCCCTGCAGGAAGTCGCGCGCCTGCTTAGCGATGTCTTGGTCTGCATGTCCTGTCAGGGCGTAACGGAGCGATTTCAGATGGGACTGCAGGGCCTTTATGGATTGCGTTGCCACCCTATCCTTGTTTCGAGCAAATTCGTCCCGAACGATGTCAGGCACAATGATTTCAAGTTGAGCGTTGTCACACATCTCGTGCAAAGCGCGGACCAGCGGCGCAGCTCGATAGCTGCCCGCCATGTCGAGCCAAACGCTGGTGTCGATTAGCACCCGGTAGAGCGATACGGCCATTCTCATTGCCCCCTATTGCTTACGCCCAAAATAGATCTCTCTCAGGGGATCCCCTTGCGAAGAACGGGGCTTTCACCTTGGGCAATTGGTCGCGCATCAGCTTTCCAGCACAATACCACGAACGCGCATGTTCCAAAACACAACATCCCCGGGGCTACCAACGTCCGCAAACTCCTTCGGGGACTGACGGAATGTGAAGCCTTCTTGCGGCGATGAACGCGAGCGTACACCGTGCGCTCATCTGCGTCGGGCACGACCGGCAGCTGAGGGCTGGCTGCGGAGATACCGTAGAGCGTCAACCACCTTGTTCTTCCGGCCATGGTGGTTGTCGCCCATCAGATACGCTGCACTGATTTTGAATAGCCGCTTTGGCGAAACCTGGACGTCTTGGTGCTCGATGTCCCGCGCCGAATAGGAAGGTGTGTGCGCTGGAAGGCCGCTCACTAAGCCACTCGGCCAAGGATCGGCGCCGATCGCTCCACCAACCCTTGCCTCTCTTCTTCCTCTCGGCGCGTTCGAGGCCGGCTTCGATCCGTCTCCCACCTGTAAGAGACGGCTCGAGAAGCCAGCGCCGGCCACCGCCAGAAATTCTGGCCGCCGCCGCATCTTTCTGGGCCCGACCGTTTCCGCTGAAAACGCGAACAACCGATCTTCCTGGAACACCGAGCAGACAGGAGACCGACGTGTCCAGCCAATCCATCATCAAAAAAATTCAACGCGTTCTGGGAGGGCCGCGGCAACCATCCGCGCGGAAGTCCGGGACGAAGGCGACGGCCCGCATCTCGTTGCCAAGGGGTGAACGCGGCCCGGAGTGGGGTCTGCCATCCCCGCTGCCAAACGCCGAACCGCCGGCGACGCCCTACCCGGTGAATTGCCTGACCCCGGGGCTTCTCGAGGTGGTCCAAGCTATCGCAAGGAAGACCCAGGCTCCCGAGGCGATCGCAGCGCAGTCCGTGCTCGCTGTCGTTTCCTTGGCTTTCGCCGGCCGCGTGCAGGTGCAGACACTCGGCTCAACCGCTAACGCTGCATGCTTCTTCGTCCTTGTGGCGCTCTCTGGGGAGAGAAAGAGCGCCACGGACCGCTTGGCGATGGGCGGCGTCAATAGGACCGTTCTGGAGCTGCGGCAGGAACATGCGCAGCACCTGATGGAGCACGACGAGATCGTCGGCGCCCTGGAGCGCGATGCGGCAAAACCGCCTCGGCCGGTGTGCCCGAATTTCCTTGTGACCGAACCGACCATCGAAGGGGCCTTCAAGGCCATTTCTTCCGGAGCCGGATTCCTTGGGTGGTTCACGGACGAAGCCGCCACCTTTTTTGGTGGTTACTCGATGTCGCAGGACAAATTGGCTCTGACCTGCGGGATCATTTCCAAGCTCTGGGACGGCGCCTTTTTCATCCGGCCGCGCGTGACGCAGGAGGGCGACGGCTTCGTCCCGCCCACTCCTACGACGCTGAACCTGATGTTCCAGCCCAACCTGCTCAGGCAGTCGTTCGGAAATGAGTTCATGCTCGGACAGGGCATTCTCGCGCGCATGCTGCCGTCCTGGCCCGAAAGCAACATGGGCAAAAGGCTCTACCGGCGCAGCGAGGCATCCGATGATGCCATCGTTGGGAGTTTTCAGGAAGTCACGGCGAAGGCTCTGCGCGGAACCTTGGAAGATCCGACCGAGAGGACGCTCGAGCTCTCCGAGGGTGCCCTCGAGGAATGCGTCAGGTTTCACGATGATATCGAACCTGCACTGGCCCGCGGAAAATGGGCCGCCGATATAAGCAGTTTCGCGGCCAAGGCGCCCGAACATGCCTGCCGTATTGCGGCGCTCATGACCCTCTACGAAGACCCGGACGCGACCGTCATCTCTCAGGACACGATGGCAAGCGCTTGCGGAATCGTGAAATATCACCTCCAGCAGTTCAAGTATCTCTGTGTCGCGGGCACGAATGATGACGCGGTCGGTCACGCTCAGAAGCTTCTCGACTGGCTGAAGAGCAATCTGACTCCGGGAAGCGGTTTCGCGACCGACGTGGTTTTGCAGAAAGGTCCCGTCAGGACAAGAAACAGGCAGACCATGGATCAGGCCCTGGCCGTGCTCATCCAGCAGGATTGGATCGCGAAGCTGCCGGAAGGGACGGTAGTGGAAGGAAAGCCGCGCCGAAGGGCCTACATGCTCAACCCGGACGCCTGAGGATGGAGCTCGTGTCGCCCTGCCTGGCGACGAGGCCGGCGCTTGTTGATCGCGAGCGCCCTGCCGAGCGGCGGCTCGCGGCGGTTGAGGCACTTCCCGGAAATTGTTGAAAACGGGCGGGTCCCACCCCATGAGGGTGGAACGGACCCGTCTTCAACACAGCGGGAAAATGGACCTCTTTTCCGTAGGTTACGGCGGTGAGCGGAGACGGCACGGAAGTCCCGTTCAAAGGCGCAAGGTGGCCGAATACGAACGCCGGGACTCCACGAATTCCACGTGATCCCGTGCGGCCCTGACACCCTGAGCATGATCGTAGCTCGCCATCGTCGTTGCGGGGTTTCGATTGTCGAGCAGAACCGGCGCGATGTAGCCGCCCGACTGGAGCTCTTCAGACGCCTCCGTTGCCACGTTATCCCGGACCCGGTGCACGCTGATCCGGACCCCGAGATGCTTCTGGGTCAGGTTGCCTGCAACACTGCCCAGTTGTGCGGCCGAGATCCTGGCGTCGACTTCCAGAAGGCTCGGAAACATCGCGGTGCCGTCATCGAACAGCGGCCGGAACACCCTCCTGTATTCGTCGATGGCATCCCAGAGAACCGGGTTCGCCAGAACCCGGTCATATCCGCCCTGCTGCTTTTCGCATTCACGGAGCTTCAGCGCGCTGCCCGGAAGCCTCACATGAAGATTTGGCCGCTCCAGGAGCATGATGGTCCGGCCGATATCAAAATGTGACAGCGCCCGCGCTCGCTGAGGCACAGCGGCGGCCGTGGCGAGGAGGAGACCGTTGCGATAATCGCGCGCCGCGAACAGCCCTCTTGGACCCTGTACGCGAGCATTCTCGATGATCTCAATTCCAAGGTCGAAGATCACAGATGCGCCGACCAGCTGTTCACCGGTTTTCGTCGGACGCCCTTCGGCCTTTCCACGGGCGTTCAGCCGGGAGATGACATGGTCGCAGGCCACACTCGTGAAGCCAGTATCGCAAGCGGTGGAGTAACCCGACAAGATGCGCCCGAGATAGTCACTCGCGCTGCGCTTCGAGACGCCCTCCTGTGCGAGGTCGCAAGCATAGGTATGGAAGGTGGTCCCTGCGGGTTTGACGTCGTGACCCAAGTTTTCACACCACCCAAGCCAGCGCAGAAGAGCACGCGTAACGGCGTCGAGATGATCGGCGCTCCACTTGAGTTTCCTGTACCCGGGCTCGGAACTCATCCTTGCAATCAGGCCGGGCTGCCACTCTTCCGGGAGGCGCGCAATCAAGGCCCGAAGGACTTCCGTTTTCGACTTGCCGATCGCCCTGGGTGCGCGCCGGCGCTGGCGAAGGATAATCGCAATCATGGATGCATAGGACATGCCCCAGAGGGACGGCGCCGCCGCCTGGAGACGTTGCAACCGGGCAGTACCGAGGTAACCACCGGGTTGCTTCAGACATACTGCAAGGTAACACTCCATCTCGTGGCGCGACGGAGGAACCGAAAGCGGTAGCTCCGCACCTCTCCATGCCGCGAAAGCCCGGAGCTCATACAGGATCGGGTCTGGATCGAGATCCGGACGATCCGCCTTCAGAGAAGCGCGAATTCCTTGGGTAATGGAGGCGGAGGCCGGCGACGGCACGATTTCGAGATCTCGTTTCATCGGAGTCCTTTCTTCTTCCATCCAGTGGGCTGCCGCGACTTCTTCTCCGCCAGGTGTGCCTGCCAGCGGTCGAGCGCGAGATTCTCATCGAATTCGGCGTAGAACGCGAGAGTCGCCTCAGGATCCTTGTGCCCGAGAATACGCTGCATATGCGCGAGCCTGTCCGCATCGAGGACCGGTCGATCCGGAGCTCCATGACGAAGAGAATCGGGTGCGGAGAACAGAGCGATTGTGTGACGCAGTTTCATAGGGTACCTTTCTTTTTGAATCCACGAGGCTGCCGCGACTTCTTGTCCGCCAAGTATGCCTGCCAGCGGTCGAGCGCGAAGTTTTCGTCTATTTCGGCATAGAATTCGAGCGTCGTCTCGAGGCTTGTGTGCCCGAGCAGGCGCTGCACATCCGGCAACCTGTCCGGATCGTCCTTGAGCCAGAGCCAACCAAGTAAATGGCGGTAGAGGTGCGGGTTCATCCGGATGCCCGTGATCCGGTGCGTGTGCCGCATCAAACGCTCCATCAGACCGATGTACGGCTGGTCCGGGTCCATGCTCGATCCCTGTGCGGGGAAGACAAAGGGATTGCGCTCGTCGCCGGCGCGCAGGGCTTTCGGACGGATCTTGTCGAGGTACAGCCGAAGCCTGCGCGACTCGTTCATCCCCAATGGAATCGGTAGATTTGGATCATCGCTGGTGCGCATCTTAACCTCGACATTCGGGACCGTGATCGTCGCCAGATCGCCGCGCCACGAAATCCACGAGAGCCTTGCCCGGGTCACATTGGCCTTGCGCGGCGCTCTGGCGAGCAGGATATCACTGGCCAGCACGCACATGACGTTGCGGGCCATGTCGGCATCGACCTGTTCGAGACGGTGGGCGCCACGCTGTTTGCGAACCCTCCGGTCCAACTCGGCGTTGACCTCATCGATGAGGATCTCCCCGAGGTCGAGGAGGCGCTGCTGACTTTCCCCGATGATCTGACGAAGCTTGTCCTTGTTCCGCCTTGATATCCCCTTCCCGCCGGCGGAGTAGTCCTTGATCGTGGACGCGATCTCTTTGACCTCATTCAGTTCGCGACCGGCGTAGTCGCGCGCGAGCTTCTTGATGGCCTTGCCGAGCGTCGATGCGTAGCTGCTTGGAAAGTCGCGTCCGCTATTGCCCGCCTGAATGGCTTCGAGAACGCCCTCGACCACGGCCGGGTCGGTGTATTCCTCGACGGTCTCGATAAGATATCCGGTTGCGGCGTAGAGCGCCTTCGCTCCTGCGATCAGGATGCCCCGGCGGTTCGCGACCGTTTCTTGTGACCATGTCTCGTCCTCGATGAGGAAACCGGCAGATCGCCGCTCCTCCTCGGTCTTTTTTCGTCCGTTCCGCTTGGGCTTCAGCAAGGCCATTTTGTCGGTAGCAGGGCGTTTCGGTTGGGTCTGGTCGAGTCCTGCGAGAAAAGCTTCATAGGAAAGTCCGTCACGAGATTCCTGCCCCATCGCCCATCGCGTGATCGGCCCGTCGAATTGCTCGAGAAATCCTCCAAGGACAGATGCTGGCACGCCATACTTGTCCCTTCCGTCCTGGAAAGGATGATCCACCGCAGGAAACCGATACTGCGCAAATTCGGGCTCCGAGGAGAGCCGGCTACACAGCGCTGAGACCCGCTTGACGTGCTTGCGGCAGACGACCTCGGATTTGGTCGTCTCTTCGCAGCGCTGACGGTAGTAGTCTTCCAGGATGGACTGGGTGATCTCGTTCGGGAGCAAGCCGGTACGGTCCAGAAAGAACAAGAATGAACCAGAGATCAGTTTCATGTCCGTGGGCAGATCCGAGGTCCCGATGGCCTTGTGGATTTCCCGATACAGACCGGTGACGTCGCAGATGCCGGGTTTTCGGTTGCCGCCACAACCCTGATCGATCGCGGCCAGCGCATCGGATTTGTAGTTGTGGAAACTTCCACGCGAGAGACCGAGTGTCACGGGAGACCACCCCGCGAAACACTCGATGACACGGCACCGGTCGACGTACTCGATCTCGGGCACCCATTCTGCGGCATGAATCACCTTCCTAAGGCGCGAGACGAGAGTCGCGTTCCGGCGATCAAGGTCGTCGTCGCCCGTTTTCTCGGAAAGGCGAGAAATCAACTGGGCGTAGGTCATGCGCGGCTCAGGATCGTGCAGGAGAATACCCATCGCATCGCCGAGGGCGTCGACGGTGCTCCGCTCCGGGCGATGCCCGGGGCGTTTCAGTATATCCGAAACGGCTTTCGGATTGAGACCGGCCTGCATGGACAGGGCCCGCTGGGATTGGCTGGAGGTTTCGAGGTATTGGCGTATCTGGTCTTGCAGCGACATGGTTTCGCATCCCTTTCCATTGGCGGGCGCTCACTCGAAATCGAGATCCGCCCTCCGAACGGGGCGGATTCGATGTTCGAAGAGCTCCAGCCATTCGGGATGGATCAACCAGGATTTACCGACCTTCGTCGCATCCAGGTAGATGCGGCCTCGGCTCGTGAGGCATCCGTCAGCGATATAGTCGACGATCGTTCGGGGGCTCCGTCTGAGCTTCTTGGCCACTTCCTTGGTGGTCAGGTATTCGTCGGTCGTCTGGTGTTTGTCGTCTTGCATAATCCGTTCTCCTTGCTTGCAGGAGATCTACGCCCCGCGACGATCGAACAAAGAAAGAACAAGACGATTTCTGATTTTTCTGTTGAATTGCAGCGAATGCGGCGCGGAACGGTTGCTAATCCTGCGAATGCGTGCTGAAATTCTCAGGATTAGCAGGCTCCCCCGCATCAACTCGCGTCTCTGCCTCGGCAGTTGCTCACGTGAACGCGGCAACACTCGGAATTTGGTCGAGATCGGCAATAGAGCGCAAGCGCGGTAGGAAATACTGGCTGTCAATCGGCGTTGAAGATTGACCCCCGACCGGCGTCCAACTTTGACCCCCTTTCGCGCGGGTAGCTGGCCTGAGGCGGCGCAGCCCCCAAGTTGCGCAGCCGTCTCGGGCCAGCGGGGATCGGGGGCTTACGCTCGGTTCTTGAAGCGCCAGCTTTCGTTGCCGGTCTCGACGATGTC
>Ga0076930_100413_pt1 | contig 43510 bp, 32 predicted proteins | sample HotLakConsoUCCRE_FD_71149 | JGI IMG/M metagenome (GOLD analysis project Ga0076930, IMG submission 71149) | Hypersaline microbial mat communities from Hot Lake, Washington, USA - Hot Lake Consortium UCC-RE (version 3) (version 3) ...
TGTTGGCTTAGAAGCAGCCATCCTTTAAAGAAAGCGTAACAGCTCACTGGTCTAATTAAGGGGTTTTGCGCCGAAAATGTAACGGGGCTAAAGCCATGCACCGAAGCTTTGGGTTCGAGCAGCAATGCTTGAGCGGTAGCGGAGCGTTCCGTAAGCCAGTGAAGGGAGACCCGTGAGGGCTCCTGGAGGTATCGGAAGTGCGAATGCTGACATGAGTAACGATAAAGGGAGTGAGAGACTCCCTCGCCGAAAGTCCAAGGGTTCCTGCTTAAAGTTAATCTGAGCAGGGTAAGCCGGCCCCTAAGGCGAGGCCGAAAGGCGTAGTCGATGGGAACCACGTTAATATTCGTGGGCCTGCGGGTAGTGACGGATCGCGTGTGTCGTTTGTCCTTATTGGATTGGACAGGCGGCGAAGCGGTCCCAGGAAATAGCTCCCGCTTATAGACCGTACCCTAAACCGACACAGGTGGACTGGTAGAGTATACCAAGGCGCTTGAGAGAACTCTGCTGAAGGAACTCGGCAAATTGCACGCGTAACTTCGGAAGAAGCGTGACCCCTTACTACGCAAGTGGTGGGGGGTGGCACAGACCAGGGGGTAGCGACTGTTTATCAAAAACACAGGGCTCTGCGAAGTCGCAAGACGACGTATAGGGTCTGACGCCTGCCCGGTGCCGGAAGGTTAAGAGGAGAGGTGCAAGCTTTGAATCGAAGCCCCGGTAAACGGCGGCCGTAACTATAACGGTCCTAAGGTAGCGAAATTCCTTGTCGGGTAAGTTCCGACCTGCACGAATGGCGTAACGACTTCCCCGCTGTCTCCAGCAGAGACTCAGTGAAATTGAATTCCCCGTGAAGATGCGGGGTTCCTGCGGTTAGACGGAAAGACCCCGTGCACCTTTACTATAGCTTTACACTGGCATTCGTGTCGGCATGTGTAGGATAGGTGGTAGACTTTGAAGCCTGGGCGCCAGCCTGGGTGGAGTCATCCTTGAAATACCACCCTTACCTATATGGATGTCTAACCGCGGTCCGTTATCCGGATCCGGGACAGTGTATGGTGGGTAGTTTGACTGGGGCGGTCGCCTCCTAAAGAGTAACGGAGGCGCGCGATGGTGGGCTCAGAACGGTCGGAAATCGTTCGCTGAGTGCAATGGCATAAGCCTGCCTGACTGCGAGACTGACAAGTCGAGCAGAGACGAAAGTCGGTCATAGTGATCCGGTGGTCCCGCGTGGAAGGGCCATCGCTCAACGGATAAAAGGTACGCCGGGGATAACAGGCTGATGACCCCCAAGAGTCCATATCGACGGGGTTGTTTGGCACCTCGATGTCGACTCATCGCATCCTGGGGCTGGAGCAGGTCCCAAGGGTATGGCTGTTCGCCATTTAAAGCGGTACGTGAGTTGGGTTCAGAACGTCGTGAGACAGTTCGGTCCCTATCTGCCGTGGGTGTAGGAATATTGACAGGATCTGTCCCTAGTACGAGAGGACCGGGATGGACGTATCTCTGGTGGACCTGTTGTGGCGCCAGCCGCATAGCAGGGTAGCTATATACGGAATGGATAACCGCTGAAGGCATCTAAGCGGGAAACCAGCCTGAAAACGAGTATTCCCTTGAGAGCCGTGGAAGACGACCACGTTGATAGGCCGGGTGTGGAAGCGCAGCAATGTGCGAAGCTTACCGGTACTAATAGCTCGATTGGCTTGATCGTTCCCATTGCCTGTACCCGCCGAGAGGTGGCACAGGAAAAATACCAGCTTCTCGAAAATGAGCATGTGCGTTTTGCCGACCTGGTGGTTATGGCGGGGTGTCTACACCCGATCCCATTCCGAACTCGGCCGTGAATCGCCCCAGCGCCGATGGTACTTCGTCTTAAGACGCGGGAGAGTAGGTCGCTGCCAGGTCTGCCAAGCGCACATGTCTCATATATTCTCTTTACAGGCTCCTATGCGGAGCGTCCGCGCCAGCTCGCTGGCGCGATTTTGTTTTCTCCGATGCGTTTTGCACCCGGAGTTGACGCGGGGTGGAGCAGCCCGGTAGCTCGTCAGGCTCATAACCTGAAGGTCGTAGGTTCAAATCCTACCCCCGCAACCAAATTTTCCAGCATTCTGAAGCCGCCTCCGGGCGGTTTTTTTGTGTCTTGCGCCAGGACGATCGGCGCGTGACGGTTGGGCTTGTGCCCGCGCGCCGGCGTGGAGTTGACGGACTGCGGCCTGCCCGATTTCATGCGCCCATGGAGCCACGTCCGCCGACTCGCGCACCGCATTTTGTCTGGGATGAAGATGGGCCGGCCACATTGGCTTCGGCGCAGGCGCTGCTGTCATTACTGTGTAGTTTCGCTCGATTCCCACGCGTTTGGCGTGACCGCGAGGGCCGGAGCCTTGGCGTGACCGTGGAAAGCGAAACGCAGCAGGACGCACTCATCACGCTCTCCGGCCTCGTCAGCGGGCGCATCGAGTTATCGATCGCCCCAAGTCTTTGGCTGCGTGCGGACTTCTATCGCGACGGCGCATGGTTTGGACGCGGTTGGATCGAGCGCTGCTACGAGGAGTGCGAGTTCTGGCCCGACGGCTCCGATGGGCTGGTCGGACCGCGGGTCGAGGACGATCCGCCAGGCCGCATTTCGAAACGTGGCTATTGGATCCAGTTCGATACGTCGCAATGGCCCGGATATGAATGCGCGACGCGCTATACCGGTTTCGAAATCGAGCAGGCTTAGCGGGCATGACGCGATTTCTCGTTCTCTGCCATCCGCGCTCCGGCTCGACTCTTCTCATGGAAGCGCTCGGGCAGCATCCCGCGGTCCATCAGGGCTCCGAGATCTTCAACCCGGTGCTCGAAGGGGTGGCGGACTACGTCGACTGGCGCAAGCGCGTGATGGTCGAACTCTTCGGCGTGCAGGACAGCTACCTCACGCAATGGGGCTATCTTGACGACGAACGCTTCGACCTGAGCCGGCTCGCGGCCCGCTTCTTCGACGACTTCAATGGTGTGAAGGTCATGTATGACCAGCTGCCGCTCGGCTCCAAGGCCTGGCAGTACCTGCAATCGCTCCCCGATCTGCGCGTTATCGTTCTTCGGCGCAATCCGATTGCCTCCGCCGTCAGCTTTCAGACCGCCATGCAAAGCGAGGTCTGGCACCTGGAGGCAAACGATCCGCTTCCCGAAGAACAAAGACTCGTCCTGCCGACCGATTTCCTGGAGTGGTTTTACCGCCATTTCTGCGCGCCGAAGGCCAGCATTCTGCCGCTGTTCGACCCCGGCCGGATTCTCACCGTCGATTATGAAGATCTGGTCGGCCGCTGGGGCGACACGCTGCAGCAGGTCCAGCAGCATATCGGTCTTCCAGAGGAGCCAATGTCGATGCGGTTTCGTCAGAGACGGCAGAAAACGCTGCCGGAGCGCGTGATCAACTGGCGCGAATTACGTCAGCAGCACGCAGAGCATCCCGTGCTTGGCCCGCTATTCAAAGACGTTGAAGAGAAAGGCCTTTGAAACTCCAGGTTGATCGGAAGATTACATGCGCCTAATCTCTCGCCGAGGACAACCTCGGGAGGGCTTGGTGCCGATGCAGCAGGAAAAGGTCGATACGACTGAGGGTTTGACCAGTGAACAAGTGCTTCAGCTGGTTTTGCCGTCCGACATAACCACCGGGCGCGGGGGGCATCTGTATGACGGGCGCGGCGTTCCTCACATCGACATGCTTTCCGCCTGGGGCGCAAATCTCCTCGGCTACGGCTACCCACGGGTGGCCAAGGCCGTATCCAAGCAGGCCTATGCTCATCTCAATCTTGGTGTCGCTGGTCCCGAATACAAAGTCCTCGAAGACCTGCTTCTCGCGCACATTCCCTCAGCGGAAGCCATCTATCCGCTGAAGAATGGATCCGACGCCACGGCGGTCGCCATCCGGCTTGCACGGCACGTCACGGGCCGCACGCGAGTCCTCTACTGGGGCTATCACGGCGCCCAGGACTGGTACATGGCCGCCCTGGGCGTCCCGGGCGTGCCGGAAAGCCAGCGCGCCGACATCACCGAGCTCAAGGCGCTCACCGTCGCCGCCGTGGGCGACGCCCTGTCGCGCGCTCCGGGCGAGATCGCCTGCCTGATCCTCGATCCCTTCCATTGGCCGATGGCCAGCTCCTCCGTCATGGCCGAGATCAAGGAGGTCGTCCGGGCGCATGGCGCGCTTCTGATCTTCGATGAGGTACTGTCGGGCCTCCGCGCGCATGTGGGTGGAATGCAGGCGGTCTGGGGCGTGCAACCCGATCTCACTTGCCTCGGCAAGGGCATTGCCAACGGCATGCCGCTGTCGGTCCTGGTGGGGCGCGACGAGTTCATGCGCCATGTCTACGAGATCAACTACAGCCTGACCTTTCGCCTTGAGGCCATGTCGATCGTGGCAGGCATAGAGACGATCCGCGAGATCGTCGACAGGGATGTGTGCAACGAACTCGCCCGCAAGGGCAGGGTACTGAAGGCGGCCTACGGGAAACTTGCGGCCGAGCGCGGCATCGCCTCGGCCATGATCGGCCACGATTCACGCCCGCAGCTCGCCTTCTTCAACGAAGGCGAGATGGTCCCGGGTACGTCCAACTATCTCGTCATCAAGGAACTCGCGGCGCGCCGCATCTGCACTTACGGCACGTTCAGCATTTGCTTTGCCCACACGGACGAGGATATCGCCGCCGTCGTCGAGGGGCTGGCGGCGGGGCTGGACAAGGTGGCGCAGATCGCTAGGCGCCCTGCAGCGCCGACCGGCGATGGCAGCGCGGCGGCAGCCAATGGCGGAGGCGATCCCCTTTGCGCAAACGAACTCCTGTCGCTCAAGCCGGGCGAGGTCGAACAGAGGCTGCGGCATTTCGTCGCGGCCGAGATCGAGGCGCGCTTCTTCCACGATCCGTGGTTGCAGAACTATCTCCTCAGCATCTGGGAGCGTAGCCACGGTGTCACCCGCCTGCGCACGCGCCCCTGGGCCATGACCTTGTCGGTAGTGGCGACATGCAATGCGGATTGCCATTTCTGCACCGTGCCGCTGAGACGGACGCGCAACCCGGCAATGGAACTTGATCTCGACGCTATCCCGCATCTGGTCGACACCCTCAAATACAACAAGATCCTCATCATCACCGGCGGCGAGCCGACCATCCATCCGCGCTTCGGTCCCCTCATGACCCGTCTCGGCGAAGTAATAGATCCGCGCGCGCATGTCATGATGATCACCCACGGCCATCGGCTGCACCGCTTCAAGACCGAACTCGAAGCCGTGCCCGTGCATCTGCAGATCAGCATCAACGCCGCCAATGCGGCCACGCATCACCGCCTGATGCGGCTTGGCGAAGGCGCCTTCGACCAGATCATCGAATCCGCGCGCTGGGCCAGATCCATCGGCCGCAACGTCGAATTCTCGATGGTGGTGCTGCGTGACAATCTCGATCAGGTCCCGGCATTGCTCAGGCTCAGCGAGGAACTGGGCGTATCGGGCGTCTATCTGCGCACCCTCATCCCCGGCAATTTCTATGCCGCCCGTTTCGACGACGAAGCCACCTTCGACAGTTATGCGGCCTGGGGGCATCCCGATTTCGAGCGGCTGCGGGAAGAGGCCCGGGAAGCGATCGCCCAGACATCGGTCCAGGTCTATACCGACACGGATCAGTGGGGCGTGCGGCTGCAATCAGCCAGGATCGCGCCTGATGAGCGCACCAATCTGCTCGAAGCGTCGCGGCAGATCCCTCCGCTTGTGCGAACCGCCGGCAATCGGGTGGCCGACGCGGCGGCAGCGGACGCCTGGCGCACGCCCACCGGCAACCCCTACGGGCGCAGTGCGCCGCTCCGATGCGATGCGCCCTGGCACGTGATGAAGGTGCTGGAGCAGAATCTGCGTGTCGACGTGTGCGGCTTCCTGCAGCACGTCAAGGGACACGAGGATGTCGGCCTGTTCTCCTCCGAAAACTTCGATGCGGTTTGGAACAGCCCGGCGCTGGTACATGTGCGCGAGAGCCTCAACACGGGGCCGCTGCTTCCCGAATGCGAAACCTGTCCCTATCAGATGACCGGGGACTGGATGTCGAACAGCGTCGAAAAGGGCGTGGCCTGAACACGGGCGGGTTGCCCGATCCGACAGCGCTCTTTCCTCAGCGGTTCGTCCCCGCCTGCATTCACGCCGGAGTCTCGGCACCCCGCAGGCGATCCCACGGCGCGAGCGGCTGGCAGGCGTCGATCAGCCACTCGATCAGCGCGCGGATGGCGGGGCTCTTGCGGCGGTTTTCCGGCACCAGTGCCTTTACCCAGAGATCGGGCACCGGATAGTCGGCCAGCACCTCCACCACACGCCCGGCTTCGAGACTGGCACACGCGATATGCCGCGCCAGCATGGCGATCCCCATTTCATCCTCCACCGCACGCAGCAGCACGTGGCTGTCATTGACGCTGAAATTGGTGGGGACGTCCACGGTCACCAATTCGCCGTGGCGCCTGAACTGCCAGTTCGTGCCGGTCGCCAGGAAGGCCAGGCAGTCATGGTCGCGCAGATCGCGCGGGTCGGTCGGCGTGCCGGCGCGTGCGAGGTAGCCGGGCGCGGCGATCACGGTGCGCGGCATGGGGCAAAGCGGGATGTCGGCTACATTGGCATAGGAGGTCGGCAGCGCGCCAATGGCCACGTCAAAGGCTTCTTCCAGTGGATTGACGGAGCGGTCGAGAAGCACAAGTTCCAGCTTGATCCCCGGATGCGCGGCCTGGAAACGCGTCAGCAGATCGCCGAAATGAATGATCGTCAGCGTGGTGGGACATTTGATGCGCAGGCGTTCCTCGAGCCGCGTGCCCGATCCCGCTATGTCCTTGAAGGCATTGTCGACTTCCGTGATGATCGACAGGAAGCGCTCATGGCAGCGATGGCCGACGGTGGTCAGTTCCAGGCGCCGCGTCGAGCGGTGGAAGAGTGAAGCCTTCATCATGTGCTCAAGCTGGTTGATCCGCTTGGCGACCACTGACGGCACCGTATCCATTCCCCGCGCGGCGGCCGAAAAACTGCCGGCCTTCACGACGGAAATGAAGGTTCTCATATTGTCGAGCGTGTCCAAGGCGATCCTCCCTTCGCTTCATCTTTCGCAAAACGTGAAAGCTCCTTGCATGAAATGCCTCTTTTTTTCGCGCTGCACAACCGTGTAGTGTTTCTCACGACATGAGAAGGCTGCCTTGCGGAGGAGAATGCGCGGGGCGCTGGATCGAGGAGGAGACCGAATGGCCGCTTCGCCGAGCACCGAAACCATTATCGTGCGCCGCCCGGCAAATAGCCCGGCGCGCCGCCTGACGGCCGACATCTGCGTTGTCGGCGCCGGCATCGCCGGCATCACTGCCGCATTGCAGGCGGCCAAGCTTGGCCGCAAGGTCATCCTCGTCGACAGCCAGCCATCGCTCGGCGGCCAGGCCGTCAACTCCATCATCGCAACCTTCTGCGGCCTGTTTTCCAACGGCACGCATGGCTATCAGTTCACCTATGGCGTGGCCGACGATCTGCTCTCCTATCTCGAGGCCCACGAACAGGCGGTCCATTATCGTAACGGACCCCGCACCACCGTCGTCTATTATGACGAGGTAACGCTCGGGCGTTGGGTCGAGACGAGCATCCTGGAAGCCGGCGTTACGCCGATCCTCGGCGCGACCATCATGGACGCACGGGTCGAGAACGACCGGATCGCCAGCGTCGACTTCATGACCCGCTACGGTGCGGTGACCGTCGAGGCCGACGGCTTCATCGATGCCAGCGGCGATGCTGCCCTTCTGTGGCAGGCGGGCTTTCCGTGCCGCGAACCCGCCAACCATCGCGTCTTCGGCACTCAGATGGTCGTGCTCGAGCACATCGACGAGACGCGCCAGCCGCCGCGTGAGGAAATCAGCGCGCGCATGAAGAAAAAGGGCGAAAAATACGGGCTGGTGCGACGCGAAGGGCTGGGCTTCACCATTCCCGGCCGCGGCATCGCCGCCATGAACATGACCCACGTGGAGACGCCGCTCGATCCGGTCGAGGCCTCAGCCAAGGCGCTGGAAGGCAAGGAGCAGGCCTCGCGCGCGGTGGAATTCCTGAAAAAGGAGTTTCCCGAGTGTTACGGCAAGGCGCGGGTGCGTTCCTTCGGCCTGCCGGGCATCCGCCAGACGCGCTGGATCGTCGGACGCCATCATCTGACGGTTGACGAGATCAAGGCGCAGACGAAGTTCGACGACGCCATCGGACGAACCGCCTGGCCGATCGAACTGCACGACCATGGCGATGGCCATCACTGGATCGTCTTCGACGAGGATCATGCCCACTACATTCCGCTCGGCAGCCTGGTCTCGCGCGATTGCCACAACGTGGTGGCGGCGGGTCGCTGCATCGACGCGGATTCGGCGGCGCTTTCCAGCGTCCGGGTCATGGGACCCTGCATGGCGATGGGCATGGCTGCCGCTCACGCGCTCGATCTCGCCGGCTCCGGCAGCGTGCACCAGATCGACATGGAGCAGATGCGCCAGCGCGTCGCCGAAAATGTCGAGAAGCAGCATTATCGCTGGAGCGAGACCCAGCTCGCCCAGGCCGTGACGTCGTGAGGAGGACGAGGGAGGAGATCTGCCCATGCGCCTGACCGATCATGAGAAGGCGATGCTCGACGGCCAGCACGGTGCCGCCAGAGCCCGTGCCATGGATCTGCTCCTGCGTTACGGCGAGGCGCTCGGCGCGGAGCGGCTGGTCGAGACCAACAATGTCGCCGGCGCCTTCAACGCCTCGACGCCGTCGATCCGCCATATCGCCGAACAGGGCTTCGACAAGGTCTTTTCCGAACTCAACCTCGACAGCGACGAGACCGTCGAGATCCCGCGCATGGCGGTTCCCACCTGCCAGCTCATCACCGGCATCGACAATGACAATTGGGAAGTCCAGGGCGTCGACGCCGGGCTGGCGGAACTGCAGAAGCAGTCGGAGCGCTATCTCGGCCAGCGCGGCGTCAATCTGATGGCCACCTGCACGCCCTACCAGGTCGGCAATGTCCCGGTGAAGGGCGAACATTGCGCCTGGATGGAATCGTCCGCCGTCATCTACTGCAACTCGGTTCTCGGCGCGCGCACCAATGTCGAGGGCAAGGAATCGACCGGCGCCGCGGCGCTCACGGGCCGCATTCCCTACTGGGGCTACCATCTGCCGGAAAACCGTTTCGGCAGCCATCTGATCGAACTCGACATCGAGGTCGACGACATGATGGACTGGGGATTGCTCGGCTATTTCATCGGTTATGCGGTGGAAGAAAACATTCCCGTCCTGAAAGGTGCCTCGCACCAGCCGAACCTCATCAAGCTCAAGCATTTCGGCGCGGCCGCGGCCTCGTCCGGCGGGGTCGAGATGTATCACATCCCCGGCGTGACGCCGGAGGCCGATACGCTTGAGGCGGCTTTCGGGCCGCGCAGCGTGGTCGAGACAATCCGCTACGGCCCCAAGGAGCGCCGGGAGACCTACGAGAAGATCCAGAGCGCGACCGACCGCAAGGTCGATTTCATCATGCTCGGCTGCCCGCACAATTCCATCGAGCAGATGGAACTGATCGCGCATCTGCTCGAAGGCAGGAAGATCCACCCGGACGTGCAGCTGTGGGTGCACACGCCCCGCGCCATCCGGCAGGTTGCCGACCGCAGCGGCTATTGCGACATCATCAGCGCGGCCGGCGGGGTCGTGATGAGCGACACCTGCCCGGCCATCTCGCGGCGCCTGCCGCCCGGCGTGCGGGTGATCGCAACCGATTCGGCCAAGCAGGCGCATTACCTGCCGGCGATCGCCAAGGTGCAGGGCTGGTTCGGCTCGGTCACCGATTGCGTCGAGGCGGCGGTCGCGGGCGAATGGCGGGGAGGCGTCCAATGAGCGTCGATCTCGCATCTCGACCCGAAACCTTCGTCATCAAGGGGCGCAAGGTCGTCGGCGGCAGGGCCGAGGGCGAGGCGCTCGTGACCACCGACACGATCTCCGGCTGGGGCGGCATCAACGAGCGCGACGGCTCGATCATCGAGCGCCTGCACGAGCTGCACGGCCAGTCCTTCGCCGACAAGGTCCTGATCTTCCCGGGCGCCAAGGGGTCCTCGGGCTGGTCCGCCTTCTTCCACATGACCCGGCTGAACGGCGTCGCGCCCAAGGCGATGATCTTCAACCGCATGACCACCAAGATCGCGCTCGGCGCGGTCGTCACACGCGTGCCCGCCATGACGGAATGCGACACAGATCCCATCGAGACGATACGCACCGGCGACTGGGTTGTCGTCGATGCCGATGCCGGAATCATCACCGTCACGAGGAGGAGCGAGAGCTGAGACTTTGCGGGCACATGCCCGCGCAACCCATGACGCAAGGGGCGGTTCGGGAGGATCCGGCCGAGTGCCAACGGACCCTGGCGTCGCGTTCGACAGAGGAGGAACCAACATGTCGAGATACCGCACATCCATTCTGACCGGCCTTGCCGGTGCAGCACTTGCCATCGGCATCATCGCCGGAACAGCGCACAACTCGGTGGCCCAGGACGGGTACGAGTGGCCGCAATTCTTCAACGTAATCACGCCGATCGTGGGCACGGCCAACCACTCGCTGGCCGTCGCCTGGACCGGTGAATTCACGGCCCAGACGGGCTCCCGCGCCCGCGTTCTGCCTGCCCCTAACGGCTTCTCGCGTGCCGCCTGGCTCAACCAGGACGAGGGTCGTATCGTGCTCGTCCAGGCGTCCGACTATTTCGACCAGATGGACGCCGCCGACGGTTATGCCACGCGCGATGCCGGCCCGACCGACACGCGCATGATCAACATGAACCAGGTGACCGGCTGGGGCTACATGGTTCGCGGCGATTCGGCGCTCGAGAGCTTCAACGACATCGGCCCGGACACCCGGGTTTCGTACTCGCCAAGCTCCTCCTTCCTGATCTCCGGCGTGGAGGCGTTGCTGGCCTATCGCAACCTTACCCCCGAGCAGGTCAATCTGATCGAGGTCGGCAATTACGGCGCCAATACCGCCGTTATTCCGGAAGGCCGCGCCGACGTCACCTTCACCTCGCCGACTTCGGGACCGAGCTACGAAGCGGAAGCCGGGCCGAATTCGATCCGCTGGCTGCCGCTACCGCTCGAGGAGGAAGACCCCGAGGCCTTCGCCCGTTACCGCGCCGAGCATCCCGGCTATGTCGCGATGGAAGTCGAGTCCGGTGTCACCACCGCGCACGGCCTCTACATGGACCACGCCTTCCAGGCCAACCATGTGCGCGCCGACGAGGATCCGGAGTTCGTCTACCAGCTGCTGAAGTGGATGGATGAAGAGCACGACAGCTACAAGGACGACTTCACCCACGCCCACATGATGAGCATCGAAAACCTCGTCGCCTTCCTCGACAATGGCGCACTGCAGCCGCTCCACGAGGGTGCGATCCGCTATCTCGAGGAACTCGGCGTCTGGACGGAAGAGCACCAGGTCCGCCAGGATCGGCTCGTCGAAATGGCGCAGGCTCAGGAGGCCGGTTACCGCGCGGCCATCGAGGCCGCAGAGGCCGAAGGCATCGCCATCGAGCCCGACAACCAGGCCTGGATCGACTTCTGGCGCGACTACCGCGCGGAAAACGGCCTGCCGGAAAACTTCGGCCAGACGGTGCTCGCGCTGAACTGATGGTTCGACCCGGCCGCCCGCGTCACGCGGGCGGCCGGCCCATTCTTCCATGATCCCGCGTCGAGGCGTGCCAGGCACAGCCCATTGGAAAGGCTTCAGCTATGCTGAGCGAGAAGGATAAGGCCCTGAGTCAGGAAGCCGTCCCCGCCGACCTGCGGGACCGGACGCTCGAACGGTGGCAAAGCATGCCGCTCGCCGTGCGCGTGATCCTGCAAGCCATGTCGGCGGCGGGTGCCCTTCTGGCCGTCGTCTACATCTTCGGCATCGTGCCGTTCCTGGACGTGACCTATTATTTCCTTCTCATGGCGCTCTATCTGCCGTGGGTCTACCTGCTGCTGCCGGCCTACAAGGGCGAAATGCGGGTCGGCATCTTCTCCTACATTCCCGCTCTGGCCATCTGCGGCCTGACGCTTTTCATGGCCTATATGGGCCGCTCGCTGATCTTCCAGACCTGGGTGCCGGTCTCCCATACCTGGCAGCTGGTCGTGGGCGCCGGCATCTACATCCTGATCCTCGACGCGGCGCGGCGTGCCGGCGGCTATATCTTCCTCGGCATCGTACTCGCGCTGTCGCTCTATCCGATCTACGCGGTCTACATGCCGGGCATGTTCTGGGGTCCTCCCACGACGCTCGCTCGGACCGTCGCGTTCAACGTCTTTTCAGGCGATGCCATGCTGGGCGTCGTCACCCGAGTTGTCGGCGAAACCATCATCGGCTTCCTTATCCTTGCAGCGCTTCTGGTTGCCACCGGTGCCGCCGACTTTTTTCTGAACCTGTCGCTTGGTCTTCTGGGCAAGGCGCGCGGAGGGCCGGCCAAGGTCGCCGTCATCGCTTCGGGCTTCTTTGGCAGCCTGAGCGGGAGCATCTTTTCCAACGTCGTCGGCACCGGCTCGGTCACGATCCCGGCGATGAAGCGGGCCGGGTTCCCGTCACACTATGCCGGCGCGCTGGAGGCCTGTGCATCGACGGGCGGCATGCTGATGCCCCCGGTCATGGGCGCGGTCGCCTTCATCATGGCCGACTTCACCAACACCTCCTACGGGGTCATCGTGCTGGCCGCGATCATTCCGAGCGCGCTCTATTATTTCGGCCTCTACTGCCATGTCGACGGCTATGCGGCCAGGCACAACATCCAGGGGCTTCCGGAAAGCGAACTGCCCTCGATCCGCCGGACGCTGATCGATGGCTGGCCCTTCATTATCGTGCTTGGCTTCCTCGTCTATGCGCTGGTGTTCCTGCGCCTCGAGCGTCTGGCGCCGTTCTACGCCTCGGGCCTGCTGATCTTCCTGACCTTCTTCAAGAAGGAACTTAGGATCACGCCGAGCCGGGTATCGGACATCGTCTACGAGATCGGCAAGATGCTCAGCCAGACGATCGGCCTGCTTCTGCCCACGAGCTTCATCCTCGGCGGCCTCATGGCGACGGGCGTCGCCCCCGTCATCGCTTCCGAACTGGTGCGCATGGGCGGCGACAGCGTGATCCCCGTCCTGGCGATCGGCATTGCCGTCTGCATGATCTTCGGCATGCTGGGCATGATCGTGGCCGCCTATCTCATGCTGGCGCTGACGCTGGCGCCGGCGCTCGAACAGATTGCGGGCCTGAACACGCTGGCGATCCACATGTTCATCGCCTATTACGCCACGCTCGCCGCCATCACACCGCCGGTCGCGCTGGCGGCGTTCCTGGCGTCCCGCATCAGCGATTCCGACCCGCTTCTGACCAGCGTGCACGCGGCGCGGCTCGGCATCGTGCTCTATTTTGTGCCGATTTTCTTCCTGTTCGAGCCGGCGCTGATCCTGCAGGGGCCGCTGCACCTGACGGCGATCTGGGTGACCTTCAACATACTGGCGGTGGTGGTCATTGCCGGCGCGTCCGAGGGCCGCATGATGTATCTCGGCCGACTCAAGACCTGGCCGCGGCCGATCCTGTTTGCCGCGGGCCTGCTGATCGGTTTCCCCGAATGGACGAGCACGGTGGCCGGCCTGGCGATTACCGCCGGTATCCTTTCCCTGCGCGGTATGTCCTGGGAGCCGGATTCAGCTGCGGATGGCCCGCTACCGGCTGTGCCCGAACCGACGGTGGACACGCAGCGCGGCTGACCGCCGCCATGCGAGGAGAAGAACCATGACCCTCACGATCAGGCAGTTGCACAGGCACTTCGTCGGCGAGGCCGCTGGCGTGGATCTGTCGAGCCCGCTCGACGCGGAGACGATCGGCGAGATCAACCGCGCCATGGATACATATGCGGTGCTGGTCTTCCGCGATCAGCCGCTGACCCAGACCCAGCAGCTGGAACTCGCCAAGTCCTTCGGGCCTCTCGACATGGGCCTGAAGAAGCTGAAGAAGCAGCCCGATCGGCTGGAACACGCCGAACTCGCCGACATCTCCAATGTCGGCGATGCCGGCGGGACGGTCGCCCGTGACAGCAAGAAGATCGTAACCAACATCGCCAACCAGCTCTGGCACAGCGATTCGTCCTTCCAGCAGCCGGCGGCGCGCTATTCGATGCTGGCCGCCGTGCAGGTCCCCTCGAGTGGTGGCGACACCGAGTTCGCCGATCTGCGCGCCGCCTATGATGGCTTGCCTCAGGACATGAAGGACGAAATCGAGGGGCTGGAGGCCGAGCATTATGCGCTCCATTCCCGCTTCCTGCTGGGCGATACCGACTACACCGAGGAGCAGAAGCAGGCCCTGCCGCCGGTCTGGTGGCCGCTGGTGCGCACACATCCGGGCTCGGGCCGCAAGCTGCTGTTCGCCGGCATCCATGCGCGCTCCATCAAGGGCTGGACGGTGGCCGAGGGCCGCATGCTGCTGATGGACATGCTGGAGCACGCCACGCAGCCGGAATTCGTCTACGCCCACAAATGGCGGCCCAACGACCTCGTCATCTGGGACAATCGCGCAACGCTCCACCGCGGTCGGCGCTTCGACCTGTCGCAGCCGCGCGAGCTGCGGCGCGCCACCACGCTCGATGTCGACACGAACGAGAAGGCGGCGGCATGACCACCAGCACCGACGAGAAGACCGCGACCGCGGCCCGGCTGCCCATCAACGGGCTCGGCGCCATCGATTGCGACGTGCATCCGCGCTCGCCGCGCCGCGAGGACCTGATGCCGTTTCTCGACGACTATTGGCGCGAGATCTTCATGTCGCGCAGCATCGACCGGCTGGAGCTGATGAGCTATCCGGAATCGACGCTGCCCTATCGGCACAAGGATGGCGAGCGGGTCAATTGCGATGCGGATTCGATGGTGAGGTCCCATCTCGATCCGCTGGGCCTGGAGGCCGCGATCCTCAACGTCGTCTCCGGCATCCATGCCGTCTACGACCCCTATCTCGCGACCGCGCTCTGTTCGGCGACCAATCGCTGGCTGGCCGAGGAATGGTTTGCCAGGGACAAGCGCCTGCGCGGCTCGCTTCTCGTGCCCTTCCAGCACCCGGAAGAGGCGGTGGCCGAGATCGAGCGTCATGCCGGCGACAAGCGCTTCGTCCAGATCCTGGCGCTGGCCATGGGCGAAATGCCGCTTGGACGGCGCACCTACTGGCCGATCTACGAGGCCGCCGCGAAACACGGTTTCGCGCTCGCCATCCATGCCGGCAGCACCTACCGCCACGCGCTGACACAAAGCGGCTTTCCCTCCTTTCTCGCCGAAGACCACATCCACCAGGCGCAGGGTTTCGCCAACCAGGTCGGCAGCCTGGTCGCGGAGGGCGTCTTCGCCAAGTTCCAGGATCTCAAGGTGGTGCTGATCGAATCCGGCATCACCTGGCTGCCCGGCCTGATGTGGCGGATGAGCAAGGACTGGCGCGGCGCGCGCATCGAGGTGCCGTGGGTCAAGGAGATGCCGGCCAAGATCATCCGCAATCATTTCCGCATGACCACGCAGCCCTTCGACGGACCGCCCCAGGCGGAAGAAGCCGCGAAGGCCATCGCGCATCTCAACAGCGAGGAGATGCTGCTCTTTTCGACCGACTTTCCGCATGATCACGGCCGCGACGTGTCGCAGTGGCCTGAAAACCTGCCGCAAGACCTTGTCCAACGGCTGGTCAAGGACAATGTCAGGGAAACCTATCAACGCCTGGAGATCGGCTCATGAACGAGATGACCCTCGAACGCGAACGCCAGGACACGGCCAAGATCGGCATCGTGGATTGCGACATCCACCCGGCCTTTTCCTCGCCCGAGGAATTGCCGAGCTATCTGCCGGAACGCTGGCGCCAGCATGCGGTTGATTTCGGCATCCGCACGCCCAACGCCTTTCTCGGCGCCATGCCCTACCCCCGCATCACGCCCGGCAACGGCATGCGCCGCGATTCCTGGCCGCCCAATGGCGGCCCACCGGCCTCCGACCTCGCCTTCCTCCAGGAGCAGCTGCTCGATCCGCTGGGCATCGAATTCGGCATTCTCCAGCCGCTGGCGGCGGGAAGTGCGGTCTTCAACCAGGAATTCGGCATCGCGCTCTGCTCCGCGCTCAATGACTGGCAGATCGACAAATGGCTCGACAAGGAGCCGCGCCTGAAGGGTTCGATCTGCGTCACCAACGAGGACACCGACAGCGCCATTGCCGAGATCGAGGCGCGGGTTGCCGACAAGCGTTTCGTGCAGATCTCGGTGCCGCCGCGCGCACTCGAGCCGGCCGGGCGCAAGCGCTACTGGCCGCTCTACGAGGCGGCCGCCCATCACGGCCTGCCGATCGGCATGCATTCGGCGGCCTTCGGCAGCCGGGCCAACACCGGCAGCGGCTGGACGTCCTTCTACATCGAGGAACACTTCGCCTTCTCCAACGCCAGCCAGACCGTGCTGACCAGCATGATCTTCGAGGGTGTCTTCGACGCCATCCCCGACCTGAAGCTCGTGCTGGTCGAGGGTGGCTTCGCCTGGCTGCCGCCGCTGATGTGGCGCATGGACCGCGAATGGGAACGCATGCGCGGCGAGCTTCCGCATGTGAAGAAGCCGCCGTCGGAATATGTGAAATCGAATGTCTGGCTGACCACCCAGCCCATCGAGGAGCCGGAGATCAACCGTCACCTCTATGACGTGCTGGAATGGGTCGGCCACGATCGGCTGATGTTTTCGACCGACTATCCGCACTGGGATTTCGACCACCCCGAATACGCCTTCAAGGTGCCGATCGACCCGGCTTACAAGCAGGCGATGATGAGGGACAACGCGATCGCGTTGTTCGGCCTGAAATGAACCAGGCGGCCGCCGCCGATCGCCCGCGGCGCGAACCGGTCCGCCACGTCGTCTGCCGCGCCGACGAGATCGCGCCGGGCGCGGCCAGGCGAGTCGAGATCGAGGGCCGGGAAATCGCCATCTTCAACGTCAATGGCGAGTTTTCGGCGATTGGCGACCGCTGCCCGCATGAAGGGGCAAGTCTCTGCAGGGGCCAGATCATGGGGCTTGCCCAGTCCGACGAGCCGGGCCGCTCGCGGATCATCCGCGAGGGCGAGTTCGTGCGCTGCCCCTGGCATGGCTGGGAGTTCGATCTCAAGACAGGCCGCTCCTGGTGCGATCCGGCGCGCACCCGCGTCAAGAGCTACGATGTCGCGGTGACCGGCAGCGCCGAATTGCAGGAAGGCCCCTACCGCATCGACATCTACGAGGTGTCGCAGGAGGGCGACTACGTCGTCGTCTCGGTCTGAGCCGGCCGCGATGATCGAGCCCGGCTATGTGCGCCTCATGGCGCGCTACAATGAAGAGATGAACGCGCGCTGGCTTGAGACGGCCGCGCGCCTCGACGACCAGGAACGGCGCGCCGATCGCAGCGCCTTCTTCCGCTCTATCCACGGCACGTTCAACCACCTCTTGTGGGCCGACCGCGTCTGGCTGTGGCGCCTGGCGGGCGCCGAGGAACCTACTCACCCGCGCGACAAGAGCGCCAGCTTCATCGACGATTTCGACGAATTGTCGGCGCTTCGTGTCCGCACCGATCGCGAGATCGTCGACTGGGCTGAGACGGTCACCGCGGCATTCCTCGCCGCGCCGATCACCTGGTTCGCCGGCACGCCGCGCGAGTTTATTTCGCCCCAGGCGCTCCGGGTGGTGCACATGTTCAACCACCAGACCCACCATCGCGGCCAGATCCACGCGTTGCTGACGGGTTTCGGCGAGGATACCGGCGCGACCGATATCTGGACCGTGTGGTCCTAGAGGCGCGCGGCGTTCATGCCGCCCGCTCCGAAATCGCCGTGCCCGCCGCCCAGCCGGACGACCACGCCCACTGGAAATTGTAGCCGCCGAGCCAGCCGGTGACATCGACCACCTCGCCGATGAAATAGAGCCCGTCGACGGCCTTGGCTTCCATCGTGCGCGAATTCAGCCCAGCCGTATCGACGCCACCGAGCGTCACCTCGGCCGTGCGGTAGCCTTCCGTGCCGATGGGAAAGACCTCCCAGTTCTGAAGGGTCGCGGCGATGGCGGCGAGCTTTCTGTCGCTCGCCTCGCCGATCGGTCCGGTCCAGCCATGGGTCTCGGCGAGATGGGCGGCGAGCCGTTTGGGCAGGATGTCGCCGAGCGCGGTCGGAATCGCACGGCGGCCGTTCTCCCGCTTGGCCGATAAGAGCCAGGCACCAACGTCGTCGCCGGGCAGGAAAGCGATGCGGATCGGCTGCCTTTCGCGCCAATAGGAGGAGATCTGCAGGATCGCCGGCCCCGAGAGACCGCGATGCGTGAAGAGCATTGCTTCCTCGAACGAGGTCCTGCCGCAGGACACGCTCGCCTCGGCCGCGACGCCCGCGATCTCTCGAAAACCGGCGAGCAAATCCTCGCCGAAGGTGAGCGGGACGAGCGCCGGGCGCGTCTCGGTCACGGCGAGCGCGAATTTTTCCGCGATCTGGTAGCCAAGGCCGGTCGCGCCCATTTTCGGGATCGACCTGCCGCCGCAGGCGACGACGAAATGCCGGCAGCGGATTTTCGCCGCCCCCTCGCCGCCAAGCGTGACGACAAAGCCGCTCTCGTCGCGCTCGATCGATTCGAGCATGGTTCTCAAGCGCAATTCGAAGCCGACCTGGTTCATCTCGTCCAGAAGCATCGCAACGATCTGTTTCGCCGAATCGTCGCAGAAGAGCTGGCCGAGCGTCTTCTCGTGCCAGGCGATGCCGTGCTTTTCGACGAGCGCTATGAAGTCGTGCTGCGTGTAGCGACCAAGGGCCGATTTGGCGAAATGCGGGTTGGTCGAGATGAAGTTCTTCGCAGCTGTCCCGATATTGGTGAAATTGCAACGGCCGCCGCCGGAAATGCGGATCTTCTCGCCCGGCGCCTTGGCATGATCCACCACCAGCACGCGCCCGCCGCGCGCAGCGGCGTGGATCGCGCACATCATGCCCGCCGCGCCCGCGCCGAGGATGACGGTGTTGAAGGTTTCAAGCTGCATGGATTCCCAGCGATCTCAGTCTTCCGACTGCTGCGCAACGGCGAACGTTACGCCGTGTTCCTCTCCTGCCGAAGCAGGTTATGGCCGAAGGGCGCCGCGATGCAGGGATGCCCATTGGAATTCGATCTCCGCCCAGGTCCCCACACAACCGGCCGTTGCCAGCCAGACGCCCATCTCGCGTGCCCATGTGCTGGCGAGCACGTTGAACGTTGCCCACTCCTACAGCGTCGGCGGGCCAGATCAAGCTATCTGGAATGCCGATGCCGACATTCAGCGAGGAGACGGTCGCGTTGCGTTTAGCAGCGATCCGGCATTTCACCTGCTCAAGGGGGCAGCCTCGAGCGTTTGAAGCAGCATCTGTACAAAGCCATCGACCGCTGGGAGCGGCGCTCGGTTGCGCCTCGCCGCCAGCGACAGGATGTCGGCAGGGATGTTCTTTTCGGCCAGTTCGATGAATGCGAGCTCGCCGGCCTCGGCCTCGGGTTGCGCGTCGACGCGCGTCATGAAGCCTACGGCCGTGGTGCGCAGGATCATCGACTTCATTACCGCGACGGAGTTCGTGGTGACCGAAGGCGGACGGCGGTCGCCCATGCGTGCCAGAAGCCCCCGCACGATAGCGCTGAGCGCCAGCGTATCATCCGGCAAAACCACGTCGTAGGGCACGCAGTCGACGAGGCGCAGGCTGTCCTCTGCCGCCAGGGGATGGCTGGCGTTCACCACCACCCCGATGGGCCAGGGCAAGGCCGCCAGGCGCTGGATGTCATGGCGGTTCGGCAGGTTGAATGCCAATGCGAGGTCGACCTCGCCACGCACCAGAAGATCGAGGCTCGCTGTCGTGCCGGAGATCTGGATTTCGAAGCTGACGCCTGGATGTTTCTCTCTGAATTGGGCGACGAGATCCGGCAGAACGCCGCGCTCGAAGCAGCCCATGGTGGCGATGCGTACGGTGCCGCTGCTCAGGCCGCGCACGGCGTCCAAGGCCCCCTGCAGACGTTCGGCGTCCGCAAACCACCGCCTGACCTCCAGGACGAGGGTCTGCCCGGCAAGGGTGAGCCGCATGCCGCGCGGCTCGCGTTCGAAGAGCGATGTACCCATCTCTTCTTCCAGCTTGAGTATTTGCCGGTTAACGGCCGAGGCTGCGACATTCAGCCGCCGAGCGGCCTCCTGGATCGAGCCGTGGCGTGCCACCTGCTCGAAATACCTCATCGATGGCGAAAAAAGTGGCACCTCGCACTCCCTGGGGCAGCGTTCCGCCACCTTTCTAAGCATACACTTTATGGCAACGGAACATGCAATAAACAGCGATAGACAGCAATGCAAATGCTGTCCATCGTGACCCCGTACATAGATCCTTCGCGCAACCATGCGCCAGTTCGGGAGTTCCGACATGTTTCGCAGAACCCTTCTTCGCACCGCCTTCGCGTCCCTGGCGGCAACAATTCTCTTCAGTGGACATGCAACCGCCCAGGAAAGCGCCACCCTCATCCTCGACTGGGTCCCGGATGGCTCCTATGCGGCTTTCTATGCAGGCGTCGATCAGGGTTTCTACGAAGAAGTCGGCATCGACCTGACCATCGAGCGTGGCTTCGGTTCTTCCGATACAGTGACCAAGATCGCCTCCGGCGTGGCCCAGTTCGGCATTGCCGATATCGGCGCGCTCATGGCGGGCAGCGTCCGCGCCGAGACCCCGGTCAAGGCCATCGCCTCGATCTACACGCGTCCGCCCCACTCCATCTTCGTGCTGGAGGACAGCGGGATCGAGAGCTTCAAGGACCTCGAAGGGCGCAGCCTCGCCGGCGCACCCGGCTCGGGCGTGCGGGTCTTCCTGCCGCTGGTTCTCGATCGTGAAGGAGTCGACATCGACCTGATCGATCTCGTCAACGCCGAGCCGGCGACGATGGGACCCCTCCTCGTCAGCGGACAGGCCGACGCCGTGACCGGCTTCCTCACCAACAAGCCACGTTTCGACGTGATGGCTGCCGAGCAGGGCAAGGCGGTGCGCGTGCTGGAATTCGCCGATTCGATCCAGATCTACGGCAATGCGCTGGTCGCAGCGGAATCCACGCTCGAATCCGAACCCGACCTGACCCGGCGCTTCGTCGCCGCCACGATGAAGGCCCTGGAATACGGGCGTGACAATCCGGAGGAAGCCGTTGCTTCCATGATGGAGATGGTGCCTGGCCTCAACCCGGAAGGTGATGGAGCAGCCATTCTGGTGCACAATTTCCTGACGTTTGAAAGCGACGTGGCCGCGCGCCTGCCGGTCGGCTCCTTCGACGCCGAGCAGCTGAAGGAAACCTGGGAAGTCGTCGCCGAGGCGCAGGACTTTGATGCCGCCGCGGTCGATCCCGAGAGCTTCGTCACCCGCGACTTCCTGCCCTGATCAGGAGTTCGGTCCATGAATGCTGAAGCGCGAACAGGGGTTCCGGCACTGCGTTTTTCGGGTGTGTCACAGGCGTTCCTGTCGCGCGACGGTTCGGAGATCAGGGCACTCGACGGGATCGACCTCGCCATCAGGCGAGGGGAGTTCCTGTCGATCGTCGGCCCTTCCGGCTGTGGCAAGTCCACCGCACTCAGGCTGGTCGCCGGCCTCGACAAGCCCACGCTGGGCGAGGTGATGGTCAACGAGCAGCCGGTTGCGAAGCAGCTCGATTTTGTCGGCATGGTCTTCCAGAAGCCCACGCTCCTGCACTGGCTGACGATCGAACAGAACGTGCTCCTGCCCATCAGGGTCCGTCGCGGCCGGGTACTCGCGGCGGACCGCGAAAAGGCAAGGGCGCTGCTCGATACGGTGGGCCTCGGCCAGTTCGCCTCCAAGATGCCGGGCGAGCTTTCGGGCGGCATGCAGCAGCGCGCGGCGATCTGCCGGGCGCTGGTGCAAGACCCGGACATCCTGCTGATGGACGAGCCCTTCGGCGCGCTCGACGCGCTGACCCGCGAGGAGATGTGCTTCGAACTGATGCGCATCTGGGCTCTCACGAGGAAGACCATCGTCTTCGTCACGCACTCCATTCCCGAATCGGTCCTCCTGTCGGACCGCGTCGTGGTGATGTCGCCGCGCCCGGGCCGTATCGCCGACGTGGTCGACGTTTCCGCGCCGCGGCCGCGCAGCCTCGCGTCGATGGCGACGCCGGAATTCATGACCGCCACCCAGCGCATACGCGAGAAGATCTATGGAAACGACAGCACTTCCACGGCTCATCGCCCGACCCTCTAGGGCACAGCGCATCTGGCAGGCGGCGCAAGGTGTTGTCGTGCCGGTGGCGACGTTGATGGCCGTCATCGCCATCTGGGAAGCATCCGCGAGAATGCTCTCGCTGCCGGCCTATCTCTTGCCGGCGCCCAGCCGCATCCTGATCGAACTCAGCAACGTGTCGTCGCATCTCTTGCCGAACATCTTGGCGACGCTGACCACGGTTCTCCTGGGTTTCGCGGCATCCATCGTGGTGGCGATCCCGCTGGCCATCGCCATTTCCGCCTCGCCCTGGGTGGCACGCGCGATCTACCCGCTGCTGCTGATCACGCAATCCACGCCGATCATCGCCATCGCACCCATCCTCGTCGTGATGGCGGGTACCGGACAGCTGTCGCGCACGCTGGTGACCTTTCTGATCGCATTCTTTCCCCTGCTTGTCTCGACCGTCACCGGCCTTCTCGCCACGCCGAAGGAGTCGGTCGATCTTGCCCGGGCGCTGCGCATGAATTTCTGGCAGGAGCTGCGGTTCATCCGCATGCCGACCGCCATTCCCTTCATCTTCAGCGGGCTCCGCGTGGCGATTTCGCTGTCGGTGATCGGTGCGGTGGTGGCCGAGTTCGTCACCGCCAACGCCGGGCTGGGCTATCTGATCACCCAGTCGACCGCCTTCTTCAATGTTCCGCTCGCCTTCGGTGCCGTCATCCTCCTCGCCATCATGGGGATCACGCTGTTCGGCTGCGTGGTGCTCGCGGAGCGCCTTCTTTTCCCGTGGTCGGTTTCAGCCGACCGGATAACACGTGAGTGACATGCTGAAACTTCCCGATCTCGACCACATCGCCTATCTCGAAAAATCCCTCGACGTCGCCCGCCGGGCGCGCGCCAACGGCAAACACCCCTTTGCGGCCATCCTTGTCGGCCCGGAGGGAGAGGTGCTGATGGAGCAGGAAAACGCGTTCGATCTCGAAGGCCGCGTCGGCCATGCCGAAACGGTGCTGAGCCGCCGCGCGTGCCAGGCCTACGATGCCGACTTCCTGGCGGCCTGCTCGATGTATGTCTCTGCTGAACCCTGTGCGATGTGCGCGGGTTCGGCTTACTGGGCGGGCATCGGCCGCGTGGTATATGCCATGTCGGAAAAGCGGCTGGGCAAGATCATCGGCCCGCACCCTGACAATCTGACGCTCGATCTTCCCTGCCGGGCGGTCCTCGAGGCCGGCCAACGGCCGGTAGAAGTCATCGGACCCCTCATGGAGGAGGATGAAGCCGTCGCTGCCATTCATGACGGTGCCTGGGACCACTGACATGATGGTGCGTGCGGCCGACCAGTTCGACGCGGTGAGGCTGGCTGCGAATGGCGGCGTCTTCGGCGCCGGCCTGACGGCGATGACAGTGACCAGCGCCCCGCCCGAACGCCTGCTCGTCGACCTGTCGGTGATCCCCGCTCTCCGTGGCATTTCGGTTGAAAGCGGCTGGATGAGGATCGGCGCGCTGACGACCCTGGAGCATTTGCGCCAGGACGCCGCGGTGGCTCTGCACTTGCCCGAATTGGTCGGACTCCTGCCCTTTGTCGCCAGCGTTCAGGTGCGCAACCGGGGAACGCTCGGCGGGAACATCGCCTGGAGAAACGGCGATCTCGTGCCGGTGCTTACGGCGCGCGGGGCCCGCCTCTGCGGCCCTGCGCTGGATGTCGCCATCGAAGATTATAAGGGCGGCCTGATCGGCGAGATCGTGGTGCCGGTTTCAGGCGATGTCGGCATGGCGGAGAAGATCGGCCACCGGGCGGCCTTTTCGCCGTCGCTGGTCACGGTCGCCGCCACGGTTGGCGTGGCCTGGGGCCGTATCGAAACATGCCGCATCGCCATTGGCGGCGGCGAGCCGGTGCTGCGGCTGGTTGGTGCGGAAGCATCTCTTGCCGGCGCTACCCCCTCTTCGATCGACTGGCAGGACATGCGTGCGCGGATCATGGACGAGGCCGGGCACGGTCATCGTGGCCGCGTGGCCGCTGGCGTGCTTGCCCATCTGCTGGCGGAGAAGCTTGCATGACCCATCATGCGTCTGGTGCCGGCTTCCGTTTTCTGAGCGATCTGTCGCCTGCCGGCTGCCTCCATGCCGTGGTTGCGCGCAGCGCCGTTCCCCATGCCAGAATCCTCTCCGTGGACACGCAAGCTGCCAAGGCGGTTGCGGGCGTCGTCGCGGTGATGACGGCGAAAGACCTGCCCGGCAAACGTCACTTCGGCATGCGCGTGGAGGACCAGCCTGTCCTCTGCGGCGACTATTTCCGCGCCGTGGGAGACCCCGTCGCCGTCGTGGCAGCAACCGATGCGGCGGCGGCAAGGCGGGCCGCGTCTCTGATTTCCGTTGCGATGGAACCTCTTCCAGTCGTCGCATCGGCGGAGGAGGCGCTACGAGAGGGCGCTCCCGCGCTGCATGCTTCAGGTAATCTGCTTCATTCGACACATTATGCGCGAGGCGACCTCGAAGCGGCATTCGCGCAATGCGTCCATATCATCGAGGACGAATATACCACGCTCCATCAGGCGCCAGCCTTCATTGAGACCGAAAGCGCGCTGGCGGTGCCGCAAGATGGCGGCATGACCGTCCATGCGCCGGGCCACTGGGCCGAGATGGAACGACAGGAGATCGCCGCCATTCTGGCTTTGCCCCCGGACAAGGTGCGGGTGGTGGGCAGCCCAGCGGGCGGCTCCTTCGGCGGCAAGGACCAGCTTCACGCGCAACCGCTCGCCGCGCTGTTGGCGCAGGCGACGGGACGGCCCGTGCGGCTGCGCTGGTCTCGTGAGGAATCCTTTGCCTATGGCGTGAAGCGGCATCCCTTTCGCATCCGCATGCGCACGGGCTGCGATGCGGAAGGGCGGCTGCTGGCGCATGAGGTCGACCTGCTGGCAGACAGCGGCGCCTATGCCCAGCATGGACCGGAAGTGCTCGATACCGCACACGAGAACGTGCAGGGGCCCTACGCTTTCTCAGCCGTCAGTGCGAGGGGCCGGCTTGCCTACACCAATAACGGCATCTCGGGCGCCATGCGCGGTTTCGGAGCCTTGCAAGTCCACTCGGCGCTGGAGCAGCAGATCGAGCGGTTGGCAAGGCTTGCCGGGGTGGATCCGCGGGATTTCCGCGCCCGCAACCTCCGCGCCGATGACGCACTCGGTCAGCTGGGTCAGACACTCGCCGCCCCTGCCTATGCCCGCCAAGCGCTCTTCGGTCTTCCGGCCGTGCCTGCGGCGCGCAGCGACCGCCGCTACCTACGGGGCAGCGGGATCGCGCTGGTGGAAAAGGGAGAAGGCTTTGCGAGGGGCGGCCCGAACCACGCGGCGATGCGCATCGGCATCGCCGATGGCGGGCGGGTGCTCGTGCGGCTCGGCCTGAGCGAACTGGGTCAGGGCATGGCGGAAGCCGCGGCCCTGTCTGCGGAACAACTGCTCGGCTGTGCGCGGGAAGACGTCGACGTGCTGCTCGCGGACACCGCCACCACGCCGGATTCGGGTCCCATCGCCGCCAGCCGAGGCAGCGGCATGTGCTGGAGAACCGTCAAGGCTGCCAGACCAGCATTCAATGCCGCGGTGCTGGATGCCGCCGCAGCGCTTTGCGGCGAACCGGCGGACAGGCTTCGCATCGGCCCCGGCGGGGTCTGGACGCTTGGGGCGAATGAAGCGACGGTGCCGTTTCGCGCGCTGGCCGGTGCCGGCATCGATATCCTCGTCTCGGCGCCGTCGATAGAGACCGCGACCGGAAGCGGCGCCGTCCACGCGATATTTGCCGCCTGCGCGGCCATGGCGACGGTGAGCGTCGACAGGCTGACCGGCCAGATCGCCGTCAGGCATCTGCACTTCGTGCCGGTGACGGGACCGGTCCTGTCCCATGCGGGCGTGCAGGCGCAGATGGAGGGCGGTGCCGCGCTCGGTCTCGGCTTCACCCTACTCGAAAGACTGGAGACCGCGTCGGGCCGGTTCACCGCATCCAATTTCGACGGCTATCTCATCCCGACGATCGCCGACATGGGTCGTGTCACGGTGGCGGCGGTGACCGATATTCCTGAAGATGCGCTTGGGCCGCGCGGGGTCGGCGAAATATCCGTCAACGCGGCCGCACCGGCCATCATCAGCGCCATTCACGCGGCGACAGGCTTTGTTGCCAGGCAATTGCCGATCGACCCGGCACAACTGCTCGACCATCTGGAGGCAAATGCATGATCGCCGCGTTTCATCTCGATGGGCGGGAGGTGACGGTCGAAAGCGACTGGAATCGCAGTCTTCTGTCCATCTTGCGTGAGCAGTTGGACCTCACCAGCGCCAAACCCGGCTGCGAGATCGGCCGATGCGGCGCCTGCACCGTGCTGCTCGACGGCGACCCGGTGAATTCGTGTCTCGTCCCGCTCGCCCATGTCGAGGGCCGAAAAGTGACGACCGCCGGGGGCCTGCCGGCGGAAGTGGTTGATCCCATCACCGAGATGCTCGACGAGTTGCACGCCGCGCAATGCGGCTATTGCATCAACGGGCTCCTGGTCATGCTCGTCTGGCTCCAGGCGCATGAAGAGGGCTCTGTCGATCCAAGGCTGCTTCTGGCGGGCAATCTCTGCCGCTGCTCGGCCCAGGCGGCGCTTGCCCAGTCGCTCGAGCCCAGGGCTGCTGCGTCGTGAACGAGGAACTGCTGACGCAATCCGCCACGATGCTGCTGGCCCGGATGCGGCGCGGGGAACTGTCCTCGTCGGAACTGATCCAGATGACCTTCGATCGGATCGACGCCATCAACCCGAAGCTCAATGCCGTCATTGCGCTTGACCGGGAGCGCGCACGCCAAGCAGCCGCCGATTCCGATCGGCACTGGAAGGCGGGAACGGCGCGACCCCTCGAAGGGCTGCCCGTGACGATCAAGGACAGTTTCGATGTCGAGGGCATGCCCGCCACCGCGGGCTCCCCCCTTTATCGCGACCGCACGGGCGGCGCCGATGCACCGGCTGTCGCCCGACTGCGCGCGGCCGGTGCGGTCATCATCGGCAAGACCAACGTCTCCGAGATGCTTGCCGATCTGCAATCTTCCAACCCGCTCTTCGGCGCGACCTCCAATCCCCACGACCTGACGCGCTCCGCTGGCGGCTCGTCCGGTGGATCGGCAGCAGCCGTCGCGGCAGGACTCTCGGCGCTCGATCTGGGGTCCGATCTGTGCGGTTCGATCCGCTGGCCGGCGCAGAGCTGCGGCGTGTTCGCGCTCAAACCCGGTTGGGGGACCGTGCCCATGTTCGGCCATGTCCCACCCCCACCGGGCTCGACTGCACAGACGGACCTCTCCACGGGCGGGCCGTTCGCGCGTAGCGCGACCGATCTGCGTCTTGCCTATTCGGTGCTGTCGGGGCGGTCGCTCGCCCCCCCTCCCCTCGACCGCCCGTTGCGGGTTGCGGTGTGGACCGAGGAAGCACTGGCGCCCAGCGACCCCGAAGTCCTCGGGGCGGTGAACGATGCCGGGGGGCGTCTGGAGGATGCCGGCGCTATCGTCGACCATCACGCGCGTCCGGCGTTCTACTTCGCGGAAGCGTTCGAGGTGTTTTCGCTGCTGGCCTATCGCATTCTGGCGCGCGGGCTGTCGCCCGCAGCCCTTGCGGCTCAGGCGGCCATCGCAGCGAGGCTTTCACCCGGCGACCTGTCGCACGCGGCCCTGCGTGCGAGGGGTGCGGCGCTGGATGAACACGCATTCGCCGAATTGAATGCCCGCCGCGACAGGCTGCGCAAGGCGTGGGCCTCGTTCCTTGCCGAATGGGACGTTGTGCTCTGCCCTCCCGCCCCGCGCGCGGCGATCCATCACGATCCCTCCCCCGACATCCATGCACGGACTGTCCGGCTGAAGGGTCGCGACCTTCCCTATTTCCATCTCACCGACTGGTGCTGTCTCGCCAGCGTTGCGGATCTGCCTTCAGCCGTGGTGCCTGTAGCATCCACGCACCAGGGCCTGCCATTGGGGGTTCAGATCATCAGCGCGGCGGGCAGGGAAGCCATGGCGCTCACCGTTGCCGAACGTCTCGAGCAACTCGGTCTCGGCTATTGCTCGCCACGGACGAGATAGACGGATTCAACGGTAAACAGTTCAGGCCGATCCATTTCGCTGTTTCATAGATGCAATTCGCCAATTTTCGAATCCAATTCGCTCCGAATTGAGCCGACATTCAAAAAGACAGATGGTGGGCCCGGAGGGACTAAGTTTTATTAGCAGTTGCAATGGCTTAGGCTGTCAAACCCTGCTTTTTGCGATCCTTGTTTTCGTTGGCGCATTTTTGAAATTGTCAAACCACCGGAGTCCCAGCGACGCAAAGAAGAAGCTCTGGCTTCCCGGCAGTTGAAGCAGCGCCGTTCGGACGGCTCAAGGGCGTGGATGAGTTCGACGTTGAGATACTTGTGGGTGTCACCTCCTAGCGTATTTGGCTCTGCCCAGGGCGCTACGACGTGTGGCGCGAGGCATGCGTTCGACAAAACGCGTTAAGTTGCATTTTGCCTAGTCTGGGTCAGCCAGCTGCCTCCGATAACCTCGATCGTCCTATTTGATGCCCAACTCCACTCCTACCTGGCGCGAGACGCTGGTAGTTCGATCCTTCAGCCAGCATGAACTATTGGCGCGGACATAGGCGAAGGCTCGGCAGGCGTCCTCTGTCGCACATGCCACAAAGCATCCGACGAAACTGCTTTCTTGGATGTGACGGTAGTCGCCGCCCCTCATGTCGTGATCAGAGCGGACGGTGAAGTTCGACATCAGGATATCATCTGCCCGGTCAGGGCTGTAAGCCGCCTGCGCATTCTGGTTTCGGATGAGGATCGCTGCGTTGTCCTTTAGAAAGCAGTAGCGGGCCGGCTGATTATAGGTGATAGCCTGGCATCGGCGATCATCTTCGCACGCTCGTCGACACTGGGCATAAGTCACGTCGCGCACGGACGCATAGTCGAAACCGATCACGTCGTAGCCGCTCCTCTCGATGAACCCTGCTCGGGGTTGCCCACCATGCTGAGCAGCGGCCGGGGGCTGCTTCTGTTGGGCCGACGGCTCCGGCTGGCTCTGGCCGCCATGGCACAGAACCTGGACAACCGCCGCTTCGACACTCTCGGCAAGATCGGCAGTCGAGGAAAATTCCTCAGCCATCGGCACCGCCTCATGGTCGATGCCACGGGTCTCAAGAAACGACGAGAGGATGCTGGTGCGGATGGCGAAGTTCACGTTCTGCGGGACGATGCCGGTCATTCCAGTGAAGGTGGAGCCGAGCACTCCAACGGCGACGCCAACCACCGCGCCTGCTCGATCGACTACGGGACCACCAGAATTGCCGGGTTGCAGGGGCGCCGAGATCTGCACATGCCGCGTATCGTTTTCGATGCCGACCAGAGCATTGACGTTGCCGGTCGTCACCTTGACCGCATCAGAGAGGAAGCCGGAAAGCGGGAATCCGAATGCGACGATGTCCTCACCGAGGCGCGCACCGGGCTGCCGAAGCGGAAGGGCCCTAACATCTCCACGTGTCTGGACACGCAGAACCGCCAGATCGTTCTGTCGGTCGAGATGCTGGTTGATGACGTCACCATGGCCGCCGATCTCAACGCGATCACATCCATCCACCACGTGCGCATTGGTTGCGATCCATCCCTGCGAATTGACAAAGAATCCGGTGCCGGAGCTGTCGGCATCCTGGGCATGGACAACAGAAAGGCAGGACAGCAACAATGCGCCTGACACCAGAATCTTCAAGCGCATGCACCCAGCTCCCTCCTGCTCAACCCTGCTCATCCACGGCCGCCCGGCTGTTCACGCAAAGACCGTTCTCCGCGTTGACCAAGGCGCCTTGCTGTAGCAGCCGGTCGACTGATCGCGCGACTGCAGCAGCGAACTCTGCACTGGTCCGTTGAAAGCCGAACAGAACCGCAGCAGCGCGGGCAACGTCGTCAATCATGATGAGTCCATTGTCGCGAACCACGCGAAGGATTGCCGCATCGATCTCGGCGGGCGGCAGCATCTCGGCCTTACGCAAGGTTGCCTCGGCCGTCGATCGATTTCGCAAGGGCGGATCGGCTTCCTGCTCTTCAGTCATCCAGAAGCCCTCGGAGACGCGGTAGCGACGATCCTTAATCTTCAAGCGTCCCAGCCCCGAATAAACGGTCCTGGCAATCCTTGAGCCCGTCCGCTGTTTGCCGAACAAGGTGCCAACACGACGAGCGATCTCCTCCTGGTGAACAGGGCCCTCTATTTCGACGATCCGGGCAACAATCTCCGCCATGCGCGCCGGGGCGATCTCATGCGGCTCTTCCCGATCCGGAATCTGGAAGTCGGCCATGATGTATTCGGGCAGAGCAGGCGTCTCTACGTCGGATAGTGCAGCGGCGCCGACTTCGACTTCATCTCCGTTCTCACCGGATGATGGTTCGTCGGCCACACCGATATGCAGCGGCGCGGCCTGGATTGCCTCTCGCAAAACGTGCTCCAGTCGCCGCACTTCATCCTGACGACGATGAAACCAGTCCGTGCTCCATATACGATGGAACCGCCAGCCAAGCCCCTCCAGCACCTGCTGACGCAACCGGTCGCGTTCCCGTGCCCACAAGGCAGAGTGATAGGTTGCACCATCACACTCAATGGCCAGCATGTAGCGCCCGCCATCATCGGGATGGCGAACCGCGAGATCGATCCTGTAGCCTGCGGAACCGACCTGATAGTCGACGGTGAAGCCGAGGCCGCGCACGGCTTGGGCAACGGCAATCTCGAAGTCGGAGTCTGGATCACTGCCCAGGCTAGTCAGCTGATCTATGACACCGGTCTCGGCATAGGCCAGGAACCGTTTCAGGATCCTGGCGCCAGCGCTCTTCGTGCGATCGAGGCTGATGTCGGCCGAATCGAAGGAGACGAAGACCTCGGTGCGATAGCGCGCGCGTGTAAAGAGGACGTTCAGTCGCCGTTCGCCGCCTTCGCTGGAAACCGGTCCGAAGGCCATGCTGTCGAGTCGCTGGCCCGCATTGCGTGGCCCGTAACCGACCGAGACAAGGATTACATCGCGTTCGTCGCCTTGGACGTTTTCCAGGTTCTTCACGAAGGTCGGCTCCCGTCGTCCCTCGCGCAGAAACAGGTCGAGCTCTTCGTCCTCGCGACGAGCAAGTTCCATGAGCTCGGTGATCAGGTCACGCTGGGCGGTCGAGAACGTCACTACACCAAGGCTGCGTCCGGCCGATTTGCGCGCATGTTCAGCGACAGCGGCCACGATCGCTTCGGCCTCGATCCTGTTGGTTCGCTTGCCGCCCCTGTCATAGGCACCGGCGACACGGCGCACCATCAGGCCGTCGGCTTCTCGATTGGCCGCTGGTGAAGGAAACAGGACGAGGTCGTTTCCGTAGAACTCGTGGTTCGAGACATCGATAAGGGATGGGTGGCGCGAGCGGTAGTGCCATTTGAGCATGCCTCCACCGAGACCGCGCGCATCGCAGAGGGTAAGCACACTCTCGAGTTCCGTGGCGCTGGTTACGGGCGGATCGGTATGTTCGTCCTGGTCATCTTCCTCTTCCGCACCTCCATCAGAGACCATGCGATCGAAAAAGGATGTCGGCGGCAATTGCTTGGTGTCTCCAACGACGACGATTTGCCGGGCACGAGCGATGGCGCCGAGCGCGTCCTCGGGACGGACCTGGGATCCCTCGTCGACGACAAGAAGGTCGAATTCCATCGATCCCGGCGGCAGATACTGGGCAATCGAGATTGGGCTCATGAGAACAACCGGCTTGATCTGCTGCAGCACCGGACCGGTCTCCTGCACCAGGCGCCGGATCGGCTTGTGCCGCCTCTGCTTGCCGATCTCCGCGCGGATGGTGCCCATCGCACCCATGCCACCGCGTGGAATGCGGCCAAGATGCTCGCCCTTGATGAGCCGCGCTGTGGCGGTGAAGCGGGTATGCTCGCCTTCTGTGAAGTCCCTGACCAGCCCGGCCTTTTCCTCACTCGTCATCCGCGTGATCCATGGCTCGGCAGCGGCGAACTGTCGATAGAGTTCCACGCAGTGCAGGTAGTGCAGCGTGTCGACGGCTCCGTCAGGCTCAACGTCGCCAGAGGCGATCGCATCGGCAAGCGTTGCGCAGCCGGTTTTGCGCAGAGCGGCATCGGCCTCCCGCAGCCGGGACCATTCGTCAAGCTTCTCGAACCCGTCCAGCCAGGCACGGATCCGTTGTGCCAGCGCCTCAAGACCCACGGCCTCGAGCTGATCTGCGCCCAGCGCTTCGCCGAGATCAAGCTCCAGCTTGTCGACGCATTGCCGCGCGGATTCGGCAAACTCGTCCGCCTGCTGCCGCAGTTGATTGGCAAGCATGCGGAGTTTCGGGGTCTCGTATCTGAACAGCCTGACCGCTGCCGTGGGCTGCGACGGCAATGCCAGCGTGTCGAACGCCGCCAGCCATTCCAGTGCGGCTGAGAGAGCCACGAAATCCGTCTCGGCCCGCTGCCACAACGGACCCAGCAGTTCCACCGCGAGTCCCTCCTGGGCGTGCAGAGACCGCATAGCCTCCTGCAATTTGATCAGCCGATCCACCAGCGCGATGCGTTCGGCGGCACTGGCAGGCAGTTCGCCCGCCAGCAGAGAAGACAATTCAGCGGACGCGGCGCGATAGCTGCCCTTCCACCGCCCGAAGAAGGACAGGCCGCCGGCCAGCGGCTGGCGAAGGTGCTCCACCGGAACCCGCAGCGCGGCAGCGGAATAGGCGTTCCCCGCCTCAGAAAGTTGCCTGCGGAGCGACAGGCCTGCTTCGGCGATGACCCGGACTCGGATGTAATCCGGCGTGGCGGCGAGCCGATCGGCGAATGCATGGCTGGATGCCTCCAGACCGCCCACATGATCCAACGTCCGCGCCAACCCATAGGCGAGCGTCAGCGTGGCCTGTTCAAGCACATCCAGGGTGCGCGCAACCGTGCCGGCGGAGCGCGACAGCGCCTCCGCGCGCGTTTCAAGCTCGATCAAGCTGGTCTTCAGATGCGGCAGGTCCATCGGGAGGAGCCCGGAATTGCCGACTCCCCGGAAGGGGTGGCGCGACCGGGGACCGGCACTATTCACCATGCGCGCCAGCCTGTCCGTCGCGACAAGCGCAACTTCGCGCTGACCTCGCGTCCAGGTCCCGATCCCCTCGACCGCGATGGCTGGCGGTGGAAAGCCCGCTTCCTCGAGCCTGACAAGCGTCGCCAGAATGCGGTAAGGTGTCAGCCCGCTCTCACCGAGCGGTCGATGCATGACAGTGGCGATCGCGTTCAGCTGGTCGCGGAGGGCACGCAGCGCTTCGGCATCGCCGTCGCCACCGGCATGGGTCGCGGGCGCGTTCAGCGTCCGCGCCAGTTCCTCCAGCACCTGGCGCTTGTTGGCCTGGCGCGAGTGGAGTTCAAGGCAGAGTTCCGAAAGACCCGCCTTCTTCAGCCGGTCATGCACAACGTTCAGCGCCGCCATCTTTTCGGCCATGAACAGCACCGTCTTGCCGTCATGGACGGCGGCGGCAATGATATTGGTGATGGTCTGGCTCTTGCCGGTTCCGGGCGGCCCCTGGACCACCAGGTTTCGGCCACGCCGGACGCTTTCGATTACCCGCGTCTGCGAATTGTCGGCATCGACGACCTGGATCAGATCGGCCGGAGCAAAGAGATCGTCGAGGCGTGCGTCTTCGGGAAAATCGTTCGGCTCTTCCGCAAAACCCTCAGCCAGCAGACCGCGAATGAGTGGGTGGTCAAGGATCGAGCCGTCTGGCCAGGCGTCAGGCTCCAGATCCTTCACCATCAACAGCTTGGCGAAGGAGAAGAAGCCCAGCTGCATGCCATCGCTCTCGACCGACCAGCGCGAGCGGCCGCTGACGGCTGCTGCGACCTCGCCAAGATAGCCCTCGGCCGTCCATTCATCGTTCTCTGGGATCTCCGGCAGCTTGATGCCGAAATCATCCTCAAGCCGCCGCTTCAGCGGTTCGTTGGTGAGAATGTCGTCACCGCGAAACGTCAGTTCGTATTGCGAGGTGAGGTCGTTGCGGGAGAGGATGGCCGGCACGAGGATCAGCGGCGCCTGGCGATCCACGCTGGAAGACTCGTCCTCGAACCAGTGCAGGAAGCCGAGCGCCAGGTAGAGCACGTTGATGCCCTGCTCTTCCTCCAGCGTGCGCGCCTCGCGCGCCATGGCGAGCAGCCGCTTCTGGAGCCTGTCCTCGCTGAGCCGGGTCTGCAGCAGAAGATCGGTGTAGCGACTCTCGTCGAATTCGCCGTCGAGACCCGCGTCGAGATGCACGCCATCATCGTCCGCTTCCTCCGGTTCCTCGTCATGGGCGAAGCGCATGCGACGACGCTCGCGCATGACCAAGCGGAAGATGTCGTCGCTGCGCTCATCCACGATGTCGATGAACTTGCCCCGGCTTGTGAAGCGGGCGCAGTGGACCAGCCGGTTGCGGGTTCCGGTCTGCACGAGCCTCTGGCGTGCTTCGTCCAGCAGCCGGCGCAGGCCGGCCTGCGAAAACCCTGATGCGGCGGAATTTGCCGCCGCTGTCACTGCTGTATCCACTGGAAAGCCCTCCTGCCATACACGATGCACCAGTCGCACATCACTACGCAAGATTGCGAGCGCCGCGTGCTTGCTCAACCGTTTCCTGTCATTGTGGCATTTGTCGAAGGCTAGACATCGTTCGCCTTCCTGTTCCAAGGTGACTGCACAAGGGGGAGTTGCGCAATGCCACCGTCCAAAAGACATCTGGCTGGTCGCCGGGACAGCTGACGCCAATGACCACGCCCGAACAGTTCGCACGCGCGAAGATCGACGAGTCGCTCCTGGCAGCCGGATGGATCATCCAGGACCGCGCCGCTTTCGATCGCAATGCGGCGCCGGGAGTGGCTGTGCGCGAATTTCCGCTCCATGGTGGCTTCTGCGACTATTTACTTTTCGTCGGCGGCAAGGCCGCGGGGCTCATCGAGGCGAAGAAAACTGGCGTGACGCTGAGCGGCGTTGCCGAGCAGTCCGACAAATACATGGCCGCACTGCCAGCGCACCTTGCGCGCTGGCATGAAAATCTGGTGTTCGACTACGAGAGCACCGGCGAAGAGACGTTCTTTCGCGACACGCGTGACCCCAAGCCGCGTTCTCGGGGGGTTTTTGGCTTCCACCGTCCGGAAACGCTACTCGAATGGGTTCGGCAGCCAGACACTTTGCGCGAACGGCTGCGGCAACTCCCGCCGCTCGAGCCAAAAGGACTGCGCGACTGTCAGATAGAGGCCATAGACGGCCTGGAGCGCTCCCTGGCCGAAGACAGACCGCGAGCGCTTATTCAACTCGCCACAGGCGCCGGCAAGACCTTCACAGCATGCTCGTTTTCGCATCGCCTGATCAAGCACTCTGGCGCCCGACGCGTCCTGTTCCTGGTCGATCGGAACAATCTTGGCGACCAAACCCTGAAGGAATTTCAGGCGTTCCAGCCGCCCGGCACGGCCAATCGCTTTACCGACACATATATCGTCCAGCATCTGCACTCGCACAGGATCGACCCCGACGCGAAGGTCGTTATCACCACGATCCAGCGCCTCTATTCGATGCTGCGTGGCCAAGAGCTTTCCGAGGAAGAGGAAGAGGCTTCCGGCTTCGAGAAGTGGCAGGGCGACGACGGCGAGTCCCTGCCACTGACTTACAATCCCGACATCCCCATCGAAACCTTCGACTTCATCGTCACCGACGAATGCCACCGCTCGATCTACGGGCTCTGGCGGCAGGTGCTGGAATATTTCGACGCCTCGATCATCGGGCTCACCGCGACCCCCTCCAAGCACACGCTGGGCTTCTTCAACCAGAATCTGGTCGCCGAATACCCTTACGAGCGCTCCGTCGCCGACGGTGTGAACGTCGGCTACGAAATCTACCGCATCCGCACCCGCGTCACCGAGCAAGGCGGCAAGGTCGAGACAGACGAGACCGGCTTCCAGGTCCCGGTGCGGGACAAGCGCACTCGCAAGGTCCGCTATGAACAGCTCGACGCGGAACTGGAATACACGGCAAAGGAACTCGACCGCTCTGTCGTCAACCCGAACCAGATTAGGACAGTGCTCCAGACCTACAAGGACAGGGTCTTCACCGAGCTGTTCCCCGACCGCAGTGGCGAATGGCTTCCCAAGACCCTGATCTTCGCCAAGGACGACAACCACGCCGAAGAGATCGTCCATGCTGTCCGCGAGGTCTTCGGTGAAGGCAACGACTTCGCCAAGAAGATCACCTATCGCAACACCGGCGAAGACCCGAAGTCGATGATCAAGGCGTTCCGTGTCGACCCCTTCCCCCGTGTCGCCGTCACCGTCGACATGATCGCCACCGGAACCGACATCAAGCCGGTCGAGGTGCTGATCTTCATGCGCGACGTGAAATCCGAAGGTTATTACGAGCAGATGAAGGGGCGCGGCGTCCGCACTATCCCTGACGCCGACCTGCAGGCCGTCACCCCCGACGCGAAGACCAAGACCCGGTTCGTCCTGATCGACGCCGTCGGCGTATCAGAGACCAAGAAGAATGCCAGCCAGCCCTTGGAGCGCAAGAAGTCGGTCAGCTTCGATGCGCTGATAGAACAAATCGCCATGGGACGGCGCGACGAGGACGCGCTGTCATCGCTCGCAGCCCGCCTCGCCATTCTCGACCGCAAGCTCTCCGACGAGGACCGCGCACGCATCGCCGAGGCCACCGGCGGCAAGACCCCGAGCGATCTGGCCAATGGCCTGCTCGATGCCATCGACGCCGACAAGCAACAGGCGGCCATCGAGGGGCGCCATGGTTCTGTGCGCACGCCGGACCAGGAACGCGCCGTGATCGAGGAACTAACCGATACGGCCTGCCGACCCTTCGACAACCCCGCCACCCGCAAACTGCTCAAGGACATCAAGCAGAAGACCGACATCGTGATCGACGAGATAACCATCGACGAAGTCACCGGCGCGGGTTTCGACATGAAACGGGCCGAGGAAACCATCACCAGCTTCAAGAAATTCATCGACGAAAACCGCGACGAGCTGACCGCACTGCAAATCCTCTACAACCAGCCCTTCGGCGCACAACGGCTGACCTATGCCGCCATCCGCGAACTGGTGCAGCGCCTGACTGACCCGCCGCACTACCTGACCACGGCTAATGTCTGGCAAGCCTACAAGCGGCTTGATGCGGCACGCGTGCGCGGGGCGCCGGTGGACGAACAACTGACCGAGGTGGTCAGCCTGGTCCGCTTTTCGCTCGGCCAGGCCGACGCTCTCGAGCCCTTCGCCACGGTCGTTGAACAGCGGTTCAACCTTTGGATGGGGCGCGAGAAAAGGGCGGGCCGCGACTACACGTCCGAGCAGGAGGACTGGCTGCGCGCCATTGCATCCTTTATTGCCGCCAATGCCGAGATCGCGCCGCGCGATTTTCAGGAAGTGCCGAGCCTCGCTGACAAGGGTGGGATATTGCAGGCGCGCAAAATATTGGGTCCGGGACTGATCGAGATGCTTGAAGAATTGCAGGGAGCGCTGGTCGCGTGATGGGGGGGGACGCGCGCAGCATTCCAGAAGGATGGGCAATCGCACGCTTGGGAGATATCATTCCAAAGGCGCGATCGAAAATCCCGGCCGACCCGAAGAGCTCACTTCCATTCATCGGTATGGATCATATCGAACCCGATTCGTTTCATCTGAACGGGCAAGATAGCTTCGCGAAGATGAAGAGCGCAGGGAGCTATTTCCGACCGGGGGATGTCATTTATGGCCGTCTGCGCCCTTACCTCAACAAGATCCACCGCGCGAATTTTGAGGGCGTCGCCTCGGCGGAATTCATCGTCCTACCCTCATCAGAATTCTATGACGGCGACTTCGCGAAGTATCTGCTACACCAAAGGAAATTCGTCGACTTCGCAATGAGCCGGTCTTCGGGTGATCGGCCGAGAGTGAAGTTCGACGGGATTTCCGATTTCGAGTTTCAGTTACCACCCCTCAACGAACAGCGCCGCATCGTCGAGAAGATCGAGATGCTGTTCGCACGGCTGGACAAGGGCGAAGAGGCGCTGCGCAAGGTGCAGAAACTGCTCTCCCGCTATCGCCAGTCCGTCTTAAAAGCCGCCGTCAACGGTAAGCTCACCGCCGACTGGCGCAGGGCGAATTCTTTGGCTGACTGGCGCGAAATCGAGTTGGGTGAGCTCGTGAAATTCTTGACCTCGGGTTCTCGTGGCTGGGCCAAATACTATGCACCGAGTGGTGCGTTGTTTATTCGGGCGCAAAACTTGAAGCATGACCGCTTGGACCTTGATGATCCTGCGTATGTGCGCTTGCCAAAAGCATCCGAAGGAACTCGAACACGGGTTCGGCGGGGAGATTTGCTGGTTACGATCACCGGGGCAAATGTCACAAAAACGGCAATAGTGAAGGTCGACCTTGAGGAAGCCTATGTTAGCCAGCACGTGGGGCTTCTACGGCTGACCGAGGACACGGATTCTGAGTTCGTATACTGGTTCTTGGTCGCCAAAGCCGGTGGTCGGAGACAATTGGAGGAATTCGCATACGGCGCCGGAAAGCCAGGTTTGAACCTGACAAACATCCGCGAGGTGAAGCTAGCCCTGCCATCCCTGCGCGAACAGAAGGAGATCGTCGCGCGGATTCAAGAAGCGATTGATCGCATCTCGTTGGTAGAGGTTTGGTGCCAAACGGAACACGCCCGCTCCGCCGCACTTCGCCAGTCCCTCCTGAAAGACGCCTTCACTGGCCGCCTCGTCCCCCAAGACCCCATCGACGAGCCGGCCACCGCCTTGCTCGCGCGGATCAAAGAAGAGCGGGCCACCGCGCCTGGGAAGACAAGACGGAAGGCCCGCGCATGAGCAGGCCCACTCACTCCATCAGCCGGGGAGCAATTGTCACGGCGTGCAGTATTCTGGAGCGCACGACCCGGACCAATGCGGAACTTGAAAGCCTTTTGCTGGAGTATGGGCTTTCGGAGTATGTGCCCAGCGCGGGATCAATCTCCAAGACGATCCTGAGGCTCAAGGAATTTGCCGCGCAGAACCCCACCTTCCCAGTGCGGACCGATTACGGTGAGAAGGCTCTCGCTGCAATTCTGGTCGACGAGGCCATCCGTCTGGACGGGGCCAATGGCGACGCCGAGCGTTGGGGCAAGCTCGAACGCTATCTGAATCTCGACGGCTTCGCTCTGCTTAAGGACATGCGGAATGGCATGTTGAAAGAAGAAGTGATGATAACGGGGATCACCGTGGCGTGGCCTGACTTCGTCGCGCTCCCCAAAAGCGCCAGCGAGGTCGAGGTCCTACTGCAGCGAAATGGGTTCAACGTAGCCCAGCGCCACTTGTCGAGCGCGAAGGACAATGTCGCCCAGGGTGACTGGGAAGCGGCGAACAGCCAATGTCGGACATTCCTTGAAGCTCTGACCGACGCGATTGCAGACCGGCTCTACCCTGCCGAGGCCGCGATGCGGGCCAACGGACTGCAGAAGCGACAACTGCTTGCGGACAAGGGCTTCCTGTCGCGAGAGAAGCACGAGTTCGGCGACGGGAACGGGCAAACCTTCCTGCCCGGCCTTGCCAAGCTCCTCCACCCTGACGGCGCACATCCCGGCGTCTCCACTCAGCACGATGCGATGTTCAGGCTGCATATTGTCGTCGTCACGGCGCACTGGCTGCTAAAGCGCCTAGATTATGAGTTAAGAAGATGAGCGATCTCAAGCTTTTCCAGACTAAGGGCGGCACGCTTGGCGAACTGGTCAGCTCTTCCGCGCCGCTGGAGCGGGGGCTGCAGACCCTGTTTGAGAACAACCTAGAAGCCCTGCTTGGCGTGCGCTTCCTCGCCTCGGAATACGTCACCACCCACGGTGGTCGCATGGACACGCTGGGCATGGACGAGAACGCCTATCCGGTCATCATCGAATACAAGCGCGACCGCTCCGAGAACGTGATAAACCAAGGTCTCTTCTATCTCGACTGGCTGATGGATCACCGCGGCGATTTCGAGATCCTGGTGCGTGACCGATTCGGGAAGGAGACCGCCGGGCAGATCGAATGGAGCGCCCCACGCCTGATCTGTATCGCGGCCGATTTCACAAAATATGACACCCACGCCGTTAAGCAGATGAGCCGTAACATATCGTTGATCCGCTACAAGCGATTCGGCGACGACCTCTTGTTGCTGGAGCAATTGACGGAGGTGTCGGCAGCACCTGCCCTGGTCGTCGATCCGGAGACCGGCCAGGTCAAGGTGAGCAAATACAAGACTGTCTCCGAAATGATTTCGGATGCAGGCACCGAGCTGTCAAACCTCTATTCCGATGCCGAGACTTTCATGCTGGGAATGGGCGACGATGTGACGAAGAAGGTCCTCAAAAACTACTTCGCCTTCCGCCGCATCAAGAATTTCGCGTGCGTGGAAGTGAAGACTTCGCTCGACGTGGTGCGGCTCTACCTGAAGATCGACCCCGGCTCCATCCAACTGGAAGACGGCTTCACCCGTGACGTGCGGCACGTCGGTCATTTCGGCACCGGCGACCTGGAAGTCACCCTGAGATCGCACGCCGACTTCGAATGCGCGAAGCAACTGATTCTCCAATCCTATGAGGCGTCGTGATGGCCGCTCGTGTCTTCATATCTTATTCGCACAAAGATGAAGAGTTGCGCGACCAGCTCGAAGTCCAGCTCGCCATGCTCAGGCGGCAAGGCTTGGTTGCAGTCTGGCACGACCGGCGATTGCTGCCCGGCGACCATCTCGACTGGACAATCAGCGACGAGTTGGACCGCGCGCACATCATTCTGTTGCTGGTTAGCCCAGATTTCATTGCATCGGACTATTGCTACAAGATCGAGAAGGGACGGGCGCTGGAACGGCACCGCGAGGGCACCGCACGGCTAATTTCCGTGATACTGCGCCCCTGCGACTGGACCTTTACTGAATTGGCCCAGTTCTTGGTAACACCGAGAGACGGCAAACCAATCACGCAATGGCCGGACCGTGACGAGGCATTTCTAGACGTAGCGCGCTCAATACGGCGAGCCATCGAGGAGATCGGCGGCGCTGGAGAGCCGAAACAGATTCACGATTTCATTGAAGGCCCCGCCGCTCAAGTGGACTCTGCTGAACGGCCTCGGTCCTCAAACCTGCGACTCAGAAAGGATTTCACAAAGGCCGACGAAGATCGCTTTCTTCTGGAGGCGTTTGAGTATGTAGACCGCTTCTTTCAGGGGTCTCTGCAGGAACTTCAGGCGCGAAACCAGGGAGTCGAGGCGCGGTATCGTCGGATCGACGGCAACAGCTTCACTGCTGCAATTTACCGTAATGGCGACAAGGTAGCCGCCAGCACAATTCGTTTCGGCGGCATACTTGGAGGGCTCACCTTCGCCGATGGAGACAACGCCTCTGCCAACACCTTCAACGAAAGCCTGTCCGTTGGAAAGGACGATCAGAAGCTGTTTCTTCGTCCGATGGGAATGCCCCACATCGGAACTGCTGACGGCCAAAGTGCCCTGAGTGAAGAGGGCGCGGCCGAGTATCTCTGGTCACTGTTGATCAGACCGATCCAGGGGAACGATGAATGACGAACGAACAGCTGGTCTCCAAGGTCTGGAACTATGCCCATGTGCTGCGCGACCAGGGTATCTCCTATGGCGACTACATCGAGCAGATCACCTACCTGCTGTTTCTGAAGATGGACCAGGAGCGCGAGGAGCTGCTGGGGGAGACATCGGCCATCCCGCCGAAGTGGAGCTGGGCGCAGATCGCCAACAAGGATGGCGACGAGCTGGAGCTTCAGTATCGGCACACGCTGGAAGCGCTGGGCAGGGAAGACGGGCTGATCGGCACGATCTTCCGCAAGGCTCAGAACAAGTTGTCGGACCCTGCCAAGCTGAAGCGCGTCGTCAGCCTGATCGACAAGGAGGGACCCTGGGTCGGCCTGTCGGTCGACGTCAAGGGCGAGATCTACGAAGGGCTGCTCGAACGCAACGCCTCGGAGGTGAAGTCCGGCGCCGGGCAATATTTCACGCCGCGCCCGGTGATCGAGGCCATCGTCAAATGCGTCGACCCGAAGATCGGCGAAACGGTGTGCGACCCCGCCTGCGGCACGGGCGGCTTCCTACTGGCCGCCTATGATCACATGAAGACCCAGACCCAGGATCGCGAGAAGCTGCGCGCGTTGCGCCACACATCGTTCACCGGCCTAGACATCGTCGACGAGGTCGTCAGGCTCTGCGCCATGAACCTTTATCTGCACGGTATCGGCAATGGCGGCAGCCCGGTGGTGCAGAGCGACGCGCTGGCCAATGATGGCGGCGACCGCTTCAAGGTCGTGTTGACCAATCCGCCATTCGGCAAGAAGTCGAGCTACAAGGTGGTTGGCGAAGACGGCGCGGTGACCACCGAGCGCGAGAGCTACGAGCGCGAGGACTTCAAGTTCACCACCTCCAACAAGCAGTTCAACTTCCTCCAGCACATCATGACGATCCTGGAGGCGAATGGCCGTGCCGGGGTGGTGCTACCCGACAACGTGCTGTTCGAAGCGGGCCGCGCCGGAGAGGGCATCCGCAAGCGGCTCCTGGAAGGATTCAACTTCCACACGCTGCTGCGCCTTCCGACGGGCATCTGGTATAGCCCTGGCGTCAAGGCGAATGTGCTGTTCTTCGACAAGCGCCCGGCCTCGCGCGAGATCCAGACCAGGGAGCTCTGGGTCTATGACTACCGCACGAACGTTCACAAGACGCTGAAGACCAAGCGGCTGACCAGCGGTGATTTCGACGACTTCGTGCGCTGTTACCATGAGCGCAAGGAGACGGGCCGCTTTCGGCGCTTCCCCTACGAGGAGCTCGCCCAGCGCGACAAGCTCAACCTCGACATCTTCTGGTTGAAGGACGACAGCCTGGAGGACATCGACAGCTTGCCCGAACCGGATGTGCTCGCCGCCGAAATAGTCGAGAACCTGGAGGCGGCGCTGGAGCAGTTCCGGAGCGCGAAGGACGAACTGGCGGGAGAGCCGACGGAGTAGCGGCCGTCCCGAAGCATTGGGGCGTGGAGCAACACCCTCTCCCTGACTCATACGAGCCCGCTGACGCGCATTTCAGGTTGGCGCTCTTCCGCCTGAGCGTTGACGACAGGATGAAGCCAGGCGGCCGCGTATGGCGTCAACGGAGCTGCGCTTACGGCGTGTGGTTGATCTCGTCGACCCGGCCCGAGCCGTCAGCGACATTGCTGGCAAAAGCGAGGTTTGCTGCACTCTAGAGCATCTTCGATGAACGCAGAGTCGGTTTGAGGATTCACGTGGCCGGCCTT